>Ga0187776_10001549_pt1 | contig 11517 bp, 12 predicted proteins | sample 0216_BV02_MP12_2_FD_132426 | JGI IMG/M metagenome (GOLD analysis project Ga0187776, IMG submission 132426) | Tropical peat soil microbial communities from peatlands in Department of Meta, Colombia - 0216_BV02_MP12_20_MG | ecosystem: Environmental > Terrestrial > Soil > Wetlands > Peat | place...
GATGCCTGGAAGAATTCCTACTCGGAGAATACCAGCCGCAAGGTTTGGGCCGCGAAGTATGTGGCCCGGCATCCCAACCTGGTGGCGTTGGAGCTCTCCAGCTTCAAGTGCGGTCACGATGCCCCGATCTACACGGCGATCGAGGAGGTGGTGGAGCACTCAGGCACGCCGTACTTCTGTTTCAAGGACATCGACGAGAACAAGCCCACGGGGTCGATCAGGATCCGCGTGGAGACCATCGGCTACTTCCTGAAGCGCTACCGGGAAGACATGGTGCGGGAGAAACAGAAGAAGGTGACGATCGAGGACCAGCTCAAAAAGTTCGAGGAGCAGCTGCGCGCGGAGATGCTGATTGCGCAGAAGCACCGGGGGACTGAAGGGGTGCCGGCGGAGCTGGTGTCGATTGCCAACGTGCAGCCGGCGGCAGACGAGCTGGTGCAGCTCAGCGGAGATTAAAGTACAACTTTAAGAACCACCCATATCTTATAATTGGGCAGCTATCCCTTCTCCCTTCTGCTTTGCCCGCCAGGGCTGGGGAGAAGGGATTTGTTTTCGGCCGCGTTCTGGAATCGGGAAGAGGAGGCGGCTGGGGCTGCGCGTGGGTTTCCGGTTCAGTACAATAGTTCAACCCCAGGCAGGATGGCAGAAGCATGGCAATGGACTCCGACAAGGTGATGTTTGAGATCTACCGCGAGGCAACCTATAGCGGGAAGTTCCGCGTGGTGTATTTCACCGAACTCAACGAGAACAATAAGGAATTTGAGATCAACCGCGCCCTGGCAGGGGAGCACTTCTACGACGGCTTCATCCGCAATCACCGCAAGGACGAGGCCAAGGACATCATCGACGGACTGCTGAAGCGTATGAACGACGGCGAATCTCTGCCCCCGGAAGAGGTGGAGAGGGCGCTGGGCGATCACATGGCCACGCGCTGACGCGGACCACTCCCGGTGTTCACTCCGCAAGCCACTGCGATTTCAAGCGAGCTCAACCGCCCCCGATCCCGATCACATGAAATAACTGGCGTGTACAGAGACGGCACGATGTGCTATTTTTCCCCACCCAAGAGAAAAGGAAGTCGCTGCGGCGTCTTTTCTAAATTCAGGACGGTGAATCGTGAAGATTGGCCTGATCGCCCTTATGTTAGTGATTGCCTGGCTGCCCGTGCCCTCCGCGGCGCAGCAAACCCCCGACCAGACGATTAAGGGGAGCGCCCCGCATACTGAGCACATAACCGGGAAGGGATGCGTGCAGCCGGGAAAGCTCAAGAACTGCGTGATGGTGAACGACATCAAGGCACACCGCAAGTACGACGTCTTCTTTAAGGCCGATAACAAGCCAGAGATGTATACGGCGGTGGAGTTTGAGGGGATCGGCTACCATCAGCACTCACACTGCAACGATGGCCAGCCGGTGCAGGTAGTGAATTGGAAGCCGGCGGAGGGAGAGTGCACCAAGCCGGCGACCCCACCCGCCAAAAAGACGGCTCCCGCTCCCAAGAGCAACTAGCTGAGCACACGCGAGAGGGCGCCGTGCTCTCGCGGTCAATCATTTTTCTGCGGATGGATAGCGCCGGCGCGGCAACGGCTGCCTGGCCGGGCTAAGGTATAATCAGCCCACAATGGCCGAACAACAGGTTGCCGCCAAGGCACCGGGCATGGTCCCGGACGAACTGAAGCACGAACCCCGTTCCAAAGGCATTCTGACCCCCCGCAAGAAAAAGCCCAAAGAGCTGGCGGTAATCACCGAGTGCTGCACCGGCTGCGCAGGATCGCCAGCATGCGTGGAGTATTGTCCGATTGAGGACTGCATGTTCTGGGTGCCGGACGAAGACCATCCTCCCTTCGGTCGAATTCAGGTCGATCCCCTGTTGTGCATCGGATGCAAAAAGTGCACCAGCAAGGGTCCGGATGGAAGCTTCCTGGACGGCTGTCCGTGGGACGCCATCGTGATGGTGGAGACCACGGAGGTGGAAAAGGAAGTGGGGACGATGGGCTACTAGGGCACGCAGGCTACTCTAAGGCCATCGCAGTCCCTCAGACCGCTCTTCAGACATCCTGTCGCCTATGTCTTCCCTCAGTGCCTTGTTCCCATCAGCTCAAGCACGGCGCTAGTTTCTGTCAGGATCGCAGTCTTGATGGTGGGCTCGCGATCGGGAAAGAACCGGGAAGAGTGCAGCGAAGGCAGGGGCTCGCCGCTCGCCTTGGCGGCCCGGTATTTCTGAGGATTGACCGCGCCCACATGGATGATCAGGGTGGGAAGGCCAGCCCGGCCATACTCCGAAAAATCCTCCGATACCATTTTGGGGCGAATTTCCAGGACATTTGCGTCGCCCAGCGTGCGGCGAAGTGCGGCTTCGATGCGCCGGGTCAAGGCGGGGTCGTTGAACACCGCATGGGTTGAGTCGACCACTTTCATCTCTGGAGCTTGGGGAGCGCCGGCGGCCTCGGCTTCGGCCCGGGCCACGCGCTCAATGGCGGAGAGCAGGTGCTGGCGCACTTCTTCGCGGTAGGAGCGAACCGTAAGCTGGAGCCTGACTTCATCCGGAATGATGTTGTGCTTGGTCCCACCGTGGATGGAGCCCACCGTAATGACTGCAGGATCGTTGGGATCAGTCTCACGGGAAACGATGGTCTGCAGAGCAACGATCGTGCGGGCGGCAATCACGATGGGGTCCACGGTCATCTGCGGCTTGGCTCCGTGTCCACCCCTGCCGTAAATCGTCAGGTCCACAGAATCGGAGGCGGCCAAGGAGTACCCGGAAGTGAGACCGACCTGGCCGGCGGGAATGCCGTCGTCGTCATGAACGGCGAGAGCGAAGTCGGGCTTGGGAAAGCGGGTGAAGAGCCCGTCCTTGAGCATGCCGGCCGCGCCGCCAAGGGTCTCCTCGGCGGGCTGAGCGATCATCATGAGGGTGCCATGCCACAGGTCGCGGTGCTGGCTCAAGAGAGTTGCCGAAGCTACCCAGGTGGACATGTGGACATCGTGGCCGCAGGCGTGCATCACCGCAACCTCGTTGCCGGCGGAGTCTTTGGTTCGGACCTGGCTGGCATAAGGAAGGCCGGTGGCCTCGGCAACCGGAAGGGCGTCAAGTTCGGTGCGCACCATTACCGTGGGTCCGCCGCCGTTCCTGAGAATGGCGACTACGCCCGTGCCCCCAACATTGGTAGTGACCTCGAACCCGAGCTTGCGCGCAGCGTCGGCGAGCTTGGCGGCGGTGATCACTTCGTGGGAGGAGAGTTCCGGGTTGCGATGGAGGTCGAGATAGAGGGCTTCGATGCTGGGGTAGATGGCGTCGATGTCACCCCGGGAGAAGGCATTCGGTCCCTGGGCGAAGCCGAGGACGGAGACAAACAGGCAAAGGATCAGGGAGATTGATCGCATGGCACCCCGGCGCAAGAAATAAGTTGAGGCGATGTTCGAATGTGAAGGACGGTGGGCTTCGGCGGCTGCCAGTCCAGTTCCGCTGCCTCATTGGGCGGCTCGCTGGAGGATGGCATGCTCGGTGGCTGCCGCCTGCTCGCGGACGCGCTCGGGCATTTCGGGCGTCGAGCGCTCATAGGGGCGGACGGCGGAGAGGTCGTCGAGCTGGCCGACCACGAAAAGGGCGCGCAGCGCCTCCCAGACCTGTTCGGTGCTGGGCTCGACACGGGCGATCTCAGAGCCGGCAGCGACCTGCGCCCCGCGAGCGGCCGCAAAGGCGACACGCCCGGTCAGGGGCGATCGAATCTCGACGATCCTGCCATTGCTAGCCAGCTTGGAGACAGTTCCGCCCTGACGGACGGCAGTCCCCGGCTTGGCGCCGTCCACGATGGTACCGGCTTCCGGCGCGGCGAGGGTCGCCGGCTTAAGCATCTCCACCAATTGCGGACGGCCGGAGGCGTCACCGAAGCGGACCAGGGCCAGAGCCGCGTTGCCGCGAACGTTGCCGGACGGATCGTTCAAAAGGTGGAGGAGCGCCTGGTGGAACTCGGGACGCGAAACATCCTGGCCCATGACCCAGGCGTCGGTGGCGCGAATTTCTTCCACCGGATAAGAAGACAGGCGCACCAGTTCCGGATACCAGCGCGAGGCTTGCGGATCGCGGCTGCTGATGCGCTCGCCGATCTGCACGAGCGCGTGTTGAATGTGACGCGGTTTCTGGGTGTCGTGCAGGTATTGGTTGAGCTCGGCGTCGGAGAGACGGCGGCCGAACCAAGTGCTTCGCCAGAAGAGAAACGGCATGAGCACGATCGCCCAGGCGGTCACGAAGAACAGAATGCGCGTCCGCGTGGACATCCGGTGAGGCGACGCCGGGCGTGAGGCGATGGCAGGTGATGCTGCCGGTGCGTTGGACTCAGTCAAAAGGCAGAAGCCTCAGAATGGGCGATGGATACTGCGCGAAACAAGTATAAACACTGGCAAGTCAGGAATCAGCATTGAGCTGGCAATCGTGCTTCAGTCTTCCACGTCGGCGTCGAGAACGCGCGGCTGCTCCAGATAGTGAGACACGGCATACTGCGCCACCAGCGGCGTAGGCACCAGAACCTCGGCTCCACGCCATTCTCCACTCAGATGAGGCGCGTCGGGCGGATGCTTGCATGGGCCGCTGCTGCCGAACTCCTCGCCGAAGAATGCCGCCTGAGCTTCGGGGAAGGGAGTGAGATCACGCCAAGCCTGGTCACCGGTGGTGCCGGAGACATCGATCTTGAGTTTGACGATGGGCATGGGATATGGCCGGCGATGTCCTGGAACCACCTGGTGATCTTGACTAGAGCCTGGCCGCGTCAACTTGCGAACAGGTGATACAGCATAACGTAGATGATGACTCCGGTCACGGAGACATAGAGCCAGAGGGGATAGGTCCAGCGCGCGATCGCCCGATGCCGGTCAAACAGCTCGCGCAGAGCGCGCGACAAGGTGATCAGCACCAGGGGAACGATGACGATGGCCAGAAGGGTGTGAGTGGTCAGAATGGTGAAGTAAACCGGGCGCGACCAGCCACGTCCCTGAAAATGCACGGAGCCGACATGGTAGTGGTAATAGAGGTAGGAGATGAGGAAGAACGTCGAGGCCGCAAAAGCTGCCAGCATGCAGGCGCGGTGCGCAGCGACACGCCCCTTCTTGATCAGGGTGACTCCGGCGACGATCAAAATCGCAGACGTGCCATTCAGGATGGCGTTGAGGAGGGGAAACATGGCGTAGCGAGGGTTCATGCCGCGGGCTTGGTGGTGCGGCGATTGGCAACCAGGAACGCCAGGCCAAACATGACCAGAGCGAAGGCCGTCAGCACCGTGAGGTCGATTGCGGTGGACAGCCCGAGAGAGGAGCTTCCGGGGAACAGCAGGGAGCGCAGCGCTTCCACGCCGTAGGTGAGGGGGTTAATGCGCATGAGAAAGCGGATCCAGAACGAAGCGCCGGTCAGGGGGAAGAGCGACCCGGAAAGCAGCCACAGGGGAATGAGAAAGAGGTTGATGACAGCATGAAAAGCCTGGGTGGAGTCCATGGGCCAGGCGATGATGAATCCGAGGGCGGTAAGCGAGAAGGCGACCAGGAACACCGTCAGCACGACCAGCAGTAGAGTCACCAGGCCAAAGCGAATGCCCACTGCAGGCGCAAAGACCAGGAAGATGAGGCCCTGCAACGCCGCCAGGGTGGTGCCGCCAAGGACCTTTCCCAGCACGATGACCGAGCGATGCACGGGAGCGACGAGAACCGAGAGCAGGAAACCTTCCTTGCGATCCTCAATCACCGACATCATGGTGAAGATGGAGGTAAATAGGACAATCATGATGAGAGCGCCCGGGAAGAAGAAATCCAGGTAGTTCTGACCTTGGGCCGCTGCGCCGCGAAATGAGGTACCAAAGCCCGAGCCGATGACGATCCAGAAGAGCAGTGGGGAAGCGATGACGCCGATGACGCGTGTGCGCTGGCGATAAAAGCGCACCACTTCACGCCACCACAGGGTGAAGGCGGGCATCAGCGTGCCCACGGCGGGGGCCGCCGGCACGGCCAGGGTTTGCGATCGAGTTGCCATCCGTTTCTACGAACCTTTCGGCGTCAATGCTTCAGGGACGTCTTCCTGGTCCTGGTCGCTCCAGAAGCGGTGGCCGGTCCGATGGATGAAGACGTCCTCCAAGGTCGGCTTGCTGACGGAAACCGACTGAATCTCGCCCGGGAAAGCTTCGACCACATCGGTGACGAAGCGATGTCCCTGTTCACGCTCCAGGCGCACCTTTCCGCTGAGGACGGAAGCATCCAGGCCGAAGCGGGCGCGAATCTGGAGGGCAAGGGATTCGGGATCGGCCGCCTCGAGCAGAATGACGTCGCCGCCAATTTCGTGTTTGAGTGCGGCCGGCGTACCCAGAGCGACCAGCTTGCCTTCGCTCAGAATCGCCAGGCGATCGCAGCGTTCAGCTTCTTCCATCAGGTGAGTGGTGACGATGATGGTGACGCTTTCCTGATCGCGCAGCATGCGCAGATACTGCCAGAGGTCGAGGCGGGCGCCTGGATCCAGCCCGGTGGTGGGCTCGTCGAGCAACAGCACCGCCGGGCGGTGGAGCAGTCCTTTGGCCAGTTCCAGACGGCGCTGCATGCCTCCGGAGAAGGTCTCCGCCTTGTCGCCGGCGCGATCGCCGAGCCCGACGCGGGAGAGCATTTCGCCGATGCGAGCCTTCAGCAGCGAGCCGCCGAGGCCGTAGAGGTGACCGACGTGCCAGAGGTTTTCACGGGCAGTGAGTTTCACGTCGATGCTTGGCGCCTGAAAAACCACGCCGATGCGGCGGCGGAGTCCCTCAGGATCGATGGCTGCGTCGCAACCCATGATGACGGCACGGCCGCCCGAGGGCAACATAAGGGTGGAGAGTATGCGGAAGAGCGTGGTTTTGCCGCTGCCATTGGGGCCCAGCAATCCGAAGATTTCCGCGCGGCAGACTTTGAACGAGACGCCATCCAGCGCTTGGCGCTGGCCGTAGGAGTGCTGCAGATTATCGACCTGGATCACCGCTTCCTCCGACGCCGGAAACAGGGCGCCAGGGCGGGCTCCCGGGACTTGGAGGGTATCAGCGGGCACAAGCTATTCTACGATGCCGCAGCGTTGAGCATCATCAGCCCGAACAGCAAGGGCAGGTAGATGACCGTGGCTTGCAGCAGGGCGCGTGCGTGTGCCTTGGAGCGGGAAGAGGTTGCGGGCAACTTGGCGGCGGAGAGCCGATATCCGAACCAGAACAGAGTTGCACTTAGCAGGAGCGCGCCCCAAAAGTAGAGTTTGCCGGTCATACCGAGCAGAGTAGGAGCCACGCTGACGGGAATGAGGATCAGGGAGTACAGCAGAATCTCGCGCGCGGTGGAACGGCCGTCGCTTTCGACCACCGGCAACATACGAATGCTGGCCTTGGCATAGTCCTCGCGGTAGAGCCAGGCGATGGCAAAGAAATGCGGGAACTGCCAAAGGAAGACGATGGCAAACAGAATTATGGCCTCCCACTCGATGCGGCCGCGGCAGGCAGTCCAGCCGAGCAGGGGCGGCATGGCTCCCGAAAATGCGCCCACGAATGTGCAGAGCGGCGACAGGCGCTTGAGGGGGGTATAGACCGTAAGGTAGAAGACCGCAGTGGCCAGAGTGAGCAGCGCGGTGAGGCGGTTGGTGGTGAGGGTCAAGTAGGCAGTGCCACCAAGAATCATGAGGGTGGCGGCGAGGCTGGCATGCAGCAGCGTCATGCGCCGCGCGGGTAGCGGACGGCTGGCGGTGCGTTGCATCAGGGCGTCGGCTTCGCGCTCGAGGACTTCGTTGAAGGCGGCGGTGCCTGCGGAGACCAACCCGATGCCCAGGAGAGCATGAAGCAAGGTCCAGGTCAGCGAGGCGACCGAGGACTTGACCGCGCCAAAGTAGAAGCCCGTCCAGGCGGTCATTACGATCAAGGTGGTGACGCGCAGCTTAACCAATTCCGCGTAGTCGTGCGCCAGATTGATGCTGCCGCGGGTTGTCCAAAACGGGTGGGTGGCGCTGCTCATGCAATCACAGCCTTCCGGGTTCGCGAAGCGACAAGTTCGGTTTCATTGATGGGAACTGCGACATGCCGCCAGGCCTGAATGGCGAGCACAACGCTGGTGGCCAGCAGCAGGGCGCCCACCGCAACATGAGCCACGGTTGACCAGACCAGCAGCGAAGCGGGCTGGGTGGCATCGGCTCCCCATACGACTCTCGCCAGGAAAGCAAGGAAGCCCAGACATAGCTGGGTGATCAGCAGGCCCAGCATCAGGATCGCCGGACGCCGCAAGGCGTCGAGTTGCGAATAGTAAGACAGGACGCGGATAGCAGTCCAGGTCAGGATGATGACGACCAGCAGCGAGTGAATGACGTGAGGCTGCCATCCCATGCCCTTATGGCGGAACATGCCGCCGAGGATGAGCTGAACGTAGAGCAGGGCGATGGAGAGCAGAGTCAGGGTAACCAGGCTGGGGCGGCGGCGATCGACGGCCATCTTGGGCTGCTCGTTGACCCAGTTGCGTCCGGTGAAGAGGGCAATCGCCACTGCGATGCAGAAGAAGGTCTGGCCCACCACGGCATGGGCGGTGGATACCGCCGGAGGAAGAAAGCGCAAGACGGTGATGCCGCCAAGGATCGCCTGCACGATGATGGTTCCGAAGGCGCACAGGGCCAGGTTCTTCATCCAGCGGCGACGATCCACGACCCAGGTGGAAATGGCAATCCCCAGAGTGAGCAGCATGGTGAAGCCAGCGATCATGCGATGGCCGTGCTCGTAGAGAACCCCTCCGACCATCCTGGGCATGCGGAAAGTGTGGAGGGTAGTGGGCCAGTCGGGTACGGCCAACCCCGCGTCGTTGCTGGTGACCAGCGCCCCGGCGATGATGAGAAAGAAAGTCGCCAGGGCGGTGAACACCGCAAAGATGTGGTGCTCCCGGTTATAGGGGGTGGTCAGAGAGGTCAGAACCTGTCTCCTTCATTCCGCACATTCATGCTGGCGCCTGGTCGGGTTCCCGGGTCGTATGAATATACCATCGGACCACTACTAAGCCGTGAGCAGCGAGGCAGGCTTAGAGCGTCGCAGGCAAGCTGCAGGAGGGCGCGATTGTGCGCCCTCCGCCGGATTTGCTAGGAGCCTTTCACGGTGAAATCCACCGACTTGGACTCCTTCGGTCCCACCGTGACCTTCTGGTCCTGCTCGCCAAATTTCTCGTGCACAACCGCAATGGTGTAAGTGCCCGGAGGCAGCCCGGCGATGGTGAACTTGCCATTCTTATCGGTAACTGCGTAGAAGGGGCTTTTCACCACGTTGACGTACATCTTCATCCAGGGATGCTGGTTGCACTTGACCGGGAGCAGGATCTCTTCGCGGGCGAAGGTCTTCTCCAGGGGAGCCGCCTTGGGAGTCTGCGATTCGTTCCACTCCCGATTGTCCTTGGGGGTGGGGTGAATGTTGTGGGTGGTGTTGTCGCTGTTGATCACCTTAACGGTTTGTCCGGTCATGACGCCCAAGACGTGGGGGTGGTAGCGGCAGCCTTGCTGGTCGATGGTGACAGCTTCCTTAGGCGCTTCGAAGGTGCGGTCGCCCAAGCCGTCCTTGACGTACACGAAGGCGTTCTCCAGACTGCCATTCTCGACGACGACGATCTCGGTCATGTTGGCTGCAGAGCCGCAAGCCGGATCCTGGCTCATATCGATCTTCTGCGGCTTAGGTGCGGCGCCGTCAAACTTCACGGTCCCGGAGATGGTTGCGACCGTACTGGGGTCGATGGGAGTGGCGGCAGCTGCGGGCTTGGATTCCGCGGCAGGTTTTTCAGCCTCCGTGCCCTCCTTCTTGCCGCATGCTCCCAGCAGAAGCACAACGAGCAAGACGAGAGGCAGGAAAGCGCACTTGGTTTTGTTCATAAAGATCCTCTTTCTAGTAATGCGAGTTGGGTTTGGGCAGGGGGTCATCCCCAGCCCGGAATTTGTGCGGTTCTCACCGGCCCCGGACTGCCTCCGGAGAAACCACTTTGCCAGTCGGCGAGGGACTCGGCGGTGCAGGGCTCGGAGACCGCCGGACATTCTACCGCGAACCTCCCGGAGAAGAGGAAGGGACAGCCCCGCGGGCCCTGGCCTGAGGTGAATGCGCGCGTGACGGCGCTTTCTCGGCCTTGGTGGGAGCGGCAGGCATGCGCGCGCCCACCCGGTGCTGCTCCTCCGGTGTGAGCTGGAAAATGTAACGCACCAGCAGTTTGGTGTGATCCTTGGTGTATCCATTAAAGGAAGGCGGAGTCGGTCCAGAGAAGACCCACTGGTCGCCAGCCTTGCGGAACAAATTGGAAGGCATGGCGGTGCCGGGGCTGATGCTCTGCGGATCGACGATCCAGCGCTCAGTCCAGCCTGGCTTCAGCCGTTCCCTGGCGAGAAGGAAGTTGGGGGCGGTGGCGTGCGCATCATGCGCGGGATCGCCGGTAGCGTGGCACTTCAAACAGGGAGCCGCCTGGCTGGCAAACAGGCTGCGAGCCATCTCCGTCTCGCTGGCGGTCAGCAACTCCTGGCGCTGCGGCACGTAAGGGAGCGGCTGCTGGGAGAGCGCCTGGAAGAAGCGCACCAGTTTGCGCAGCTCATTTTCCGAGAAGTAGAAGGTGGGCATGCGCACCTGCAGGTAGGGCCGCACGCCATTACGGTGAGTGTCGGTAGCGCTGAGCGATGGATTGGAGAGGAACTTCATCAGCCAGTCCGGGCTCACGCGCGCGCCTTCGGTGAGCAGCTTGGGCGGCAGCTTCTCCTTGGCGTCAGCGTAAATGGGAGAGCCTTCCAGCGCTGTCTTCTGCCCGGGCACGAACTGGTGGCAGCCGACGCAGTTGTACTTGCGGACGATCCACCAGCCTTCCTGGATGTCGCGGCGGGCGTCCTGAGGACGGTACAAATAACTGGCGGGCAGTGAGGTTTCCTGGCTGCCAAGCAGGAAGGTGGTCAGGTCGCGAATCTGCTCCTGGGTGAGATGGGGATCGGGCATGCGAAGGGCTTCGGTCTGCGACTTGATCTTGCCCTGATCATAGATGTCCGGCTTGGCCAGCTTGTGCTCGAAGAAACCCTTGTGGTCGTACCAGGGGCCGATGCGCTGCCCGGAGATCGGGTCCTTGCCGCCGCGCATCGCGGGCTCGGTGAAGAGAGCGAAGTCGAGACGCTCGATGGGTTTGCTGCCTTCGGCGGTGAGCTCGGTGCCGATGCGGCCTTCTTCTTCAAAGCCGGCAATCTCGTGGCAGCCCGCGCAGCCGTAGTGGCGAATCCACCTCCTGCCCTCCTCCTTGAGCTTGGGATCTTCCATAAAGAAGGCATCGGGATAGGAGCCTGGCTCCTGCTTCCTCTGCTGGAGGAGATAGGTGGCGATGTCGGCCACCTCGTCTTCGGACAAGCGCAGGTTGGGCATCACCGTCATCTGCTCGATCTGGAGCTCGTGGCCGTCGTTGGGGCAGGTGGTGTGCTCGAAGTCAACCAGGTAGGGGAGGCCGTGCTTGGCGTAGTCTGCGGGACCGATGTCCTTCTTCTCGTACGGGCAGTAAGGA
>Ga0187776_10001550_pt1 | contig 11509 bp, 10 predicted proteins | sample 0216_BV02_MP12_2_FD_132426 | JGI IMG/M metagenome (GOLD analysis project Ga0187776, IMG submission 132426) | Tropical peat soil microbial communities from peatlands in Department of Meta, Colombia - 0216_BV02_MP12_20_MG | ecosystem: Environmental > Terrestrial > Soil > Wetlands > Peat | place...
TTCGAGAGATTGCCGATCAGGCGCGGGCCGACGTCGTGCAGGCCGCAACGTTCCTTGGCGTTCTCGCGCGCCGGCCGGCGGTTCGCGCGCGGGACGCGATTCAGGGCGGCGCAGTAGTCGAGGTATTCATCGACCGTGAGCTCGCGATAAAGTGGAGGTTGCTCCGGCAGGTAACCAATCTGGTTCTTGGCCGCACGTGGATCCTCGAGCAGATCGTGGCCGGCAATGGCCACACTCCCGCCGGAAGGCGCGAGGTTGCCGCTGATGATCTGCATGGTCGTGGTTTTGCCGGCGCCGTTGGGGCCGAGGAAGCCGAGCACTTCTCCCTGACGGATGGTGAAGTTGACGTCCTTGACCGCCTGAAACGCTCCGTAGAAGCGCGAGAGATTTTTGACTTCGACCAGGATGGCGCCGTTCATCTCACGCTGCCATCCTTGCCGAGGCGATGTTCAAGCATGGGCCGCCATTTAAGGGAGCGTAGCGATGATTGTCAAACACGCCGACTCCATGAATTGACAGGGCGCGTAGAATCACTGTCAGTGATTCGGCTCGCCTGGAACGTTTCGTCTGCGGCACGCTGACGCCGGCCCGGGAATGGCCTGTGAGCTTTGGCGCAATTGGCTGTAAACAATGGATTTTTCAGCAGCCGTTACCCTTGGCATGGAATATGCCTCACCATTGAAACGAAGTACGGTACGGCACCATGAGAAAGGCCCTGATATTACTGAGCACGTTGATCACTGGAATCGTCGCTCTTGTTTGGATCGGCGCCGGAGAGACGTACGACCCGACGCTGGCGGACCGCGAACTGCCGGCCGAAATCGCCGATCACTGCACGGCAGCCGCGCCATTAGAGGCCTGCCGTCCGGTCGAGTTCAACCGTCGCTGGGTCGGCCGGACCGCCCGCGGCGACCTGTTCGTGGTGACCAGCGATCGTTGCACCGGCAATGACTGCCGCGCCTGGCTAGTCGAGAAGGCCGACGCGTCTATCAATACTTTACTTACGTTCGAAAAGACCTTCCGCCTGCATCAGAGTCCCGGCGATTATCCGGTAATCGAAACCTATAGCGAACTTTCCTCCTCCCAGGCCGCCTACAGCCGGTTTGAATGGAACGGCCGGGGATACAGGCGCACCGCCAACCGCCTGGTCTATCGCGTGGACGGAGCCGAATGCGGCACCAGCAACGAGTGCCGGGCGGCGGCCGCCGAGGCGCTGAAGCAACAGCAGGTAGACCGTGCGGTGAAGATCTGGGAAAACGTCCACGGAGTGTCCTGGATCTAGCGCCCAGTGCCCGGGTCGCCTTGCGCCTTGGGAGCCGGCGGCTAGCCGTTCACCTCACGATTTACATAACGATTTACGTAAAAAGTCTGTCCCCCCTTAAACACTGCGTTTCGGTGTTGCGCCGCGCGCATCTTTAGTTCCGTCTTCAATCAGTGGTTTTTCCCGCCGGTGTTTTAGGGAACAATACCGGGCTTGAACCCGAAAAGCATATGGATCCGAGATTTCCGTTTCTTATGAATTTCAAGGTACGCATCGAAACCAGTGGCCGTGAGTTCATCGTTGAAGAAAAAGAAACGGTGCTTGCCGCGGCGTTGCGTCAGGGTGTGACGCTGGCATACAGCTGCCGCAACGGCGACTGCGGCACTTGCAAGGGAAAGATCGTCACCGGTCACGTCGATTACGGAGCTTACAGCGAGCAGGCGTTGAGCGAGGCCGAGAAGCAGGCAGGGGCGGCGTTGCTTTGTCAGACCGTACCGCTATCGGACTTGGTAATCCAGGCCACGGAAATCAGCGCCGCGAAGGATATTCCGATCCGCATGCTGCCGTGCCGCGTCGTCAGGATGGATAAGCTTGCTGACGACGTGATGCGATTGTGGCTCAAGCTGCCCGAGGGCCAGCGTCTCCAGTTTCTCGCGGGTCAATACATTGACATCCTGCTTCCCGGCAACCAGCGCCGCAGTTTTTCGCTTGCGACCGCGCCGTTCGCGGATGAATTGCTGCAGATCCATGTGCGTCATGTCCTCGGCGGCCTGTTCAGCGAGCAGGTATTCACCAGAATGAAGGAGAAGGACCTGCTGCGTTTTCAGGGGCCACTCGGCACGTTTTTCCTGCGCGAGGATTCGGACCGCCCGGCGATCCTGGTGGCGGGCGGTACCGGCTTCGCGCCGATCAAGGGCATCCTCGAGCATGCCTTTGTCCGAGGCATGGACCGGCAGCTGCATCTGTACTGGGGCGTGCGCGCACAGCGCGATCTGTATCTGCCGGATCTGCCGCTGGAATGGGCGCGAAAATATCCCAATTTCAGGTATACGCCGGTGTTGTCCGAACCGGAACCGGACGACCGTTGGAACGGCAGGATCGGATGGGTACACGCGGCGATGATCGCGGATTATCCTGATTTGAGCCGTAACGAGGTTTATGCCAGCGGTCCGCCGCCGATGATCCAAGCGCTGAAACAGGCAGCCAAGGCGCACGGCCTTCCGGATGACGGTTTGTACTATGATTCCTTTGAACATGCCCACGCTTCGGCTAGATGACATCATGCACATTAAAGGAGGATCGATCATGCGGGTATTTTTTGTCGTGATGGCGCTGACCATATTGCTGGTAGCGTGCGGCGAGCAGAGGAAGGACGTCAAAGACACGGTGTTCGCGCCGCAGTTCAAGGCGCTGGAAAAAGCCCGCTCCGTGGAAGACACGCTCAAACAGGGTGCGGAAAAGGAACGCGCGAACATCGAGACGTCCGAGGAACCGGAAGCCCCGGAGCAGAAATGAACACGACGATAATCCTGTACGGAAAATCCGTGCGCGTGGAACTGCGGGCCGGAGCCGAGCACGCGCTGGCCAAGCGCACCGCGCCGTTGTATGCCGAAGTGCAGCTGATCTTCGGCTGCATGATCGCCAAGCGAGTGTGGTTTCGCAATGAGATGGTCAAGGATGCGGTCCCCGTGACGCCCAAGCTCAGCGTCTGGTTCCGTCCCGCGCGTTACCAGAAGGCCTGCAGTTTCGACGATATCGATGGCGGTGCCGAGGCCAGCGACTACCCCATGACCGTGGACCGAAAACGCTTTGTGCCGGACGTGCTGATCGTCGACTACCGCGCCGGCAGGTGGGTCGGGAATTTCACCTATTCGATGGATGTCTACCGGGAACAGAACGCCGCGCTCGAGCCGCCGCGCTGAACTCGCGGGAGAGCGAGGCGTCTAACGCGCGGCGCGCAGGCGCGGATTAATTGGACCCTGCCCGCGCGTCGGCGTGGTGCGCTGCTCGGCGGCGTACATTTCCAGTCCGCGACGGTAACAAGCGAGTGCCTGTTCCTTGTCTCCCGAACGTTCCAGCAGATCTCCCAGTTCACGATAGGCTTCGGCCGGTGCGCGGAGTGTCAGGCACTTTTCATAATAGGTCCGCGCCTTGGCTTCCTGGCGATTACGCAGAGCCAGGCGCGCGAGGGTAAGCAGCAGCGTGGAATCCTCGGCGCGCGCCGGCAGCCAGCCTTCGGCCGTTTCCAGTTGTTCCGCGGGATTGACGCCCGTGGTCCGGCCGTAGAGTTCCACCAGCGCCGGGTCCCAGCCGTCCTCGATCGCCGGGCGCAGCACCGATTCCGCGCGCGCCGATTCATTCTGCTGAATAAGCTGGCGCGCGTAGATGGCCACCAGCGCCGGATGACGCCGCAGCGACTTGGGTACCGCGTTCCAGGCCTTCTCCAGCACGCCCGGAGAGCCGGACGGCAGCGACAACTTCAGCAATTCCCGGTGCGCCTGCAGCTCCACGGCCTCAATTTCCTTGACCGGCATCGCATAGTGCTGACGCAGGTCCGGGATCAACTCGATCAGCCCGGTCCAGTCGCGCAGCTCGAGATAAACCTGCGCCAGCAGCTTCAGCACCTGCCGGTGCTTCGGTGCGCTGGCACGCAGATCGTTCAGGGTCGCGAGCGCTTGTTCCAATTGGTGCGCCTGGTGCTGGAGATGCGCCTGCGTCATGCCGATCGCAAGGTTGTATTGCGGCGCGTTCTTGTGCGCCAGCGCGAGGTATTCATCGCGTTTTTCGATGTTGCCCTGGCCCTCGCATGCAATCGCCGCACCCAGGTAGTTCAGCAACGGTGTGTCACCATGACGCATGCCCGCGAGCAGCTGCGTCTCGGCTTCGATCCAGTTGCTTTCCGCGAGGCTGGTCAGTCCCAGGAGCAACGCGTGGCGGGCGTCGCGCGCGTGTCGCCGCACGCGCCAGCGACCGACGTCGCGCGGGATGCGCCACAGACGAATGATCAGGTAAAGCGCCAGATAAAGCAAAAAGAAAGCCGCGATCATCAGCGGAATGAACAGCGTGAGCGACATCTCGATGCTCCATGGCGCGCGCGCGATCAGCACGTAGCCCGGGTTCTCCATGGCGTAGAGCGTGATCAGCGTCGCCGCGAACAGCAGTGTGATGATGAAGACGAGCAGCTTCACGACTGGCTCTTGCGACCGCTGATGCGGCGCAGCATGTCGAGCGACGCCGAGATATCCGGCAATTCGGCAACGATCTTGGTGCCCTGAAGTTTATCGAGCTCGCCTTGCGCCGCGATCACGATCTGGGAGCGAACGTCATAAAAATCCTTCAGCAAACGCTGCGCCGATTTGAGGTTCTGCTGATACGTCGGGATGTTGCCCTGCAGCAGCGCTTGCTGTGCGCCGTACAGCATCAGCCGCAGGTTCTCGCGCAGGAAATACTGTTGTTCCGGCGGCAGCAGCGGTCGCTGTGCCTGCAGGTTGTTGCGGATGCGGACCAGCGAAAGCAGGTCCTGCCACAGGCTGTGCGCAGTCTGATGCCAGCCGGTATCGGCCGACGCGACCTGGGTCGCGTCGGCTTTGTCTGCCGGTTTAGCTCCGGTTTTTTGCATTAGCTCCATGTCGGGCTCGAGCGGCAGACGATCGACTCCGTCCGCGAGCGTAGCGAGGCGCAGCGTGATACCGCTGATGTCGGTCTTGTCCAGGGGTTCGAGCTGGGCGATCTCGCGCGCGATCTCGCGCCGCACCGGCAGCAGATTGGGATTGGCGAGCTGTTGCAACTGTTGATCGGCGGCGCGCAGAGCGGCCAGTGAGGAATGCGTGTCGCGCGCGAGTTGCAGACGGTTGTTGGCGATCACCAGGAGCTGTTCCGCTTCCGTCAACGACCATTCGGTGCGGTTGCGCGACAGGTCGGTGTTGATCTTCTCGATCGCCGCGCGCATGGTATCCTGGGTTTCGCTGAGCGTTTTGAATTCTTTTTCCGCTCCCGCGAGCTTGTCCTGGATGTCGGCGTTGTCGGAATCGATGCGGTCGAGCGCACCCACGATGTCGCGCGTGAACAGATCGGCGTTTTCGTAAAGCACCGTGTACCACAGGTATCCGCTGGCGACGAGCGCCGCGGTGGCGAAGATCAGCGCCAGGCCGCCCCGCACCCTGCCAGGACGAGACTCGCCCTCGGGATTCTTCTGGATCATCTTTCCGCGCCGTAAAGCGTTGGGAGATTCGGCGTTGGTTTTCTTGGCATCCGTGTCCGTCATGAGTTACCGGCCTGTGTCAGTGTAACGATTATAGGGATTTTTGCGCGGCCCGCCACGCCTTGATGGCCTCGACCAGCGCCTCGTCGGCGGCTTGGGCGGCAATCAGCGGGTCGACCTTGAAGCCCAGTTCGCGGCAAACCGCGGCCATCCGGTCGCTGACCACCACGACCGGCGTGCGGATCAGCCACGATTGCCCCGCCTTGCCGAGCATGTCGTACAGGTTGTGCAGCCCGTCAACGCTGGTGACGGTCACGATGTCGACCTCGCCCCGGGCCCAGCGCCGCAGGAGCGGCGTGGTGTCCGCCGTTGGGCGGGTGCGCCGGTAGCACTCGGCGTACTCGACGGCGGCGCCGCGCGCGGCGAGGGTGTCGCCGAGCAGCTCGCGCCCGCCGTCGCCGCGGAAGATGACGATCCGGGTCCCGGCGACATCCCGCAGCGCCGGCAGCTCGAGCAACGTCTCGCTGTCGAAATGACCCGAAGGCACGATCGCGTCCTCGATGCCGAAGTGCTTGAGCTCGCGCGCACTCGCGCGTCCCACGCACGCGACGCGCAGGCCCGGAGGGAGTCCGCCGCGGCGCGCCAGGATCAGGTTCATTGCGCGGTTGACGGCGTTCGGGCTGATGAAAATCGCGATGGCGAATTCATCCAGCCGGTCGACGATCGCGAGCAGCGCCTGGGTGTCCTGCGGTTCAGCGATCTCGATGACGGGGAAACGGATGGCCTCGGCGCCTTCGGCCTCGATCAGGCGCGCCAGGTTGTCCGCCTGATCCCGCGGACGGGTGACGAGCACGCGCACGCCATCGAGAGCGCGCGCGCGGGAGAAGAGCTCAGCCACGTCCGTACACCTTGTCAAGAATGTCGCGGGCGCCGCACGCGAGCAGATCGCGCGCGAGTTTCGCGCCGAGCGCTTCGGCGTCCGCGGCGGGACCACGGGTTTCCGCGCGTAACAACCGGCTGCCGTCCGGCTCGCCGACGAGTCCGCGCAGATGCAAGACGTCGCCTTGAAGCTCGGCGTAACCGCCGATCGGAACCTGGCAGCCGCCCTCGAGATGCGCGTTCATGGATCGTTCGGCGGACACACACAGGCGCGTCGGGCGGTGCTCGAGCCGCGTGAGTAATTCATTGGTGGTGGCGTCGTCGATGCGGCATTCGATGCAGACGGCGCCCTGGCCGACCGCCGGGAGACTGACGGCGGGATCAAGCCGTTCGCGGACACGGGCCTCCATGCCGAGACGCTTGATGCCGGCGACCGCGAGGATGATGGCGTCGTATTCACCGGCGTCGAGCTTGGACAGGCGCGTGTTGACGTTGCCGCGCAGCGTGAGGATCTGCAGATGCGGGCAGGCCTTGCGCAGCTGGCACTGGCGCCGCAGGCTCGAAGTGCCGACGCGCGCGCCGTCGGGCAGCGACGCAAGCGAATCGAAACGATTGGCGATGAAGGCATCGCGCGGGTCCTCGCGCTCGCACACGGCGGCGAGATGCAGGCCCGGCGGGAAGGTGACGGTGACGTCCTTCAGTGAATGCACCGCGATGTCGATGCGGTTTTCCAGCAGCCCCTGTTCCAGTTCTTTTATAAAGAGTCCCTTACCGCCGACCTGCGCCAGGCTGCGGTCGAGAATGCGATCGCCCTCAGTGGTCATGGTGACCAGCTCGACCTTCAGGCCGGGATGATGCCGCTCGAGTTCGTCGCGCACGTAATGCGCCTGCCACATCGCGAGCTGGCTTTTGCGGGTACCGAGGCGGAGGGTTTTCAAGGGAGATTCAGTGTCCGGAGCATGAATAACGGGGCATTTTATTACATGTTATGTCGTCATGCCTGCGAGAAGTAGCACAGGGAAGTGCTGATTATGGAGCTAAGGATGCAAGACGGGCATCCAGGCGTCGTCCCCGCGAAAGCGGGGATCCAGGTCTTTAAATGGTATCGCGCGCTCCGCGCGCGATCTCAACATCTAATTGCGGGTGGCTCCGCCCCTGCACCCTGGGTGACTTTCTTTGCTCGTGCAAAGAAAGTCACCAAAGAAAGCACGTTCCCCGGATGGCGCGAAAACTCCCTGCGCTTCTCGCCAGCATCGGCGCTCGCCTAACTCGCCGGGCGCTGAACAACGCGCCTCGGGCTCGAACACGAGGCACGCGACGCCCCCGATGCCGGCTGCGACGCTTGGGCGCGCCATACGGGGTTTGAAAACCCCTCCGTTTAAGGTAGCCCAAAGGCTCTTTTGGTTTTCGGCTCGCGACAAAGGAAATTAGAAAATACTGGAGCCTGAATTAAGGGGCGCACTTTAGCGCATCATTTATTGAATGATGGGTTAGGTACTGTCTTATTCTCATAAATTATTCGGACAAGCTTGCTCTTTGATGAAAAATCATTGCAAGGTGTTTCCCATGCACCAGCATAACCAATAAAACGGCAAATCCGTTCACCAGATTCACTGTACATATCGGCGCCAAGATCACAGCATGCCTTCGTTCGATCAACTTCGTAAACTCTTTGGTTGTGAAATTCATATTCTGCAATCAACACGGCGTTCTTTTTCGCCTCAGAATATGATTTAACAATCGGAACCAACCAATTCGGAATGTCTTCTGAGGATGCCGCCTCGGCAGAAGAAAAATGAATCAAGGATAAACTGAAAAGTGCTATAGCCAATCGAATAATGTAAGCGATCATTTACACCTATCATGATTTAAATGACAGTCAGGCATTTGGGTCATAAGCCGTGTTGTTCAGGCAGTATTAACCGACCCGGCAAAGCCTGCAAGTTCACAGAGCAATAAACAGGCAGGGCTAGGTGTTGCGCAAGCCCCGTAGCCGCCGCCGAGCATCGCAGCCCGCCTCGGGGGTTTCGCGAGCCTTCTGATCGAGCCCGAGGCGCGTTGTTCAGCGCCCGGCGAGTTAGGCGAGCGCCGAGGCGGCGAGAAGCACAGGAAGGGGTCGGCGGCTCCGGGGCAACGTGTTTCTTTGGTCACTCTCTTTGCACGAGCAAAGAAAGTGACCCTGGGTCGGGGGCGGAGCATCCCAGATTCAAATAATGCGGCCGCAGGCCGCTCAAAATTATCACCCCTTACCCTATCCCTCTCCCGCAAGGGGAGAGGGAACATCACGCACTCATCGGCCGATTCCGCGCCCAGCGACGTACTTGCGCGGTATGTCGTCGGCTGACGTCGAGTTTCTTGTCGAGGTTCTTCAGGCTGATCTGCCAGGTGCCGGCCGGGCTCTTCTCGATGCCCTTGATGTAGCCGGTGGCGACCAGGGCGTTGCGATGGATGCGCAGGAAGCGATCGCCGAATTCCTTTTCGAGGTTGACCAGCGAGTCCTCGATCAGGTGCTCCTCGGTCGGCGTGCGCACCACGACGTATTTGCTGTCGGCCAGGAAAAACAGGATGTCCGGGACCGGCACCAGCCGGATGTTGCCGCGCAGGTGCACGCTGATGTGCGTGCGCTCGGCCGGTTCCGGGCGCGCCTGGTTGATCTCGGTGATCTGCTTCATGGTGAGCTTGTGCGCCTTGGAGAGCGCCTTCGCCAGCCGGTCCTTGCGGATCGGTTTCAGCAGGTAGTCCACGGCGTTGACATCGAAGGCGTCGAGCGCGTGCTGGTCGTAGGCGGTGGTGAAAATCACCGCCGGCGGGTTTTCCATGCCCATCAGGTGCATCGCGGCCTCGAGCCCGTCCATGCCCGGCATGCGGATGTCCATCAGCAGCACGTCGGGGTTAAGCTCGCCGGTTCTTTCGACCGCCTCGGCGCCGTTCATGGCCTCGCCGACGACGGTGTAGCCGCCGATGTCGTTCAGCAGTTCGCGCAGACGATCGCGCGCCAGTTTTTCGTCATCTACGATCAGTACTCTCATGGATTACCTCCGCGCGTCGGCAACACCACCGTGACCGTGAACCGGCTATTATCCTCGGTGCTCGTGAGCGTGGCCTGCTCGCCGTAATGGCTCTGGAACCGCTGGCGGATATTGCCGAGCGACTGACCGGGGGTGGACTTCGCCTGTTTCGATTTCGTTTTCGGAAGCGGGTTGCTCACCTGAATATGGATCTGGTCATTATCTTCCCACAGGCGCACGTCGATCGTGCCGCCGGCGGGCAATTCCTCGATGCCGTAGCGGATCGCATTCTCGAGCAGCGGCTGTAGCGTCAGGACCGGCATCACCGCCTTGCGCGGAAATTTGCCGACGTCCCAGTTGACGATCAGCCGGTTGTCCAGGCGCAACGCCTCGAGCGCGAGGTATTTGTTGGCGACGTCGATCTCGTTCTTTACCGGTACCAGCGTCTCGTCCTGCGAGAGCATCATGCGGAACAGATCGGCCATGTCCTCGATCGCGGCCTCGGCCTTCTCGGGCGCGCTGCGCGTGAGCGAGGCGATGATGTTCATGCTGTTGAACACGAAGTGCGGACGGATGCGCGACTGCAGCGCCTGCAGCCGGGCCCGGGCTTCGGACAGGGTGCGGCTCTGCAGTTCGTGTTTGGCGAGAAACAGGCGCAGCAGCAGACCGTTAATGATGGCGCTGATGGTGAGATTCAGGATATGAAAGCTCGTGTACCATTCCGGAAACGGGGTACGCAGGCGCCCGACGGCCCAGAGCAGCAGGATCGTGCACTCGCTGACGGTGAACGTCGTCAGCAGCAGAAGCAGGTAAGCCATGCCGAGCGCGCGCAGGTTCGGCAGCCGGTTCAGGTGTTTGCGCGTGTAACAGAGCACGGCGGTACCGGCGAGCGCGACCCACTGGATGAAGATCGACAGCAGCAACAGGTCCTGCAGCGGGGTAGCGGAGATAAAATTGCGCGGGATGATCAGATTGATCACGATCGCGAGCATCTCCGCGACCACGACTACGTTGAACACCACCTCGCCGGCGCAGAAGTTCGGGAGGAATTCGCTCTGTCCATTGGGCGGCGTTTCCACCGACGGCATCTTCCGCCCCAGACGCTGCTCGAGGTTGCGTCCGTATACCTTGAGGCGATCGATCCACGGTCGTGTTTTGTCGGCGATTTCCATTCGCTCAGCCCCTGATGATCGGCATTTTTACCTTCACGTGATACTGGCCGCCTTCCTGGATGGCCTGCATGCTGGCGGCGCTCCCGAACTGCGTCGTGAGGCGCTGGCGAATGTTTTCCTGCGCCAGCTTGTTGCCCTTCCCGTGGCTTTCCTTGCGCACGTCCGGCAGCGGATTGCTGATCATGATATTGAGGGTTTCGCCCTCGGCCCACATCTCGATCTTGATCGTGCCGCCGGCGAATCGCGGTTCGATCCCATGGTAGATGGCGTTCTCCAGGAGCGGCTGCAGCGTCAGCGCCGGCATCAGCGCCGCGCGCGGAATATTGCTCACGTTCCATTTGACCTGCAGCCGGTCGCCGAGACGGATTTTCTCGACCTCGAGATACTGGCGCGAAATCTCGCGCTCGGCCGACACCGGCACGAGCTTACGCGCATCGGCCAGCAGAACTCGGAAAAGGTCGGCCAAGTCGTGCAGCACCGCTTCGGCTTTGGAAGGGTCGCTGCGCGTGAGCGAGGCGACGCTGTTCAGGCTGTTGAACAGGAAGTGCGGACGAATGCGCGACTGCAGGGCCTGCATCTTGGCCTCCTGCTGAAGCCGCGAGTCGGCGTCCGCGCGCTCCCGCAGGATCAGATAGCGCAGGCCGAGCGTTCCGATGATAGCGGTGATCATGAGGCTGCGGATCATGAGCGACTCGCGCCACACCGGCCAGCGTTCCTCGATCACGCCGAAGTAATAAAGCAGATATATCATGACGTCGGTTCCGAGCGCCGTGACGAGCAACAGCAGCGTCACCGCCAGTACCGAACCGAGCGTCGTGGTGCTGCGCCGGATCAGTGGCGAGGCCATCTTGAGAACGATGACGCCGGCCACGGCGATCGACATCGCGAACAGCGACAACAGGCTGAAGTCCTGCCAGGCCTGATCGGTGAATTCGGCATTGCGCCCGATGGTGATGACGATGGCGATCAGTTCCGCCACCAGCAGAAA
>Ga0187776_10001551_pt1 | contig 11507 bp, 6 predicted proteins | sample 0216_BV02_MP12_2_FD_132426 | JGI IMG/M metagenome (GOLD analysis project Ga0187776, IMG submission 132426) | Tropical peat soil microbial communities from peatlands in Department of Meta, Colombia - 0216_BV02_MP12_20_MG | ecosystem: Environmental > Terrestrial > Soil > Wetlands > Peat | place...
TACGATGCGCTCGTGGCATGCAACCGGGCGACGTATGCCTCACGCCGCTCGTCGGTCGAGATGAGCCCGTCGCGCAGGACGACGATCCGGCGCGCGTGGGCCGCGATGTCCGGCTCGTGCGTCACCATGACGACGGTCTGTCCGGCATCGGCCAGCGCCTCGAACACTTTCATGATCTCTGCGGACGTCTGGGAGTCGAGGTTGCCGGTCGGCTCGTCAGCGAGGAGCATGGACGGGTCGTTCACGAGCGCACGCGCGATGGCGACGCGCTGCCGCTGACCGCCGGAGAGCTCGTTGGGGCGGTGATCCATTCGATCCTGGAGCTGGACCTTGCCCAGCGCCTCGATGGCCCGGCGGCGGCGCTCCTCGGCGCCGATTCCGGCGTACACGAGCGGCAGCTCCACGTTGTGCAGTGCGGTCGCGCGCGGGAGCAGGTTGAACGTCTGGAAGACGAACCCGATCTCCTTGTTCCGCACGCGCGCCAACGCGTCATCGCTCATCTTCGACACGAGCTGGCCGTTGAGCCAGTACTCCCCCGCGTTCGGCGTATCGAGGCAGCCGAGCACGTTCATGAGCGTCGACTTGCCGGAGCCCGACGGGCCCATGATCGCGACGTACTCGTTGCGACCGATGGCGAGATCGACGCCGCGCAGCGCGCGCACGATTTCGCCGCCCATGTCGTACTCGCGCTTCACGCCGCGTGTCACGATGATCCACTTCGACTCGGGCGCGCCTCCGGCCTTGCCGGTGACGATCTGCCGCTCGGCGGTTTCGCCGAGCGGTGCTTCTACTGTTGGTGGGTTCACGACTTGGTCCCCGGGGTGGCTGCCTTCTTGAGGTCCGGCTTGGTTTCTCTCACGACAGTGCCGTCCTTGAGCTCGCGAATCGCCTGGTACGTGCCCGCGACGATCTTCTCGCCCTCTTTGACACCGTCGATGATCTCAAAGTGCTTCTCGCCCGCTATACCTACTTTTACGGGCCGGAAGGTCACTTTGTTGTCCGTGCCGACCACGAAGACCCCTTCCACGTCCTTTTTGCCAACTTCTTTGGCGGGTTTGGCTTTGCCCAACCCGACGGCCGTGTCGCCCTGCTGGATCGCCTGGTTTTCGCGCACCGTGAGCGCGATGATCGGCACCGACAGGACGTTCGTCTTCTTGTCGGTGATCACCTTGGCCGTGGCCGAGAAGTCCGGCCGCGTGTCCTTGGGCGCGTTCAGAAGCTGGATGGTGACCTCGTAGTCGACGGCCTGATCGGTCGTCGTCGTCGTGGTCGTACCCTTCACGGAGCTGTTCGAGATCCGCGTCACCCGGCCCAAAAACGTGGTGTCAGGGAAGGCGTCGAGCTGGACCTGCGCGGAATCGCCGACGGAGATGCGGGCGACGTCGGTCTCATCGACCTTCACGCGCGTCTCGAGCACCGACATGTCGCTGATCGTGAGCAGCGTGGCGGCGTCCTTGTTGAACGTGCCTGGAACCGCCGTTTCACCCTGCTCGACGTCGAGACGCGTGATCTGGCCCGACATCGGGGCGTAGATCGTCGTCTTATCGAGCGAGCTCTTGGCGTCGTTGACCGAGGCGATCGACTGGTCGACGGCGTGGTTGGCCGCCTCGACGAGCGCGGTGTTCACGTCGACCGCCGTCTTGAGCTGGTCCATCTGCTCGTCGGAGATGAGCTGCGCGTTCGACTTCTTGATCGCGGCCGAACGCTCATAGCTCTTCTGCGCCTGATCGAGATTCGCCTTCGATTGCGCGAGTTGCGCGCGGCTCGACGCGAGCGCCGCTTCCGCGCGCTCGACGTTCGCCTGCGCCTGCGTTGGATCGATCTGCAGCAGCAGTTGGCCCTGCTTCACCATCTGGCCTTCCTTGACGGCCAGCTTGGTGATTTTGCCGCTCACGTCCGACGCGACGTCGACCTTGGTCTGCGGCCGCACCTGGCCGCTCGCCGTGACGGAGGCGATCAGGTCCCGCTTCTGCACCGGCTCGATGCGGACCTCGACCGCCTTGTTGCCTTTCTTGAAGGCACTCAGCGCAATGACGAAGCCCAGGCCCCCCAGCGCCAGGATCCCGATCGCGATCTTCGATTTCTTACCCATGGTGGAAGCAGTCCTCAGCGGAGTGGGCGCCCGACTGCGCTCTCGAGATTGGCGAACGCCGTGTGATAGTCGTAAATCGAGTTGACTCGGCCGATCTGCGCCGTTTCATACTGGCCGCGCGAGGTCGTGACCTCGAGGAACGTTGCCGCGCCGACCTTGTACCGCTCCTCCACCGCCGCGAGTTCCTCGGCGGCCTTCTGTGCCGTCTGCTCCTGCAATTGCACCGTCTTGGTGGCTGCAATCAGCGAGAGATAGGCGCTCGTGACGTCGGTCGTGAGCTGCAGGCTGCGGGCCCTGAGCGCGTAGTTCGCGTTGTCGCGCGTTACGCGGGCCTGCTCCATCTGCGCCTCGCGTGAGTAGTTGTTGAAGATCGGGAACGACAGCGTCGCGCCGATGCCGAGCGGGTTCCTCGTGAAGTTGAAGGGGAACGCATGGTTGCCGGACCGCACGGCAGCGGCCTCGTCGGTCGTCAGCGGCGTCGTCCGGCAGCCGAGGCTCTGCAGACCGACGCGGGTGCGCAGCGAGTCGAAGCTCAGACACGACGCGGCATTCGAGAGGATCTGGCTGTTTCGCTGGTTGACCAGATAATCCGCGTTCGCGTACGACTGCGAGTTGCCACCCCAGCCGGTGCTGACGGACAGCGACGGCAGGTAGCTCATCGAAGCCGAGCGGACGCCCATGTCCGCCGCGAATCGCCGCGACTCGTCCGCGGCGATGTCCGGATTCACGTGCCTCGCGAGCGAGAGCACCGAATCCAGCGTGAAGGTCGGCTGCGAGACGGCGAACGTCGTCGTGAGCTGCATGGAGGTGTCGGCCGGAACCCCCATCCACTGGAACAGGCGAATCTTGTCGATGACTGCCTGATTGTGCGCCGTCACCTGATTCACCTGAGCCTGGCCCACCGCGACTTCCGCCGTTCGGATATCGACGATCGTGCCGGCGCCGACCTTCATCTTCGCATTGGCCAAGTCCAGCTGGCCGGTTGCGGTCGCGACGAGCGAATCGGCGAGCGCCGCCTGAGCCTGCGACTTGAGCGTGGCGATGTACTGGTTCGTGACGAGCGCGCGCGTCGCCTCGGCGGAGCTGGCAACGTCGGCGTCCACGGCGTCGCGATTGGCACGCGCCTGCCGCGGCGCGAACGCCACCGCGCCCGTGATGAAGTAGCTCACGCCAAGGTTGTAGGACGACTGATACGTGTCGCCATTCGCCCCAAGGGCGAGACCCGAGACGAACTGGGTGCCGGCCTGTTGATAGCGCGTGGAGAAGCTCGACGACACCGACGGCAGAAGCGCGGAGTAGGTCTGACGAATGCCCGCCGTGGCCGTGCGGATGTTGTTCTGCGCGGTCAGGAAGTTCGGATTGTTCAGGCGCGCCGTAGCGATCGCCTCATCGAGCGTCAGGGACTTGCGACCGGCCGGTTGCTGCGCAATGACTGCCTGCGCGGAGATCGCCAGTGCCGCGACGAACCGCAACGAACGCATTTTTCGGCAATCCTTTGGATGGAGTCTGGGGGGGAGTACGGAGGTGCCCTCGGGCGGGTTTCAGCGCTTTCTGGGCAACTCGTCGCGAACGGCCTTGAGCCCCGAGGACGTTTCCGCCTTCAGCACCCGTCCGTCGGCGTCGATCCAGAAGTCGCGCCGGTCCGCGCCATTCACCAACGAGAGATGCGTCGCCGTCACGGACTGCCCACCGACGTCGATGGGCTCGAGGCCGTGCGCGGCGATCACGAACGTGGCCGCCCGCGCGGCGTGTGGACTGATGACGCGAATCCCGCCTGATCGGCTGGACAGTGCTGAAAAGTACAACTGGTGCACCAATTCGTCGTCCAGAATGACCGTCCGCTCACGCCCCATCGGGTAATCCCGATCGGACTCATCCCCACGCTGGTTCGACACGCGGGTCGCGAGCCGGCCGGACTGCGCTCCCGCTTCGACCGACGATGACTTCTTGCCGTTCTCGAACACGGTCAGGGTATACGTGATGGGCGTGCCCACCGAATCGGCGACGAGCTTCGACACCGTCCGCCGGGCACCCGCGCTCAACTGGCTCGTGGCCACGAGTTGGCCGTTGTCGCCCCGAGAGATTCGGAAGCTCTCGACTTCCGTCGCCGCCCCGCCGCCGCGGGAAATCCTGAAGGCCCCGTCGTCGACGATCGCTCCCTGGGCGGTGCCATCCGCGGCCGAACGGCCCGCTAGGCTTGCGACACCCATGACTCCAACAAGCCCGGCCAGGCACCCCGCCGCTGCGATGGAACGGACGTGTGTCATCGAGGTTACCTACCCGGTTGAGATCGTCAGGTTCACGCCTCGACCTTCGGGGCCACGAAAATGCGGTCGCGAATCCGAGTGTAGATCCGTTGGTAGATCGCTCGCCCCTTTTCCGCCGACGCCAGCGACGGCCGGCCGATCGACCCCGGACTCGCTCGTGGGACGCGCAGCCAACCGCGTCTGTAACGTCGCACCTCGTCCCCGGACATCATATAATCCTGCGCGCGGTCCGCGGCGACGAGCTCCGGAGCGATATACAGGAGCAGCGACGTATCCACCTCGTCGCCATGCATCGGCTCGGCTTGTCCATGGAGCAAGTCGGTGAAATCCACGCTCAAGATGTCGACGACGCGTACGCGGGCTCCCGAGGTGATCACCGTCGAAAGTGCCTCGAGATGCGGGTCGTGCTCGTGCGAGGTGAGCAGAATGAACTCGCGGATGCCGGTCGACTCCCAGGTGTCGATGAGGTCGTTGAGAACGCGGTGAAGCGTCTTTTTTCGGAGCGACGCGTTGCCGGGATATCCCCGCTCGGTGATCACGTTCACTCCGTACTCGATCGTCGGCGCGACGAGCACGCCGGATTCGGCCGAGAGGTCATCGGCGAGTCGTTCGACGATGATCGAATCAGCGCCAAGCGGCATGTGCGCGCCGTGCTGCTCGCAGGTCCCCACCGGCACGATCAGCCGTGGGTCGCGCCGAATCGTGTCCGCCACCTCGGCGGGGCGCATGAACTTGATGCGGCGCGGCGTACTGGCGCCGTCGACGGCGGGCAACTGACTCATTTCGTCCGGGAAGTCGGGTCGGTGGTCCAGTCGAGCTGTCGAGACCGCGATGGCTGAGCGCGCTGCTGCCCCCCCGCAATCGCCCGGGCCATGGACGTGGTGGGCGACGGCCGCCGGACTGTCGCTGCTGACCGCGAGCCAGTGGCTCCACGCGCCAAGCATAGAGTATCTGGTCCCGGTGCTCGTCGCTACCGCCGCGGCGGTCGGCATCTCGCCGGCCGTGCGGGGGCCCGCTCGACGTTGGGTCCTCGCGAGCTCGTTGGCCCTGCTCGCCGTGGCGATGATCGCCAGCGCATCGCAGCGCGAATTGCTGACGACGGCGCGTCACTGGGACGACGCGCGTCTCGACGCATCGGCGCGCGGGCTCGACGCGCTTCATAAAGCGCTGGACGACGCGACGCGGAATGGGGAGCGGCGCGCCAAGGCCGCGCTCGACGACTCCGTCGGGGACCGTGCGCGCGCGTTCGCCGATTTGGGCCGCATTGCCCGCGGCCTCGACGACGGCGGTGTCGTGGTCTATCACGGGGACAGCGCGTTCGCCTGGGCCGGCGATTTTCGTGCGCCCATCGACCAGGTTCGCGACGGCACGACGATCGTCCCCACTCCGTTCTACCTCGCGCTCCAGGTGACGCACCGCCGCGGCGACGATCGCGCGGTCGTCGCCGTGCTCCTCGACGCGGCGCCCCCAGCGGATCGCTTCGTTTCCACGCTCGCGCAGCCGATCGCCGACGCCGCGGGGCTCAAGGAGTTCAAGTTCTCCCAGCCGAGCGACAGCAGCGCCGTGCCGGATGTGCTTCGCTACTCGGCGGCCGGCGTGCGACTCTTCGACGTGACGGCGGTGCCGCTCACGCAAGGTGAGGTCGGGCAGCGCATCACCGAGACGGCGCGAACGCGAGCGGGCGTCGCGCTCGTGATCGCGCTCGCGTGCTTCGTGATCGGCGTGTGGCGGGCGACGCGCGCGATGTCGCGACGCGCGGCAGCCTTGGCCGTAGGGCTCGCCTGCATCGCGCTCGTGCCGCTCAACCAATACTCGAACTCGAGCCGGCTGTTCGACCCGTCGGTGTATTTCATGGCGCGAGGCGGGCCGCTCACCAGCAACGCCGCGGCGCTCGCCACGACGAGTGCGGTCGTGCTGCTCGGAGTCCTCGCGGTGTTTCGGCGAGGCGGACGTCGCACCTCGCGCTGGGCTGCCGTCGCCACGACGCTCGCGGTGGCGGGGCTCGGTCCCTTCCTGCTGCGCGACCTGGCGCGAGGCGTTCAGACGCCGCTGCGCGGCGTCGACTCGCCGTTGTGGCTCATCTGGGAGGTGCCCCTTTTCCTCGCCGCGGTGTCGGTGCTTCTGTCGGGAGCGGCGGCGGGGGCGATCGTGCTCGGGCCTCGGCGCGGCGCGCCGCCGTGGTTGGCGCCGCTCATCGCGACGGCCGCGGCGATCATCGCGCCCGTCGTGTGGGACGCTCCCGGCCGCTGGCCGTGGTGGTATTCGTTCTTGTGGATCGGCGCAATCGGACTGCTCGCGCTCTCGCGGCGCTCGCGGCGCGTCATCCTCAGCGCGTCGACCGTCGCCGCCCTCGGCGCCACGACGCTCGTGTGGGGGCGAACGGCGCGCGGACGCGTGGAAGCGGCGGAACACGATCTGTCGAGCCTCGGGCAGCCCGACTCCGTCGCGGTGACGCTGCTCCAACGCTTCGGGCTGAGCCTCTCGAACGAAGGGTCGGCGACGCGCGAGTCGCTGCTCCAGAACTACGTAACGTCGGACGTGGCCGCCGCCGGCAATCCGATCATCCTCTCGGCGTGGCCCACGGACACCGGAGCGGTGGCGATGTTCGCGACGGCCGACATCCCGAATCCCACCGCCGACGTCGGGCGCGTGGTGGCGCAGGCGCGGCAAACCGGCAACGTGATCATTCAGGCGGTGTCGACCGACACCGCGGTCGAATTGGTGATGGGCGCGCCGTCGACCGGGGGAGGCGCGACCGGCGTCGTGTTGGGGCCACAGAGCCGGCTCTTTCAGTCGAATCCGTTCGCACAGCTCCTCGGGCTCTCGCAGGATCGCAACGTCGAGCCGCCCTATTCCGTCCGGTTGCGCGGTCCGCCGTTGCCGCGCGCCGACACCACCAGGGGACCCACGAGCTGGCGGCGCGAGGGCACGCAGCTCCATGGCGATCGTGTCGTCGCCACCGGCAGCGTCGCGACGCCGGCCCACGTGGACGTCGAGCTGCGCTCGCTCGACGCGCTGGTCGAGCGGGGCGCGCTCATCGTGTTGCTGGACCTGGCGATCGTCGGCGCTCTGTGGCTCGCCGCGGTCATCGCCGACGGTGGCGCCGGGCGATGGTTGCGCGCGCGCCGTCGCACGCTTGGCCGGAGCTACCGCGCGCGCCTGTCGCTCGCGCTGTTCGCGTTTTTCGTCATTCCCGGACTTGCATTCGCGATCTGGATGTACGGCCAACTCGCCACCGACGCCATTCAGTCGCGGGCCGTCCTGGTCGGCGAGACGCTGCGATCGATCGAACCGGCCGCCCCGGCCCTCAGTCACCTCACCGAAGAGAGCGACCGTCTCGCGACGCCCTTGTTCGTGTTCCGCGGCGGCGAGCTGCGTCAGACGAGCGACCAGCTCTACGACGATCTCGCGCCGACGGGTCGTTTGCTTCCGCCGAGTATCGAGCTGTCGCTCGCCGTCCACGCCGAGGAAACGGCGACGGAGGTCGAGCCGATCGGCGACGCGCCGACGCTGTTCGGGTATCGATCGCTCACGGAGGCCCCATCACCGCCCGTAGTGATCGCCGCGCCGGCCCGCGCGACCGACGCTCCCCTCGGCCGCCGGAGGCGCGACCTGGGCGTCCTCGTGGTGTTCGCGACGGCGCTCGGCGGGCTCGCCGCATTGTGGCTGAGCGGGCTCGCGGCGCGCCAGCTCGCCAAGCCGATCGGCGCGCTGCGCGAGGCGGCGCTTGCCATCGCGGGCGGAAGCCGGACGCCGCCGCTCGAACCTGAGCCGACGGTCGAGTTCCTTCCGGTGTTTGCGGCGTTCCGGCGCATGACGTCCGACTTGAACGCGAGTCGCTCGGCCCTCGAGGACGCGCAGCGGCGAACGTCGGCCGTGTTGCGCAACGTGGCGAGCGGCGTCGTCGCGGTCGACAGCGAGCGCCGGGTCACGCTGGCGAATCCGCGGAGCGAGCAGCTCTTGAGCGTCGCGCTGCCTGCCGGCGTGAAGCTCGACGAGTCGGTGAACGCCGACGTCGCCCGCCGCGTCGCGGAATTCCTGCGCGACTCGGCGGACGAGCTCGACTTCGAGACGGTCGTCGGCCAGCGCCAGCTGCGGGGCACGCTCACCCGGCTCGCGCGAGGTGGTGGCGGCGTGGTGATCACCGTCGACGACGTGAGCGAGATCGCACGCGCGCAGCGCGTGCTCGCGTGGGGCGAGATGGCGCGTCAGGTCGCGCACGAGATCAAGAACCCGCTCACGCCCATTCGCCTTGGCGTACAGCACCTCCGCCGCGCACGGGCGGACGCGCGCGTCGATTTCGATCGCGTGCTCGACCACAACGTGAATCAGATTCTCGCCGAGATCGATCGGCTCGACGAGATCGCGCGCGCGTTCAGCCGCTACGGCGCCGCGCCCGACGAGCGCGCGCGTCCCGACGCGATCGACGTCGCGGCGATCGTCCGGGAGGTCGTGTCGCTCGAGCGCATGGGCGGGGGTGGGGGTGGGGGCGGGGGCGGCGGCGACGACGTCGAATGGATCGAGGTCGGCGACGACTCGAGCGTCCCGGCGATGGCGCGCGTGGACGAGCTGAAGGAGGTGCTGCTCAACGTGCTGGAGAATGCGCGATTGGCCGGGGCCGCGCACGTCCGCGTCAGCGTCGAGGCGCCGCGGGCCGGCGATGGCGAGCACGCGACGATCACGGTGAGCGACGACGGGCATGGCATCCCGGCCGACGTGCTGCCGCGCGTCTTCGAGCCGCATTTCTCCACGCGCACGAGCGGGAGTGGTCTCGGGTTGGCGATCAGCCGCCAGCTCGTGGAGGGGTGGGGAGGATCGATCACCGTGCGGAGCCCGAACGTCGAGACGGCCGGCGACGGGCGGCGCGGGACCACGGTGACGATCGCGCTGCGTTCGGTCGGCGCAGCTACTCGGTAGCGGTCGTCGACGCCGCGCCGGCGCGGATGCGCACGGTCTTCACGTTCACGAACTCGTGCATCCCAAAGAAAGAGAGCTCGCGACCGTAGCCTGACTTCTTCACGCCGCCGAAGGGGAAGCGCGGGTCCGAGGCGACCATACCGTTGATGAAGACGCTGCCTGCATCGAGCTCGCGGGAAAACCGGGCGATCTCGTCTTCGTTGCGCGTCCATGCGGCGGCGCCAAGTCCGAATCGCGAATCGTTGGCCGCGGCGATCGCGTCGCTCGTGTCGCGCGCGCTCGTGATCACCGCGAGCGGGCCGAATGTCTCCTCGCGAAACGCCGGGCTGCGTCGCGTGTCGTCGCGCATCACGGTCGGCTCGTAGTAGAAGCCCGTGCCCCCGCGCGGCGTGCCGCCGACGAGCAGCGTCGCTCCCTCGCTCCCCGACCGAGCGACCTGTGAGTGCAGGTCATCCCGGATCTTGGCGGTGGCCAGCGGCCCCACATTCGTCCGTTCGTTCATTGGATCGCCGACGACGAGTCCACGCACGCGCTCGGCGAAGCGGGTCGTGAAATCCTCGACGATTCGCTGCGAGACGATGAACCGCTTCGCGGCGATGCACGACTGTCCGTTGTTGATCGCGCGCGCCGTGACGGCCGTGCGCACCGCCGCCTCGAGGTCCGCGCTCTCCATGACGATGAACGCGTCGCTGCCGCCCAGCTCGAGCACGGTCTTCTTGACGTGCTTTCCGGCGATCGATGCGACGCTGCTGCCGGCCGCTTCGCTTCCCGTGAGCGTCACCGCGGCGACGCGATCGTCGGCGATCACTCCCCCGACGGCATCGGATTCGATGAGCAATGTCTGAAACACGCCGGCCGGCGCGCCGGCGTCCGCGAAGAGCTGCTCGAGCGCGAGCGCGCATTGCGGCACGTTCGACGCGTGCTTGAGAAGTCCGACGTTTCCAGCCGCGAGCGCGGGCGCGGCGAACCGGACGACCTGCCAGAACGGAAAGTTCCAGGGCATCACGGCAAGCACGACGCCGAGCGGCTCGAAAGCCACGAAACTCCGCTCGCCTTCGACCGTCACCGGCTGCGGCGCGAGAAACGACGAGGCGTGGTCAGCGTAGAAGCGAAGGCTCGTCGCGCACTTCGCCGCCTCGTCTTTGGCGGCGACGAGCGTCTTGCCCATTTCGCGCGTCATCAGACGTCCATACTCATCGCGGCGTGCATCGAGCAGATCGGCGGCGCGGCGGAGGACGCGAGTCCGCTCCTCGATCGGGGCCGACCCCCACGGGCCCGCGCGACGGTGGGCACAGGCGAGCTTCTCCTCGATCGCCGCCGACGAGAGCGGCGAAAACTCTTTCAGCTGCTCACCCGTCGCGGGATCGACGCTTCGAATCGCCATCGCTCGTCCGTTCTACCGAGTTCTATTGCGGAAACGCGTCTCCCGTCCACGCCGCGCCGCCATTGGGGTTGTCGCCGGCGAACCAGCGTCTCCACCAAGGCACCTGTCGGTCGCGGTCGAGCACCGCGCTCACGGCGTCGCGCCACGCGGCCTGCATGGCCGCCGCATCCTCGAACCGATTGTCGCTGGACGCGGCGAGTCCGCGCCGCAGCCACTCGGCGATCTCCGTCGGATGCGACGACAGGTCGACGTCGCCGCGCAACTCGCGCGCCAGAATGGACGCGCTGTCCCGCTCACCGAAGGGCGGCGTCCCCGTCAACGCGTACGAGACGATCGCCGCGAGCGAGAAGCAATCGGCCGCGGCGTCCTGCTCTTCGCCGAGGAGCTGTTCGGGCGGCGCGAACGCGGGCGTGCCCGAGGCACCGGCGATCTCCTCGCCGGTCGCGTTGGCGATGCCGAAGTCGGCGAGCCGCCAGCGGCCGTACCGATCGATGAGAACGTTTTCTGGTTTCAGGTCCCGATGCACGATCCCAATCGCGTGCGCCGCCGCGAGTCCGTTGAGCACGAAGTCGACCTGCGGCGCGATCTGATTGAGCGTACGCGGCCCCGAGCGCGCCACGAGGTCGGCAACCGAGCCACCCTCGGCGAGCTCCATGGTGTACCACGCCACGTCGCCTCGGCTGTCCCAGTCGAAGATCGGCACGATCGCCGGATGCGCGAGCTGCGCCGCCAGTTTGGCTTCGCGCCGAAAGCGCCCCACGATCCGCTCGTCGCGCGCGACGCGCGGGTGGAGAAGCTTGAGCGCCACCTCGCGGCCAAGCGTGAGGTCGCGCACGCGCCACACGGA
>Ga0187776_10001552_pt1 | contig 11507 bp, 9 predicted proteins | sample 0216_BV02_MP12_2_FD_132426 | JGI IMG/M metagenome (GOLD analysis project Ga0187776, IMG submission 132426) | Tropical peat soil microbial communities from peatlands in Department of Meta, Colombia - 0216_BV02_MP12_20_MG | ecosystem: Environmental > Terrestrial > Soil > Wetlands > Peat | place...
AGACGGGTGACCTTGGCCGGGTCGATGACGCCCATTTTGCCCATGTCGCCATAGTCGCCGGTGTCGGCGTTGAAGCCGTAGTTCTCGTCCTTGGATTCGCGGATTTTGCCGATCACGACCGCGCCCTCGGAGCCGGCGTTGTGCGCAATCTGGCGGGAGGGCTCTTCGAGCGCACGCTTCACGATGCCCACGCCGACGAGCTCATCGCCGTCCATCTTGATTTTCTCGAGCGCCGGAATCGCGCGCAGCAGTGCGCTGCCGCCGCCGGGAACGATGCCTTCCTCAACGGCCGCGCGGGTGGCGTGCATGGCGTCCTCAACGCGAGCCTTCTTCTCCTTCAGCTCGGTTTCGGTTGCCGCGCCCACTTTAATCACCGCGACGCCGCCGACGAGTTTCGCCAGGCGCTCCTGGAGCTTCTCGCGATCGTAATCGCTTGTGGTAACGTCGATCTGCTGGCGGATCTGCTTGACGCGGCCTTCGATTTCGCCGGCCTTGCCGTTGCCCTCGACGATCGTTGAGTTGTCCTTGTCGATGGTGATCTTCTTGGCCTTGCCGAGATCCTCGATCTTCACGTTTTCGAGCTTGATGCCGAGGTCTTCGGTGATGGCCTTGCCGCCGGTCAGTACGGCGATATCCTCGAGCATGGCTTTGCGGCGGTCGCCAAAGCCGGGGGCCTTGACGGCGGCGCACTGCAACGTGCCGCGCAGCTTGTTCACCACCAGGGTGGCCAGGGCTTCGCCTTCCACTTCCTCAGCGATGATCAGCAGCGGCTTGCCGAGCTTGGCAATCTGCTCGAGCAGCGGGAGCAAGTCCTTCATCGAGCTGATTTTCTTCTCATGGATAAGAATCAGCGCGTTTTCCAGGACGCACTCCATGCGCTCCGGGTCGGTGATGAAGTAGGGCGAGAGGTAGCCGCGGTCGAACTGCATGCCTTCTACGACTTCCAGCGTGGTTTCCATGGTCTTAGACTCTTCCACAGTGATCACGCCGTCCTTGCCGACCTTCTTCATCGCTTCGGCAATAATTCCGCCGATCTGTTTGTCATTGTTGGCGGAAATCGTGCCGACCTGCGCGATCATCTCGCCCTTCACGTCCTTGTGGAGCTTCTTGATCTCCTCGACGGCCACTTCGACGGCCTTATCGATGCCGCGCTTGAGGGCCGTGGGGCTCGCTCCGGCGGCAACCGTCTTCACGCCTTCGCGGAAGATGGCCTGCGCCAGAACGGTTGCGGTGGTGGTGCCGTCGCCGGCCACGTCGCTGGTCTTGCTGGCCACTTCCCGCACCATCTGCGCGCCCATGTTCTCGAGCGGATCGCGCAGTTCAATTTCCTTCGCCACGGTCACGCCGTCCTTGGTGATGATCGGCGCGCCGAACTTCTTTTCGATCACCGCGTTGCGACCCTTCGGACCGAGGGTGATCTTTACCGCGTCCGCAAGGGCATTCACGCCGCGTAGAATCGACTGGCGGGAATTCTCTCCGGTAACAATCTGCTTCGCCATTTCTTGAATCCTCCTGATTTAGTTCCTGTAATGCCTATTCGATCTGAGACTTTTTCTTTACTTCGTGAAACCGGTTAAACGTAATCAGTAATCAGATATCAGTCACCAGTCAGAGAAGAATATCAGGTCGAGTGATTTGCCTCCTGATATCTGATATCCGATACTAGACTTACTTCTTTGCTGCCTTCGCGGCGCCGCCGAGCTTCGCGAGAATCTCTTCCTCGCGGAGGATCAGCAACTCTTCGCCATCGATCTTGATTTCGCTGCCGCTGTACTTGCCAAACAGCACGCGGTCGCCAACGTTCACGTCCAGGGGGATGCGTTCGCCCTTCTCCCGCTTGCCCGCCCCGACGGCAATTACTTCGCCTTCTTGCGGCTTCTCTTTCGCGGAGTCTGGGATGATGATCCCGCCCTTGACGGTTTCCTTCTCTTCAATGCGCTTCACGATGACACGGTCGTGTAGCGGTGTCAGATTGACTGCCATCTTTGAAAAACCTCCATAGGTGATCTAACGGTACGACTGAAAACTGAGGTAGGAGCGCCAAAGGTAGACTTAGCACTCCTCGGAACCGAGTGCTAATATACCAGCTTTTCCTTTCGAGTCAAGCACTTTTCTAGCGATGCGCAATTTTCACAGTTGGATTCCATTCGACAGGCCATTAATTAACTGTCTTATTTTCAGTGGATTGATGTGCCAGATTTTCCTTGCACTTGGTCATTGCCCTGCTTTCCTCTCCAGAGTTAGACTCGCGGCATTGGCCTCATGGGTTGGCTGCTCTATCTCCGACTCGTCACGCTCACAGTAGGGACCCTGCTGCCTTTCTTCTGGATGGTGGTCATTCTCGGCCATCGCCGCCAGCGCAATTTCGAGCGCATTTTCTTCTTCCTCTGCCTCGCGCTGACGTGCTTCTTCGGAAGTACCCTCCTGGCGTTGAACGCCCAACTCTTCTATGTCACACCGCCGCAGGGCCTCCTCCAATTCGCCTGGACGTTTCTCTGCCTTGGGCTGTGGTTTGTTCCCCCGCTGATGGTTCACCTTCACGTTGAGTACGCCTTTCTTCGAGATCTGCTTCGGTCGTCCCGGCAGAAGTACCTTTGGTTGGCTATCGCCTGGATTCCCGCGATTGCTGTGTCGCTTGATCTGAGCCGGACACTCCGCCTTGAGAGACACTTTGATTTCGAGCGCCCCGCGCATCTCCTGGGGCTCCTGTTCCAGTTGTGGTTCGTCGTTGCAGTCGCGCTGGCCGCTTACTGGCAAAGATGCTTCTGCGGGGTCGCGCCCGATCCACCGCAAAAATCGTTTCACAAACGCAGCTCCGAATACCTGTTGGCCCTTGCCGTATTGCTCCTTGTGCTGTTTTTCTTGCAGAGAATAGGGAGACCGGGTGCGGAAATGGCCCTCTCTACGTTTTTGTTGCTTCTAGGGCTCGTTCCTCTGGGATTGCTGATCGGCAACGTCCAACGATTCAATTTTCTGCAAATTGGACGGCAACGGAATCTGATTTATGCAGTCTTCGCTGTCTTTCTTGCCCTCCTTTATCTCAGTTTCGTTCGCCGGGTGAGCCTTTGGCTGGATTCGTATCTTCCGCCGGAGGCTACAGCCGCATTGCTCCTGTTCCTGCCGGTAGTATTCTTTGAGCCGTTGCAGCGCGTGATGCGAAAGTTGTTGAGGAAGACGGCGCAAAGCGAAGTGGACCGCGTGCAGAAGCTGATGCGGCCCATCCACGAAATGGCTCGGCTGGGCGATCTGGCCAAGCTCCTCGAGTTCGGCGAGCAGTGGATTGCCGAGCAATTGCAGCTTGCCTCGGTCAAGCTGGAGACGGACCTTTTCCAGGCGGCTTCGGGGCACGCCCTTGCTGGGAAGAGCAGCGCGGAGGAAGTTTTTGGCATGTCGAGGTCAGGCCAACTCGTGGGGCGGTTGCGAGTGCGTGCCCATGGCGCCATGATTTCGGGTGAGACGTACGCGGCGCTGGAATTTGTGGCCGAACAGTTGCCGGCGGCTTTTGACTTGTGCCAACTGATCGAAGCGAAACTGCAACTCGAAAGGGAATTGGCCGAGCGCGAGCGCATGGCCCTGGTCGGGCAGATGGCCGCGAGCATATCGCACAATCTGAAGAATCCGCTCGGCTCGATCAAGACCATTCTGCAGGTGCAGATGGAGAGCCACGAATTGCCTGATTCGTTGCGCGGCGAGACCCAGATGGTGCTTGATGAGATCAACCGCCTTTCCGCCAAACTGAATCAGCTTCTGCAGTTCAGCCGGCCAGGAGTGCGCTCGACGAAAAAGGGCGACCGCTGCAACATTCTTGGCGTCGCGTCGGATGTCGTTGAAGTGTTGCGACGGGAGGCCGAATCGAGCGGCGTCTCGATCGAATCCGCGAAGGCAAGCGGCGCGTGCGAAGTTGCCGGCAGCGCCGAAGCCGCCAACGACATTCTCTCGAACGTCGTTCTGAACGCAATCGAAGCGGCTGGGCGCGGCGGCCGCGTCTCTCTCGCCTTTCACTGCGATCCACAGGTGTGCAACATTACGGTCGAAGACGATGGGCCTGGGATTCCGGCCGGGCTGAAAGAGAAGATTGTGCAGCCGTTTTTCACCACCAAGGCGCGAGGTACCGGACTCGGCCTGGCTATTGTCATGCGCCGGCTCGAGGAGATCGGTGGAAAGCTGGAAATCGACAGCCCCATCCGCGGCGCGCGCGGCAGCCGCTTCCGCGTCAAGCTCCCGCTCTCTCCGAAGGAAGACACCCCATGAAAACTGTGTTGATCATTGACGACGAGCCTGCGGCGCGGTACGCCCTGCGGCGCGCGCTGGAGAATCACTACCAGATCGCGGAGGCGGATTCCGCGAGGGAGGCACGCTCGGCCTTGGTCACAGCAAAGCCGGACCTGCTCCTGCTCGACGTCATTCTCCCGGGTGAAGACGGCATTTCGTTCCTCAAGTGGCTGCGCGAACAGGGGAACGAGCTGCCGGTGTTGATGGTTTCCGCGTTGGACACGGCGAAGACCGCGACGCAGGCGTTGCAATTGGGTGCGGCGGACTACCTCGTGAAAGGATTCGAGCTGGAAGAATTACGCCAGCGAGTTGCGAACTTGCTGAAGCTTGTCACTCTCGAGCAGGAAAACATCTCTCTGCGACAACGCCTGGCCACTGAAGGGCAATTCGGTCCGATGATCGGCCGCTCCCCCGCAATGCGCCGAGCCTTTGAGATGGCGGATCGCGTTGCCCCTACCGATTCGACGGTGCTGATTCTCGGCGAGAGCGGCACGGGCAAGGACTTGCTTGCTCAGGAAATCCACGCGCGTTCGCAGCGCAACGGCAAGCCGTTCGTGGCGGTAAATTGCGCGGCGCTGCCGGAAACGTTGATCGAATCGGAACTGTTCGGCTATGAGCGCGGAGCATTCACCGGCGCAGGGCAGCAGAAAAAAGGGCGCTTCGAACAGGCCAACGGAGGCACGCTCTTTTTGGATGAAATCGGCGACATGAATCCGGTGACGCAGTCGAAGGTGTTGCGCGCGCTCGAAAACCGCACGATCGAGCGCCTCGGCGGGACGCAATCGATTCCGGTCGACGTGCGAGTGATCAGCGCCACGCACCGGCACCTGGCACACGCGATCCGCGACGGGAAGTTTCGCGAAGACCTCTTCTACCGGCTACGCGTGGTCACCATCGAACTTCCACCGCTGCGCGCACACAAAGAAGACATCCCCATCCTCGCGCAAGCCTTCCTGCAGCTTCATGGCTCGCGATTGGGCCATAGCGCGCGGCTGACCAAGGAGGCTCTCGCCACGCTCGAGCGCTACGACTGGCCGGGCAACATCCGCGAATTGAAGAACGCCATTGAGCGTGGCATGGTGCTGTGCCGCGTCGAGGAGATCAGCGTCGGCGATCTGCCCGAAGAAGTCGTGAAGGGCTCGCCGATCCTGCCGAGGAGCGGGGAGGAAGGCTCCGATCACGGCCTGGGCGAAAAGGATTTTCGCGAGGCCAAACGCAAATTCGAAATTGCGTACCTAAAGCGACAGCTCACTTCGCATCGCTGGAACATTTCGCGCACGGCCGCGGCCATCGGCCTGCATCGCCAGAGTTTGCAGGAACGCCTTCGCGAACTCGGCATCCGCCGTCCCGGCCAGGAAATTTCCGAGGAGGATGACGAATGATCCTTAGCGGCTTTGTGCAAGCTGGTGGAAACAGCACACGCTTTGGCGCCGACAAGGCGCTAGTACAGCTCGGCCACAAAACCTTGCTGCAACGCACCGGCGAATTGCTGGCAAGCATCTGCGACAATGTCACCATCGTCGCGCAAGAAGGGACATACGCCGATGCGCCATGGCCGAAGCTGGCTGACCGCTGGCCGGGCGAAGGGCCGCTCGGCGGCATCCTCACCGCGCTGCTTCATGCAAAACAATTTCTTTCTGCTGCCGGGTCAAGGAGCATGGAACATGAGCCACGTTCCTTTGCCTTGATCGTAAGCTGCGACATGCCGTTTCTCACGCGCGAATTCCTCGCGTTCTTGCGCGTGAGAGCTCTGCAAAGCTCGGCGCAGGTCGTCGTACCAGTATCCGTCGGCGGTCTCGAACCACTCTGCGCTTGCTGGAGCATTCATGCCACCGCGTGTGTTCAGGCCGCTTTCGATTCCGGCGTTCGCAAGGTTGCAGAGGCCATGAAGCGACTGCCCTTGGAAGTGCTTGACGAGCCGGCCTGGAAACGATTTGATGGCAATGGTCGGCTGTTCTGGAATATGAATACGCAGGAAGATTACGAAGAAGCACAGGGCATTTTCGAGGTCACAGGTTGATGAGCAAGGGCATCCAGGTTGCCGGCTTGACGGCTGCGAGCGCAGGGCAGAACGGCGCGGAATATTACTTTGAGTTTCGCAGCGTCACTAAGGCCTTCGATGAGCACGTCGTGCTCAACAACGTCAGCTTCAAGGTGAAGCGTGGCGAGACCTGCGTCATTATGGGACGCAGCGGCGTTGGCAAATCGGTCTCCCTCAAGCACATCATGGGTTTTCTCAGGGCGGATTCCGGGCAGGTGTTCATCGACGGGCGCGATGTCACGAATTGCAGCGAGCGCGAATTTGAGGAAATCCGCCACAAAGTGACCATGGTCTTTCAGTCCGGGGCGCTGTTCGATTCGCTAACCATCGCGGAAAACATCGCTTTCCCGCTGGAATCGCAACCGGGTCTTACCGTCGACGACGTCGATGCTTACGTCGCGAAGCTCGCGCGCATGCTCGAAGTCGAGGATGTCCTCGACAAGATTCCCAGTGAGCTTTCGACTGGGACCAAACGTGCCGTTGCTATCGCCCGCGCGTTGGCTCAGAATCCCGAGGCCATTCTCTACGACGAGCCGACCACGATGGTCGATCCCATCATGGCCGGGCACATGGGCGACCTGATCTTGCGGCTCAAGGAGGCTTTCCACAAAACCTCCATCGTGGTCACACACGACACCCACCTAGCCCGGCGCCTCGCCGATACCATCGTTTTCCTTCAAGACGGTAAGTCTCAGATCTTCGGTTCATGGAAAGAATTCAAAGCTTCGACAGACCCGTTTCTTCGCGATTTTCTGCTCAAGGATGAACTCATTCCCGCTCTGGACGTGACTCTATGAGGACTTCGCCTAACGCTCATAATGTTCCACGGACTTTCGGCTTATGGCTCAGCGCCGTGCCTCAGATGACTTTCAGCCAATCGGCCGTGGAGGCGAGCCGTAGAGGACAAATCCGGCCAACTGCCCAATTGCTAATCCTTCTGGCACGGTAATTCCAAACCGTAGCCCATTTTTTTGTCCTCCATTTTCAGCAGGATTCCGAAAATCACCGCGAGCACTCCCAGTGTTGTGAAAACAGCCATCGGGAGGGTGTAGTTGTACGCGGGGCTGCTCAAGCCACCCGCAACCCGAGTGCCGGTGATGCAGAAGCGGTCCAAAATCCAGCCAATGAGGTAGGGAACGCCCCAGAGGGCCACTAGGTTCTGCATCCAGGAAACGACCGCATATGCCGTGCCGAGTTGATGGTGCGGAATAAACTTGGGCAGCGAGGGCCACATCGCCGCGGGAACGAGAGAAAAACCGAAGCCCAACACGATGGTGGCCGCCAGAGCCACCAGCCAGTTATTCAGGAACGGAACAGTGAAGATGAAATGCACCAACACCAGCAGCAGGGACCCCAGGACCATGAGCGTGGCCCCTTTGCCCTTGCGATCATAATAGCGGCCGAAAATGACGGTAAGAGGGATGGTGGCGAAAGGCAGAATGGAAGGGATAGCGCCGGCGAGACTCTCCTTCACCTGGAACTTCTGGACCATCAGGTCCGGGGCGTACTTGAGAAAAGGGAAAACAGCGGAGTAAAACAGCGCACACAGGATCGTGATGTACCAAAAGCCCCGGATCCTCAGGATCTTGGCGATGTCCGAGATGTGGAAGACTTCTTCGTCAGCGGAAGCGGCGATTTCTTTTTCTGAAGCGTCCAGCTTCTTGTCCATGGCGCAGTAGAAGATGTAGGCCACCAATCCGGCCCCCAGCAGGATCACTCCCGCGAGCACAGGCGCGGCCACAGCGTTGAAATACACGGCGATGGGCGCCCCCATCCCCAGTGCCAGGGCTGTCCCGAGCCGCGCGGTGCTCACCTGTAGCCCCATGGCCAGCGCGATCTCATAACCCAGAAACCATCGAGCGATGAGCTTTACGGCCACCACGTTGGCGATTTCGATGCCCACGCCGAAAAGCGCAAATCCCACGGAAGCCATCAGGACTTGGGGCTTAAAATCCCAAAAGAGCAGGTGGACGGTCGAATCATCCAGCAGGTGGGTCTGAATCGCCCACCATTTGATTCCGCAACCTACAACCATCATCACCCCGGCCGCAATCCCGGTAAAACGCGCGCCCATCTTGTCCAGAACCATCCCCCCAAACACGAGCATGCCGAGAAAGACGTTGAACCAGGCGTAGGACCCGGTGAAGAATCCATACTCGGAGCTGGTCCAGCCCAATTGCTGCTCGATCATGGGCTTGAGGGGAGACATGACGTCCGCGACGTAATACCCGCAAAGCATGGTGAACGACACAATCGACAAGGCTATCCAACGAGCGGCAACGGAATGACGCAGTGACTTCTGAACGGCTTCCTTCATCTCATGCTCCGGGAATCACATTCGCTTCAAACAGACGCACTAGGCTACAGGACAAAAGGCTCGTTGTCTCCTTCCGGCGTCACAATGCGGCGGTCGCTAGAAACCTTGCTGAACCAGTTGGTCGATAGTGAGATTGTTTGCGGGTCGCACCCCGCTGCGCGCTTCCAGGTAGCGCTCCACGTACTTTCCTAGAACGTCCCCTTCCAGGTTTACGGCATCTCCGATTTTTTTGTCGCGCACGTTTGTGTGTTCGTAGGTGAACGGAATGACTGCAATTTCCGCCACGCGGCCGTTCCAGCGCGCCACCGTCAGACTGATGCCGTCAATGGCGATCGATCCTTGCGGCACCACATATTTCGCGAAGGATTTCGGCACCTCGACGCCGTACCACCAGTTCTCTCCTTCCGGATCGAGCCGTGTCACACGCCCGGTCGTATCGACATGCCCTAGCACAAAGTGGCCGCCAAACTCCTTGCCTGCGGTCATGGGCTGCTCGAGATTCACGCGCGTCCCGGCCCTCCATTCCCCCATGGACGTCTTGCGAATCGTCTCCGTCGAAAGGTCCGCGGAAAAACGCTCGGCCCCCAGTACCACTACCGTCAAGCAGCAGCCATCGACCGCGATGCTGTTGGCAATCGCCAGCCGCGGCGCCACTGTGGGCGCATGGATCGTCAGCCGCCCGCCCTCCGCGTGTAGCGCCAGAGAATCAACGGTGCCGAGGTGCTCGATAATGCCGGTAAACATTGAAATCCTCTCAGGATGCACGCTGCAAAAGCGCGCAAGCCAAAATCAGGTGTTTTTGGTCTTCACTTACTTATAGCTGAAAACTGAAAACTTACAACTGCCTCCCCCGCCATCCTGCAAAACGTGATCGGGGCCCTTGACGGCCTCACGCGGGAATAGGAAGATAAAAACAGGCCACGCTCCTGGTCCGAGGTGGTCAATGTTCGAACCCAAACTCACAGATCCCCACCCAGAATCAGCGAAGACTTATCCGCAAAAAGTACACTGCACCGTTCATGATCGCGACGCTTCAATCGTCGTTGCAAATTGGCCGCTCAGCGAAGAAGGCTGGGGTGGCTGGCGCGTTATCGACTGCTCCTTGTTGCCGCCGGGCGCGGTTCACTGCGGCATGGATTGTCTTTCGCAGGCGAGGTTGAAGGAAGAGTAACGCCCAACTGAGGATTTGTTGCCTGAGGGACCGGACGGGATTGTGTGTTCGCGCGGTCTTGACAGGTAAGGCCGCGCGGCGCACCATGAAGGCAACCAAGCCATTCTCAAACCCGGTGACGGAGGGTAGGCATGACCGATCCGGAAATACTGGACCGCATTCTGGAAAACTGTAGCTTCCGATTTCGAAACGTGGTCTGTCCGAACAAGGACAAGGCCGCGACAATCACTGCCGCGAAGTTTCAGGGTGAGGATGCCGATTGGTCGGTCGTGGAATGCTCCCTGCTTCCCGACGGCGAAGTAAAATGCGCAATGACCTGCCTCTTGCGCAATTTTGACACGTCCAGTTAGCCCGCCTCTGCACGCATAAATCCGTACCTGCTGGTAGCTCACCCCTTCAGAGGTGAGGCCTTCTGAACCAACCTGTAGCTCACCCCTGCAGGGGTGAGGCCGTTTCGATCCACCGGCAACAACTCAACCTTCGGCAAACGCGTCCCCGGAATGATCCTGCCACCGCTTACGAAGACGCTCAGGCCCTAAGGCCTGAGCTACAGCTTGCGCCAGCAACCCGCGCGAGCTCGCGCAGCCTCCGCAAGTCCAGTTTGCCCGTGCCTAGGTATGGCAATTTTTCCACGTAATGAAACTGATCAGGCCGCGGCTTCCAAAGCGCCGGCAGATCGCTCTTCGAGAGTTTCTCCAAGCAATCCTTCAGCAAAGTCTCATTCAACGTGTGGATCACCGCAAGCCGCTCCCCCTTTTTCTCGTCCGGAATGGCCGTGACCGCTAGGACCTGTCCGTCCGCCGCGAGTAGTTCGTGCAGTTTTTCTTCCACCTTGATGTGCGGCACCATTTCGCCGCCGATTTTGCTGAAGCGGCTCAGACGGTCAGTGATTCGCAGGAATCCGTCCTCATCCACGGTGGCGATATCGCCGGTGTTGTACCAGCCGTCCTTCAGAACTTCCGCGGTTTTCTCCGGGCGGCTCAGATAGCCGATCATGACATTCGGACCGCGCACGAGCAGTAATCCGGGCTTGTCCACCGGCAGCGATTCGCCGGAATCGGGATCGATGATGCGCACGCCGATCCCCGGCAGCGGGTGGCCAATCGTGCCGCGCTTGGCCCCAACCTGGCGGAAATACGCGGCGCGAAAGTCGTATGTGTTCACGGCCACAACCGGCGAACATTCCGTGCAGCCGTAGCCCTCGAGCGGGCGAATTCCGAAGTGTTCTTCGAACGACTGTGCAATGCGTTCCTGGAGCTTCTCCGCGCCGGCCATCACGATTCGCAAGCTGCCAAAGGCTTCCGGCGGACAGCGCCGCGTGTACGAATGCAAGAACGTGGGAGTGGAAAGCAGCATGGTGACCGAATACTTGCCGACCAGGGCGCCAATCACCTGCGCATCGAGCGGGCTGACATGGAACACTACGCCGATGCCGGTCAGCGGCGGCAAACATAGCGTGCCGGTAAAGCCAAAGGAATGGAAGAAAGGGAGTATACCCAGGATGCGATCACCATGGTGCAAGTGAAAGACCTGCTCGAGCTGCTCGACATTGGAAGCCAGATTGAAGTGCGAGAGGACCACACCCTTCGGCTCGCCCGTGGACCCGCTCGAGAAAATGATGGTCGCGGTGTCGTCGAGGTTCGGCGGAGAGGCTCCGAGGAACCATTCCAGCATTCGCATAGGCAGCAATTTGGCCGCAAGCATCG
>Ga0187776_10001553_pt1 | contig 11506 bp, 15 predicted proteins | sample 0216_BV02_MP12_2_FD_132426 | JGI IMG/M metagenome (GOLD analysis project Ga0187776, IMG submission 132426) | Tropical peat soil microbial communities from peatlands in Department of Meta, Colombia - 0216_BV02_MP12_20_MG | ecosystem: Environmental > Terrestrial > Soil > Wetlands > Peat | place...
AATTTCTCTAAAATCAAACATTATAAACAATAAGACTCAATTCTAGTTCGTGATTCCTGCAACAACTAGGAGTTTTATTGATAATTTGGTGGATTATTATATAAGTGAGGCTGCGTCCTATAAGCAAATGGCAATGATATATGCAGATGAAGTGGTGGACATACCAGCAGCAACTTTTGGATTGATAGTGGGGTCCATTTATTCTGCATTCTTGCAGGCCTACGATAATCAAAAACAAAAACCCCCTCTTGAAGACATACAAGAATTCACACAGATAATCAAGCGGAAAGCAGCTCAGATTAAAAGAGGCATATTGGATGCAAAAATATAGATACCATAATTCATAATTTTTCAACCTTTAAATCTCAATATTTTCAAGGAATTTTTATGTCTGAACTTGTACAGTACCAAATACAGCAGCTAGTAGACAATGGACAGACTGTACAGCTAACGCTTGCTGAGGATGTACAGACAGAACCAATTTCACAGAAGCAATTAATGCTTGAGGCCATCAACAAGAAATTAGAACCTGAGTTGAGAGACCAGATTCTGCCGTTTCTTGAAGCAATACTCCAAGCTCAGCCTACCATATCTATCAAAAGTTATGCTCAGACTTCAATCATCATAACAATGCCAAAACGCAGATATGAGAAAATGGGTAGCCCTCAAGTGGGTCAAAGATTAGAAATCAATATCAAAAAGATCTAAAGAAGGTTCTCGATCTCTTTTATTGTCTCTAATGGCAAAGAACATGTAAAATCTTTACATATGTACACTTTTGTCTTTCTTCCGTCATAATCTTTACCAGCAAAGAATGGCAATTGTCCAAGTGCATCTAGATCGTTCTCGTTTGAAACAGTTACAAGTATTGCTTCTGGAAGGAATTTTTTTGTCAGATATTCATTTATCCCTTTGTCTATTTTATTAATAACTGTAATTTCAGTTGGTTTTTGCAAATACATGTAAATTGCATTTAAAAGCTGTCCAAAACCAAATGGGTTTTCTGCAGACATGGTGGCAAGAGATTCCATTATCTTAAGAGATGTTTCCAAGAATCTGTTGTCTTGTGTTAAATGATAAAGTCTTAACAGGGCACCTGCCGCTACAGAGTTTCCTGAAGGTAATGACAAATCGTAGATATTTTTAGTCCTGATTATTAACCTCTCATGATTGTCTGCTGTAAAGAAGAAGTTTTTCTCATTTTCATCCCAGAAATGTTCTAGGAGATAGTTTGCATAATATGTAGCAGTATCCAAATATTTCTTAGTTGGTTTTATTTCAAAATAATCCAATAACGCGTTTATGAAATACGCATAATCATCAAGGTATGCTTTGAGTTTTGCCTCGCCATTTTTATAAGTATGTAGGAGCTCGCCATTTTTTGTAATTTTTTGCTCGATGAAATCCATGCATCTTTCTGCTGCTTTTAGAAACTCGTCTTGTTGTGTTACTCTATATCCTTTTAGAAATCCAGATATCATCAATGCATTCCAACTAGTCAAAATTTTATCATCCCTACCAGGAGGAATACGTTTGGTTCTTGCCTCATAGAGTTTTTCTTTGCAACACTGTAGAATTCCTTTTGTTTCCGACTCTGACTTGCCAAATTGAAAAGATATGGAAGACAGATTGATATTGTTATGTAAAATATTATGGCCTTCAAAATTTCCACCTTGTGTTATGTCATAGTATAAACAGAAAAGTTCAGAATCGTTTTCCAGTATTTGTTTTATCTCATCTTTGCTCCAGACATAATACTTGCCCTCTTCGCCTTCTGAATCTGCATCTTGTGCAGAGTAAAAGCCGCCTTCATTGGATGTCATTTCTCTTAGGACATACAATAATGTTTGATTCACTACTTCAAGATATTTGGGATCTTTTGTAATTTGGTATGCTTCTACGTAAACGGCAGGTAGCAAGGCATTATCATAAAGCATTTTCTCAAAGTGGGGCACTACCCACCTAGAATCAGTGGAATATCTGTGAAATCCACCCCCAACTTGGTCGTAGATTCCCCCATTTGCCATCTTTAATAGCGTTTTAAATACAAATTCTTGAAATTTTGCAATTCCTGACATCTTTGAATATCTTAATAGAAATGAGAGGTTTGCGGCATTTGGAAATTTTGGCGCATGACCAAATCCGCCGTTTATCAGGTCTCCCAATGAGAGTAAGTTAAGGGCACCTTCATCTAGTATTGATCGTTCAAGTTTTGATGGTAATGAGATTGACTCGGTTCTTTGCAAAGAGTTCATAAAATTTTCTGTAGCTGCCTCTACATCGTGAGGTTTTTCCTTCCAAGATTGAGTAAGTTGACGAATAATGCTTCCAAATCCAGGTCGTCCATAACTATCAAGTGGTGGAAAATATGTACCAATATAAAACGGTCGTTGGTCCGGCGTAAGAAAAACACTAAGTGGCCAGCCTCCACTTCCAGTAACTAGTTGACAAACTTTTTGATAAATATCATCAATGTCTGGTCTTTCCTCCCTGTCAACTTTGATATTTATAAAATTCTCATTCATAAAACAAGCAATTTCTTCGTTTTCAAATGACTCATGTGCCATCACGTGACACCAGTGACAAGCACTATATCCTATGCTTAAGAATATTGGTTTGTTTTCTTGTTTTGCTCTTGTTAATGCTTCTTCATTCCAAGGATACCACTTTACAGGATTATAGGCGTGTTGTAAGAGATAAGGACTCGATTCTTCAATTAGTTTATTTGGCTTCATAATTTTTTGAGGACAAATGGATATTTGTATTGATCCATTATCGGCACTAGACTACATAGAAACAGTTTTGTGCATCCCTCGTAGTGGGCAAGTAAATGATACGATTGAAAATAATTGTCATAATTCTTGTTTTATCGTTTAGTTTTCTACACTTGAATTACGTACTTGGTGATAAAATATCATCATGCCAACTTCACAATATTTGTGTCCATCCTGGAGATTATATAATATATGAAATCATTTCAGGTCAAACTAATAGTTCTGAGACATATTCTTTTGGGGACACAATAGACTCTGACATAAAAGTGAATGAAACATATTTTGGTGAAAGCAAGATCCAAAATACTGCGTTTATTTTAAATCTTAAAACTGGCTACGGCCATAACATTCAAGAAAATTCAACTGCAATCCCTTTCCTCATGATATTGCCAACACCTATTCAATATAACCAAAGCGACATTTCCATATCAAAGGAATCGAAGAACTTTAATGGTTTTAATAGAACAACCATATCTGCAACACGGATAAGCGATAGCGGGACATTGTTCATGGAGTATGACATTCAGACAGGAATTCTAGTTAGCGCCCACTCTATTGAAGTAACAAAGCAATCTGAGAAACCTATAACCCTTGAGTATTCATATGATCTAGTTGACACTAACATCATAAATTCAGATTCCGTAAAAAATACAATGTCCATTCCAGCATGGATCAAAAATACAGCTGGATGGTGGGCTTCTGGAACAATAGATGATACGAGATTTGTAAAAGCTATCCAGTATCTCATATCAAACAATATAATACAAATACCACATGGACTCTCAGGTAATAGTTCATCCCAAGAAATTCCAGTTTGGATAAAAAGTAATGCAAAGTGGTGGGCCCAAGGAAAAATTTCTGACTATGATTTCATATCAGGAATACAATATCTGATAAATTCCGGCACAGTCCAAGTCTAACTATTTTTTGCTTATCTCAATTCAAATATTAAATACAGCCAAAAAATCTTTTAGATATGAACTGTAAGCGATGCCATCACATAGATGATGCACATGAGCCCTCCACTATTAGTAAATCCATATTGAAAATAGGCAAATGCCTTGTACCTAATTGTACTTGTAATCAGTATCTTGATCCAATAGAAAAAATTGATGAAGATTTAGTCTGACTGCTATTTACCTGAAGAAGTATTGACGCTGATACTTTCGTTAAGTGTTACGGATTTTGAAGTTGATGCATTGGTAGTGTTTGTTTGTGGTGCGCTATTATTGGTTTGATTAGTCGAAGGGGTCGAAATGATTGTAGAAACAGTAGCATTTGTGTTAGTTTTTTCAATATTAGAACCTGTTTGGTTTGATGTAACTACAGGTTGAACAGCAGTACTAGTACTATTAATTACAGTAGATTGGTTTTCTGTTGTTTGTGGTAGACTTGCTACAGCACTTGTCTGATTAGCGAATGCGACAAATGCTGCAACGGGCACACTAGAGCCAGTTATTGCTTTTAGATTATCAGTAAAAGTTGGTGTAAAAATTACAACTTTAACATCTGGATCTTTAATCTGGTCCACTTGTTGTTGTTCATACTGAGTAGCGTTGACAAGTGAATCATCATGCTTTGCATTTGTTAGTTTAGCCCCTACTGGGTAGGCTGTGTTAAAAAGAATGATATTATATCCTTGTTTTGGAGTCATAGCTGCTACTTCGGCATTAGCAATCAAGTTTATGTTATCAGACTGCGAAGTTCCAAAGACAAGTATTTGCCCTGAAGTATCAGTATTTTGTTGTTCGTCCTGTTGTTGTAATGCTTGCGCGGTGTCCAACGAATCTGTATGATCAAGCAATTTTAGTTTTGCACCTATTGGCTGCGAATAGTCATAGAGAACTATTTGGTAACCTGCTTTTGGCGTCATTGCGTCTACCTCTTGAGCAGCCATAATATTACTTGCAAAGTGATAATCACTACCTACAGACCAGACAAGTAATCCAATCAGTACTAGGGATACAGAGATTACAATCATGGAAAATCCTACTTTTCTATAATTGTGAGGATTCTTGCCCTTCAATACCGGCTTTGATTTGTCAGCCCGCTCATTTGGAGACGACATTTGCTTTCCGAGAATTATGTGCTGAATTTAATCTTTTATTAGAGGTTCAAGTGATCTAAAACCCCATTCTAATAATTTGACGCCTAAACTGAAGACTATCATTTCTGACTGTTTTCCACTTTAAAGATCTGAAGTGTAAGTAAATCTATAGCTTTTTTCAAATGCTCAAATTCTCTAATAATCTGCTGTTGGTTCTCAACGAGTACTTTTAGTACACTAATCATTGATTTATCGTATCTTTCTGTAGATGAGGCCTCCAGCGCATCTAGTCTGGATTGTAAAATATCTAGTTCCTTTTGCATGTTCTTACTATGAGATTTGTCTTTTTCCATGTCTAATTTGGTTTTATATCCTATATCAACATAAAGGGCTAAACAAGTTTTTACTTAATGGTCAGTTCAAGGAAAATAACAGATGTCACACTATGCTACTGCTATAAAACTACAAGAAAATCTTGCAAGTAAAGTCGTAACAAAAGACATAGTCAAGAAGATACAAAGCATCTGTGCTGTTGACGTTTCTTACAAAGATCAGGGTGCAAATGCAGCTGCAGTTATAGTGGACACCCAAACTCTAGAAGTCATAGATCATGCTGTATCAAGGACATTCATTAAGGCTCCTTACGTACCAGGTTTGTTGGCATTAAGAGAATCTGATCCTGTCTTGTCAGCACTAAAATTACTAAAGGAGGGTTTTGATGTATTGCTTGTTGATGGAAACGGCCAACTTCATCCACGTAAATGTGGGTTAGCTTGCTATCTTGGAATTGTACTAAACAAGCCAACCATTGGGGTTGCTAAAAGCCTCCTGTGTGGACAAATAAAAGGAAATGATGTGAAATTAAACGGGAAAAATTTGGGAAAAATAATTGAGAAGAGAAAAGGAAAAAAGATCTTTGTTAGCGTAGGACACAACATTAGTTTGAAAACTGCCTTCAGATTAGTTGAATCCTTGATAAGAGAAGGAGAATGGCTGCCAGAACCATTACTTCTTGCTGACAAGTATTCAAAAGCACCTGTCTCATAGGTTAGTTACTTATTTTACAGTATTGATCAACATAAAGTTAAAACATTTGCAGAGTAAGCAAATTTGTGATTGAAGAAAGACTTGCTGTATTAGATATAATTCTCCCAACACCCCCAAAACCCGCAGGTTCTTACATGCCAGTGGTTAAAACAGGAAACTTAATGTTTGTTTCAGGACAGATTCCGATGAAAGAAGGCAAAGTGGTTTTCCAGGGAAAGGTGCCAATTAATATCTCACTAGAAGACGCTCAAAAGGCAGCCAAATTATGCATAATAAATGCACTTGCTCAGCTCAAAGCTGAGCTTGGTACACTTGACAAAATTTCAAAAATTGTTAAAGTCTCAGGTTTTGTCAACAGTTCACAAGATTTTGTAGAGCAACCCAAAATCATTAATGCTGCATCTGATTTACTGTTTGAGATATTCGGCGACAAGGGAAGACACTCAAGAATTGCACTAGGCGTTGCAAGTTTGCCATTGAATTCCACTGTTGAAATAGATTTGATAGCAGAGATTAATTGAGTTTAGAATTGAACTTCTTGAGAAATTGACTAATTTTCTCTTTTGGTATTACTGCACCACATGCTTTATTGTGTCCCCCGCCAGAACCACCAAGGTCTGTTGCTAACTGGTTTATAATTTTGCCAAGATGTAATTTACATGCCCTAGAGCCACGCACAGAGACTGCATAGATTCCTTGCTCTTCTCTTAGCTTGTATGATACACCAACATCTTTTCCTGACAAACCTAAAACAAAGTTGACAACCATGCTTGCCCCAGAGTCTGTGACTTCCATGTAGGCTAGATTCTTCATTTTTTTCATGTTATTTTTTACTTTTTGTATTACACCGGATATTTTTTCAGCTTGGATTTTGGCAAATTCAAAGATATTCGGAATATCATGAGGATATTTCGAATCACTCAATTCATCAACAAGGTATAGAAGATATTCACTATCCTTTTGGTGGCTTACAATTGTAAAAGTAAGAGAAGTTGCTTCGAATAGAACAAACTGTCTGTCAAATCGTTGTAGCAATTTAGAACCAAGAGGTCTATCCTCCATATAGTCAGTTACTGCTGCGCAAGCTGCGATAAACGAGCTATGATCATTTAATTTTGATTTAAATGCCTTGTATACTTGGACGGTTGTACATTCATCAATAGTATGGATTAGTTTGACTTTTAATGACTGGATTTTTTTCTTTATTCCTTCTTCGATGTCATGATGATCGATATAAAATACAGAGACCCGTTTTTTCCTAAGATCGCGTAACAAATCAACAAATTGATCCTGATTGGTCTTACTTAGACCTAGGTCACATATGAAAACTGTTTTTAACAAATCATCATTACGTAATTGATCAAGTTCATTCATCAAACCGGGGTAATCTACCAATCTTGTTTCTCCTCCAAAGGCTTGGCGAATTAGCGATGCAGAACCTATGCCATCAGCATCTTCTTTGTGAGAAACACAAACTATTTTGGTTCTTGCCATAGAGCTAACAAGGCAGAACCACCCTCATTTAAATTAAAGAAGTCTGGGTTTCTTTAAAGTGGTATAGGTTTTAAATTCTGCAATTAAATTTTGGTGTTTTGTTTTATCTTGTAAAACTAAACAATAAAGATCATAAAATGAAATTCCAAGCAATCTTGATTCTCTATCCAATTGAGAGATTTCATCCAGGATTTTTGGATCTTTAGTTTCCACAACAAAACTATCTACTTGTTTAACAAAGTCTTCTTCCCATTGGACCATTTCTAGCAATTTTGAAGTTGTGCTATATGCTCCAAAGTTGCCAGATTAGACCAAGTGCTTAATTTTTTATCTCTTGTCAAGCAGTAATAATAAAATACGTTGATTTGGAAGGAATATTAGTGCAAACAAAGAACATCGGCCTTCGCAATATTGAGGTGGCTGATACCAAAATTTGTGCAATAGACGGAGTAAATGGCAAACTCATTTACAGAGGATATGACATACTAGATCTTGTAAAGAAATCAAGTTTTGAAGAAACAGCGTGTTTACTTCTCAATGATGACTTGCCATCAAAGGAAATTCTCGATGATTTTTCTCAAAGATTGATTGATGCCCGCGAGATCCCGCATGGACTAGAAAGGGATTTAAAAAATCCACCCAAAACTGCCAACCCCATGGATGTGCTTCAATCACGAGTTGCAGAGCTAGGTATGTATGATAAAGAGAAAGGAGACGATAGGAATGCCAATTACAGCAGAGCAATAGATCTCATTTCTAAAATTCCAATCATAGTTGCGTATTGGGATAGAATGCGAAATGGTAAAGACGTCATTAGACCATCAAAGAAGCTCAACCATGCTGCCAACTTTCTTTACATGTTAACAGGAAAGGAGCCAGATTCTGAAATTGCTAGGATATTTGATATTTGTCTTATTTTACACGCAGAACACAGTTTTAACGCATCTACTTTTGCAGCAAGAGAGGTAGCATCCACACGCGCTCACATCTACAATGCAGTGAGCGCTGCAGTAGGGGCTCTAAGTGGCGAATTGCATGGCGGGGCAAATTTTCAGGTAATGAAGATGCTTCTTGAGATAGGAACCGAAGAAAGAGTCGAAAGTGTGGTCAAAGCAAAGCTTACAGAAGGGCAAAGGATAATGGGAATGGGCCATGCGGTATACAAAACATTTGATCCAAGAGCTGAAGTATTAAGAGAGCTCTCAAGAAGACTGGCAGAGAAGACAGGTCAACCATGGTATAAAATAACAAAGAAAGTCGAAGATATAACCGAACAAGAGATGAAGAAAGTAAAAGGCTCAGACATATTTCCTAACGTAGATCTTTACAGTGCATCAACTTACTATATGTTAGACATACCAATGGACCTGAATACACCAATCTTTGCAATTTCACGAGTTGCCGGGTGGACTGCACATGTGATTGAAGAAAAATTTGCAGAAGCTCAGCCAAAACCAATGCTTTATCGTCCAAAAGCAGTATACGTAGGTAAATACTGCGGCCCATCTGGTTGTGAATATGTTCCAATAGAAAAAAGAATTCAGCAAATTAACACTTAGATCTGTGGCAATTAGTTCGATGATTCTTATATGAGATCTTTGCCCTGCAATTTAATGAAAATACCCTTTGGAATTATTATTTTAATTGGATGTCTGCTAGTTGGCGTCTACCTGATGGCGGAATATATCATACCAAAAGTAATTTGTAAGATTGTTCCGCGTGGAAGTGTTAAATTGTATGCTGGACAATACAACCCGAATGTCTTTGGCGATATTTGTTCTGCAATTACTTAATTTCTATTAGCAAGCCAATTCTTTGCACGGGTATCCACATCATATCTGTGAAGAACATCAAATACCATCTCATAAAATGTTATTCCACGTTTTTGTGCCTCACCATCTATCCACTTTAATCCTTCTGCAAGTTCTGGATCATATTCTGAAAATTTTACCAACTCATCCACCATACTTGTAAAGAAGGAATTAGCTTCTAGCACGATACCAGATTTTTATTTTTGTTATTCAGTCATATATTCAAAATATATAGACAATCAACGCCTTTTTGATTGACACATGGATCACACATATTATTTTTATGGAAACAAGAAAATGATCTCATGGGCGATTGAAACCAATAAGACAATAGTGGAACAAGTAAGAACACATGCAGAATATTATTATGATCAAATCTCAGTGGAACAATCAAAATACATTGGTCTTCATGTGGGAATATTCTGGAGTGTTGGCAGATTCATCATAAAAAATGGAGATACCGTGAAAGTGATGCTTGATCAAAATTTGATGTTTGAACATCTGGCAAAAAATAAAAAAAGCAATGATCCATTCATAGAGTCTAGAACTAATTTCATCAAGCAGTTAATAGACCAACGAGGCTTGGATATTCGTTATCAGTTGATCGAACCAAAAAATAATCTTGCATCCAAATTATTAAACTCGTAGAATCAGCCCAATATCCATAAGGTTCGTATGCGTATATCCCGTAAAAATTAATCCCCCATATTTTTTAAAATATGTGTAAGAATCATTATTATGCAAATATTTTTTGATCCTTTTGGAAGTATTACCAGAGGTTGCTATTGCACCAGCTGCGTGTGTATTTCCATCAATTCCATCAGTGCCTACAGAAGCCATAATGAAATTAGTTTTTTCTTTTGACAATTTATTTAGCAAATGTAATATTAATTCTTGATTCCTACCACCTTTTCCTTTGCCTTTTACTTTGACAGTAGTTTCTCCACCAAAAATAAGGCATGAACCAGGTGTGAATGGAAGAATTTTTGCAAGTTTTGACGCTGCGTTTTCTACGTTTCCTGAGATTGGTGATACAATTTTTGTAACTAAGCCAAATTTTTTTGCGCATTTTGACATTTCGTCAAGACTGTTTTTGTTTGAAGAGATCACATAGTTTTTTATTTTTGCCTTCTTAGGAGTTTCTTGGATTAATTTTTTAGCACCAAGAACGATTCGTTGCCAAACCTTCTTTGGGATCTTATTTTTTAAGCCATATTTTATGATAATTCTCTTTGCATCCTGAAATGTGGTATTATCGTAGTATGTAAGCCCAGAAGCTATTGAAGATAAATCATCCCCTATCACGTCAGACATTACCAATGCGACTGCCTGATACCCAAGAGATTCAACGAGCTGTCCACCCTTCACTTTTGACAAATGTTTTCTTACACAATTAATTTCTTGAATGTTTGCACCAGATTTCAAGAGGAGATCTGTTACGATCTGTTTTTCCCTTAGCGATATACCATCAGGTAATGATAACAACGAGGAAGCACCACCAGATATTAGAAAAATAACAAAATCATTTTCTTGTAATTTTGCTAAAAAATCAAGTGTTTTGATTGCTGCGCTTACACTTTTAGTATTTGGAATTGGATGGTTACCGTATAAGACAGTGAATTTTTTTGAATTAATCAAAGAACGGGTTTTTTGAGGAATTACCACTATCCCTCCATCAATTCTAGTTAACAAATTTACCGTTGTGATCATCAGATCTGCGGCCTTGCCAATAGCAACTACATAGATTTTATCATATTTTTTCAATGTGATTTTTTGTTTTCCCATAACAAGACGGTTTTGCTTTACAGTTTTTTTTAATGCCATATCTGGCATGGCAGCGTTAAGGCCTGTTTCAAGTATTGACAATACTAATTTTTTTCTGTGATCAGTTGCAAGTTTTTTAAAATTTTTAATAATCATTTATCATCATTATAAAATAGAAAGAAACTACTGAATTTTTGAATCTTTATAATAGTAATGACAGTTTGAAATCTACTTTAAAAGGAATGCGTAACCTTGTTACAGTTTTTTTATATATAGTAAAGAAGAAGGCATGGTATGAGTGGTACGATCTTTGGTCCCAAGGGAAGACCATACATTTATCTGTCAACAATAGCGCTTGTTGCACTAATCACATTTCCTGCTTATGCAGATCCAACTGTGAAAGCTACAAGTGGCGGAACTATTAATGTAAGTTTTTCAACAGATCCTGCCAGTCCAAATACAGGTGACCAAACTCAACTTAAGATAAGTTTTCTTAAAAATCAAACCATACAGCCACATATAGACTACAAAGTCTCAGTTATGGAAGGCAATAATCAGATAGCTGGAAT
>Ga0187776_10001555_pt1 | contig 11504 bp, 12 predicted proteins | sample 0216_BV02_MP12_2_FD_132426 | JGI IMG/M metagenome (GOLD analysis project Ga0187776, IMG submission 132426) | Tropical peat soil microbial communities from peatlands in Department of Meta, Colombia - 0216_BV02_MP12_20_MG | ecosystem: Environmental > Terrestrial > Soil > Wetlands > Peat | place...
ATTATGGTGTTCGCTGTCGGTATATCAAGCCCGGAGCCGATGATGGCTGTTGAAACGAGGACATCTACCTTCCCCTCATAAAACTGGAGCATTACTTTTTCGAGTTCCTTTTCGAGCATCTGCCCATGTGCAACTGCAATCCTTATTGAAGGGAGAAGCCTTGTGAGATAGTCAGCGATTTTATAAATATCCTTTATCTTATTATGAACGAAGAAGGCCTGGCCGTTTCTTTCGATCTCCTTTGTTACAGAATTCTTGATGAGTTTCTCGTCGAAACGGGATACAACACTTTTGACTGCAAGCCTTTCCTCCGGAGGTGTCTCGATTATGCTCATGTCACGTATATCTGAAAGTGCCATGGAGAGGGTTCTCGGGATAGGTGTTGCAGAAAGTGTTATGACGTCAACGCCTTTTTTGAGTTCTTTTATCTTTTCCTTCTGCCTGACACCGAACCTGTGTTCCTCATCTATGACGAGCAGTCCGAGTTTGTGGAAGTTCACATCTTTGCCGAGGAGTCCATGAGTGCCTATAACAATGTCGATGTCGCCTGCCGCGATTGCCCCGATGGTCTCCTTTTGCTCTTTCCGGGACTTAAAACGGCTCAGATAATCTATGTTGACCGGAAATGCGGAAAACCGTGTCCTGAAAGTCCTGTAATGCTGCTCGCACAGAATCGTGGTCGGCACCAGCACAGCAACCTGCCTGCCGTCGTAAACCGCCTTGAAAATTGCGCGCATTGCCACTTCGGTCTTTCCATATCCGACATCTCCGCAAACGAGCCTGTCCATGGGCCTTCCGGACTCCATATCCTTCTTTATATCTTCTATCGCTTTTGTCTGATCCGGCGTTTCCTCGTACGGGAAGAAGCTGTCAAATTCCCTGTGAAGTTCCGTGTCCGGGCTGAATGGAAACCCTTTGTAGATTTCTCTTTCTGCATATAGCGCCAGGAGTTTCCCGGCCATATCACGTATCTTTTTTCTGACCTTTTCTTTTGTCCTCAGCCAGGTCTTCCCTCCGAGCCTGTCGATCTTTGGAGTAATGCCCTCTTCGGAATGATATTTATGGATCTTATTAATGCCCTGTGGGGGGATGTACAATCTCCCGCCTTCATACTCGATCAGCATCAGATCTTCACTTATGCCTTCCGTACTCTGCCGGACAAGGCCGGTGAACCTCCCTATGCCGTGGTCAGTGTGGACGACAAAGTCTCCCGGCCTCAGGTCATCGAGTGACGTTAGGAGACCGGATACCTTTGATTTCCTGATAGGCCTGTAAGCCGGCCTTCCGCCGAATATCTCTTTTTCGGTGAGAATCGATATCCCCGGCAGATAGAGGCCGGCTGAAAGTTCCCCTGGTGTTATGGAGACCGCACCTTGATATTCAAAAATATCCTTAGTGCTGATAACAGGTGCTACTATCCCTCCGTCTCTCAGGATGTCTTTTAGCCTCTGGGACTGGCCCTTTGATGAGGAAACAATCATCACCCGGTTTTCCACCATGAGATCTCTGATCTTTCCCGGTAATTCAGCGACACCGCTCCTTTCTTCCGGCATTATTCCCAAGCCCTTTAAAGGAAGCAGCCCTGGGTCGCAGCCGGTACCTTTTATGGAATACCGTGAAAAGAAGATGCCGCCCGGCAGGCGCTCTCCGTCCTGAATAGAGTCCGAAAAGAAATATCTCGCTCCCTTCATTAAGACGGCCGGCGTGGTGCCGGATACCGGATCGGCCGCCGGCAGAACCAGGAATTCTAATACATCCTCTGCCGACCTTTGCGTGTCTATATCGAAATGTCTGATGCTGTCTATTTCGTCTCCGAAGAATTCAAGTCTCATCGGTCTTTCAGCCGTCGAAGGAAAGATGTCGAGCAGCCAACCGCGGCGGCTGAATTCTCCACGCTCCGAAACGAGTGAAACACCTTTGTAACCCATCCCGTTCAATTTCTTTTCGATCTCTTCTCTGCCGGACTCCATCCCCTTTCTGAGAGTCAGGACGTTGTCCAATATATCCTTCTTCGTCCAGACAGCTGAATCGAGATTCTTGAAAGATACGATGAGGGAGTCTTCTTCTCCCAGGGAATGGATTATGCCCGCCCTCTGTCCGGAGAGGGCAGGGCCGTTTGCCTCAGGAAGGGAAAAAACATGCTTCTTACCTAAAGCAGTCCTGAAAAAATTAATGTCTTTGCAAAGCTCTTCCGCGCTCTCTTCAGTTGCTTCGACCGCGAGGAAACGCTCGTCGCACAGTGAGAGAAGCAGTGCCACAGAAGAGCCCGTGAGGTTGTAAATACGCGTGCATGTGTCGAATTTCTCGATGATATTTTGGAAAGATCTAAAAAATATTGCCGGCGCGGGTGAAGTTGTCTTGCTTTTCAGAATGCTTCAGGACTCCTATTCCTATATACAACTGTTTCCGGGCAGTCAGGTTGTAAGAACATGGTCAATATGATAAATTATATATCTTCATTATATCACAAGGTCCAAGATCCGTTACGAAAGGTGAGGTTATGAACAAGAAATTGAGACTCGGTCTTCCGAAAGGGAGCCTTCAGGAATCAACCCTGAAACTGTTCAGGAAAGCGGGGTACCATATTAGCATATCAAGCCGCTCATACTATCCGTCCTTTGACGACCAGGAAATCGAAGCAATGCTGATAAGGGCGCAGGAGATGGCGGGATACGTCGAGGCAGGGATACTGGATTGCGGCCTGACCGGCAAAGACTGGATTATGGAGCAGAATGCGGCGGTTCATGAGGTCGCAGAGCTCATCTACGCCAAGGAAGGGCTCAGGCCTGTGAAGTGGATAATTGCGGTCCCGAATGATTCGAGGATCAGGACCGTAAAGGACCTCAACGGAAAGCGCATTGCAACGGAGCTTGTAGGCTTCACCAAGAGATACCTGAAATCAAAAGGGGTAAAGGCCGAGGTTGATTTTTCCTGGGGGGCAACAGAGGTGAAGCCGCCACATCTTGCGGACGCGATTGTGGAACTTACGGAGACAGGCAGTTCTCTTAAGGCAAATAACCTCAGAATTATAGAAACAATTCTCGAGTCGAGCACCAGGTTCATCGCGAACAGGAAGGCCTGGCAGGATAAATGGAAGAGGCGGAAGATGGAAAACATTGTGATGCTTCTTAAAGGTGCGCTCGCTGCCGAAGAGAGGGTCGGTCTCAAAATGAATGTGCCGGCTAAATCCTTAAAAAGGGTGATGAGCCTCCTCTCCGCGATGCATTCACCGACGATTTCCCAGCTTTCAGACCGGGACTGGTTTGCCCTCGAGGTCATGATAAATGAGAAGACCGTGCGCGATCTTATCCCCAAACTGAAAATGGCAGGCGCCTCAGGGATAGTCGAGTATCCGTTGAACAAGGTGATACCTTAGATCTTTTCAGGAGATGTTCTCATTGCCCTGAGTTCAGATAAAGGAAATGCATCTCTTTAAGAAAAAAACCTTAACTGGCCTCTCCCGCACATGTGGCTGAGCAGCTAAAATCGGTCCGTCGGATCTGACGGAAGCGCTCAAAGCACTTAGCCCTTCTCACGATTCCAACCTCCTCGTAAGTTTTAATACTTGTGACGATGCGGCGGTGTACCGCCTCTCGGATGAAATAGCTTTTATCAGTACTGTTGATTTTATTACACCGCCGGTTGATGATCCATACTGGTTTGGGCAGATTGCTGCGGCGAATTCTCTCTCGGATGTCTATGCTATGGGAGGCAGACCTTTGACTGCCCTTAACCTTGTCATGTTTCCTCCTAAAAAACTTGACAAAAGCATTTTGAAAGAAATACTCCACGGCGGGAATGACAAGGTCATTGAAGCAGGAGCTTCCATGGCCGGTGGGCACTCTGTTGACGACAATGAACCCAAGTATGGACTGGCTGTTACGGGAATTATTCATCCGGATAAGATACTGACGAACTGCGGGGTCAGGGAAGGCGACGCCTTGATTCTCACAAAGCCCCTGGGTACGGGCGTCTTGTTTAATGCTTGCAGATCAAAAAGGCTTTCCTTCAAGGACCTGGAAGTTATCTTGCCCCAGGTTGCTGCTCTTAATAGAAAGGCCCTTGATGTAGCAGTCAGTTTCGATATCCATGCATGCACCGACATAACGGGGTTTGGTATTGTTGGACATTCATTGGAAATGGCAACCGGTAGCGGAGTACGAATAAACCTTTTCTATAATAAGCTGCCCTTTTATCCTCATGCTCTTGAGATGTATCGCAAGGGTGAAACCACCGGCAGCAATAAAGCAAACAGGAAGATATCCGAGGGACGCCTGGAAATAGTCACAGAAATGTCTCGGGAGCAGACGGAATTACTTTTTGATCCGCAAACATCAGGGGGCCTTCTCCTGTCCATTCCCGAATCTCAGGCTGAACACTTGGTTAATGAATTGAAGACGGCGGGTGTGGAAACCGCAGCAATAATTGGGAACGCGACATCAAGTCCGACTCCCGGCGTGAGGATTTTATAGAAAGCCTTCGAAATATTTTTTGCTATCCCCGGTGACTGCGCCTATCTAACGATTAAGTATTGCCAGAGGTCTTTTTCGTTCTAAAACGGTATAAGGCTATCAGCTTCTTTACCGTTATGGGAAAGATTCCGATGAGCGCGAATGACACGATCAGGCTTGGGGACAGAATACCTTTGATAGACTCAATTTTCGCCAGTTCTTTCCCCGCATTCACAAAAACCATTGTCCCGGGAAGCATCCCTATCTGCGATACCCAATAGAATTTGAAGAGAGACATATTCGTAAGTCCCATAACGAGATTGATCATCCAGAAAGGAAAGACAGGTATCAGGCGTAAGGTGAATAAATAGAATGCACCCTCTTTTTCAATTCCTTCGTTAACCTTTACAATCTTGTCGCCGAATTTATTCTGTATCCAGTCTCTCAAAAGAAACCGGGATACAAAACATGCCAGCGTTGCGCCGATGGTACTCGCGAAGGAAACAACTATTGTCGTTACCCAGAAGCCGAAAATAGCTCCTCCGGCAATGCTTAATGGAGAAGCTCCGGGTATGGAAAGGGAGGTTGTCAGTACGTAGACTGTAAAATAGCAGGTAATAACCATGAGCTTGTGGTTTTCATAGAGGGCTTTCAGCTCCTCAAGTGACCCTTTCAAATATGAAAGAGTGAGGTACTGGTCCAAGTGAAATATCTTTACTGCCACAATTAAGAAAGCGATAAAGATCAGGATGGCAATCTTCTTTATCTTCATTTCAAAGTTACTCTCCTAATGCTTTTTTCATCCTCGGCAGAAATTCATCACCCGGAACGTAGTCTACAATTTCCAGTTCCTTAATTTCACGACCACGGGGATCAAGGAATATCACGGTCGGGACACCTTTAACGTTGTACTTTCTTAAGAGCTGCAAGACGTCGGGATTAGCTTCTGTTGTCAGATCAACCTTGATCATGCTGAATTTCGCGGATTCTTTTACAACTTCCCCGTCATGAAATGTCTTTTTGTCCAACTGGCGGCAGGGTGTACACCAGTCTGCATAGAAATCAATGATTGCCGGTTTATTGGCAGCCATCGCTTTTAAATATATATCTCGAGAATATGGCTGCCAGGACACACCGGGCCCCCTCAAGATGACGGAACCTGCAAGGAATAGAGAAACTCCGATTACAAAAACGCCGGCAATCTTCTTAATAATAGGGAAGGTTCGAAGGTTCCGCCCGGTTTTGCTTATAAAGCCAAGGTGTAACCCTGAAGCCATGCCAATTAAGGCAAGCATGAAGGTTCCTGTATCATGTCCCGGGATGAGAGGTTTTATAAAATATACTGCCATGGCAATCATGATCCATCCAAAAAGATGCCTGATCCATAACAACCATTCACCGGAGCGCGGAAGCCTGCTTAGATTACCGGCAAACATTGACAGAATGAATAGCGGTAACCCCATACCTATGCTCAGAGTGAAAAATATCAGAAAGCCGAACAGAGGATCACCCTTCTGGGCGACCATGGTTAGGAGACCTATAACAAAGGGACCGATGCAAGGGGCGGCAACGATACCAAGTGTCAGTCCCATAAATAGCGACTGGGCATAACCTGTATGAGCCTTTGATACTGCGGAACTTAAGAAGTTGGGCAGCCGAAGCTCCCAGAATCCGAAGAAGTTGAGGGCCATGAAAAAAAGTATGGATGAGACGAAAATAAGCACCGCTGGATGCTGAAGAAATGAGCCCATTAGTCTTCCGGTAAAAGCGGCTGAGACACCTAGAGCCGAGTTCATCACTGAAAGTCCCAGAATATAGAGGAGGCCGTGCAGAATAAGATATCCCTGACGTTCGCCGGTTTCACTACGCCCGCCAAAATATGAGGCTGTTATGGGAATCAGGGGATAAACGCAGGGTGTGAGATTTAGAGCGACACCTCCCAGGAAAACCCCTAGAAGCGTTAGGATTAAGGCCGTTCCAACAACGGTCGAAATGCCTTTCTCTCTACCGGATACTCCATAAGAGGCATGACCTGTCTCAATGGGCAGTCCCATCTCCTTCCACTCCGGAAGCCCCTGAGCAAAGCGGTATACATTCTTATAACCGAGTTTCACAGCCAAACTGGCCGCGCCGTGACTTCTTACTCACGTTAAACCGTCTCAGTAGAAGACAATCTCCTTGTTCTTGTCGGGGCCGAGAAGGTTTTTCATCTCGGACCTCATCATTGGAGAGTACTGATTCCACCATATCGGAGCAAAATCAATATGCGCAGCCCCCTTGATATGCTGCATCTGATACGACCACTCCTGTCTCGTATCCACGAGCAGAAATGTAGACGGGGTTTTCAAATATTCATTTTTGAGTTCGTCGGGCGAAATGAGACGATATCCTCCCTTTTTTGCTTCAGCAACAACCTTATTCCAGGAATGAGCAGAATTTTGACTTTCTGCTTTCGCCTGAGCAGTCCAGTTCAGAAAAATGAAAAACATTACACTTGCATACAAAATCTTCTTCATGCATCCTCACCTCCTTTCCATGACGGCCATTATTTGGATATCATCGTCAGATAAATAAAACGCGTCTGCTAAGACAGTTTTTCCACGACGGCTTTCTCGAGATCCTTAAAAGTCACTTCACTGCCCAGCACTTTGTTATCAACCGCGATGTTGGGTGGTTTGATAGCATCTCCCTTATGACCGAAACCGAGCAACCCGGAATAGATGGTTTCAACTTCCACGTGATCGGGATATTTTTCTTTGACTTTCCCGGCCAAAGCACAGAGATTCGTTCAACGCTTCCCCGCAGGTCTGTTGGAATAAATTGTTATTTTGACCACAATAATCTTCCTCCTTTTCAAAATCAAAAGCAGACAAGCTTGTCGCTTGTAGTAACCATTTCGTACAGATCTTTCTGACTGCCTTTAGCGCAGACCTCATTCTCTTCAAGCCCCCTAAATCCAAGGCACTTGCCGCATGCGAGCAGTTTCCCGTCGCTCAGGACAAACGTTTTTGCAAGCTCCTTGATGTTGAACTCGGCGGAGTCACAACTTTCATATTCGACCGCCTTTGCGTGCATGAAAATCGACACTTCGTTGCTGACGTCTGTGTTCATGCAGAGGTTCGCAAAACGAAAGGCGTTCCAGATTGTTTCCGCGTCACCCGTCGAAATAAGAATTCCGATTTTCACCTTTGCCTCCCTAATCTTTTGAATTTTGAAAATATGGCTGTGTCATCTCGACCTGTCTCCCGGATACACCCCTTTCCTTGTTACCGGACAGCATGCGGGAGGCGGCAGTAATTCGTGATAATCCTTCCTTAGTAATTCAAGAAGATCAGGGATAAGGGGGTTGACAAGAAAATAACACCTCAGCCTTCCATCAACGTAGAAGTCAACTATTCCAAATTGCCTGAGAAGTGACAAGTGCTGGGAGATATTCGCTTGTCTCAGTCCAAGGAAGTCCTCAAAATCGCTTACGCACTTAACACCTTTTACCAGCTCCTCAAGTATCCGTATTCTAACGGGATGGGCAATAACCTTCAAAAGCTCAACTTTCTGACCCAGTGAAATCATATTCAACTTCCTCTAATATATTCTTAAAATTGAATATATAAGATATTGAATATTCTGTCAAGGGCATGATTTCAGCGAATGTCCAATGGTAATTTCGCGACGGATTGGCAATGAATCTTTTGCCCCGCTTCGCGCCGCTCCGACGATTTTATCAGCCGTGATAGAAGGAGGAAAAAGATAAGTGCTTCAAAAGTTGTTCAGCACAGATGAGACCTGAGATAGCTTACTCGGGCAGTGCCGGCTGGGCTCTTGCCTTTCTGAATTCATCAGGTCCGGAGCGTGCCATATTCAGTTCGCCTGTCTCCTTGTTGACTTCGGGTACATAGGTAACGGGGATGAGATCCTTTTTCCCGGGATCACTCAGACTTTGGCACTATGCTTTCTATTAATTCTCTTATTTTTGCCCTGACAGTATCATCCGCATCGATAAATGCAAGACCGGCCCCTATTCCGGGCTGGCAATAGGTGACCCTCGCTTTGACAAAAATCTCTTCTCCTTTTGCCGGGATAACGAGATCGATCATCTGATTCTCTTCAAAACCTTGAATCGTGGATATAAAAAGGCCGCCTTCGCTGATATCCGCGCTTGTACACTTGTTTATGCCGTCCACCAGGATTTCTTCTATGAAGGGAAATCTTTTGTATTTTCTGTGGTCTTCGCTATTCTGGTCGTTCACGATTCGCCCTTTTACCCGGGATATCAGAAGCCGCCCCGCAGTTCGACACCATTATATCAGGTTTCTGCGCAATGCGCTATCGAAAGTTGCCGGGGAATCAGTAAGATCGAAAAGACTATTTTTGTTTGGAGGTGAGCAGCCAGTAGGAGGGATACTGGCTGCTGCAAGATGAAGAAAGTTATCTTCTGGTTATTAGAATACAGGAGAAAGATGAAGAAATGTCGAAGGAAGTATGAAAAAATTGTGAAGACAGGTCGCCGGGAATTCTGTCTTCACCAGAATATTTTATCTCCAACGTCTAAGGGCAATCCCTTAATAATCGTACTAAGATCTGCGGAAATTCAGAAGAGCTTTTCTAAATCTCGCTACAGCTTAGCGACATTGACAGCTTTAGGACCCTTTGGGCCTTGTTCAATGTCAAAACTGACTTTGTCTCCCTCGGCAAGGGTCTTGAAACCGCTGCCCTGGATGGCTGTGTGGTGGACAAAGACATCAGTGCCATCCTCGGCGGTGATGAACCCGAAACCTTTGCTTGCGTTAAACCATTTAACAGTTCCTTGCGCCATATAATTCACCTCCTCCTTGCTTTTTCGATGCGGATGAGCCGTGCAAATTCAGCCCACCGGGACCAAGCCACTCCATTCACTCCTTAAGGTGTAAAGCTTCCGGTCGGGTATTTCGATGCGTTCCACAGCTGTTCCTTCCCTGAAATTAATTCTACCATTAGAGAAGAAGCATGAAAAGAGGTGGGCATGTCCAGCTGACCTTGAACGTGAATGATAGGAGACCTTTGTTATATTGGATGGATACTTTTTGATTCCGGGAAAGGCGTAAAACTGATGGTTCGAAATATTACCGGACAGGCAAGAAGTGGCTTTTTGGCTGTATCGAGCGGGCCCCCGGGGACATACTGTTGATGCCATCAGTTTAATGGATTTGATTACCTGGATACAGATTGCAGGCTTTGCAGGTTTTTTCTGCCCTTTCCACGGATATTGAACTCATCGAGCCTGAAAGAGAAACACTCTCCTTTTCCCTCTCTTGGTTTCATCCCTGTAAACTTGATCATTTCCTGCATTTCGTGTGCAGCAATTGTCAATTTCATACCTGCTGCATAAATGGGAACGACATCCCCCTTCTCATTACTCTTGCAATCCTTCAATATCGACCACGCGACATAACCTTTGATAGGCCATATTTTCCCCTCATGTTCAAAACGCAAGATATACTCTTTTCCGATATTCAGTTTCCTGTCCGTCTCGATTGATAATCCATCGAGACTCATGTTTATTATTCTTATATAGTTAGTAAATGCCGCCTTGCTATATACATGAAGATGCTTCGTATTGAGCCTTCTGCATAGCCTTTTATCCTTTGTCTGTATGAAAGCCTGATCTTCAAGAAATTCCAGACCTATCTTGTAAAATATATCATCAAATTTTTGAGTCCATCGCACTATGGCAACCTTTTCGGATAAATATGGCTCGTCTTGAATAATTATTCTCTGGCCGTACTTAAGCTGAGAATTCGTTACAAGACATAATCCGCAGTCACTTACGTCTGTAATAAGCCCGTCAAAGGTTCTTGTCGTTGCGGACGGAATCAAGAAATACTCGACAAGTTTATTGATTATTTTTCTCTTACTTTTTCTGCCTTCTCTTCCCATTCCAATTGTATCCTCCGATTCACGAAATTGTGACGGACAATCGGCTGATAGCTTTCATCATGGCCGGACCCATCTTAATCAGTAGAATTTATGGCATCTCTTGCATTTCTTGCCTGAAAGAAAAAGTCTCGCAAAATTCGAGCTGTGAGGGTTATGGCAGCTCACACAGTTTAGCTCTTTTCCACTGTTGCTCGGATCAGGAACACCCCTAATTGGATGGATGTATCCCCCGGGGATGGAGACTATGTGACCGCCTGTTCGTTGCTCCAGGTGGCACCCCGTACAGATATCATTTACGGGTCCGGCAAGAAGAAAGGAGTTTTTGCTTGAGTGTGCATTATGGCATCTGCTGCCGCAAGCATTCAAAGCTACCGGATGATCATGTTTCTTAGTAAATTTTGTCTTGTCGTGGCACTTGAAACAGAGGCCCGGACGCTCGCTGATGAGAAGTCCCTTCAGCTCTGACTGATGGACATCATGGCAGGCTGTACACATGCCTTTTGCAACAGGGGTGTGGACATCACCCTTATTAAACCCGGATTCTTCATGGCAGGTATAGCAGAGCGCGGGCAGGTCGTGTCGAAGTTTCATGCTATACTTGTCACCAGGATGCTGCTTTCCCTCAACCGGCTCGTGGCAGACACCACACCCCATCTTCAATGCCGGATGGACATATTTCAGAGGTTTCTGAAATTCCCCATGGCAGGTGAGGCAGGGATTCTTCTCGTCGGCAGAAGCATGGAAGATTAGAGGTTTAAAGGGCAAAACTAAAAGCATGACGGTGATGCACAGAATTTTAAAGGGTATTTTAGACTTCTTCGGCATAATATTTTTTGAGCCCCCCCTCCAGTTCTATCTTTCTTAGTTCAAAGCAAGAAATCAATCCTACCTGGGTAGGGGTACCAATGTTCATTCATTACAATGTTCACCGCAGATTGTCAGGCGCAAAATGCGTTCCGGTTCTTTTCGAGTAGATGCATAATATACCCCATTGGTGACTTAGTTCAAGTGCTGTAAATTTTTGGTTGCGATGACCGTCAAGCCAAGTCTCGTTCGAAAGAGATTGGGCGCAGCTAATATTTGAGGGGGCTAACTATTGGCCTCAAATGATGGGAGGTTTCCGTCCTGGAATATGGCTTG
>Ga0187776_10001556_pt1 | contig 11499 bp, 5 predicted proteins | sample 0216_BV02_MP12_2_FD_132426 | JGI IMG/M metagenome (GOLD analysis project Ga0187776, IMG submission 132426) | Tropical peat soil microbial communities from peatlands in Department of Meta, Colombia - 0216_BV02_MP12_20_MG | ecosystem: Environmental > Terrestrial > Soil > Wetlands > Peat | place...
GACAGGTGGCGGCTGTCGAGGAACGTTGTGCCGGTCGCCAGACCGTTGAATGTCGCCGTCGTGGTTCCCGGCGAAAAGTAGCCGCCTGTGAGATTCACGGTCACATTCGAAGCAGTCTGCAGCACGCTATCCGGATTCGAAGAAATTACCGCCGGTCGGACCGGGATCAAAATCAGCGCCGGAGAGCCCGCGGGAGGATTGAGATTGCCGTTCTGCTGTCTGACTCGAATCGAGAGGTTCAATCCGCTGGCACCAGAGAGCTCGCCTGCGAGGATGGTGGCACGCAGCGTGGTTCCATTTATGAAAGTCGTAGGCACCGGATCCAGATTCGGTCCGACCAAGACAGTGCTAGTGAGAAAGAAGCCTGCTCCGGTGACGTAAACGTCTTGTTGCACCGACCCCTGTGCCGCGGTCGGGGGGTCGATGCTCGTCACTGTTGGGATGACCGCGGCGGAAACCGAAATCGTTGCCTCAGCAAAAGGCGAACCGGCCGTGACCGAGGTGGCGCGAACTTGCACTATACCGCCAGCGGGAGGCGCCGCGGGGGCGAGATAGGTGCCATCGGGGATGCCGCTGCAAGGATTCGGCACCGGGGGCGGCTGGGGACCGGGGCAAATGAAGCCGATGGTGGAATCGCCGCCGACCACGGGAGGGTTGGTGCCGTTCGTGACTGTCCAGGTCACGGCCTTGTCTTGCGTTCCGGTGACCGTCAATTGAAGCAGGAGTTTGTCTCCGGTCTCAATGCTGGCCGAAGACGGCGTGAGCGTCAGGACTACAGCCGAGACAATTTGGGCGTTTTGGGCGCCGAACGCCCTTGCCTGAACGCAACTGACCGCCACGACCACAAAATTGTTTTGAGAGGGGATTGTGTTGGGCGCGGTGTACAGACCGGTCGGGGTGATGGTGCCGAAGCCCACGAGGGGCTTGGACACTGTCGGGATCGTGCATCCGGCGGGTCCGACGCCTTGCGAGCAATTGGTCGGCTGGGTACCCGCCACGGATACGGGGAGACAAATTTGCCAGAACACGGTGGAGGTCGAGGCGCCGGTAACGGATGCCAGGAATTGCACTTGGCCAGTCAAATTGACAGTGACAATCGATCCCGCGGGAACCGACACAGCGGACACCGTGATTGCGATGGGCGTAGAGTTTCCTCCGCAGGCCACAACGCAGGCGGCCAGCAGGGCCACCGCGCCCAGTCTCCACAATCTCATTCTCATTCCTCCGGGCCGGATAGCGGCCGTGAACTCGCGGCTCCCGCGGAGCATACGGTCCTCTCTCTTGATGATGTGTTCGGGCTGGTCATCAGAACGTCCTGCCCACCGTGAAGCGGAAAGTATGTTTGGGCTCGATCAAACCTGCCGGATATCGCTGCACTTGCTGCTGCAGAAACTGATTCAGTTGCGGGGCAATCTGCGTCTGATAAATCCCTTGCGTCAAGGAGGCCTTCTGAGCGTCCGAAAGGAAGAAGCCTCCACCGCAGGTATTGTTTGCGGAAATCGTCCCGCCTGCGGTGGAGCAGGCATTCATCGGCCCGGTGATGGTGTCGTTCTGCCGCAGGAAATTGTAGGCGTAATAGAAGCGGAACGGCGCGTTCACGATCGGCAGTTGAACCACAAATTCCACTCCGGTGGAGGAGTGCGGCGTGAAGTTGCCCGCGAGCAAAGGCAAACTGCCGGAAATTTTCAAATTGGGGAAGTCGGGGTTGGGAAACTGCTGTTGCAAGGGCGCCACTGCAATGGGATCGAGGTGCAGTTGCGATTCGCGGAGCATCCCAACGAATCCGAGGTCATTGAACACAGCCACGCTGACAGGGCCCGCGATGGGAATGCGATAGTCCAGGTTGGTCACGAGCTGGAAGTCTCCGCCGGGCCGATTGGGAATGAACGTCACCACCGGGACATTGATGGTTTGGGGGATCGGCTGGCCGTTCGATCCGAGGATGCGGGGATCGAGATACGTGACCTGCCGAGTCGTCGAACTCGGAATGGGAACATAGGGCGAGATGGTATAGAAATCAAAACCGCGAATATCGTACTCCCCGCCAAGGTAGAAGCGATTGTATGGCGGCACGTCTTTTCCGCCGTAACCGGAAATCATGCTGGTGAGCAGGCGCATGCCGATGACATTCCGCTTCTTGTAGTGGGGACGGAAATATTCCGCCGTAAAGGTGTTGCTAAACGTGTTGACGTTTCCCTGCAGCGGGCCGCCTTCGAGATTGAAACCGTAGAAAAAGCTTTTGCCTCTGGTTGGATTCTGCGGATTGTCGATGGTGTTGTAGGTGATCGTCGGGGAGATTTTGCTGGAGCGAATGCCCTTCAGCGCCGTGGGGCCGGCCAGGCTGGTGAATTGCACCAACTGGAACAGGAGTGTGGCCGACTGGCTGAAGGGCGTGATGTCGGTGGTGGACCAGGAGTAGGTGAGGCCCACGCGGGTCCAAGAAAACCGGCGCACCGGATAGCTGGCAAAAAGAGTAAAACCTTCGGAGCTGGTGGCGTAGTTCTGCTGCAACGCCGGATTGATCGCAATCTGCTCGCCGAGGAGAATCCCCGTCTCGCGGGCTTGGTTGTAGTTGAAACGGTTCTTGAAGATGGTGAAGCCGCTCGAGATCGGCCGGTCGAACAGGTAGGGCTGGGTAAAGCCGAACAGAATGTTCTGCTGGCGATCGCCTACTTCCCCGGAGAAAGTCAGCGTCTCGCCAAGCCCCAGAAAGTTGTTCGTCTGATAAGAGATGCCCACGAAGCTGCCGGCGAGTCCGCTGACGCCGCCGGAAAAGCTGATGGATTGCTTGCCCTTCTCCTTCACCTTCAGCTTGATATCAACGGTTCCGGCTTTTTCATTGCGCTTGATTTCGGCGTTGTCCGGCTTGAGCGTGTCGAAATAGTTGAGTTGATTGAGCCGCAAAAGGCTCAGCTCCCACCGCTGGTTGTCGAACAACTGGCCTTCGTCAATGAGCAATTCGCGGCGGATCACCTTGTCGCGCGTCGTGGTGTTGCCGACGAACTCAATGCGCCTGACGTAGAACTGCTTGTGTTGGTCGAGCTCCATGCGGATGTCCACGATTTTTTTCGTGTCGTCCACGTCGGTGAACGGCGTGGCGATAAAATCAATGTAGCCGTACTGCCCGTAGAGCTTCTTATAGGTGTCCAGCCCTTTGCGGATTTTTTCCGCCGAGAGAATGTCGCCTTCCTTCAAGGGAAAAACTTTCGCCAGCGCGTCTTGCTTGAAAACAAGCCCCTGCTCCGGGTCGGCGCTCCGGAAAGTCAGCTTGCCCATGTGATATTGCTCGCCTTCTTCGATGGGGATGGTGATGTTCGTCTGCTTCCCATGTTTTGCCCCAACCAGCGGCCAGGGCCCTGGAATTCCGCCGCGGTTTACGTCCACCGTTTTCAAGATGGGGTCCTTCACCAAAACCTTGAAGTAGCCATGATCCTGGTAAAGACCGCGGATTCCGATTTCCAGGTCTTCGTCAAGCTTCTGCCGGTCGTACGTTTTGTTGCCGACGGGAATTTCCGTCAGCCACAGCGGGATCGCATAGGGACGGTCGTGCCGCATCGCGCGGATAATTTTGCGCTGGGAAAACGCCTTGTTCCCCTCGATTTTGATCACTCCCACCTTCACCTTTGGGCCTTCATTAATAGTGAACACGAGCTTCACGGCATTCGTGGAGGCAATGCGCTCGTAAGTCGGAGTCACGGTGGCGAACTGGCGGCCGTGTTCGGCGAGAAGTTCCTTTAGCACGACTTCGGCGCGCTTGATCTTCGTGGGATCAAACTGGCTCTCCACCGAGAGCCCTACTTTGCGGTCCTTGAAACGATCCAGGATGTCTGATTCGCTGACGGATTTGTTTCCCTTGTACTCAATGCGGCGAATGATGGGACGCTCCTGGACGTAGAAGACGACAATCTTTCCGTAAGGGTTCTTGGGATCGTTCTCCACTTCCAGGCGGACGTCCTCGAAAAATTGCGTATTCCACAGCGCCTGAAAGTCGCGCCGTACGCCCTCAATGGTGAAAGGATCGCCGACGCGCGAAAAAATCCGCGCCAGCAGTGTGTCGCGCTGGATGCGACGATTGCCCACGAATTGGATGCTTGTGATGATGGACGGAGTGACGCTGGCCTGCTGCGGTTGCTGAGCCCAAAGCGAATGCCCGAAGACGTGGCCAATCAGATACACGACGGCGAGGAGTTCAATCCGGCGCAGAAAAATTTTCCTGCTCGCGGCCATGGTTCTGGTCAAGGCCGCAATCCCCCGCCCAAGATTTTTTGCTCCCCCGCCGGACCGCTCCCGCCCGGCTCGCGCGTGTAGGATTCCTAGTGGGCCACCGGGGTTGCTTCAACCACGGGACGGAACGAGAGGCCGTCGCCGGAGAGAAAAACCTCCAGCGTCGCCGGCCGCTGCAGTCCGCCCTGGATCAGAGCCTCCGACAGTGGGTCTTCGACGTACTTCTGCAACGCGCGCCGGAGCGGCCGCGCGCCGTAATTTCGATCGCTGCAGGTCTTCTCCAGAATCCACTGGCGCGCCTCCGGCGTCAAAGCAATCTGCACCTGGCGATGCACCAGCGTTTCGTTGATTTGGCCTACGAGCAGGTCGATGATCCGCAGCAGGTCCTCGTCTGTCAACGAATTGAAGAGGATAACTTCATCCAACCTGTTCAGGAATTCCGGATTGAAGGCCCGCTTGACTTCACCCATCACCATCTCATCCTGCGTCTTGGCCGCGGCGGCTTCATCCTGCGACTGGAAACCGAGGCCCGCATGTTTCTGCAATTGGCGGGCGCCGAGGTTCGAAGTCAGGATGATGATGGTGTTGCGGAAGTCCACGGTATTGCCAAGCCCGTCGGTCAACTGCCCGTCCTCGAAAACTTGCAGGAGGATATTGTACACATCCGGATGGGCCTTCTCGATTTCGTCGAGCAGGATCACCGAATAAGGAGTTCGGCGGACGCGCTCGGTCAATTGGCCGCCTTCCTCGTATCCAACGTATCCCGGGGGCGCACCGATCAACTTCGACACGGAATGCTTCTCCATGTATTCCGACATGTCGAAGCGGATCAGCGATTTTTCGCTGCCGAAGAGGAACTCCGCCAGCCGGCGCGCCACTTCCGTTTTGCCCACGCCGGTGGGCCCGAGGAACAGGAAGCAGCCGACGGGGCGCCCAGGAGCCTTCAAGCCGGCGCGGCTGCGCCGAATCGCGCGCGCCAGCGCGGTGATGGCTTTGTCCTGGCTGATGACGCGGCGGTGCAGCTCTTCTTCAATGCGCAAAAGTTTCTGCTGCTCGTCTTCCTTGATGGCCGCCACCTGGATGCCGGTCCAGCGCGCCACCACTTCTTCGATGTCGTCCCGCGAAACGACCCCGGTCGAGGAGTCGTCAATCTTCAGTTTTTCGCGCAGCAGCCGCAGGTGTTCTTTTTCCTTGCGTTCTTCCTCGGAATAGAAGCGCGCCTTTTCGAATTCATGGTTGGCAATCGCCGTCTCCATCCGGTGAGTGATGAACTTTACCCGCTTCTGCACTTCGGAAACTTCGTCCGGCAGCATGGCTTGGCGGAGCTTCACGCGCGAACCAGCTTCGTCGAGCAAGTCGATCGCTTTGTCCGGGAGGAACCGGTCCGGGATGTAGCGGTTCGAGAGATACACGGCGTACTGGATGGCTTCGTCGGTGTAGCTGACGGCGTGAAACTTCTCATAGCGGTCGCGCACGCCTTGCAACACGCGAATCGCTTCGTCTTCGTTCGGCGCGGGAACTTTCACGGCCTGGAAGCGCCGTTCGAGCGAACGATCTTTTTCCACCGACTTGCGATATTCACCCGGCGTGGTCGCGCCGATGCACTGAATTTCTCCGCGGCTCAGCGCCGGCTTCAAAATGTTGGCGGCGTCCAGCGAGCCTTCCGCCGAGCCCGCTCCAACCAGCGTGTGCAGTTCATCGATGAAGACGATGGCGTTCTGGCTCTCCATCAGCTCTTTCATGATGGTCTTCAAGCGCTCTTCGAATTGGCCGCGGTACTTGGTGCCGGCCACAATCAAAGAGAGGTCCAGAGAGAGAATGCGCTTGTCCGCCAGGAACGGCGGCACATCGCCGTCGGCAATTCGCTGCGCCAGTCCTTCGACGATGGCCGTCTTACCGACGCCCGGTTCGCCAATCAGCACCGGGTTGTTCTTCGTGCGGCGGCAGAGAATCTGAATGGCGCGCTCAAGCTCGCGCTCCCGGCCCACCAGCGGGTCGAGTTGTCCTTCCATCGCCGCCTGGGTCAAGTCGCGGCTGAATTCCGCCAACAACGAAGCTTCTTTGGGCCGATTCACAGGCACCTTCTCTCCCGCGCTGCGCTGCAGTTCCTCGCGCACGGTGGAAAGCCGCAATCCGCGTTCCAGCAAAATCTCCGCACCGAAGGATTTCTCCTCGCGCAGCACTCCCAGCAATAGATGCTCGGTCCCCACATGTTTGTGGCCCAGCCGTTCCGCCTCTTCGGCGGCGTAGTTCAGAATCCGCTTGCACTCCTGGCTGAGAGGCACCTCCACGGACGTCGAGATACGCTCGCGGACGGTGATGCGCGATTCAATTTCTTTGCGGATGGATTCAATCGAGCCGTGCGAGCGCAGGAAGCGGTTCGCCAGCGCCTTATCCTCGCGCAACAGGCCAAGCAGCAGGTGTTCCGTCTCGATGTACGGGCTGCCGTACTGGCTGGCTTCGTACCTCGCGAAAAAGATGACGCGCCGAGCTTTCTCTGTGTAGCGTTCAAACACGGTTCACCCGCGCTCTCCCGGAGTCTTGCTGCCGGCGCCCGCGCTCAGTCCTTCCACCGGCGCCAGTTTGCCGTGCTCGAGAGCCAAAGCACGGTCTGCGCGCCGCGCCAATGCCAGGTTGTGTGTTGCGAGAATCGTCGTCAGGTGGTGAGACCCGTGAAGGCGCCGCAGCAGTTCGAATACTCCTTCCGCGCTCCGTTCGTCCAGATCTCCCGTGGGTTCATCCGCCAGCAGCAACATGGGCCCGTTCACCAAGGCTCGCGCAATTGCCACCCGCTGCTGTTCGCCCCCGGAAAGTTCCCCGGCACGCTGGCCGGCCCGACCGGCCAGGCCGACTTCACCCAACCATTCTTCCGCCGACCTGAGCGCCTCACCCAACCGTTCGCCCCGAACCAGCAGGGGCATCGCCACGTTTTCCGCTGCGGTAAAGTCCGGAAGCAGGTGATGCCGCTGCCAGACAAAACCGACGGACCGATTGCGATACTCTGCCAGCTCCGCCTCTGAAAGTGACTGGAGCGAATTCCCGTCGAAGTATACTGTACCGCTCGTTGGAGTGTCCAGCGCGGCCAGCGCGTGAAGCAGAGTGCTTTTCCCCGCGCCCGACGGGCCAACAATCGCGATCATCTCGCCGCGCTCAATCGAGAGATTAATGCCAGTGAGGGGCATGATTTCCTGCGGTCCGGAATGGAAGGTCTTGCGAAGGTCTTCGACACGCAGAACTGGGCGGGAAATTTCGACGACCCTGAACTGTGGGTCGTCGATCGTCGAAGCGCCCAAGCTCGCCTGACTAGACATCGCCTAGCCCCTCCAATTCATTTTAGATGCCGAATTGCCCATCGCGTATGTCCCGATTTTTCATGCATCTACTCTTTCCCGAAACGGTACGATTCTAATTCCTTTCACTTTTGTGCCGTACCGTTACCTCTAGTTGCCCTATGCCGCCAGAATACGCCCGAAATTCCTACGCCTTTCTTTCGCCTTGACGTTTAGTTTAACACGATGGCCATCCGCAGAACGAAACATAGTCCCGGGCAGCCATATCTTTGGACGCCCAATTTTCCGGCTTGAACAGCCGCGAAACAAGGCATCAATTCACTTACTTCCCTTTCCCAATCGATCGCGCATTCCACCCGCAATCATCCTACTCGAACCGCAGAATCTCCACGGGGAGAATCCGCGCAGCGGCGCGCGCCGGCAGAATCGTCGCGCCAACCGCGATAGCCAGGGCGGCCGCGGCGATCCAGATGGCATCGAACGCATTCGCGTGAAATGGCACATACGGAATTGCATAGACCTCGGGATTGAGCGGAATTAGATGCCACCGGTTCGCAATCCACGCGCCGGAGTAGCCAACCAACAATCCTGCAACCGTGCCCGCAATGCTCACGGCCAGCCCTTGCAAGACAAATACCTTGCGCACCTGTTGCCCACGGGCTCCCATGGCCATCAAGACGGCAATGTCACGGGCACGGTCGGCAACGGTCATGGTGAGCACCACAAGAATGTTCAATCCGGCCACGAATGTAATCAGTCCGATGAAGAGCGCGGTCACCAGTTTCTCCAGGCTCAGAGCACGGAAGAGCGCCCGGTTTTCATCCATCCATGTGGAAGTGGTGAACCCGGTTCCTGCTCGCCGCAGAAGCTCCGCGGCCACCGTACCTGCCTCGTCGAGATTTTTCACCCGCACTTCAAGAAGGCTGACGACGTCACCGATCCCCGCAAGCCCCTGCGCCGAACTGAGCGTGACAAACCCCCAATTCGTGTCGTAGTCGTAGAACCCGGAGTCGAAGATTCCCGCCACCCGAAATCGTCGCGACCGCGGCAGCATCCCGAAGGGCGTCAGACTTCCCTGCGGGCTGGTCAGCGTGACGTAATCGCCCGCCGCGATTCTCAAATCTTCCGAGAGCATTCGTCCCACCAACAGTGCCTGAATTCCATCGGCGTCGGGTGCGAAATCGTTCGTGCCGGAAGCCATGTGGCGCAGCGCTTCGCTCGCCTTGCGCTCCAGTTCCGGGTCCACTCCCTTCAGCACGATGCCTCGGGCTCGCCCGCCGGACGAAAGGAGCACCGTGTCATAAATGGCGGGTTCGATCGAACGCACGCCCGGGGTTTCGCTCAATCGCATGATCAGCTCGCGATAGTTGCGAATTCCCTGCGGCCCGATGGGCTTCAAGTTCACATGCGCCGTGACGGTCAACAACCGGTCGCGGATGGCCTGGCGAAATCCGGTGTTCATCGAAAGGGCCACCACGAGCGTGGTCACGCCCGCGGCGACGCCCACCACCGCCAGCAGCGTCACCAGCCGCAGTACGGCAGGCCGGTTGGGCGATCGCAAATAGCGCAGCGCAACCAGCCATTCGAATTTCATTTGTCTCTTTTTTCGGGGGGGACGCCCGGCGCCTCACCGTCTTCAGTTCCGGAGGCAGGAGCTTCGGGATGTTCGGCGCGCAGCAGCGGGAACAAGACCACTTCGCGGATGGAATGGGAGTTTGTCAGCAGCATGACCAGCCGGTCCACACCGATTCCTTCGCCGGCCGTAGGCGGCAAGCCATGGCTGAGCGCGCGGATGTAATCGGTGTCCACTTCTTTCGGTGCTTCCTGTCCGCCTCTTTCCACCTGCGCGCGGAAGCGGCTCTCCTGATCGAACGGATCATTCAACTCGGAAAACCCGTTGGCCACCTCCATCCCCATGATGAAAAGTTCAAATCGTTCTGCAATGGATGGATCATCCGCGCGCGGTTTCGAGAGCGGCGAAATGGCCGTAGGGAAATCATAGATGAAAGTCGGCTGGATCAACTCCGATGCGGCGATGGCTTCGAAAAGTTCGCCGATCCACTCGCCGTCAGGGAGCGTTGCTCCTTCAGCAATCGCCTCAGCCCCCCGCGAGCGCGCGTAGGAGTTGTATCGCTCCGCAATCGCGCGAGGACCGCCGGCAGCGGCAACCTCGGCCAGCGCAGGCGGCGGGCCCGCGGCGGCCGGCCAATATTTGACGATGGCCTCGCGCATCGAGAGCCGTTCGTACCTGTCGAAATCAAGCTCGTGCTCGCCGTATTTGATTCGCGCCGTGCCGCAAACTTTCTGGGCCAGCGAGCGGAACAGCTCCTCGGTCATGTCCATCAGTTCCAGGTAGTCGCTGTAGGCCTGGTAGAACTCGAGCATGGTAAATTCCGGCATGTGAATCGCATCAATGCCTTCATTGCGGAAGTTGCGGTTGATCTCATAAACGCGATCCAGGCCGCCGACCACCAGCCGCTTCAAATAGAGCTCGGGAGCGATGCGCAGATAGAGGTCCATATCGAACGTGTTGTGATGCGTCACGAACGGCCGCGCCGTGGCTCCGCCGAGAATCGGGTGCATCATCGGCGTTTCGACCTCGATGTACCCGCGCTCCTCGAAGAATCGCCGCAACTCGCGGATGATTTGCGAGCGGCGCACAAAAATCTCGCGCGTGTGTTCGTTGACGATCAGGTCCAGATAGCGGCGGCGATAGCGCTGGTCCACATCGGCCAGGCCGTGCCATTTTTCCGGCAGCGGCAGGAGCGCCTTGCTCAACAGTTCCAGGTGTTCGACCCACACCGTCAACTCATTCGTTTTCGTGCGGAAGAGGTGACCGCTGACGCCGATGATGTCGCCCAGGTCCAGAAGCTGAAAAAGTTTGAAGGCCTGCTCCCCAACAACATCCAGCCGGACATAAATCTGCAAACGCGCACCGCCGCCCAGGATGTGCGCGAATGCGGCTTTCCCGTGCGGCCTCAATGCCACAATGCGCCCTGCCACGCGCACTTCCACGCGAGTGGCGCTGAGCTCATCCGCCGTTCGCGCGCCATACTCCGCGGCAACCTGTCCAGGGGTGTGTGTCCAGTGAAACTTGCGGGGGTAGGCCGCCTGTCCGAGAGCCTCGATTTCACCTAATTTTTTGCGGCGCTGATGGAACTGGTCGAGGGGTTCAAATTCCAACGCTTCAATCCTTTCGGCGCATCCGGCCGTCCGGGCAAACCGAGCCATTTCGCGAGTCGCGCGGCAGTATAGCGGTCGCCTTCTCCGACCGTCAAGAAAACGCCAATTTCAGAAAGCGGTGGTATAATCCCCGAACCTTTCGGAGGCGGCTTGTTCTACAAGCGCAAGCGCGGACCCGTCCCCGCGCGACGAGATGTCTCTCAGGATTGGCTGGCATCGCTCTCCCGAGAGAAGGGTCAAGTCTTTGACGCTGTCGTGCGCCAGTGGGAATGTTCCTACGCCATGATGAGCGTGGCGCTGGATGACGCGCTCTCACTGCGCGCCCGCGCGGAACTGGTTTGCGCCCGCCAGCAGGTTTCCATTGCCACCGATCTGGTTTCTAGGTTCTCCGGAACGCTTGTCGCCGCCTGCCATTCCATCGCCGATCAAGGAAGGCATGTGCCGGACCTTCCTACCGTCGAGCCCCTGCACGAGGAATTCTTCCGCGGCGAAACGGCGCAGAGCGCCGCCTCCTGGAACGGGCTCCTCCATCATGTTTTGTTCGGCGAACGGGCGCGGTTTTTCCACAAGCTCCGCATCCTGGCGCACACCATCGAGCAGCTTTGCCGCGAATTCCACCAGGCGGCCGGCGAAATTTCCGAAGGGGTTGCCGTCCAGCCCGGCGCTACCTGGACGTTCCTCGATGCCATTCACTACGACCTGAACACCTGTCTCCGAGAAGCCGAAGTGGTTTTCAAATCGTTCCTTCGCGCCCTCCCGTTGGAGCAGCTTGCCGGGTTCGCTATCGAGATGGGGAAGGCAC
>Ga0187776_10001557_pt1 | contig 11496 bp, 11 predicted proteins | sample 0216_BV02_MP12_2_FD_132426 | JGI IMG/M metagenome (GOLD analysis project Ga0187776, IMG submission 132426) | Tropical peat soil microbial communities from peatlands in Department of Meta, Colombia - 0216_BV02_MP12_20_MG | ecosystem: Environmental > Terrestrial > Soil > Wetlands > Peat | place...
CCGCGCACGCGGTGATCGGGTTGTTCGCGGCGGCGCAGACAGGCGGCGACGACATCGAGATTTACGCGGACGATAAGCGCGACGAGCCGATTGCCACCTGGCACAACCTGCGCCAGCAGAATCAAAAGCCGGCCGGCCGGCCAAACCTTTGCCTCGCCGATTTCATCGCGCCCAAGGAAACTCGGGTGCTTGACTACATCGGCGCCTTCGCTGTAACGGCCGGAAGCGGAATCGAGCGCAAGCTTGCAGAATTCGAGGCCGCACACGACGATTACGGCGCAATCATGCTCAAGGCCCTCGCGGACCGGCTGGCCGAGGCGCTCGCCGAGCGAATGCACGAGAGGGTGCGACGCGAGTTCTGGGGCTACGCCGCGGGCGAGCAACTTACGAACGAGCAACTCATCGCCGAGCGCTATCGCGGAATACGCCCGGCGCCGGGCTATCCGGCCTGTCCCGACCATACCGAAAAGCGTGCACTGTTCGAGCTGCTCGATGCGCGCGCGAACGCCGGCATTGAGCTCACCGAATCGTTCGCGATGCTTCCCGCTGCCTCGGTGTCCGGCTTCTATCTCTCGCATCCCGAAGCGAGCTATTTCGCCGTCGGCAAGATCGGCCGGGATCAGGTCGCAGACTATGCGCAGCGCAAATCGATCAGTCTTGCCGAGGCAGAAAAGTGGCTCGCGCCTTATCTGGCCTACGAGCCCGACCATTCGGCCACTACAAGCGCCGCGGCGTAGCTATAATCGCGCGCTCGGATCACACACAGCTGGAGCGGAGACACATGGGCAAGGGCGACAAGCGCACGCGACGCGGCAAGATCTACAAGGGCAGCTACGGCAAGAAGCGTCCGCATCGCGCCAAGAAGAAATCCTCTTAACTGCGCCGCCCGCCGACGTGCCGGGCACTGCCAAGTCGTTCGTCGTGCTGGGCGCGCTGCTCGCCGCGCTAGGCGTTGCGCTGGGCGCATATGGAGCACATACGCTTAGAACCAGGCTCGCCCCCGAGGCGCTCGCGGTCTACCAAACCGCGGTGCAGTACCACATGTGGCACGCGCTTGGCCTCGTCGCGGTGGGACTGCTGTGCTACGTCCTTCCCACCAACGGCTGGCTGAAAACCTCCGGATGGCTGCTCGCGCTGGGCATCGTGCTCTTCTCGGGAAGCCTTTACCTGCTTGCGGTTACCGGGGCGCGCTGGCTCGGGGCTGTGACCCCGTTCGGGGGCGGCGCATTCATCTTCGGCTGGCTTGCGCTGGCGCTCGCGCTGTTACGCGCCTAGCGCTTCGAGCGGCAGTTGTTCGTCGTCCGGTAGCCGGATCACGCGGCCCGGTTCGACATATTGCGCGAGCGGCCGTTCCTCCAATGTCCGCCGCAGCGGCGCCAGGTGCTGCGCGTCACCGAGCTCCAGCAGCACCCGCGTCGGTCGCCGCTCGCGCAGCAGTCGAGCGAGCAGAACCTGAGCCTCGACGCGGCCGAGGCAGCAGGGGCAGGCACGCGGGGTGAACGCCGCCCATCCGGGCCGCGCCGTCAACGAGCGCGCGATCCAGGCGCGTCGCGCGGCCTGTCCGGAACCGGTCACCACATGGACGACGACGCGGCTCACTTGCGCCAGAACGCAGGCGTGAAGAGCACCAGCACCGTGAGCAGCTCGAGGCGCCCGAGCAGCATGGCGCAGACCAGAAGCCAGGCCTGAAAATCGCTCAGGCCGGCGTAGCTCGCGCTCGGCCCGACCTGACCCAGGCCCGGCCCTAGGTTGTTGATGCATGCCACCACCGCGGAGAAGGCCGTCACCAGGTCGAGCCCTGTCGCCGCAAGCAGCATCGTGATCGTGATGATCGCGCTCCCATAAACGAGCATGAACGCGAGCACGGCGAAGATGATGTTGTTCTCGATCACTTGCCCGGCAAGTTTGATCGGAATGTAGCCCCTGGGATGAACGATGCGCGCGAGCTCGCGGAAGGCCTGCTTGAACATTAGGATCGCACGTAGCATCTTGATGCCGCCACCGGTCGATCCCGAACAGCTCACGAACGACGCCAGAAACAGCATCCATAACGGCGCGAAGAGCGGCCAAACGCCGAAGTTGGTATTCGAGTAGCCCGTCGAAGTGGCCACCGACACCACATTGAACGCGGCGTAGCGCAGCGCCGTGCCGAAGTCCGCATACACTCCCCTGGTGTACAGGAATAGCGCGACGCCAAGTATGCTCACGACGATCACGCCGATGAATACCCTGACCTCCGCGTCGAGGCCGTACGGAGCGGTGCTGCGCTTTCTCAAAGCCTGAAAGTGGGTCGCGAAATTAATGCCTGCGATCATCATGAACACGATTGTCACCGCTTCGATAGCAGGCGAATTCCAGTGACCAAAGCTCGCATCGTAGGGTGAGAAGCCGCCGGTACTGATCGTAGTAAACGCATGCATAACGGCGTCCAGCCACGACATCCCGGCCCAGCGCAGCGCAAGAGCGCAGGCGACGGTGAATAGCCCGTAGACGAGCCACAGCCCCTTGGCCGTCTCCGTGATGCGCGGCGTGAGCTTGGTGTCTTTCATGGGCCCGGGCGTTTCCGCGCGGAGCGCCTGGCGGCCCCCTACGCCCAGTAGAGGCAGGATCCCTACCACGAGCACCAGGATGCCCAATCCGCCGAGCCATTGCAGGAGGCAACGCCACAGGTTGATCGACGGTGGCAGCTGGTCCAGCCCGACCAGCGCCGTGGCACCGGTCGTGGTAAGGCCGGCCATCGCCTCGAAATACGCGTCGGTGAACGAGAGCCGTGGAAGGTAGGATAGCAATGGCAGCGTGGCGAACCCAGGAAGGATCGTCCACGCGAGGGTGACCAACAGAAATCCGTCGCGCGCCTGCAATTCGCGCTTGGCCGTGCGCGTTGCAAGCCACGCAACGCCGCCGGCGAGCAGGGTCACTACAATCGCCGCGTCATAGGCCGACTCGGCACCGTCGGCAAGATACAGCGACACGCCGAGAGGCAGCAGCATCGTCAGGGCGAGCATCACCACCATCACGCCCAGCAGGTTGACGACGACAGCCAGCCGCTGCATCGCTGTGCACCCGGAAGATCAGAGAAAGCGCGCGCCGACTTGGAACAGCCGCTCGACTTTCGGCAGCGTCTTCTTATCGGTCACGAACACGATGACGTGATCCTCTGCCTCGATCTTCGTGTCGTGGTGCGCCATCACCACCTCATTCTCGCGCACCAGGGCGCCTATCGTCGTGCCCGGAGGAAGGTCGATCTCCTCGATGCGCCGCCCGGTAACGCGGCAGGACTCCCGGTCACCGTGCACCACCGCTTCGAGGGCCTCCGCGGCACCGCGCCGCAGGCTATGCACCGCGACGACATCTCCGCGACGCACGTGCGCGAGCAGCTTACCGATCGTCGCCTGCGCCGGCGATATGGCGATGTCTATCTCGCCGCTCTGCAGCAGGTCGACGTACGATCGGCGATTGATAAGCGCCACGACCCGTCGCGCCCCCATCCGCTTAGCCAGCAGCGAGCTCATGATGTTGTTCTCGTCATTGTTCGTGACGGCGACGAAGAGATCCATTTCGCCGATGTTCTCCTGCTCGAGCAGTTCTTCGTCGGTGGCGTCGCCGTTCAGCACCAGCGCGTGATTGACCTTCGCCGCCAGCAACTCGCAACGGCGCTTGTTATGCTCGACAACCCTCACCGAATATTCGTCCTCCAAAGCGCGCGCGAGGCGCAGGCCGATGTTGCCGCCTCCGGCAATCATCACCCGCTTAACCGGGCGATCCATGCGCCGCAGCTCGCGCATGACTTCGCGGATGTTCTTCTCCGGCGCGAGGCAAAAAACCTCGTCACCCACCTCGATTACGGTATTTCCGTCGGGAACCATCGGCCGGTCCTGGCGAAAGATCGCGACTACCCGCGTTTCGACGTTGGGGATGTGCCGCCGGATGTCCTTGAGTTGGTTTCCGACGAGCGGCCCGCCCTTGTAGGCGCGCACGCCCACCAGACTCACCTGCCCGCCGGCGAAATCGAGAACCTGCAGGGCCTCCGGGAATTCGACGAGCTTGACGATGTATTCGGTCAGTACCTGCTCGGGGCAGATTGACAGGTCTACGTCGAAGCCCTCCGGGCCAAGCACTTTGACGTCGTCCAGAAAATCGGTCGCACGGATGCGCGCGATGCGGCGCGGCACATTGAACATGCGCGCGGCAAGCTTGCAGGCGACGAGGTTGGTCTCGTCGGACTGCGTGACGGCAATCAGCAAGTCGGCGTCGTCTGCACCCGCTTCCAAAAGCACAGAGGGGTGCGACGCGCTGCCGAGAATGGTGCGCAGATCGAGCCGATCGTGCAGCGCGCGAAGGCGCGCAGCGTCGACGTCCACGACCGTGATGTCGTTCTGCTCCGATACCAGGCTTTCGGCGACCGAGACGCCAACCTGGCCGGCGCCGAGAATGATGATCTTCACGACTTGCCGCTCCGCGGCGAAAACGGCCGCATTCTAGTCTTTTTCAGCCTTCCTCGCGCCGTCCTACGGGGAGGCCGAGCGCCTTGAGCTTGCGATAAAGGTGCGTGCGCTCCAGGCCAGAGCGCTCGGCTACGCGCGACATGCTACCTTGTTCGCGCACCAGAAGCTGCTCGAAATATACGCGCTCAAATGCCTCGCGCGCCTCGCGATAGGGACGGTCGAGCCCGAGCTGCGGCGCCGCCGGCACGTCACCGCGCGCTGCGAGCACTCTCTCGACGTCCTCCAGCCCGATTTCTTCTTGAAGCGTCGTCAGCGCGAGATCCTTGACCACGCCTTCTAGCTCGACCAGGTTGCTGGGCCACGGGTGATGACGCAGCGCATTGAGCGCGGCGACCGACATCCGACGAGTGGGACAAGCGCGCGCTTCTACGAGCTGCGCCAGCATCATCGCCGCGAGGTCCGGCACGTCCTCGGCAAACTCGCGCAATGCGGGCAGCTTGAGCGTGAGTTCGGACAGACGGGTCACCAACTCGGGATCGAACTCAAACTTCTCTATCAACGTCTTTGTGTCGGCCGGGGAGAACGAGACAATACGCGTCTTGTACTTGTCCGTGCGCGCCAGGAGAAACTCGACGTTCTTCTGCTCGGGACGGCCCAGCCGCGTCAGATCGCTGAGGAACAGTATGCCTCCGGCCGCCCGCGACAGGACTTCCGATATCGGCTCGGAGAGCAGCTCCGGCCCGACCAGGAACGGCGCTCCGGGGGCGAGCAGAAGACGCGCGAATACTTCGGCCTGCATGCCGCGTTCGCCACGCAACATGAGCGGTGCCGCCGCCAAGGCCACCTGGGACAGACGCTTCTTGGTATCGGCAAGCGCCGGCGAGCGCCCCAATGCGACGAGCGACAGCTCGCGCGGTGACGGGACTTCCTGGTTGCGCAATGCTCGCTTGACCGTCGTCAGCAGTCTCTGCAGTGCGATGGGCTTTTCCAGGAAGTCGAGCGCACCAATACGGGTCGCCTCCACCGCCGTCTCGATGGATCCATGGCCGGACATCATGACTACGGGCATGGTCAACTGGCCGCACGCCGACCATTCCTTAAGCAACGTGATGCCGTCCGTGTCGGGCATCCAGATGTCGAGCAGCACGAGGTCGGGTCGCTGTCGCTCGCGCACCTGACGCGCGGCGGCCGCACTTTCGGCAAGCAGCACCTGATGGCCCTCGTCCGCGAGAATCTCAGACAGGAGCTCGCGGATGCCGACCTCGTCGTCTACGACTAGGATCTGAGCCATGAACGGGCGCTACGCCGGCACTTTTTTCGGATCACGCCGCCTTGACCACGGCATTGCTCTTGCCAAGTGCGGGCAGCATGACACTCACGCACGCGCCGCGATCGGGACGGTTCTCGATGGCAATGCTGCCGTGATGTTCGTCGACAATCTTCTTTACGATTGCCAGCCCTAGCCCGGTACCTCGAGGCTTGCTGGTCACATACGGCTCGAAAATGCGAGTCATCAGTTCCTCCGGAAAGCCCGGTCCATTGTCACTGACCGACAGGCGCACGCGGTCGCCCAGCGCTTCGGTGCGCACCTCGATCGAAGGGGCCGCCCGCCAGCTTCTGCCGCTCTCGAGCGCATCTTGCGCGTTTTGTACCAGGTTGTGGATTACTTGCCGGATCTGCGTGGAGTCGGCAAGCACTGCGGGTAGTTCAGGAGCCAGGCGCTTGACGATTGGAACCTTCGAATTCTCATAAAGTGCGAGCACCTCCGTGATCAGCGAATTGAGATCGAGATCGGCGAGCATCGGCGCGGGAAGGCGAGCATAGTCCCGGAAAGCGTCGACCATAGACTTCAGCGCCGTGACCTGATTCACGATGGTGCGCGTGGCTCGTCGCAGAATGTCGGCCTCTTCCTCCGGGATCTTGCCCGCCAGCTTCACCTCGAGGCGTTCGGCGGAAAGCTGGATTGGCGTGAGTGGATTCTTGATCTCGTGCGCGAGACGTCGCGCCACCTCGGCCCAAGCCGTGGCGCGCTGCGCCTGGATCAGCTGCGTAATGTCGTCGAACACCAGCACGAAGCCGCCCCCCGTCGAGCCACGCAGCACTGCCCCGCGCGCCAGCAGCGTCGTACCCTTGGCACGTAGCTCGAGTTCGCGCTGCCAGGTATGCTCGCCGTGCGCAACGAAAGCGTCGCGCACCGCTCGCGCAAAGCTCTCGAGCGGACCGCTCCAGTCGCCGAGCGGTTTGCCCGCGACCGTAGTATCGAGTTCACCGCCCAATATCGAGGCGGCGCCAGGGTTGCTGATCGTCAGGCAAAGATCATGGTCGAATACGAGCACTCCCGCCGATAGATTGGCGAGGATGTTCTCGAGATTGGCCTTGGCGGTCTCCAGCGCAATTCGGTTCGTCTCCACCACGCGACGCGCCTCGTCCAGCTGCCGCGTCATGGAGTTGAACGACTCGGTCAAGACGCCGAGCTCGTCGCGGCTCGTGACGGGCGCACGCCTAGAAAAGTCACCGCGTGCGACCGCCTGTGTGGCCTGCGCGAGGTTGGCGAGCGGCTCCGATAGTCGGTTCGAAAGAATGACCGCAAGCGCGATGGCGACAAACAACGCCATCAAGAGCGCAAGGGTGAGCGTGACAATGTAGATGCGCTTGAGCCCCTGCCGGGAAAGCGCAAGCTCGCGGTAGTCCCGATAGGCCGCCTCGACCGCTTCCGCGCTACGCGCAAAGGAAGCCGGTACGGTCTGGCGCAATTGTATATATCGCGACTCGTCCGTAAGGGCGAGTGCGTTTATCGGAACAAGGACGCGCAGAGCGAGCGGCTTACCCGCAGGGGCGTCGATCGAGGTGTAGCCGCGATCCGCGCGCGCTTGCCTCAGCGCCTGTGCACTCGGCAGGTCTGGAACAAGCCGGGTTACGTCCTCGCTCGCGCTCGCGACGAGCCGGCCGCTACCCGTAATGATCACGGCTTCCTGCACACCCGCCTGCTCGCGCAGCCGATTGAGCATGGCGCCTTGCTCCGCCTGCGAATGGTCCGCAAGCTCGAGCGCCATCGCGCGAACCTTGACGTTCATCTCGGACAACATTTGATCGATCGCACCCTGCGCCAGCGTAAGGCCGCCCTCCAAGGCGGCGTCGACCTTGACGTCGAACCACGACTCGATGCTCTTGCTCAAAAACTGCACCGACACCGTGTAGACAAGCAGGCCGGGCGCAAGCGCCATCATGGCGAATAGCACCAGGAAGCGAAGCATCAGCCGCGAGCCAAAGACGCGTGCGCGGTATTTTCGTGCCAGCGCGAGCACCTGATAGGTGACGAAGCCGGCCAGGACGGCCGCGAGCGCTGCATTGAGCGCGAGCAGCAGCGGATAGTGCTTTTCGAACAGGCTGGTGTTGGCACTCGCCGTCGCCAGAAGAAACAGCAGCACTCCGGCCAGTGCCGCCCCAATGATGAGCAGCGCTTTCATCGCCCGGTCGCCTCTTTGGGCTCGCGGCTCTCGACCGGCGCCGGGGGCTGCTGCGGCGGACGGAACGGAAACACCTTCCAATCCGACTCGAGCTGCCAATCACGGCTCGTGAGCGCGCTTACCTGAAACGGCTTGGGGAGGAGAGAGGTGTCAAGACGCATGCGCACCGCGGCGTCGTAGGTAGCGTCGGCGAGCGAGAGCGTGCGATCCACGACCAGCCAGTTTTGCAGTCGCCTGAGCACGCCCAGAGCTTCCTCCAGCGTCGAGAAATTCTGTTGCAGGACGCCCGTGGAGAGTCGGTAGTGCCGCGAAAGCGCGTGGTACGAAAGTCTGACCTGCATTTGCTTCGATACCGGATGCTCGTTGAACCAGTACCAGCGATGCCGCGTCAGATCGAACTCAAAAACGAAGTAAAGAGGCACGCCGCTGACGACCGCCTCCGCGAGAGCCGCAGGGAAGTCGAAGCGGAATTCCGCGTTGAGCACCAGTCCTTCGTCGGTTGCGCGCAAATTCGCGTCGTGGACCAGGATGTCGGCGGCCCTGGCGTTGATCGCAGTCGCCAAAAGTAGCACCGCAAGGACCCTGCTGATGAAGGCGATGCCTTGCATGGTGCGCGTCAGGTCCGCTTCGCTACCAGAGCAAAATAGAAGCCGTCGTGCTCGGCGTCCGGCAGGAGCTGAGCCACTGCGCCGGCCGGCAGCGTAAGCCTCTGCGCCTGCGGCGTACGTGCGCAGAACGCGCCGATGACAGCATCATTTTCTTCGACAAAGACCGAGCAGGTGACATACAGCAATTTACCACCCGGTGCGAGCACGCGCCAAAGCGCATCGAGGATCGTTGATTGGCGCGCCGCGAAGCCCGCGATGTCGGCCGCCCTGCGCAGCCACTTGATGTCCGGATTCCGTCGCACCACACCCGACGATGAACACGGCACATCGGCGAGGATTCGATCAAACGCTGCGCCGTCCCACCAGTCTTCGAGTCGAGTACAGTCGGCGATCTTCACTTGCGCGCGCAAGCCGAGGCGTGCGAAGTTCCGCTCCATCCGCGTGCAGCGCAGCGGGTCGAGATCCAGCGCAGTAAGCGAGACTGCCGCGGTTTCCAGGATATGTGCGGCCTTTCCGCCCGGCGCGGCACATGCGTCCAGCACTCGCTGCCCGTCGGCCAGATCCAGGTAGAGCGCTGCGCGTTGGGCACCCGCGTCTTGCACCGAAACGTCGCCGGAACTGAATCCTGGGAGACGGACGACAGGTACCGGGCGCTCAAGCAACAGGGTCACGTCGGTAAGCGCGCGCGCAGCTAGGCCTTCTGCGTGCAGAAGCGCGAGATATTCATCGGCGCTGCGGCGCCGCGCATTTACGCGCAGCGCCATCGGTGGACGACTGTTCCCTGACTCCAGTACGTTCTGCCACGTGTTGGGATAGCTGCGCCTCAGGGCTTCGATCCACCACGCAGGATGCCACGAGCGTGCTTGCTCGTCGCCGGCTATTGCGGCCTCAATTTTCTCTCTGTCGCGCAGCAGGCGGCGCAGAACTGCGTTCACAAATCCCTTGGCGCGATGCCAGCCTAGAAGTCCGCATGCGCGCACCGCCTGGTCGACAACCGTATACGGCGCGTAGCGGCCCGACTCGAGGGCATAGAAGGAGCACCACAGCAAGGCGCTTATCGTCAAATCGGCTCCGCCGCGCGTCTTCAGTTGCCGCTCGAGCGCTTGCACCCGTCCAAAGCGGCGCAAGGTGCCGTGTGTAAGATCGATCAACGCCGCGCGCGGCACCTCTCCCTCCTCGGCTGCGCGCTCTAGTTCGCCCGCGAGACTGCGTCCGCTCGCGACGGCTGCAACTAGCCGCGTCGTCTCGCAAATCAGCTTGGCGAGCGGAGGTGCACCTAAGACCGGCACTTGGGCGGATTCGGTAGCCACGGTCAGGATTCCTTGCGCAGCGCGCCGAAGCGTGCTCCTCGTACCAGTGATCTGCCGCGCAGATATTCGGCGGCGGTCAGCCGCCTGCCGCCGGCGCGCTGCATTTCCGTAACCAAGAGTGCTCCCTCGCCGCAGGCGACCACGATCCCATGCACGCTGGCGATGAGCACTTCCCCGGGAGCGCCGCTTCCCTCGGCTGGCTGGGCCCGCCAGATCTTGAGCGCCTCGCCTCCAAGAGACGTGGCAGCACCGGGTATCGGTCGAAATGCGCGAATAGCTCGGCTAAGCTCACGCGCCGTGCGCGTCCAGTCGAGGACGGCTTCTTGCTTTTCGATCTTGGCAGCGTAACAGATCCCCTCGGCAGGCTGCGCTGTTGGGCGCACGTCGCCCGCCGCGAACTTGGCTACCACATCTACGATCATCCTTGCGCCCAGTTCCGCCAGCTTGTCCTCGAGTGTGCCCGCGTCGTCTGCCTCGCCAATCGGCAGCACGGCTCGCGCGAGTATCGGCCCAGTGTCCAGCCCGACGTCCATTTCGATAATCGTGATTCCGGTTTCACGGTCGCCAGCGAGGATTGCGCGCTGTATCGGCGCGGCGCCTCGCCAGCGCGGCAGCAGCGAAGCGTGGATATTGAGCGCCCCCAGGCGCACGCTGTCGAGCACGGCTTGCGGCAGGATGAGTCCGTACGCAGCAACCACCAACAGGTCTGCACCAGCCGCGACGATCGGTGCGAGTGCGCCAGGCTCCTTGAATGAAGCTGGTTGATGCACGTCTAGCCCGCGCTCAAGGGCGCGCCGCTTAACAGCGCTCGCGTTCGGGCGCATACGACGCCCCGCGGGCCGATCCGGCTGCGTCAGCACCAGCGGTACCTGATGCCCAGCGTCGCACAAGGCATCAAACGCGCGCGCGGCGAACTCGGTTGTGCCTGCGAACACGATGCGCATTAGCGGTCCTTTTCGCTGACCGCGTGCGGGCTGCCGAGCAATCGACCCGGAGCGAGGGCTCCTGCTTCAAGCCGATTTATGCGCTCTTGCGCAGCTGCTTGGCCAGGCGAGCGCGGATGCGCTGCTGTTTGAGTTGCGAAAGGTAGTCGACGAAGACCTTGCCCTTGAGGTGATCCATCTCGTGCTGGATGCATACCGAGAGCAAGCCCTGCGCCTCGAGCGTGAATGGAACGCCATTCTGGTCGTACGCACGCACCTTCACGCGCTCGGCGCGCTCGACCATCTCGTAAATACCTGGAACAGACAGGCAACCCTCTTCGATGTCAGACACACCGATCGCGTCGAGAATCTCAGGGTTAACCAACACGATCAGGGAGTCTCGACGTTCGGAGACGTCGATGACTATCACCTGCTTGTGCACATCGACCTGTGTGGCGGCCAGACCGATGCCCGGCGCCGCGTACATAGTTTCGGTCATGTCGGCGACGAGCTTCTTCAGACCATCATCGAAGACGGTCACCGGCACCGCCGTCTTGTGGAGCCGGGCATCGGGGTACCGAAGTATGCTTAGGTGCGCCATGAACTAGGAAATCACTTGATGTGTGAAATAATTACATGCACAATCTCAGGCAGCATGTAAGCTAATTGAGCTTTTATGCTACATTTGTGCGAGTAATCGGCCTTTCAAGCCGGCCCGGAGACCCAAGAAAAGATCGGGGGCC
>Ga0187776_10001558_pt1 | contig 11495 bp, 7 predicted proteins | sample 0216_BV02_MP12_2_FD_132426 | JGI IMG/M metagenome (GOLD analysis project Ga0187776, IMG submission 132426) | Tropical peat soil microbial communities from peatlands in Department of Meta, Colombia - 0216_BV02_MP12_20_MG | ecosystem: Environmental > Terrestrial > Soil > Wetlands > Peat | place...
CTTTGCGCTGGTCCTCTCACCGGCGAAGGTCGTGACGATCTCGCCCGTCATGACCTTCGGCCTGATGATCGTGCTCGTCGCATGGACTCGGCGATATATGCTCGCGCTCCGGGAACGCCGGATACGCGAGCAGCAACTCAGCCAGGCGGGCTGACGGCCCAGCCCTCCGAGCATGGCCCGGCCCCCTACGCCGCCCTCGCACATCGGCCTTTGCCCCGCTCAACACATCCCGCCTGAGCCCGCAGGGGCCTCGCCACGAGGACTGGCTCCCGCTGAACCTCGGTAGTGTTGGACGCCACGTGCAACATCCCTGGCACGAAGAGCGCGAGCGAGCGTAGCTGGGGAGCTAGGCGTCGCGCTCCTGGTCGCGCAGGAGGCCGGCGGTTCGGAAGTGCTCGCGAAAGGATGCAGCGTCACCCGACGTCGGCGGTGAAGCAGCCGAGCTACCGCGAGGGTGAACGGGGCTGGGAGCCGAGTCGCAAGTCGACGTCCACACGCCCGCCTGACATGGTGTAGATTCGACCCGCTGGCCCATCCCTGTGCGTTCGGCTACGATAGCCCGCGCCGTGCTCTCTCGTTCCCAGGAAGCCCGCGTCCGAGCGATCCTCCGGAACAACTCGTCCCGGACCTACTGCCTAGAGCATCTGGTGACTACTGCCAAGATCCCGCGCGCGCACCTGTCAGATCTCGCAGCTTTCGTCCGAACCCTGCATGAGAGGGGCGACTGCCAGCGGCGCTTCGGAGGTTTCTGTGATGTCCACGAACATGAGACAAAGCAGACCCTCGTCTGGGGATCACCGCCTCGACGGGTAGCGCGGGGCCAGACCTGATGACGTCCGCAGCCAGCGGATCCTTGCCGGGGGCCGGGCCCATCACGCCCGAATCGGTGACGCAAAACCACGAGGCGACCGCCGTTGACTGTGACTGGATGTCGACGTACGGTTCGGCCGGAGGAACCGGATTATGTTCGGTTTGGGTTACCAAGAGCTGCTGCTTATCCTCGTGATTGTCTTGGTGCTCTTTGGCGGAAGCAAGCTCCCGGACCTCGCGAAATCGCTCGGGAGATCCATGAAGGAATTCAAAAAAGGTATTGGAGCGGAATCGGAGGAAGAGAGTAGATCCTCCACGCCGGCCCGTTCCGCCACGGTCACCTCGACGGCCCCGCGGACTTGCGGTTCCTGCCAGTTTCCGATAGATGCGGGCTGGGCCCATTGCCCGCGCTGCGGGACGAGCGTGGCGCCGGGAACTCCAACTCCGCCGAAGTAGTTCGTGGAGCTAGACCGGTTGGCGGAGGGGAGCTGATCTCTGGGGTCCAGAGCCAACTGGGCCCGGCACCGATGCCGGGAAACGCAGTCCAATTCCCGGATTCCCACGAGATTCCCAGGTCGATTCCCGCCGAGGTGAGTGGGAGGCCTCTGGGACCAGATCCGCCAGCACCCGCAATCGAAATGTCCGACTCGAAGGCGAGTCAATTTCGGAGTCGGCGGGCCCGCGCAACTACGGAAATCGCGCTCCACACCAATTACCAGGATCACAGCTCAGCGTTACCGACGAGAGCTCCCGTACTGAAGGGCCAGCTGCGAGACAATCTACTTAGAACTGCACCCGGGATTGGAAGTCCTGGATCGCCAGTCGCATCAGACTGACCGAAGTGTCCGCCGACGGCTCGTCGCGAGGAGATCGCGCCTCACCTGTTGCGGACATGCCCCGGGGAGCGGAGTCCGTCTGATGCGGTGACGGAGGAAGAAACCCGCGAAGTTCGTGGGTTGCGAAGCAGGGTTGGTGTCGCCGAGCTGGCACGAGCGGTGCACTTGCAGGCCCAAGCAAGACCATGGAGCCGAAACAACAGAAGTTCTCCATTGGCTATGTCATCGCGACGCTGCTCGCGTTGCTGTTGATCCAGGCGGTCTTCTTCCAGCCCCACGCCGAGAACCTCTCCTACAGCGAGTTCAAGGCGCTTGCGAAGAAAGGCAAGGTCAGCAACCTCGTCCTCGACAAGCAGGTCATCACCGGCTCCCTCCCCGCCGACGGCTTGGAGGGCTTGCTCCCCAAGGAGAAGCTCGAGGACCTGAAGCGCGCGGGCTCGGGTCCGCACCCGTTCGTCACCGCCCGGGTGGACGATCCGGGCCTCGTTGCCGAGCTCGAGGTGGCGAACGTGCAGTTCACCGGGCGCGTGGAAAACACCTGGCTGTCGACGTTGCTCTCGTGGATTCTGCCCGCCTTGGTGTTCGTGGGGGTGTGGGCCTTTGTGATCCGGCGAATGGGCGGCGCCCAGAGCGGCCTCCTCGCGATTGGCAAGAGCAAGGCCAGGGTCTATGTCCAGCACGAGACCGGCGTGACCTTCGACGACGTCGCCGGCATCGACGAGGCACGTGGCGAGCTGATGGAGGTGGTCGACTTTCTCAAGAATCCCGACCGCTACCGGCGCCTCGGTGGGAAGATCCCGAAAGGGGTGCTGATCGTCGGCGCGCCCGGCACCGGCAAGACGCTGCTCGCCAAGGCCGTCGCGGGCGAGGCGGGGGTGCCGTTCTTCAGCCTGAGCGGCTCGGACTTCGTGGAGATGTTCGTCGGGGTCGGCGCCGCGCGGGTGCGCGACCTCTTCGCTCAAGCCCAGGAGAAAGCCCCGAGCATCATCTTCATCGACGAACTGGACGCCGTGGGGAAGGCGCGCGGCATCAGCCCGATCGTCGGGGGCCACGACGAGCGCGAGCAGACCCTCAACCAACTCCTTGCAGAGCTCGATGGCTTCGACACCCAGAAGGGCGTCATCATCCTGGCCGCGACGAATCGGCCAGAAATTCTCGACCCCGCATTGCTGCGGCCCGGCCGCTTCGATCGCCAAGTCGTCCTCGACCGTCCGGACCTGAAGGGGCGGGAGAAGATCCTGAGAGTTCACGTCCGTGGCGTCAAGCTGGCCCCGGATCTCGATCTCGTCGCGGTGGCGGCGCGGACGCCCGGCTTCGTCGGCGCCGACCTGGCCAACCTCGTCAACGAGGCGGCGTTGCACGCCGCGCGCACGGAGAAGGAGGCGGTCGACATGACCGACTTCGACGAGGCCCTCGATCGCGTCATAGGCGGGATCGAGCGGAAGTCGCGCGTGATCAACCCGAAGGAGAAGGAGATCGTCGCGTATCACGAGGCGGGCCATGCCCTGGTCGCCGAGTCCCGCGAGCACGCGGACCGGGTCGCAAAGATCTCGGTGATCCCTCGGGGCGTTGCGGCGCTCGGCTACACGCAGCAGCACCCGACCGAGGACCGGTATCTCATGACCCGCGCCGAGCTCCTGGATCGGCTGGACGTGCTGCTCGGCGGCCGTGTCGCAGAAGAACTCGTCTTCGGCGATATCTCGACCGGGGCTCAGGACGACCTCCAGCGGGCCACCGATATGGCGCGCCACATGGTCGCCCGCTATGGGATGAGCGAGGCGCTCGGGCTCGCGACGTTCGACGCACCCCGCCAGGCCCTCTTCCTCAACGTCCCGTCGATGGCCTCGCGCGAGTACAGCGAGGAGACCGCGCGCAAGATCGACGCGGAGATCGAGCAGCTGCTCGAGACCGCCCACGGACGGGTCCGCGAGACCCTCGGCAAGAAGCGGGTGGTCCTCGACGCGCTGGCGAAGCGACTGATCGAGAAGGAAGTCGTGGATCGCGCCGCGCTCGCCCAGTTGATCGCCGACGCGGAGTCTCTCCCGCGGGCGAGCGGGGAATCGAAAGGGCGCGAGTGATCCCCCGGAAGACCGGCTGGCCCGCGCGAGTGCGGGGCCTCACGTGGCTGTTCCTCGCCCTCGTCGGCCTGGTCCTCCTGAGCACCGGCGATCAGATCGTCGGGTTCTACACGGACTGGCTCTGGTTCCACGAAGTGCAGTTCACGTCGGTCTTTGTCACGGTACTCCGGACGCAGGTCCTTCTCGGGTTGGTTACCGGCGCCGCATTCTTCCTGATCTTCTACGGCAACGTGATCCTGGCCCGGCGGCTCGCTTCGCGCGACGTCCTCGTGGCCGTGGAGGACTCGACCGGGTTGCCCAGTCCCGAGGTCCTGGATCCGTACTTGCGCCGGCTGGCCTTCCCATTGAGTGTGATGGTCGCGCTCTTCGTTGGGTGGCTGGGAACGGACCGCTGGGAGTTGGCCCTGAAGGCCCTGAACCCAACGCCGTTCGGCGTCCGGGACCCACTCTTCGGCCAGGACGTGGCGTTCTACGTGTTCCAACTCCCACTCTGGAATTCCCTCTATCACTGGCTGATGGGGAGCGTAATCGTTTCCGGTCTGGCCGCCACCGCCGTGCATCTCTGTACCCGAGGCATTCAGATCTCGCCGACGGGCACCTCGATCTCCCGACGGGCGCGGGGACACCTCCTGGGGCTCGCCGCCCTCCTGCTCGGGCTGAAGGCGGCCGGGTACCGCCTGACGATGTTCGGCCTCCTCTTCTCTCAGCGGGGTGTGGCCTTTGGCGCCGGGTATGCCGACGTCCACGCCCAGCTCCCGGTCCTGAAGGCGCTCATGATGCTCACCGGCCTGGCGGCTGTCCTGGGTCTCCTCACGATTCGTCTCCGGAGCTGGCGCCCTTTCCTGTGGAGCCTCGCGGCGCTGGTGGGCGTGGCATTCCTGGGCGGCGTGGCCTACCCGGGCCTGGTCCAGCGCTATCGGGTGTCTCCCAACGAGATCGACCGGGAAAAGCCCTACATCGACTTCAATATCCGCTACACCCGCCTGGCCTATGGCCTGGACAACATCGAGGAGCGAGAGTTCCCGGCGGAGCAGACGCTGACGCTTCAGGATCTGCGCAAGAACGAGGCGACCCTCACGAATATCCGCCTGTGGGACACGCGGCCGTTGCTCGCCACCTATAGCCAGCTCCAGGAGATCCGGACCTACTACAAGTTCACGGATATCGATATCGATCGGTACCGTATCAACGGGGAGTACCGGCAGGTGACCCTGTCGCCGCGGGAGCTCTCGTCGAGGGATCTGCCGAGCCGGATCTGGATCAACGAGCGGTTGACGTATACCCACGGCTACGGCGCCGTGGTCGGTCCGGTGAACCGGGTGACGCGCGAGGGGCTCCCCGAGTTCTGGGTCAAGGACATCCCGCCGGCGGCCTCCACCGATCTCCGGATCTCCCGGCCGGAGCTCTACTTCAGCGAGCTGGCGACCGACTATGTCTTCGTGAAGACCCGGGCCAAGGAATTCGACTACCCGGCCGGCGATCAGAACGTCTACACCGCGTACCAGGGACACGGGGGCATCCCGCTCGGGTCCCTCTGGCGCAAGCTGCTGTTCGCGGCGCACCTCGGGGACGTCAAGCTCCTGATGTCGAACGACCTGACGTCGGCGAGCCGGGTATTGCTGTACCGGAACATCCGAGAGCGGGTCCAGCGCATCGCCCCATTTTTTCAGTACGACGCTGACCCCTACATGGTGATCTCGGCGGCGGGGCGCATTGTCTGGCTCCTGGATGGCTACACCGTCTCCGACTGGTTCCCGTACTCGGCCGCGACGCCCGGACTGGGTAACTACGTGCGCAACGCGGTCAAAGTGACGGTGGATGCCTACGACGGAACCGTCCATTTCTATATCGCGGATCCGACCGATCCCGTGATCCGCACGCTCGCGCGGATCTTCTCCGGGCTCCTCCAGCCGCTCGAGGCCATGCCGGCTGACCTCCGCGCCCATATCCGCTACCCCGAGGGCCTGTTTCGGGTCCAGGCGGCGATGTATGCCGTCTACCACATGCGCGACACCCAGGTGTTCTACAACAAAGAGGATCTCTGGAGCATCCCGATCGGGCACGGGGACGGGCCGGATCGCCCCATGGAACCCTACTATCTCATCATGCGGCTGCCCGGCGAACCGAAGGAGGAGTTCGTTCTCCTGATCCCCTTCAATCCCAGCAAGAAGGACAACCTCTCCGCGTGGCTGGCAGCCCGGAGCGATCCACCGCACTATGGGAAGCTCGTCGTCTACAACTTCCCGAAGCAGAAGCTGATCTACGGACCGCGGCAGATCGAGGCTCGGATCGACCAGGACTCGTTCATCTCCCAGCAGCTCACCCTCTGGAACCAGCGAGGCTCCCAGGTGATCCGGGGGAACCTCCTCGTCATCCCGATCGAGCGCTCCCTCGTCTATGTCGAACCGCTCTACATCGCCGCCGAGAAAGGGCAGCTCCCGGAGCTCAAGCGGGTGATCGTCGGCTTCGGAGACCGGATCGCCATGGAGGAGACGCTCGAGGGCGCGATTGCGCGGGTCTTCGGAGGGGCGGCGCCGCCAGCGGGGACCGAGGTGGCGCCGAGACCGGCCGCGGAGCGCGAGGGTTCGATGAAGGCCCTGCTGGATGCCGCGACCTCCGCCCTCAAGCGTGCCAGCGAAGAGCTGCGCCGCGTTGGCGAGCTGCTGCAGCGAGCGCGGGACACCGAGCGCTAGCGGAGCATCGCCCGTATCCGCTCGATCGCGGACTCCGGAGCTCTCACTCGGTAGTGCACGCCGTCCGCCTCGTAGGATTCCGAGATCACGCGGACCTTGTGGACCTCGCCGATCGCGCTGCCTGCGTCGTACGGGACGACGAGGTCGACTTCGGTCATGTCCGCCTCGAAGGCGCCGATGATCGCGTCCCGCACGCGCTGGACGTCCGCCGGGTCCTTCGCCGAGACGAGCAGCGCGGCGGGGAACTCCTTCGCCAGCGCCTCCCGCTCGGTCTGGGCGACCTTGTCGATCTTGTTGAGGACGAGGATCCACGGCACGTCGCCGGCGCCGATCTCGTCCAGCACCTCGCGGGTGACCTGCATCTGGGCGCGGAAGACCGGGTCGGCCGCATCGACGACGTGCAGCAGCAGGGACGCCTCGAGCGCCTCGTCGAGCGTCGAGCGGAAGCTGGCGACGAGGTCGTGCGGGAGCTTCTTGATGAAGCCGACCGTGTCCGAGACCAGGATGCGCGGCCGACTCTCGGGCCACAGGGCCCGGACGGTGGTGTCGAGGGTCGCGAACAGCTTGTCGGCGACGAGCACGTGCGAGCCGGTGAGCGCGCGCATCAGCGACGACTTGCCCGCGTTGGTGTACCCGACCAGCGCGACGCGCAGCGCCTCCTGACGTCTCGCCCGTCGCGTCTTCGACTCGTCTTCGATGGCGGCCAGCTCCGCCTTGAGCTCGGAGATGCGGTCGCGGATCTTGCGGCGATCGAGCTCCCCCGAGGACTCCCCGGCGCCCCTCTGTCCGATGCCGCCGCGCTGGCGCTCGCCGCCACCGGTCTCGCGCAGCCGGGGAGCCACGTAGGTGAGTCGCGCGATCTCGACCTGCAAGCGGGCGGGTCGGCTCGACGCGTGCCGGTTGAAGATCTCGATGATCACGCCCGTGCGATCCAGGACCGCGGCCGAGGTCGCGCCCTCGATGTGGCGGAGTTGGCGAGGCGACAGCTCGTGGTCGACGACGACGACGGTGGCCCGCGGCTCCCCGGTGGGCGCCGGCGGCGCCTCGAGGTCCAGCGGTTCGGTGTCGTCCCCCTCTTCCTCTATGTCTTCTTGGGCCGCTCTCTTCTTGCCGGGAGGGCCCTTGGGGACGACGCCCGTGCCGCCGGTCCAGCCGGCCAGCTCCACCAGCTTGCCCTCGCCAAGCAGCGTGGCCGCGCCGAGGCTCTCACGCTTCTGCGTCACCTCGCCGACGACCTCGAAGCCGAGCGTCTCGCACAGGCGCTTGAGCTCCTTCAGCGACGACCGCTGTTCCGCGTCAGTGACGCCTAAAAGCTGTACGGCGACGAGCACCGCCTTGGGGCGCGGGGCTTCGGTGGGGGCTGACATGGTGGCACTCCGGGCTTTCCAGGTCGATTCCTTGCATCCCCAACCTGGATCGGGATAGCGTGCGCCGCCTCCGAAGGAGACTCCATGCTGCTCGCGCTCGCCTTGTATGCCTCGACCGCCCACGCCGGCATCCCCGCCGATTCGGTGGAACGCCAGGCGTCGTCAACGAGAACACGTCGCACTACGACCTCGAGCTGTCGTACCACGACGGGAAGGCGCATAGCCCGGCCAAGCGCCTCCTCTTTCGGCTCCCTCCGTCTCCCCGCCGCGGCGCACAGTCGCCTCGCACTTCGGCGGGCGTGAACCTGAAGGCCGGCATCGGTGCGCCGCTGGGAGTGAAGGCTCGCATGGGCCGCGGCGAGAATCCCCCCCTCGGCCCCCGAGTGACTCTGCGCCGCCGCGGGGCCGGGGTCAAGGGTTAGGACGCAGGCGTTGAGGGCCGGCGCCGGGACGGAGAAGCACCGGCGAGGGATCCGGAACCCGTCTCGAGCGACTGGGCGCCTGATCGCGGCGGGCTCCGGTGGGGCGGGCCCCGGAGGCCCGGCCTTGCCCGAGCCGGCCCGAGTGGCGAAAATCGGCTGCGCCGCCGGTCCGAAACTTCCCGGCGAATGGGCTTCAGATGCTCGCGGATATCGGTGTGGAACACGGAGTCCTCGACGTCGCGACGCTGATACGTGCGATGGGATGCAGCACGCCCACAGATAACGCGAGCGCCGAGGAGCGCGCTCATTCCGGGGCGTGTCTGGCGGTTCGGGATGCCCTTCGCAGTCGGTCTCCTAGTGCTCAAAGAGCTGCGCAAGTGGCTTGTACGTGGGTAGATAAATACGCAGCCGAGGCGGGCGGCTGAGAGGGCATGAGGCAATCGCTGCCGCACGCAGGATTGGGGAAGTCCTCCGTTCTCCAGCGCGCCTACTCTGCGGCGAAAGCCTGTAGACCGTCTCGCGACCTATGGGTTACTGCTTCGCAGGTCCTGGTGGGGATAGGGCCGAGGCGATCGCGCGAACCCCGTCGACTTCTGTTGACCGCACCGGGTGTTTGTGTCCCCCGGGGTGATCCGCATGCTTATGTACCGGGCCGGGCCCCGGAGACATAGAGCCAGACCAGCGGCTTCATCGTCAAGCCCTGCACCAGGACGGAAAACACCAGCACCAGGTAGGTCATGACCAGCAGCAGGTCGGCCGGGCGGGCTGGCAGATGGTCACGGAGGACAGCGCGAGCGCCACTGGCAGCCCCCGCGACGACCCCACGGACGAGCCGGGGCGGCGGCGAGCCGGGCCAGGAGTACCGCCGGCACGGCAAGGACACCGGCCACGGCATACTCCCGGTGAACCGGGAGCGCGAGCACCTCGAGCCCGAGCAGCACGAAGAGCTACGCGTGGCCGAGCGCCTGCACCTCTCGGCGCTTGGTTCCCGCCGGCCTCGTTGACACTGAGCGCCTTTCGAACGATCCTCCCAGCGGAATGCTGAACGAACGCCTGTTCCTCTCGTTCCGCCACGTGATGTACAGCTTGCGTGGCGGCTTCCTGGTTCGCCCGCTCATCATCGCGCTCACGCTGGGCTCGGCGGGCGCGATCCTCTCCGCGCTGGAAGAGGCCGTCCCTGCGCTCAGCAGCTGGGCGCCGAGGGTCCTGTTCCCCTCTCACGCCGATCCCCAGGTCGCCCAGGTCATTCTCGCCGGGATCGCGGCCTCGATGATGACGGTGGTCTCGATCGTCTTCGCGATCCTGCTGATGACGCTCACGCTGGCCTCGATGCAGTTCTCCCCGCGCATCATCGTGAGCTTCGCGCGCGATCGGGTGACCCAGCGGACGCTCGGGATCTTTCTCGGAACCTTCTCCTACTGCGTGGCGGCGCTTCCGGCCGCGCGGTCGGCCCCGCAGCCCTTCGAACCCGTCTTGACGGTCCTCGGCGCGATGCTGCTCGCTCTCGCGTGCGTCGCGTGGCTGCTCTTCTTCATCCACCACATCTCGCAGGCGATCAGCGTCAACCACATCGTGGAGAAGATCGCCAGCGAGACCGAAGCCATTATCGACCACGTCATGCCGGATCCGCGACGGCGCGATCGAATGCCGGCGGCCGAAGCTTCCGAGCCGACCGGACGCGAGACGGCGGTCTCGAGCAACGTCTCCGGTTACGTCCGCTTCATCGACATCGGCCGACTCGTATTCCTGGCGAGGTCGTACGGCCTGACCGTCCGGATCGTCCCGCGGGTCGGCCACTTCGTGCCGGAGGGCATTCCGCTCTTGACGGTGTCGAAGGGAGAGCGCCTGTCTCCGGCCAGAAGCGCCGAGCTGCGGGGAGCCTTCGACCTCGGCCCGACCAGGACCCTTCAGCAGGACATCGAGTTCGGCATCCTGCAGATCGTCGACATCGCCCTCCGGGCGATCTCGCCGGCCGTGAACGACCCCAGCACCGCCATCAGCTGCGTGGACCAGCTGAGCCGCATCCTGATCCGCTTCGCCTCACGGGAAGAGCCGGCGTCTCTGTTCTACGACCCTCCGAGCATACTGCGCGTCAGCATGCTCTGGCCCGACCTCGACCGGCTCGTCGACCTGGCATTCGATCAGATCCGCCTCTACGCGCGGGGCGACCTCGCGGTCAGCCTGCGAATGCTGCGCGCCCTCGGCGACGTCGCGAGGACTATCCCCGACCCCGCCGTCCACGCTGCGCTCGCCGGGCGTGGGAGGCGCATCGTGGCGGGCTGCGGTGAGCGATTCGACCCGGGCGAGCTCGGCGAGCTGCGGCTGCGTCAGGCGACGTTGGAGCGGCTGGCCAGTGTGCCGGAGTCCTGACGTAAGCTACCTTGCACGCGCGTCGCTCTTCCTGACGAAGTGTGACCGTTCGCGCAAACACGCCACTGCGGCCGGACCGCGCGGGACGCGGCTCCGTAGCAACCGCACAGTATGGTCAAGTCGAAGCCCTGCGCGGAGCCTAGTGGCGCCGCCTTCTCTCCTCCTCTGTCGGCCGGCTTCCTGCCCAGGGCCGCGCGCCGACGATGAGGATGGTCGCGATCGTGAGCCCCGCGAAGAGAGGCGTACCAAAGTGCTTCACGGCCTTGTCCCCCAGGTGCACGATTGTGGAGCTTGGTGGTCGCGTGGCCGACCAGGCGTCGCCGCGCTCCCGCTCGAAGCCGCATGGCCGCGGCACATAAGTATTGGTGCCCAGGGTGAGACGAGCGCTTCGCACGGGCTGACCATTCCCCTGCGCGGCCGCGTGGCCGCGCGGAGGGCGGCGTGAATCACCCCACCCGTTAAGCAGATCCTGTGGCAGATCGCAGGCGGCGCGGCCGACTTCGTCTTCGAGCTGGTGGCACGGCACAAGATCGCGTGCCACGCGCAGCAGTGCGGGTGGATCAGCGCGGCGCCGACCGCCCAGGGCGTCTTCCCGGTCTTCGAGCACGCGTTGTCGGTGACGATGAGCGGCCACAACCCGGACGGTAGCTACTACTCCGATCCCGGCGTCCCGTACGTCAGCTACTTCAACGGGGGAGATGCCCTGCACGGCTTCATCCGCGGCTCCTACGGCTCTCCTCAGAGCCTCGGCTGCGTCGAAATGCCTTACTCCGAGGCCGCTCAAGTCTATCCCTACACGCCGATCGGGACGATCGTAGACGTCAGGTGAGGACGCCGGCCTGACCTCGCCGGAAGGCGGTCGGGCAGGCATGGCCGCGCCGGCGGCGAATAGTCCCAGGCAACATGCCACCTCCGCCGC
>Ga0187776_10001559_pt1 | contig 11495 bp, 8 predicted proteins | sample 0216_BV02_MP12_2_FD_132426 | JGI IMG/M metagenome (GOLD analysis project Ga0187776, IMG submission 132426) | Tropical peat soil microbial communities from peatlands in Department of Meta, Colombia - 0216_BV02_MP12_20_MG | ecosystem: Environmental > Terrestrial > Soil > Wetlands > Peat | place...
GCCCATGTCATAGATGGTGATGATATTCGGATGGAGCAGGGAACCGGCGGATTGGGCTTCGCGGTAGAAGCGCTGCAACAGGTCGGGGTTGCCGGCAACGCTCGTGGACATTACCTTCAGGGCCACACGGCGGTTGATGACCGGATCCCAGGCCTGGTACACCAGCCCGAACGCACCCCGGCCCAACTCCCCCTGTAGCTCGTACTTTCCCAGCTTTTTCAGCCCACACCCCCACTGCCGCGGACCCTGCAGATGGGTAAGAGTCCTCTATGTTGGAGCGCAATAAATGGGTCTCTCGAATGGGGCGCCGAAGGGTGTAATCTGTTTCCGACACCATCGCCCTCTGCTGACCACCCAGCAAGAAGGCACCAGCGGCGGCAGCTAGCCTATGTGAAAAACTAGAGGAAAACCCACCCCTCCAGTGCGATAATACCCCCAAACCCAACAAGACTGTCAATCACTCAATTGGGTTACCTGGCCTGTTTAGCCTGAGGGAAGTAACTCTGCGCTGACGGCGGAGAATCCAGGAAGAAGGCCGACGCCGAACCAGAATCCGCAACGAGGCACCTCTGAGTTCCAGCAAGGCTTAGGGTACGGTAATCAGAAATACGTTTAGCCAGGCGCAAGCGGCCCAAAGCTTCAATTCCATCCGGCTAAAGAAGTTCACTTTCCCCTTTGTTTGCTAGCTTGCGCACCCGGATACATCACCTCATGTGCCGAAAGGGTAGCAGCAATGACGAGCGATGTGCTGATCATGGGTGGAGGGGCAACAGGGCAGCTTGCCGCGGCTTACTTACAGCAGAGCTTCCCAGCATTGAGGATTGCCGTAGTCGAGGGTCCGCATAAGAATCGTCCTATCGTCGGTGAGTCTTTCGTCGAACTTACGATCGATTTTCTCCTGGAGCTGGGACTGGGACCCTACCTCGTAGAAAACCACTACCCAAAATATGGGCTCACCTACTACTACAAGTTGGACATCGAAAACCCCGCGGACCGCACCTACGTTGTAGATGAGGCACCGACGGTCCCTCCCCAGCTCTCTTTCCAGGTGAACCGCTTCACTCTCGACGAAGAAGTGCGGCGCCGGAACTGCCTAAATGGAGTCCAGATGATCGAAGGTACGGTGGTGGGAGCCGACCTCGCACACGACGATGGGGAGCTTCATGCGGTGACTGTGGAGGATCCTGGGAGGCAGAAACACGCGACGCGTGCGCGCTGGTTGATCGATGCGACGGGACGTAATCGGGTACTGGCCAAGCTGCTCAACCTGCAAGAAAAGGTGAAGGAGCAAAAAAATGTTTTCTGGTTTCGGCTTGCCAATTTCGATGCTGAGATTCTGAGCCATATCAATGCAATCAAGAAGCAGAACCGGGCGTTTGTTCCCTACTTCGCGACCCATCACTTCTTTGGAAGAGGCAATTGGATCTGGTGCATACCAATGCGCTCACCTGAGAACACGCCGTTCATCAGTATTGGAATCACCTATCGTCAGGATCAGTATCCTTATGGCAACGTGCGCACCATGGAGCAGTTCCTGGATTGCGTAGGGCGGGAGCATCAGGTGATTGTGGATCTTGTGCGCAGCGGTACAGTGGTGGATACGAATGTCTATGCTTCGTACATGTGGGAGTGCCGCCAGCGCTATTCACCGGACCGCTGGTACATCATCGGAGACGCAGGCGACACGGTCGATCCGCTCTACAGTGTCGGCATGGCTCTGGGATCGCTTCAGATCCGACAGGTTGCGGCGATGATCCAGCGAGAGCTGGACGGACATGACACGCGCGAGTTTACCCGCGACCTCGATACTGCGTTCACCGCTTTTCAGCGGAGTGTGACACGGGATACAACCCGGCTCTACACGTGCACTGGCGATCCCTATCAGTGCCATCTTCGCGTCCACCTCGTAGTGGCCAAAGTGTTCCATCTTGCGGTTCCCCTGATCATGAAGGGTTATCTGTGTGACCCCCTGGGGGCGAAACTCATAAACCGATTCGCCAAGCTGAATACCCTGGAGGAGGACTCCCGGATTTTCCACGACTTGATCCGAGAGGTTGCCAAGAATCCGAAGAACCGAGAAGTGAAAGACTTCATCAAGGTGCAATCGACGGACTCCCTGAACTTTGAGTTCTTCGAGTATCAACGTGAGGAAGAGATCCCCGACTCCCTTGTTCGTCTCGTATTCGGCCTCGCACGTCTGCGGCTCGACCTTCTCAGGAAGCTGGGATGGCGCGGCTTCACGAACACTCAACAGCTAGGAGCGTTGTTCAAGGACCTTGGACGCGGCATCTTTCTGAAAGCATTCTTTTCGCACAGAAATCTGCGCCAGAGCAGGATGGTGCGCATGCTTATCCCCATCCGTGAGCCCGTGGCCGACTCCCGCCAGATGGCGCAAGGAACCCCACAGCCGGTCAAAACCTCATTGTCTTGATGGTGCCCATGGCCTGGGCGAGATCGATGCTGGCCGAGGTATATTCGAACTGGGCGGCGGTGTGATCGTTGCGCGCATTTTCCAAGCGTTCCTGCGCGTCGACCACCTGGGTGTTGTTTGCCAGCCCTGCTTCAAAAAGTCGGCGCGCCCGCGCCAGTTCATCTTCGGCCAAAGTCATAGCTTTTTGCGTGACCCGGAGTTGGCTCTGAGCGGAAGCTAATGAGGCGAGCGCTTGCCGCACCTCCAACTCCACCCGGTTCCTCAATTCCTTCTGCCGGATTTCTTGCTGGCGCATTGCCGAGTGGGCCTGGGCACGCTCGGCATCAATCCGGCTGTCAAAAAGAGGAAGAATCACTTGAGCGCCGCCGATATGCGTCTGGACCCCGTTCAGGACGCCCCAATCGGCGTAGCCGTGAATCGAGGGCAAGCGGTCCAATTGGGCTGCGCTGTGATTCAGCCGCGCCGTTTTCAGCCGCTGCTCCTCCAGGGCGAAGTCTGACCTTGTCTTAAGAGCCACCTGCACCGCGTCTTCGGCAGTTGGGCTTTCTGTGGAGTTGGGCCCCAGTTGCCCGCCAAGGTGCAAACGGGTGCTCCAGTCAATGTTGAGGACATTGATCAGGTCCAGATCTGCCCGAATGAGCGCGGTCTGTGCGGCGAGCAATTTCTGCTGATTGCGCGAGACACTCAGCTCGGCGCGAGTGACGTCGAGCCCCGTCGCCTCGCCTTGGCCTTCTCGCCGGTGGGTGATATCCAGCAGGCTTTCGGCGAGGGCCAGGTTCGCCTTGGAGGTTTCAACGTCAGCGCTGGCCCGCAGGGCGGAGGCATAGAGGCGCGCGACCGAGCCGGCCACCGTCTCAGTGGTGCTGTTCCTTTCGTCCTCAGCCACATGAACATCGGAACGGGCGGCCTGAGTACGGCGCCAGATCCCGAGATTAAAGACGTTCCACTCTAATCTGGGGCGTACGTCAAACGTCCAAAACGGGCCTACTACCGTCTCAAAGGTGAAGCCTGGGACCTCGGGAAAGCGTATTCCCAGGGCGGAGACGTTGACCGTCTGGTTTTGCTCGGTGAGGGTCCCGTCGATCCTGGGCAACAGGTCGGAGCGGACCTGGGCGTAGTGCGATTTAGCGAACTTAATGGATTCCTGGGCCAATTGGACTTTGGTATTTCCGTTAGCGGCGAGGGCTATCTCAATCGCCTTCTCCAGGCTGAGCTCCATAGGGGGGGTATTGGCTGGTGGCGACTGGGCCCAGAGTATGCTTCCGCAGACCAGAAGCAGGGCGCAAAAACGACGCAAAGTGGGCATTGTGGTTCCTTCAAATCGGTGTAATATACACCTCCCCGCCTTTTGTCGCTGGCAGAATTCCTAATCCCTGGGCCCTGGGGCCCTGACGCATTCATAACGTCTTGGGTTATGGGGGGAAGCCAATGCGGCGAATGTTGTTGGCAGTTTCGCTCTTCGCTCTGACCTTTTGCGTAGCGGCCGTCTATTCTCTGCGCACCAATGCTGCCGCTGCGCGACGAGTGCCGAACACGGTGCTGGCAGAAGCCCGCGGTGTCGATGCGCGGCAGGAAGCCGAACCGGTGCGCATGGCACAAAACACCGCAAGTCTAGCTAACTCAGCTCCCCGAGCAGGATCAGCCTCCGGGGCTACGAAGAACGGCGCGGTGGGTTGTCTGGGCCGTATCGAGCCAACCGATGGTGTGCTGAAGATGACGGGTGGCTATCTGGACGGCCGGCCGCAGCGCGTAAGCGAATTAGACGTCAAAGAAGGTGACCAGGTGCGCGCCGGCCAGTTGCTGGTGGTGCTAGACGGGAAAGATCAATTAGAAACGGCGGTGCATCTGGCGGATGCGCGAGTGGACTTGGCGCGCACGCGATTGGCGCAAGTGAAGGCCGGCTCCAGACCTTCCGACATTGCCGCTCAAAAAGCCCAGGTCGCCGAACTCAAGGCTTCCCTTCAGAATGCGCGCACCGAGTATCAGCGTTACCAGCGCTTGCATGAAAAGACGGATGTTTCGGCGGCGGAACTCGATTCGCGCCGGCTGGCGGTCGAAACCACGGAAGAGAAGCTGCATCAGGCAGAGGAACACCTGAAGAGCATCGCCGAAGTGCGGCAGACTGACGTCGACGTAGCCGAGTCGGAGTTGCGTGTGTCCCAGGCGGAAGCAGCGCACGCTCGCGCCCAGCTCAAGACGGCGATGGTGTATGCGCCTGCGAACGGGCGGATACTGAAGGTTCATGCCTATCCCGGGGAAGAGCCCGGGCCAGATGGATTGCTCGATCTAGGAAAAACCGACGTGATGTATGTCGAGGCGGAAGTGTATGAAACCGACATTGCACGTGTGCGGCCCGGCCAGCGAGCCACGATCACCAGCGACGTCTTTCCCAGCACTCTCTCGGGGGTGGTGGAAAGGGTTGGCTACACTCTGTCCAAGAACACTGTCTTACCGCTAGACCCGGTCGCTTATGCAGACGCCCGAGTGTTCAAGGTTCGCATTCGGTTGGATAACGGGAATGAAGTCGCGGGATTGATCAACAGCAAAGTCAACGTGGTGATCCAGCCATGAGCGCTGCCCTTCCGTTAGCGTGGTTGCAACTGGTGAAGCAAAAGGGACGGCTGTTGGCGGCCGTCGCCGGCATTACCTTTGCGGTGATCCTGGCCATGGTGCAACTCGCCTTCCAGGACGCGCTTTACGTCAGCATCACCCAACTCTATTCGCATTTCAATGCGGATGTGGCGCTTGTCAGCCCGCGCTACCAATGCATCATTTCTACCGCGAGCTTCCCCGAACCGCGGCTCTACCAGGCGCTCGCGCTAGACGGAGTGCAATCCGTGCACTCGCTGTACATGGATATGGCTCAATGGAAGAACCCGGTGGACCATTACGAGCGGCAAATTTTTGTGGTCGGATTCAAGCCCGCCCCGGGCGTATTTGACCTGCCGGTGGTGAACGACAATCTGGCCCAGATTTCAGAGCCCGGGAAGATCCTGTTTGACGAAGCCTCCCGGCCGGAATTCGGACCGGTCGGTAAACTGTTCCGGCAGAATGGATCTGTCTTCAGCGAGCTTTCCAATCGCCAGGTACAGGTAGTTGGCGTGTTTCGGGTGGGCGCCAGCTTCGCCAATGACGGCAATGTCATCACCAGCGACACGAACTTCTTCCGTATTGCATCCTACCGAAAATTCGGGCTCGTACATGTTGGCTTGATTAAACTCAAACCGGGAGTGAATGCCGAAGCAGCCCGTGCCCAGCTGGCATCCATGCTGCCAAACGACGTACTCGTTCTGACGAAGCAGGGCCTGCTTGACCGCGAGATGGCGTACTGGGGCAACAGCCTTCCGATCGGGTTTATCTTTCGGGTTTCGCTGATCATAGGCTTGATCGTGGGGGCGGTTATCGTTTACCAGATTCTGTACAGCGACGTCTCGGAACACCTCTCCGAGTTTGCCACCCTGAAGGCCATCGGCTACTCCGATCGAACGCTGTTCTGGATGGTTCTGCAGGAGTCGATCATTCTCTCGGTCTTTGGGTTCATTCCTGGTGTATTGCTCGCCCTGATTGTGTATCAAATTGCGCGCTCCGCCACCGTGTTACCCATACAGATGACAGTCATGCGCCTGGTAGTGGTTTTCCCACTGACGGTGATCATGTGCGCAGTCTCGGGAGCTCTGGCGGTGCGCAAACTGCGTTACGCCGATCCGGCAGAGATCTTCTAGAGGGTACGAATGGAACCAGTCATCTCCATCAATGATGTGAACCACTACTACGGCAGCGGCGAGCAGCGTCGGCAGATATTGTTCAACATTTCTACTGAGATCCTGCCGGGGGAAATTGTGATTCTGACCGGCCCGTCGGGGTCGGGCAAAACCACGTTGCTCACGCTTTGTGGCGCGTTGCGCTCGGTTCAGGAAGGCAGTCTGACCATTCTGGGGACGGAATTGAACGGCGCAACCAATGACACGCTGGTGCGAACACGGTCGGGCATCGGTTTTATATTTCAGGCTCACAACCTCCTGGGCGCACTGACCGCTCGCCAGAATGTGCAGACATCGTTGGGCATCGATCCCACAGTCTCCGAATCCGATGCTAAGACGCGTTGCACGACCATGCTCAAGGAGGTTGGACTGGGAGAGCGCACTGAGCACTATCCTTCGGAGCTGTCGGGTGGACAGCGGCAGCGAGTAGCCGTAGCGCGCGCCCTGGTGCATCAACCGAAGATCGTCCTCGCGGACGAACCGACCGCTGCTCTTGACCGCAAGACGGGCCGCGAGATCGTTGAAATGCTGCACGGGCTGGCCAAGAACCGGGGCTGCGCCATCCTGATGGTCACGCATGACAATCGCATCCTGGACATCGCCGACCGGGTACTCACGCTGGAAGATGGGCGCATCATTTCGTTCCTGGCGGGCCTCGCCGCCAATACCGGGCGCATGCTTTCGACCTTTGCCACCCTGCAGCGCAAGGGAGAGCTGCGCCGGCACGTCGAGAATATGTCCGGCAAACAATTCCTGGATGTGCTGGACCGCATGAACAACGAATTCGACCAATTTCTCCGTCTGGTGGACCTCGGCAATCAACAGGCAGTGCAGGCCCTGTTTGATGAAATGCTGGAGGTAGTAGTGATCAAGGTCAGGCAACTGCTGGACGCCGACCGCGGGTCGGTTTTTCTGGTTGCCAGTACGATGCCAGTAGAAACTGCAACCTCGATTCACCCTCCGGGAGAAATCTGGTCCAAGTTTGCCGAGAGTACTTCATACCCGCTCAAGATCCGAATGCCGATCACGACAGGGATTGTCGGTCATGTCGCGAGGACCGGAGAGACACTAAACATCTCAGATCCTTACAACCACCCCGATTTTGACCCTGAGACCGACCGCAAGACCGGCTACAAAACGCAGAGCATACTGTGCATGCCAATCTTCGACCGGGATAGAAAGATCTTTGCAGTAGCCGAGGTCATCAATAAACACGGGGGAGGGCCATTTACGGCAGAGGATGAACAATCATTTCGTGAATTCGCTACTCCTCTGGGGCTGATCCTGGAAAGCTGTCTGCGCATGACCCAGTCGCGGCTAGCCTCCGCAGCGTGAGGCGCTCGGTTAGCTCAGATTGCGCACTACGAGCGCCGAGTTCTTGCTGCCAAAGGCGATGCAGTTGCACACCGCCCACTCGGCCTCTATTTTTCGCCCACATTCGGGAATATAGTCCAGGTCGCACTCCGGATCGGGCTGCTCGAGGTTGATGGTCGGGGGAAGCACTGCATCGCGCATAGCGAGCAAAGTGCATGCCACGCCGGCTGCGCCGCAGGCTCCCTGCGGATGTCCAATCAGACTTTTGACCGACGATCCCGCCAGGTGATAGGCGTGCTTCTCGAAGGCCAGCTTGATGGCACGTGTTTCGATGCGATCGTTGAGCTCGGTGGAGGTGCCGTGATAATGGATGTAATCGATCGCGGAGGGCACCGCTCCCGCGTCCTCAATCGCCATCTGGATGGTGCGCGCCGGCTCTTCACCGCACTCCTGCAGGCGGACGCGATGATAAGCCTCGCAGGTTGAAGCATAGCCGGCTATTTCGCCATAGATATGCGCGCCGCGCGCCTTGGCGTGATCCATGTCCTCCAACACAAAAAACCAGGCGCCTTCTCCCAGCACGAAACCATCGCGGTCCTTGGAGAACGGCCGTGAGGCACGCTCCGGCTCCGCGTTCCATCGGGAGGTGAGAATTCTCATCAACATGAATCCGCGCATGATGAGCTCGGCGATGGGAGCGTCTACTCCTCCCGCAATCATGGTGTGGAGGTGGCCCGATCGAATGTGCTGGGCTGCATAACCAATGGCGTCAGTTGAGGATGTGCACCCGGTCGAGATCACGTGGCTCATTCCACGGAAACCGAAATGCATGGAAAATTCACTGGCGAGGGTGCCAATGGTGGAGGTGGGGATGGCGTAAACGCTGTTCTGCTTGTGTTTGCCTTCGTAGTAAAGCTGATATTGCCGCTCGGTGAAATCCTGGCTTCCGCCACCGGAGCCGACCATCACCCCAACCCTGCGCAGTTCGTCCAAGGTCATTGACTTGTAATCTACGCCGGCGTCACGTAAGGCCTCCTGAATTGCCGCCAATCCGAGTGGGACGGAACGCGACACGTGCTGCCGATTGATGGGGTCGATATATTGCTCTTCCAGGAAGTCAGCCGCTTCGCCCGCAATTTGCACCTTGAGTCCATCCGGATTGAATCGGCTGATGCGACGAACGCCACTCACACCTGCCCGCGTAGCGTTCCAGAACGCCTCCCGACCGATGCCGTTTGGGCTCACCGCTCCGATACCGGTGACTACAACGCGACAACACATAATTGTTTATTCACCCTGTTGTAATGTGTGCTCAGCGAAAGGGTGGTTCCTTCGCTCCCAATTTTTCCGAGTAACGTGCCCGAACCGCGTTGCTGTCGTGCCCGGCCGGCGCGCAAAGGCCGTGCACGCGAGCCCTATGAATTGCGGAAAACGTTAAGAAATCCGCTGCAACATTCAATGCTCAACAGATCGCTGGGGAGCCTACGGAAGCCGTCCGTTTGGGTACGGAGAACGATCTGTCTCGTTTATTGCTGAGCCGCCTGGGTGGACAAAACGTGCGTCATTATAAACAGAGAAAACATTTTTTTTCAAGAATAACGGCTTACCAGCTTCCAAATCGCTCAATGCAGTTTGCCCCCTTACAGCAGGATTTCCGCATCCGGGGAACGGACAAACTGCGAAACACCAGACGGTGTCAGGCAGCGTGGACCACGTCCGATCCCTCTCCAGATGCGGAGTGGAGCGTCATCATGATGGTGCTTTGCGGTCTCAAACTGATGGTCGGCTTGATCCCAATGGGCGGACCAGGCAGCAGGTCAAGACGCCATCTTTGGGCGATGGTGGCCAGGGCTAGTTCTGCCTCCATCAGGGCGAAGCGTATGCCCAGGCAAAGGCGGGGGCCCCCGCCGAACGGTATGTATGCAAACTGGCTTCGGTTCTCCGACCGCTCGGGTGAAAATCGCTCCGGATCGAAGCCCTCCGGATTTTCCCAGGAGGCGACGCGGCGGTGGGCAACATAGGGACTAATAACAATCATGGACTTGGCCGGAATCCTATAACCGTCGATTTCATCGTCGTTGATGACAGTGCGAGCTATAGCCCAGGCTGATGGATACAGCCGCAAAGTCTCCTGAACCACCATCCGCGTGTACCTAAGCTGTGGAAGATCTTCGAAGGTTGGGGTTCGTCCGTGTAGCACATCTCTGAGCTCGGCCTGGAGGGTGCGCGCGCACCCGGGATTTCGGGAGAGGAGGTACCAGGCCCAGGTAATCGCGCCGGCTGTGGAGTCGAAACCTGAATCCACCAGAGTGATCATGGCGTCGCGCTTGTGTTGGTCATCCAGTCCGCCCCCGTTCTTCTCTTCAGCGAGCAGCAGGGAGACAAAATCGCCGTTGTGAAGGGGACATTGGCTGCGCTGCTGAAGTATGCCGTAAGCGAAATGATCGATGGTCCGCAAGGCCCTCCTGAAGCGGAGGTTTGCCGGCGTAGGCAAGCGCTCAAGGAGCGGCTTCAGGGGGTTCAAGCGAGATGCCAGGTGAATGTGCTTCTCCGCCAGATCCAATGCCGGGCACAAGGCTTCGGCCACCGGGGCAAGATCGGTGCTGAACAAGCACTTGAGGAGGATTTCCAACGTGAGGGTGCGCATCTCCTCGCGGATATCGAGGGCCCGGTGGGATTGAGCAACCGCCGTCCAGCGGTCAAGCATGGTGGTGGTGACGTCAACAATGATTCGCGCATATTCCTCATCATGATCATGGTAAAAGGCGGGCTGGGATTGTTTGCGCTGGCGGCGCCACATGTCTCCTTCGCTGGTGACCAGCCCATCGCCGTGAATCATTCTGAGTTCGTCATAGATGGAGCCCTTGCTGAAGTTAAGGTAGTTATCCTGCAAGACGTGCTTGATATGCTGCGGGTGGCTGAGAATAAAGAATAGCCGCAACCGCCTATCTCCAAGACAGACGACGTCGCCATACTCCTGGAAAAGCTGGAGCAGGACATGGGGTGCATCGCGCAGCAGTTCCGGAAGCAAGCGGAAAAATTGGACCAGGGTAGGTCCGGGGGGCGTTTTCTGTCCTGTGCGGGTCCCGATCGGAGGTTTCTTGGAACCGGTTGGGATGGGATAGCCGCGATTAATCTTAGAAGCCTTGTCGGCGGGATGATCAGCCGAACGCCCAATCGCGTCGGAACCATAGGGATACACGACGGCATCGTCTTGCCCCTGGTGTCGCGACATACTCATAAACCTTGCGCTCCCAAGCTCAGTTGGGTAGGGAAGGATACGCGAAACGCTGTTGAAGTCAACTGCGCCATAGAAATGCACCTTTTCGCCGCTGAACATTCCTGTGCGCAGGACTGCTAGTCATGCAATCATGTGTGCTTATCCTGCTTGCGTTCAACACGCGGATGGCGCGGCAGGGGCGGCCGAATACTCTCCCACTCGGTAAGCAGAAGTGGCTTGTGGATTTCGGGCGCTGAGGCAATAATCTCAATCATTCTTCCCGGCCCCCATCTTTCCTGCGGATTACTGATACTCTCCGGGTCCTGACGCTCGCCAAAGGTGCATCATCGTGAGCACTGAGCAGTTAATCATCTCGGTGGGAACAATTCTTCTTGTTGCCCGAGTGTTTGGCTGGATCTTCCGCTGGTTAGGTCAGCCGCAGGTGGTCGGGGAGATGATAGCCGGCATCATGCTGGGTCCTTCTTTCTTCGGACGCTACTGGCCTTCTGCTTTCGCTCATATCCTTCCGCCTTCCTCTTTTGATGTCCTCTCGGCTCTCAGCCAGTTGGGCCTGTTGCTGTTCATGTTCGTAGTCGGGCTGGAAGTGAACATTGAAAATCTCCTAAAGCAACGGACGGCAGTGGTTCTCACGAGCCTGTCCAGCATTCTGGTGCCGTTCGTTGTTGGCATCGTATTGGCAACCAAGCTTTATCCGGAGTTCGGTGGAAAACAGGCGACGCTTTTAGCTTTTGCTCTTTTCGTGGGCACA
>Ga0187776_10001560_pt1 | contig 11490 bp, 12 predicted proteins | sample 0216_BV02_MP12_2_FD_132426 | JGI IMG/M metagenome (GOLD analysis project Ga0187776, IMG submission 132426) | Tropical peat soil microbial communities from peatlands in Department of Meta, Colombia - 0216_BV02_MP12_20_MG | ecosystem: Environmental > Terrestrial > Soil > Wetlands > Peat | place...
CCGTTGGCGAGGCGCGCCAGCTCATCCCGCGCAAGGCCCGCGAACAGCGGCACCCTCCCAAGGAAGTCCTCGATCGCGATGCACTGTTTGGCGGGCATGTCGGCTGAGAGGCTCTGGTATCGCAATGCAACAATGATCGCTTCTCTGCCGCCGCGCATTGTGATGCAGATCAAATCCAGCGCGTTGCGTGCGCGATACACATCGTACGGTTGGCTCAGCGTTCAAATGGGCATTTGACCCAAATCAAAGCAGCGGTCGATACTGCCACTTACATTGGGTTTGCAGGCTCTCCTCGAAGACGAAAACTACCTGGCGAGAGCGCAAGCGGCGGGAGGCGGGTTGAAGAAGAGCATTGCACACTGCGCACGGCCGGGGCGTGAACGCCCGGCGGCCCGCATCCCCGCACCGCAGCAATTTCGGTTCCAACTCACCCTCCTTCCTGAACGAGGAATGCCATGCGCTTGAAGCACGTCTTGCTTGCAGGTTTGGTGATGTCTTGCTGGCTCGGGGCGACGACGGCCCGGGCGTTCGACGAGGACGCGGCCAAGTCGCTCATGAAGAAGAGCAATTGCTTCAAGTGCCACGCGATCGACAAGAAGAAGGACGCGCCGTCGTACCAGGAGATCGCGAAGAAACACAAAGGTAAGGCGGACGCCGAGAAGGAGCTCTACACGCACCTCACCACGCATCCGAAGGTCAAGGTCGAGGGCAAAGAAGAAGAGCACGCGTCGCTCAAGACCAAGGACGACGCCGACATCAAGAACGTCATCCAGTTCATCCTGGCGCAATAGGCCGCGCACTAAGCCGGCAAGGGAGCATCCCGTGGTCATAAGAAAAATATGGGAGGCGATCCGGGGGGACAGCAAGTCTCCGGGCACGATCGCGTTGCGCGTCGCGATTGCTGGCGCGATAGCCTTCGTCGGCATCGCGGTCGTCGCGATCGCAGGGGCCACGGGCCTTGCATGGACCAGCACGCTCAAGTTCTGCACCTCGTGCCACGAGATGCATGACAACCCGTTCAAGGAGTATCAGGGCACGATTCACGACACGAACCGGGTGGGCGTACGGGTGGTGTGCTCTGACTGCCACGTGCCGCACGAGCCCGGGCCGCTGATCCTGCGCAAGATGCAGGCAACGTTCGAGATCTGGGGAAAGCTCACCGGGGTCATCGATACCAAGGAGAAGTTCCGCGCGAAGCGCGCCGAACTCGCAAAGGTCGTATGGACGCGCATGCTCACCACCAATTCGCTCGAGTGCCGCAACTGCCACAAACCGGATGCGTTCGACGCCGACAAGCAGTCGGATAAGGCGAAGAACGCACACGCCAAGGCCGAGCGCGAAGGCATGACCTGCATCGAGTGCCACTACGCGATTGCGCACGACGAACCGAAGGGCCCCGGTCCGCAGGAGCTGAAGAAGCAGCTCGGGATCGGCAAGCTGCCGTGGAAAGTCGACTGATGCTTTTAGCGAAATAGAAGGCTCAACAAGGGGGGCAGTTCGATGAAACCGTCGAGAATACGGATCATCAGCGCGTTGCAGGGGGTCGCCCTGGCGCTCGGCCTGGCCGTAGCGATACCGGGGCTCGCGCAGACATCCGACAAGCCGGAGCACAAGGACCTCGTTTTGCGCGGCGACGCCAAGTGCACGCGCTGCCACGACGAGACGGACGACTACCCCGTTCTTGCGATCGCCAAGACGGAGCACGGCACGCAAGCCGATGCGCGCACACCGACCTGCACCGACTGCCACGGCGAGAGCCAAGCGCACGTCGACAACCCGGGCGGCAAGGCCGAGCGGCCGCTGCCCGATCGCATGTTCCGCAAGTCCTCGCCTACGCCGATCGACGCGCGCAACGGCGCGTGCCTCGCCTGCCACGACCGGGACGTGTCGCGCTACCACTGGATGGGCAGCACGCACCAGACGCGCGACGTCGCCTGCACCTCGTGCCATCGCATCCACACCGCGCACGACGCCGTGCGCGACAAAGTGACGCAGCCCGAAGTCTGCTTCACCTGCCACAAGGAGCAGCGCGCGCAAATAGACCGGCCGTCGCACCATCCGATCCCGGAAGGAAAGATGGGCTGCTCGGACTGCCACAATCCGCACGGCTCAGTGGGGCCGAAGCTCATGAAGCGCGACAGCGTGAACGAGGTCTGCTACACCTGCCACGCGGAGAAGCGCGGCCCCTTCGTGCACACGCACGAACCGGTGAGCGAGGACTGCACGTTGTGTCACAACCCGCACGGTACGACGACCGAAAACATGCTGAAGGTGCGGCCGCCGTTCCTGTGCCACCAGTGCCACACGCCGCACGGCCCGAACGTTCCGCAACTACTCGGGCAGCAACTCGTTCCAAACACGGTGACGACGACAGGGAAAAACGCAATCAATATCACGATGGCTCGGGGTTGCCTGAATTGCCATACCGAGGTGCACGGCAGCAATAACCCGACCGCCACGGAACCGAGCCCGCAATTCAATCTGCGCTGAGACCGGGAGACTCGCCATGAGTACGTACAAGAAGCAATCGATTGTGTGCCGGGGGGCCATCGCCGTGTTCACGTTCGCGCTCGCGGGCGCGGCGTACGCAGACGACGACACAATCGCGCAACTCACGCGGCCCGAGAGCGCCATCGGCGTCGGCGCCGCCGCCGTAAGTGGCGACGCGAAGGAGCGCGCGATCTGGGGCCAGTACAACGGCATGCGTGAGCAGGATGGTTACTTTCTGCTCGATTTCGACTTCATCAAGCGCGACGATCAGACCGGCACCTGGACCAACATCATGGGCCGCAACCTCGGGCTCGATACTCGAGAGCTGGGTTTCTCCATGAACAGGCAGGGCGACTGGAAGGTCGGGCTCGATTACAGCGAGCTCGTCCATCGAGAAATCAGGACCATCAACACGAGCGAGGTCGGCGCTGGCACCACGACGCCGGTGGTGACTCGCCTTGCGACGCCCGGCACGGGTTCGGATGTGAATCTGGAAATGAAGCGGCAGAAGACGGGTGTCGACCTCGACAAGTGGGTCAGCTCCGCCTTCCAAGTTCAGTTCAGCTTCAAGAACGAAGACAAGGACGGCGCCCGCCTGTGGGGGCGCGGCTACGACTGCGCGGCGTCGGTCTGTTCGACGACCCAGAACGCGACCAACCAACGATGGGGCGTGCTCCTGCTGCCGGAGCCCGTCAATTCCAATACCAAGCAGATCGAGGCGAAACTGAACTACGTTACGCCGAAACTTGCGCTCACGGGCGGCTACTACGGCTCGTTGTATACCAACTACAACGGAAGCCTGCAGCCGACGGTGACTGCCCCGCTGAACGGGCCGACTGGTCTGCCGGTTGCCACCGTTAGTGCACTGGGTGTCCTGAACACGCCGATGGCGTTGCCGCCCGACAACGAGGCGCATCAGCTGTACGTCGCGGGCAATTACGCTTTCACCCAGACGACGCATTCGAACTTCAAACTGGCCTATACGCACGCGACCCAGGACGAGAACTTCGGTGGGGCGGGCTTGTTTGGGGCGCCAGCCGGTGTGACGAGCCTGAACGGCAAGGTGGACACGACCTTGGCGCAATTCGGGTTGTCCGCGCAACCATTGCCAAGACTCTCCGTGACCGGCAACGTGCGCTACGAGGACAGAGTAGACAAGACGCCGCAATACCTCTATAGCGTCGAGACTACCGGGACTCCGAGCATTCCGCGCTTCTGGATGAACGACCAGGACTCGCGCAAGAGGCTCGATGCAAAGCTGGAAGGCAGCTACCTCTTGCCCGGCAATACTCGCGCAACGTTGGGCGTCAATTACAACTCGATCGACCGTGAGTTGCCGACGGCAACGAGTGTCATGATTGCAGGCATGTCCGGCCTGCGCGACAAGAATAGTGAATGGGGCTACACCGCGGAACTGCGTCGCAGTGTCTCGGACACGCTGACGGGTGCCATCAGCTACGGACAAAGCCGGCGGGAGGGCTCGAACTGGTGGGATACCTGCAGCCCGACTGCGTTTCCAACGAATCTGGCCTGCGGTGCCACGGGGTTCATATACGGCAATACGTACCCCGATGCCCAAATTTGGGCGCGCACCGCGATATATCCCTACATGATGGAAGATCGGACGCGTCAGAAGGTGAAGCTGTCAGCAGATTGGGCCGCGACGGAGCGGCTGGGCGTCCAGTTCATCGCGGAGAATTCGTTCGATCACTATGGAAGCCCGACAACCAAGGGCTTGCGCGACGGACGTATGCTCCTGTACAGCGTCGATGCGAGCTATAGCTTGTCGGATGCGTGGAAGCTGACGGCCTACGCGTCTCGCGGCGATCAGGTGACGCGTGTAGATCACTCGACCGCCTACCTCGGCGATCTGGGTGACGTCAACGACGCGATCGGGATCGGGCTGGTTGGCAAGCCCTCCGGACGTTACGAGTTTGGCGGCAATATTTCGTACATCACGGACACGAATACCTACGGCACGATGGCGGACTCCGGGGCGTCGGCGGCTAACGTGGCCCAAATCGCGGCGTTCCAGCTGCCGGACGTTGTGTACCGCGAGACGCGGCTCAATCTGTACGGCAAGTACACGCTCGACAAGCACTCCGACATCCGCTTGGACTTTGTGTACGCCGACTACTACTTCACCGAATGGGCGTGGGGCGCCTCCGGGGTACCGTTCACCTACCAGGACAACACCACGGTCAGCCTCGACCCGAAGCAGCACGTGGCCTACATCGGCGCGCGCTACATCTACCGGATGCAGTGACGATCTCCTAGGCGGTGGCCAGACGAGCCGCACTGAACTCCTCCCTGCTGTTGGGATTGGGGCCGGTATTGCCGGCCCCTCGTTTTTTTGAGCGTGCCGCGCCTGCGGTATGCTTCGCGCTTTTGCCAAACGGCATTCCCCGTACATGATGCTTGAAGCCCGCGACCTCGCCTGCGAGCGCGGCGACCTGCGCCTTTTTTCGGGCCTGGAGTTCGCGCTCTCCGCGGGCGAGCTGCTGTGGGTGCGCGGCGCGAACGGCAGCGGCAAGACGAGCCTGCTCAGGCTGGTCGCGGGCTTGTCTCGCCCGGCGGCCGGCTCGATCCACTGGCGTGGCGAGGACATCCGCGCGCTCGCCGAGGAGTACGCGCGCGAGCTGCTCTTCATCGGCCACTCGAATGCCGTAAAGGATGAGTTCAGCGCCGAGGAGAACCTGGCTGTGTCGCTCGACCTCGCGGGCCGGCGCTCTTCGGCCGCAGAGCGCGCCGCGGCGCTCGAGCAGCTCGGCCTCGCGGCGCGCGCGCGCTTGCCGGCACGGTATCTGTCTCAGGGGCAGAAGCGGCGCGTCGCGCTCGCGCGCCTGTGCCTGGCGGCCGACGTGCCGCTGTGGATCCTCGACGAGCCCTTCGCGGCGCTCGACGCGCGCGCGCTCGATACGGTGGTCGGCCTGGTCGACGCGCACCTCGCGCGCGGCGGGGCGGCAATCCTGACGACGCATCAGGAAGTGACGATCGCCGCCCGCGCGCGCTTCTCGATCGCGCTCGGGGATTGAACGAGGGCATGCTCGCCGGACTCAAAGCCATCGTCGCCCGCGACCTGCGCCTGTCGATGCGCCGGCGCGGCGACGTGCTCAACCACCTGGTGTTCTTCGTCATCGTAGTAACGTTGTTTCCGCTCGGCGTCGGCGCGGAGCCGAACTTGCTGCGCGCCATGGCGCCCGGGATCCTGTGGGTCGCGGCGCTGCTCGCAGCGATGCTGTCGCTGCAGCGCCTGTTCGCCGCCGACTTTGCTGACGGCACGCTGGAGCAGATGCTGATTTCCGCACAACCGCTGGGGGTAATCGTGGTCGGCAAGATGATCGCGCACTGGATGATGTCCGGCCTGCCGCTCACGCTGCTCGCCCCGGTACTGGGCGTACAGTTTGACCTGCCTCAAGCGGCGCTTGCCACGCTAGTCCTATCCTTGGCGATCGGGACGCCCGTGCTCAGCCTGATCGGCGGAGTGGGCGCCGCGCTGACGCTCGGCGTACGCGGCGGCGGCGTGTTGCTTGCGCTGCTCGTGCTGCCGCTCTATGTTCCGGTGCTGATTTTCGGCGCCGGCGCGGTGGCCGAAGTATCGGGCGGCATGAGCGCCGCGCCGCATCTCTCGCTGCTAGGGGCGTTCCTTGCCATATCATGCGCGGTGGCTCCGTGGGCTACCTGTGCGGCCCTGCGAGTCGCTTACGACTGAAGGCGGACGGAAGGACAGCTTGACGATCGACAGCTACAGGCTTCAGGGCGAGGCGGGCATCCGCGGCTGGCTGCTGTTCCGCTTCGCCGCGCCGCAGGCGTTCTATCCGCTTGCGGGCCGCGTGATTCCCTGGTTCGGAGCGCTGGCGACGCTGCTCGCCGCCGCCGGCCTGTACATCAGCTTCTTCGTCGCGCCGACCGACGCGCAGCAGGGCGAGGCCTATCGCATAATCTTCATCCACGTCGCCGCGGCCTGGATGTCGATGTTCCTGTACGTCGTGATGGCCTGCTGGGCGGCGCTCGGCCTGGTGCTCAACACGCGCCTGTCGGGCATGATGGCCTCGGCGATTGCGCCCACCGGCGCGATGTTCACCTTCGTCGCGCTGTGGAGCGGCGCGCTGTGGGGCAAGCCGACCTGGGGCACCTGGTGGGTATGGGACGCGCGGCTGACCTCGGAGCTTATCCTGCTGTTTCTGTATTTCGGCTTCATCGCGCTCACCAACGCGATCGAGGATCCTCGGCGCGCCGACCGCGCCGGCGCGGTGCTGGCGATCGTCGGCGTGATCAACATCCCGATCATCTACTTTTCCGTGCAATGGTGGAACACGCTGCACCAGGGCGCGTCGGTAAGCCTCACGCGCGCACCGTCGATGGCGATGACCATGCTGACCGGCATGCTCCTGATGGCGCTCGCGGCATGGATGTACAGCATCGCCGTGGTGCTCGCGCGCGTGCGCTCGATCATCCTCGAGCGCGAGCGCGACGCGGAATGGGTGCGCGGCTTGCGAGGAGTGGAATGATGGGTGCCGAATGAGCTGGGGCAGCCTGAACAATTTCCTCGCCATGGGCGGCTATGCGCTGTACGTGTGGGGCTCGTACGGCGTCACGGCGCTGTGCATCGGCATTGAGCTCTGGTCGCTCGCGCGCCGCGCACGGCGCGCGCAGAGCCGCGCATGAAGCCGCGTCATCGCAGGCTGATTCTGATCGTCGCAGGCCTGGCGCTGCTCGGCGTGACCGCTGCGCTGGTCCTAAACGCCTTCAACAAGAACCTGGTGTTCTTCTTCAGTCCGAGCCAGGTGGCGGACAAGGAAGCGCCGGTGGACAAGACCTTCCGCCTGGGCGGGATGGTGGAGAAGGGCAGCCTGAAGCGCTCGCCGGACGGCCTGACAGTCGAGTTCCTGGTTACCGATACCGCGAAGACGATACCGGTGCGCTACAAAGGTATCCTTCCGGACCTGTTCAGCGAAGGCAAGGGCGTGGTGGCGCAGGGCAAGCTGGACGCCGACGGCACCTTCGTGGCGAGCCAGGTGCTCGCCAAGCACGACGAGAACTACATGCCTCCGGAGGCCGCCGACGCGATCCGCCGGGCGCAGAAAGGACAGCTACCGCACAAATGATTCCCGAACTCGGCCACTTCGCGCTCATCGTCGCGCTGGCGCTCGCGCTGGTGCAGGGCACGCTGCCGATCTACGGCGCGCAGCGCGGCATCCCGGGGTTCGTCGCGCTCGCTCGGCCCGCGGCGCAGGGGCAGTTCGTGTTTGTCGCGATCGCCTTCGGCTGCCTCGCCTGGTCGTTCGTGACGAGCGACTTCTCGGTGCTCTACGTCGCCAGCAACTCGAACTCGCACCTGCCCCTGCAGTACCGCATCGCCGCGGTGTGGGGCGGGCACGAAGGCTCGCTGCTGCTGTGGGTGCAGATGCTCACCCTGTGGATGCTGGCGGTGACGGTGTTCAGCCGCCGGCTGCCCGACGACGTCGTGGCGCGCATCCTCGGCGTAATGGGACTGGTGAGCGTCGGGTTCCTGCTTTTCATGCTGACGACCTCGGATCCGTTCCAGCGGCTGCTGCCGGCCGCGGCCGAGGGGCGCGACCTGAATCCGCTGCTGCAGGATCCCGGGATGGTGGCTCACCCGCCGATGCTCTACATGGGCTACGTCGGCTTCTCGGTGGCCTTCGCGTTCGCGGTGGCGGCCCTGATAGACGGACGGCTGGACGCTGCCTGGGCGCGCTGGACGCGGCCCTGGACGATCGCCGCATGGTGCTTCCTCACGCTCGGCATCGCGCTCGGCAGCGCCTGGGCGTACTACGAACTCGGCTGGGGCGGGTGGTGGTTCTGGGACCCGGTCGAGAACGCCTCGTTCATGCCCTGGCTGGTCGGCACGGCGCTGCTGCACTCGCTTGCGGTGACGGAAAAGCGCGGCGGGTTCAAGGCCTGGACCGTGCTGCTGGCGATTCTCGCTTTTTCGCTCTCGCTGCTCGGAACGTTCCTCGTGCGCTCCGGGGTTCTCACTTCCGTGCACGCCTTCGCCACCGATCCGCGGCGCGGCATTTTCATCCTCGCGTTCCTCGCGCTGGTGATCGGCGCGTCGCTCACACTCTTTGCGTGGCGCGCCCCGCGCGTCGGCCTGGGCGGGCGCTTCGAGCTGGTGTCGCGCGAATCGATGCTGCTCACGAACAACGTCCTGCTCGTGGTGGCCGCGGGCGCGGTGCTGCTTGGCACGCTGTATCCGCTGCTGCTCGATGCCCTGGGGCTGGGCAAGATCTCGGTCGGCCCGCCGTACTTCGACACCGTGTTCGTGCCGCTCATGACGCCGGCGCTGTTCCTGATGGGCGTCGGCCCGGTCGCGCGCTGGCGCGAAGCGGGCGTGCCCGATCTGGCGCGGCGGCTCAGGTGGGCGCTCGGCGTGAGCGTGGTAAGCGCGCTCCTCGTGCCGCTCGTCCTCGGCCAGTGGACGCCGATGAGGAGCTTCGGCCTGCTGATCGCCTTCTGGGTGTTCGCCAGCACGGCGTACGCGCTGGCGGCCACGCTGCGGTCGCAGTCCGGACGCGGGCTGCTCGCCCGGCTGCGCAGCGTCCCGCGCGCGCAGCTCGGCATGCTGCTCGCGCACGCCGGCATCGGCGTGTTCGTGGTCGGCGTCACCATGGTGAAGAGCTACGAGATCGAGCGCGATCTCAAGATGGACCTCGGCGACACCGCCGAGGTCGGCGGCTATACCTTCCGCTTCGACGGCGTGCGCGACGTGCGCGGTCCGAACTACACCGCAGCGCGCGGCACGGTCAGCGTGCTGAGGGACGGGACGCTCGCGTTCACGCTACATCCCGAGAAGCGCAGCTACAGCTCGCAGGAGCCGCAGATGACCGAGGCCTCGATCCACACCGGGCTGACGCGCGACCTGTACGTGTCGCTCGGCGAGCCGGTCGACAGTGCAGGGGCCTGGACCGTGCGCATCTACTACAAGCCGTTCGTCGTGTGGATCTGGGGCGGCTGCGTGCTGATGGCGCTCGGCGGGCTGCTCGCCGCGAGCGACCGCCGCTACCGCGCGGCGGTGCGGCGGCGCGAGGCGCCGGCCGCGGAAGGCAAGGCTCGTCCCGGGCGCGGCGCGCTGCCGCAGGGAGAGCGCGGGTGAAGCGCTTCCTGATCCCGCTCGGGATCTTCATCGTGCTGCTGCTGTTCCTCGCGGTCGGACTGCGCCTCGACCCGCGTATGGTGCCGTCGCCGCTGATCGACAAGCCCGCGCCGGCGTTCACGCTGCCGCGGCTGGACGATCCGCAGCGGCTCGTGTCGGAGAAGGACCTGCTCGGCAAGGTCTGGCTGCTGAACGTTTGGGCGTCTTGGTGCGTGTCGTGCCGCGAGGAGCACCCGGTGCTGGTCGAGTTCGCGAAGAAGAACATCGTCCCCATCTACGGCCTTAACTACAAGGACGAGCGCAAGGACGCGCTCGCCTGGCTCGGGCAGTTCGGCAATCCCTACACGGTCTCGATCATGGACGCAGACGGCCGCATCGGCATCGACTACGGCGTATACGGCGTGCCCGAGACCTACGTGATCGACAAGCAGGGGGTGATCCGCTACAAGCAGATCGGGCCGGTTACGCCCGAGGTGCTGGACGCAAAGATCCTCCCGCTCGTGCGGAAGCTGCAGGGATGAGGCGCATCGTGCTGCTGCTGGCGCTGCTGCTGTGTGCCCTGACGCCGGCGATCGCCAAACAGGCGGTGCCCGCCGGGGACGACCCGGTCACCGAGCGTCGCGCGGTCGCGCTGGAAGAACAGCTGCGCTGCCTGGTGTGCCAGAACCAGACCATCGCCGAGTCGCGCGCCGATCTGGCGATGGACCTGAAGAAGGAAATCCGGGAGCAGATCAAAGCCGGCAAGACCGATGAGCAGATCATCCAGTACCTGGTCGCGCGCTACGGCGACTTCGTGCTGTACAAGCCGCCGTTCAAGGCCACGACGGCGCTGCTGTGGACCGGGCCTTTCGCGCTGCTGGTCGGCGGGCTGATCGTGCTGTTCGTGTACCTGCGGCGCCGCCGCGGCAGGCTCGCGCCGGGCGCACTGAGCGAGGCACAGCGGACGCGCGCCGAGGCGCTGCTGGAGGCGGAAGAGGACCGAGCGTGACGGCTTTCTGGCTGGTCGCGGCGCTGTTCATCGCCGGCGCGCTCGCGCTCGTGCTGCCGCCGCTGCTACGCGGCACCGGCTCCGCCGGGCGCGCCGGGCGCGATGCCGCAAACATCGGACTGTATCGCGAAGAGCTTGCCGATCTCGAGCGCGAGCAAGCCGAAGGCAAGGTCGACGCGCGGGAGTACCGCGAAGCGAAGGAGGAGATCGAGCGGCGCCTGCTCGAGGACGTCGCGCCCGCGGCGCCGGGCCGGCAAAGCCAGGCGCCGGCGCAGCGCGCTTCGCGCCGGACGGCTCTCGCCATCGGCATCGCGCTGCCGGTGGTGGTCGTGCTGGGCTATCTCAGGTTTGGCGACATGCGCGCGCTCGAGCCCGGTGCGCAGCAGACGGGCCACGACGTCACGTCCGAGCAGATCGCGACGATGGTCGACAAGCTCGCGCAGCGCATGCAGCAGAATCCCGGCGACGCGCAGGGCTGGGTGATGCTTGGGCGCTCCTACGCGGTGCTCGGGCGCTTCGCCGAGTCGTCGCAGGCCTATGCGCGCGCGGTCGCGCTGGTCAACGATGATGCGGGACTGCTGGCCGACTACGCCGACTCGCTCGCCATGTCGCGCGGCGGCAACCTGGAGGGCGAGCCCTACCAGATCGTCAAGCGCGGCCTGGAGTTCGATCCCAAGAACGTCAAGCTGCTCGCGCTCGCGGGCAGCGCCGAGTTCCAGAACAAGGACTACGCCGCGGCGGTCGGCTACTGGGAGCGCAGCTTGGCGGGGGTGCAGGGCGAATCCGATTTTAGCCGCGAGCTGCGCTCGAGCATCGACGAGGCGCGCAGGCTCGGCAATCTGCCGGTGGCGCAGGCCCTGGCGCCGGCGCCCGCCGCAGCGGCAACGAAGTCGGC
>Ga0187776_10001561_pt1 | contig 11488 bp, 12 predicted proteins | sample 0216_BV02_MP12_2_FD_132426 | JGI IMG/M metagenome (GOLD analysis project Ga0187776, IMG submission 132426) | Tropical peat soil microbial communities from peatlands in Department of Meta, Colombia - 0216_BV02_MP12_20_MG | ecosystem: Environmental > Terrestrial > Soil > Wetlands > Peat | place...
CGCGGGCGTGGGACGGGCAGGCGATGCTGCGCCTGGTGGGCGTGGAGTTGGCGATGTTCTCGGCGGCGCCGGGGCAGATGGATTTGCTCGACGCGGCGCGGCGCGAGAAGCTCGAGCGGCTGGCGCGCGCGACGGATGAGCTGCGCGACCGGTTTGGATTTTCAAAGCTGCAATTCGGCGGCGCGCTTGAGGCGCGGTGCGAGGGCGCCGCAAAGGGCGCGCCTGTCTCAAAAAGCGCGCCTGATGCGGCAAGTTGGCGCTCGGCGCGCAACCACCCCGATGAAAAAAATCGGGACGCAGACAACGCGCCACCGACGAAGAAGCGCCCCACCCAAGGCCGACTCCTCCAGCCGGACTGAGCGCACCCCGGCGCGCTGTCCACGATCGTCGTGGCGCGCCCCAATGCGTTTCCTTGACAACCTACTTTGCTGAGGCTAACTTCGCCGGCAAGCGAGCCCGATTGTGAAACTTCATCTCATCGCCATTCTGGTCGCACTTTTCGCGCTGCCTCTTAGCGCGCAGGAACAAAACCACGAACACCCTGCTCCTGAAAAATTGGGAGCGGTCTCGTTCGCAAATTCCTGCGCCCCTGCCGTGCAGGCCCGCTTTGAACGCGCCGTGGCGCTGCTGCACTCTTTCACTTATCCGCTTTCCGAGCAGGCATTTCGTGAAGTGGCCGAAGCCGATCCCCAGTGCGCGATGGCTCACTGGGGAATTGCCATGACCTACTACCACGAACTCTGGGAGCCCGCGATCACGCCCGCGAATCTCGCCCGTGGACGCGCGGAATTAGAGCAAGCGAAGAAACTGGGCGGGACGGATCGCGAGAAAGAATTCATTGACGCGCTGAGCCTTTATTACCGCGATCCCGATAATGCGCCGCTTGCCCAGCGGGCGAAATGCTACGCGGATGCCATGTCCGATGTGGCGCGCAAAAATGCTTCGGACGTAGAGGCGCAGGTTTTCTACGCGCTGGCACTGCTCTCAGCCGCCTCGCCGCTGGATAAGACTCACGCCGAGCAAAAGCTTGCCGCGCAAATTCTCGAACCTCTCTTCCGTCAGCAGCCAAAACACCCCGGCATCGCGCACTATCTGATTCATGCCTGCGACAACGCCGAAATGGCGAGCCAGGCCCTGCCGGCCGCGCGCGCCTATGCCCGGATTGCGCCTTCGGCGCCTCACGCGCTTCACATGCCCTCGCACATTTTCACGCGGCTTGGCCTCTGGGACGATTCCATCGCCTCCAATCAAGAGGCTCGCGCCGCCGCGCATCTGCAGGGAGACACCGGAGAAGAGCTGCACGCTATGGACTACCTCACCTACGCATATCTTCAGCGCGGGCGCGATGCGGATGCGAGTGCCGTCGTGGAAGAACTTAAAGCCATGAGCCTGCCAAGCACAGGCGACTTCAAAATCTCGTATGCCGCAACGGCCATGCCGGTCCGTTACGCCATCGAACGAAAACAATGGGCCGAAGCCGAGAATCTCACGCCGCTCCCCGGCGCTCCTGCGCACGTTGCGGCGATTTCCTATTGGGCGCGAGCCGTCGCACTGGCGCGCCTGGGCCGCGCCGAATCCTCTGCGGTGGAAATTTCCAAGCTTGAGGAGTGCTTGCAGCAGTTGCGCGCCAAAGGCAACGCGTACTGGGCCACGCAGACACACGTGCTGCTCCTCGAAGCCCAGGGGTGGATGGCGCTCGCGAGCGGAAAGCAGAAGGAGGCGGTTGCTCTGCTGAACTCGGCCGCAGGCGAGGAAGATGGAGTCGAGAAATCGCCCGTCACACCGGGTCCGATCGTCCCGGCCCGGGAACAATTCGCCGAAATGCTTTTGGGTTTGAATCGCCCGAGTGAAGCGATGAAGGAATTCGATACCGCTCTCGCTTCCAGTCCCGGGCGCCGCGGGGCTCTGGTGGGTGCCGCTCGCTGCGCCGAGCTGCTCGGCGACAAAACCAAAGTCCAGGAACCTCGCGCTGCCCTCGGGCAATAAGCACCACATCGGAACTGGTAGTGAGCCCCGCCTTAATTCTAGTCCCCTCGTCCTCTCAACCTTCGTGAGCCGCCTTCTCGCCAATCGTCACTCGCCAGTGCTTCTTCTTCCTGCCTCCTTGCCTCCCTGCCTCGCTTCCCTTACCCTACTACCGCTTCATTCGCACTCGGAGGATTTGCATGGCCATTGAAAAAGTCGGAGTGGTCGGCTGCGGCCTAATGGGATCGGGAATTGCGCAAGTGGCCGCGGTGGCAGGATGCCAGGTCACGGTCCGCGAAGTCTCGCCGCAACTAGTCGAGAAGGGATTGCAATCGATCGAAAAAAATCTTGGCCGGCTCGTCGAGAAAGGAAAATTGGCCGCCGCCGACCGCGATCAAATTCGCGCGCGCCTGCACGGCACCGCGAATCTCGAAGACCTGAAAAATTCCGACCTCGTCGTCGAAGCGATCATTGAGCAACTGCCTGCGAAGCGAGAATTGTGGTCCGCGCTCGACAAGATCTGTCCGAAGCAGACCATCTTCGCGAGCAACACCTCTTCGCTTTCCATTACCGAGATGGCCACATTCACGACTCGGCCCGACCGCTTCTGCGGGATGCACTTCTTCAATCCTGTGCCGGTGATGCAGCTTGTCGAAGTGATTCGCACGATTTCCACCGATCCGAAAGTTTTCGACGAGCTAGTTGCCTTCGGCGCGAAGCTCGGCAAGACGGTGGTGCGCACGAGCGACCGCGGCGGCTTCATCGTCAATCGTCTGCTCGTGCCCTATATTCTCGATGCCGTGCGCGCGCTCGAAGAAGGCGTCGCCTCGGTTGTGGACATTGACAACTCGATGAAGCTCGGCTGCGGCCACCCGATGGGCCCGTTGACGCTGCTCGATTTTGTCGGCCTCGACACGACCTATTACATCGCCAATATCATGTTCGACGAATTCAAGGAGAAGCGCTTCGCTCCACCGCCGCTCCTGAAGCGCATGGTCCTCGCCGGGTGGAACGGCCGGAAATCCGGCCGCGGCTTTTATGATTACTCTGACCCGGCCAATCCGAAACCGCAACAATTCACGTAACGCCGGCATCTTGCCGGCTCGTCGGTCTTATTTTTGAAGGTCGACAAAAGGAAGATTAAGAGATGGGCTACGAAAACATCCTCTACGAAGTGGAAGATCAAATCGCGCGCATCACATTCAATCGTCCGAGCGTCCTGAACGCGCTGAATCGCAAAACCATCGAAGAATTGGGCGACGCATTGAATTCCGCGCGACAGGACAATTCCGTCCGCGTCGTGATTCTCACCGGCGCGGGCGAAAAAGCCTTCGTTGCCGGCGCGGATATCAACGAACTCGCCGTGCGCACGCCGGTGGACGGCAAGGACTTTTCACTGTTCGGCCAGGAAATCATTCATCGCCTTGAAACGCTCGGAAAGCCTTCCATCGCCGCGATCAACGGTTTCGCGCTCGGCGGAGGATGCGAGCTCGCGCTCGCCTGCACGATGCGCATCGCGAGCAAAAATGCCAAGCTCGGGCAACCGGAAGTGAAGCTTGGAATTCTTCCCGGCTACGGTGGCTCGCAGCGCCTGCCGCGCTTGTGCGGCAAAGGCGCGGCGCACGAATTGATTCTCACCGGCGAAATGATTCCCGCTGAAGAAGCGTTGCGGGTTGGCTTGGTGAATCGCGTCGTCGAACTCGCCGAGCTGCTTCCCACCGCCGAAGGCATCGCGAAAAAAATCATCGCCAATGCGCCGCTCGCCGTGAAATACGCGATGGAAGCGATCGAGCACGGCATGGAAATGCCGCAGGAGGAAGGATTGTTCCTCGAGGCCACGCTGTTTGGCCTCTGCTGCGCCACCGAAGACATGCGCGAAGGGACGCGCGCATTTCTCGAAAAGCGGCCCGCGAAATTTCAGGGAAGATAGACAAGCATGGCAAAAAATCCCAAGCCGGCGGAATCGCGCGGAGCCTTGAAGGCCAGCGGCCTGCGCATCGGCATCGTGGTGAGCCAGTTCAACAGCTTCATCACGGATCGCCTGCTCGCCGGCGCGCTCGACGCCCTGCGCCGCGCCGGAGCCACGGAAAAGCAAATCGAAATCGTCCGCGTGCCGGGATCATTCGAAATTCCCATCGCGGCAAAGAAACTCGCCGCGGCCGAAAAACTCGATTCGCTGATCTGCATCGGCTGCATCCTGCGCGGCGAAACTTCGCATTACGATTACGTCGCCTCGGAAACCGCGCGTGGCATCCAGCTCGCCCAGCTCGACACCGGCGTTCCGATGGCTTTCTGCGTCCTCACCTGCGACACGCTCGAGCAGGCGATTGACCGCGCGGGCCTGAAAAGCGGCAACAAAGGCTTCGAAGCCGGCCTCGCCGCCATCGAAATGGGACACCTCTCGCGCCAGCTCTCGAAAAACTCACTCCCGGCTCGCCGCCGCCCATGACGCTGCGGCGCAAATCGCGCGAATTCGCGCTCCAGATGCTTTTTCAGTGGGATATGGGCCGGCAGAAGCCCGCGCACATCGAGAAGAATTTCTGGAAGTCCGCGTGCGCCGCTGACTCAACCCGCAAATTCGCGAATGAACTTTTTGAAGGCGCCGTGGCGCAGTCCGGTTTGAATGACGAGCTCGTCGCGAGACTCTCTGAAAATTGGCGCCTGGAACGGCTTGCGGCGGTTGACCGCAATATTCTGCGCCTTGCGATTTACGAATTCCGCGCCGGAACCGCTCCCGTGAATGTCGTGATGAACGAAGCGCTCGAGCTTGCCAAGAAATTCTCTTCGGAGGAATCTCCCGCTTTTCTGAACGGCGTGCTCGACGCCGCGCGCAAAAAACTGGAAGCCATGGATCGGCCGTGAAACGCGGTCAGGCTTCGATGTGGCCTTCGAGGATGCGAACGGCCGAGCCGCTCACTTTCGGCACGAGCTTCCCGCGGTCGTTCTCGATCTCCACGCGAATTTCGCTCGGCCTCCCTATCTCCACCCCCTGCGCGATCGTCAATTCCTCGGATGTCCGCAATCGCTCGTGAAGGACGAGGTAAGCGCCAAGCGAGCCGCCGGCCGAGCCCGTTGCCGGATCTTCGATGATTCCCCAGGGCAACATCCCGCGCGCAAAGGCGCGCCCCCGCGAGCCGAGCGCAAAGCAATAAGCCATGGTTCCGCTCGGTGAGACGAGCCGCGCGAGTTCGCGCAAATTCATCTGGATGCGCGGCAGCACGCTCCGGCTCTTTAGCGGCACCATCAGATTAAAAATTCCCGTGGAGACGAACTCCAGCGGGAGAGAGGGATCGAAGTCGCCGGGACGCAATCCGAGCGCGCGAGCCAGCGCGGCTCGCGTGAAGCGGGCCCGCTTGAATCGCGCCGGCTTTTGCGTCATGGTCACGCGCACCGGCCGGCCATCATGAACATCAAATTCCACCGGCAAAATTCCCGCGCCCGTTTGCTGCAAAATGTGGATGCGTCCCTCGGCCGAGGGAACGACGCCCAGTTCGGCAAGCAAGAACCACGTGCCGATCACCGGATGGCCTGCGAGCGGAAGCTCCTGCGTCGTTGTGAAAATACGCAGCCGCGCGAGCGCGCGATTGTTCGTCGGCCGCTGCACAAAAACTGTTTCGGCGAGATTCATCTCGCGGGCAATGGCCTGCATTTTTGCGCGTGGCAAGCCGTCGCCGTCCGTGACCACGGCCAGTGGATTTCCATGGAGGGGCTTGGTTGTAAAAACGTCGAGCGTGTAGAGTCGGCGCTTCATGAGGTTGTCTTTCGAGCCGTGCTAGAGCCGTTCCAGCGTGGCGAGCGTGCGTTCATTGCGCACGTTTCCGGTGTTGAGCGTGGACTTCGGCTCGAACAGCATGACGTGAACTTCTTCTTCGGCGACCGGCTTATGTTCCACGCCCTTCGGTACGATGATGAATTCGCCCGGGGCGACGATCACGTCGCGATCGCGGAATTTCATGCGCATGCGTCCCTGCAAGACCAGGAACATTTCGTCTTCATTTTCGTGATTGTGCCAGACGAATTCGTTCTTGAATTTCACCAGCTTCACGTACGAGTCGTTCACTTCGCCGACGATTTTGGGGCTCCAGTATTCCTCCACGCGCGAGAGCTTTTCATTCAGATTGACGACGTCCATTGGATTTCTCCCTTCCTTTTCGAGACGTCTTGCCCCAGAAAGGCGCTCACAATTATCGATGCAAGTGTGGCTCTGTCGACTGGCAATTCCAAGAGCCAAATCGTCTCTCGCTGCCGGCGGCTAGAGCTTTTGCACGAGAGAAGTGACAGCTTCGAGGACCCGGCGAGTGGATTCCGGGCGCGTGGTCTCCGAGTAAACGCGCAGCATCGGCTCCGTGCCCGAGGCACGCACCATCACCCAGCCGATTTCGCCGAGATACACTTTCACGCCGTCGAGATCTTCCCGGCGCGTCACGGGCCAATCGAGCAGGCGCCCGAACTTCCCATTTGCGAAATGGCGAATTGCCTTTTCTTTTTGTCCCGGCTTGAGCGTCAGGTCCACGCGGCCGTAATGATGCTCGCCGAATTCGCGGTGCAGCATGGCAACGAGCTCGCCGAGATGTCTGCCATGCCAGGCCATCACTTCGGCGAGCAGCAGGGCATTGACGGTGGCGTCGCGTTCCGGCAGATGCAGCTTCGTGCCGATTCCACCGCTTTCTTCGCCGCCAAGAAGAATGTCCGATTCAAGCATGCGGTCGCAGATGTACTTGAAGCCGACCGGCGTTTCCCAGACTTTGCGGCCGAATTTCGCGGCGATTTTGTCCACCATCTTCGTGGTTGAAAAAGTTTTGGCCACATCGCCTGTGAGCTTGCGCGCCCCGGCGAGATGCCAGAGCAGGATGGAGAATACTTGGTGCGGCGTGATAAACGTGCCGTCCCGGTCGATCGCGCCGATGCGGTCGGCATCGCCATCCATGGCAAAGCCTGCGTCGTATTTCCCTTCGCGAACGACGCAGCGTAGTGCTTCCACATGCGGCTCAATCGGCTCGGGGTTCACGCCGCTGAAGAGCGGATCGCGCGTGCCGCGAATTTCATCGCATTCAATTCCGTGGCGATTCAGAAGCTCGTGGAAAAGCCCGCGCCCGGCGCCATGCATCGGATCCACGACAAATCGGAATTTCGCTGCGCGCAGGCGGTTCCAATCCACCAGGGCAGCGAGCGTTTCGAGATACGGCGTGCGCACGTCGAGAGAATGAATCAGATCCGGTCGCGGCGGCAGCGGAGGAACGCCATCGCGCAGGACATTTTCGAGCTCGGCTTCGATTTGCGCGACGATCGCGGGCGAAGCGGAACTTCCGTAGCTCGCTTTGAATTTGATCCCGTTCCAGCGGTAGGGATTGTGGCTCGCCGTGATCTGGATGCCTCCCGCCGCGCCACGCTGGCGCACCAGCAGCGAAATCGCCGGAGTCGGGCAAACGTCTGCGGCGAGATATACCGGCGTGCCAGTCGCCGAAACAGCCTCCGCCGCGACGCGCGCAAAGCGTTCCGAACCGAAGCGCGTGTCGTATCCGACAAGCACACCGCTTCCCGGTTTTTCGGCGCGCACAACATAGCGCGCAATCGCGTGAATCACCGTGCGCACGTTTTCGTACGTGAAATCCTCGGCAATGACGGCGCGCCAGCCGTCTGTCCCGAATTGAATCTGGCTCACGGCTCAGAAGTATATGCGATGGGGGAATCGCGGAGAAGCACGCGCGAGTGGATGTTTCGATGCGCGGAGGGCCGGAAAATCCTAATCGCCTCGAAAATAAAGGTAGAGCTCGCCGCTTTCCTTGCACCGAACTGCCATGCTCTCAATTGCGTCCAGAAAAGCGAGCTCGACTTCCGTTGTCGCGTCGCCGCGGATGCGCTTCAATTCCTCGATAAATTCATCCATCTGGAGATGATTAAAAACGGTGTTGCCCCACGGATCGATGTAGCGAAGACAATGGAATTCGCGATCCTCCCAGGAAGGAAGCAGCCGGCTCAGGACATTTTCCAAATCAAACAGCTCCTGCTCCGCTTTTCCTTTTTCATCTTCCAGGCGTATGGCAAATCCCATGGTGCGGCGCCCCCTCGCGCCGTCAGAGCAGTGTTTTCTTCCGCACCTCTTCAAGCCACTTCACGATTTTGCCGACGTCCTGCGAGCGGTTGCGCGGACAGAGAAGGATGGCGTCGTCGGTTTCGACGAGGACGAAATTGCGGACGCCGATGGCGGCTGCAAATTTCTTCGGGCTCCAAAAATAATTTCCCGCGGAATCAAGCGCGAAAAACGGGCCCGCGGAAACATTTGCGCCGGGCTTTGACGCGAGCAACTCGTAAACGGCGGCCCAGGAGCCGATGTCGCTCCAGCCGATTTTGGCGGGGATCACGGACACGTGCGCGCTTTTGACGCGAGTGGCGGGCTCCATGACGGCGTAGTCCACGGAAATGTTCTCGAGCCGCGGATAAATCCGGGCCAGTATCGCGTCGTAGCTGCGTGTGCCGATTGTCTTGCTCAAGCTCGTGAGCTTCGCGTGCGTGTCTGGAAGGAAGCGTCGTAGGTTTTCATGAAAACTTGAAGCGCGCCCAAAAAACATTCCTGCGTTCCAAAGATATCTTCCAGACGCGGCGTAGCGACGCGCCAGCGCGAGCGACGGCTTTTCGGTGAAGTGGCGCACCGAGTAAGCGGCGATGCCGTTCGGCCGCGCGGCGACGCACCCACATTCGATGTAGCCGTAGCCGGTTTCCGGCCGCGTGGGCGGGATTCCAAGGACGACAAGGTTTCCAGGAGAGCGTGCGAGCGCGAGTGCAGCACGGATGAGCGTGCGATAGCGGCGCGGGTCGGCGACGTAGCTATCGGCGGGAACCACGGCCATGAGCGCATCGCCATATTCCTTCGTGAGATGAAACGCCGCGAGCCCGATGGCCGCCGCGGTATTCCGGCCCACCGGCTCCGCAAGAACGTGCGACGCCGGTACGCCGCGGAGTTCGCGGCGAACGGCGGCGGATTGTTCCGCGTTTGTGACCGCCCAAAAATTGTGCGAAGAGAAAATCGGAGCGAGCCGCGCGAATGTTTCGCGCAGCATCGTTTCGCGGCCTGCAATGTTAAGAAGTTGCTTCGGCGTGCGCATCCGGCTGCGCGGCCAGAAGCGAGTGCCGCGTCCTCCGGCAAGCAGGACGGCGCACACGGGCAAGGATTCGTGCTTCATCGAGGCCTTCAAGGATAAACCAGCCGCGACCAGACGGACTCGGGAATCCCCTGATCCGCGAGCCGGCGCACGAATTCATCAACATTCAGCGGGACGTAGCTGCGCAGGACCGAAGTGCGCGAATCGGGAAACAGTTGATAGGCGCCGAGCGCCGCGGGAAGCATCCACACCTGCATCGGAGCGTATCCGGTCCGCTGATCGTGCCAGTGCAGATTTCCGCGCCCGTCGAGAATAATCAAAAGATCGAAATGCTCGCGCGAAGTCACAGAAGCGATGCGTTCTGCGAACTCCCACTTTTCCGTGGCGAAGTGCTGGCAGGCTACAAAATAAGTTGTCGCCACGCCGCCGCGCTGGTTCCGCGCGGGCTCGATTTTTCCGCCGCTCTGTTCGCCGAATTGGATCACCTCGAGCGCTTTCTCGACGTGCAGTTCGCGCGCGCGGCCCTGCGCGTCGCGGCGGTTGTAGTCATACACGCGATAGGTGAGATCGGAATGCTCCTGGATTTCGCACAGGACCAGCCCGGGCCCGATCGTGTGCAGGGTCCCGGCCGGTACGAAGACGGCATCGCCCGCCTTCAAGGGAACGTGTTCGAGCCAGTCTTCGGCAGTGTTATCGCGGATGGCGCGCTCGACTTTTTCGCGCGTCGCGCCCGCGCGTAAGCCCACCAGCACCTCAGCGCCGGGCACGGCGCGGATCGCGTACCACATCTCCGTTTTGCCGCGTCCACTGGCGGCCTTCTCATGCTGCGCCGCATAAGTGTCGTGCGGATGCACCTGCACGGAGAGTTTCTGCTCGCTAAAAATAAATTTCACGAGCAACGGGAATGGAGCGTCGCGATCAACCTTCGCGCCGGCCCATTCGGGAGGCATCTCGCGCCAGGCTTCGCCGAGAGTCTTGCCTTGAAAAGGGCCGTCGGCAAATTTACATTCGTTCCCGGTCATCCAGGCTTCGCCGACAGGCTCCGCGAGATTCGATTGTTCGGGAAAAAAAGGGGCGAGGGAGCGCGAGCCCCAAGGGCGGCGATAAAAAACGGGCTCAAGCCGCGCGGGACAGAAGTTCACATTTTTTGGTTGAAGAAGCTCGCGAGGCGCCGCAGGCCTTCTTCAATCCGCTCCATCGAGGTTGCGTAGGAAAGCCGGAGGTGGCCGGGCGCGCCGAACGCTTCACCGGGGACGACGGCCACGTTCTCGCGCTCGAGCAGTTGCTTGGCCATCGCCGTGTCGGTCGGTATGAGCGGCCGCAGGTGCGCGGAGATATTCGGGAAAACATAAAACGCGCCTTGCGGAGCCGCGCAGGTGACGCCGGGAAGAGCTCGCAGCCCGGCGAGGATGCGTTCGCGGCGCTTGGAATATTCCGCAAGCATGGATTTGACCGAATCCATCGGGCCGCGCAGGGCTTCGAGCGCCGCATATTGCGCGATCGAAGTGGGATTCGACGTGGATTGGCTTTCGAGCTTGATCATGGCCTCGATCACCGGCGCCGGAGCGAGGGCGTAGCCGATGCGCCAGCCGGTCATCGCGAATGTTTTCGAGCACGATCCGGCGATGATGAGCCGCGGTTTCGCGCCCGGGAGGCTCCCGACGGAATACGGCTTCGCGTCGCCGTAGACAAAATGCGAATAACATTCATCCGAGAGCAGCCAGATGCCCTTGCGGCTGCACACTTCGAAAATTTTCGCGAACTCATCGCGGGGAATCACGGCGCCGGTGGGATTGTTCGGCGAATTCGCGATTGCGATGCGCGTCCGCGGCGTGATCGCACGCTCGAGCTGCTCGGCTCGAAGGCAGAAGCCATCGTGCTCCTGTGTGGGGACGACCACAGGTTTCCCGTCAGCGCATTTCACGATGTCCGGGTAGCTCACCCAGTAGGGCGCGGCGAAAATCACTTCATCGCCCGGATTCACGAGCGAGCACACGGCGTTGTAGATGGCGTGCTTGCCGCCCACCGTCACGGTCACTTCGGCGGGCTGATAAGCGGAGCCGAACTGCGCCGTGTGCCAATCGCAGATGGCCTGGCGCAGCGGTGCGATTCCCGCCGTTGGCGTGTACTTCGTCTTGTTTTCCTCGAGCGCCTTCACGGCGGCGCGCTTGATGTGGTTCGGCGTCGGAAAATCCGGCTCGCCCGGGCCGAAGTCCACCACATCGGCGCCGCGCGCTTTGAATCGCTCGGCCTCTTGCAGCACGGCCATCGTGGGCGAAACATTGATGCGCGTCACCCGGTCGGCCAGTTGAATTTCTCCTGCCATCGTTCGCCCCGTTGCAGCTCCCCCCGCAGCAGTCACCATGGATCAGCCTTTCAACTCACTTTTGCCTTCAGTTTTTCTTCCACAATTTTGGGCACCA
>Ga0187776_10001562_pt1 | contig 11486 bp, 15 predicted proteins | sample 0216_BV02_MP12_2_FD_132426 | JGI IMG/M metagenome (GOLD analysis project Ga0187776, IMG submission 132426) | Tropical peat soil microbial communities from peatlands in Department of Meta, Colombia - 0216_BV02_MP12_20_MG | ecosystem: Environmental > Terrestrial > Soil > Wetlands > Peat | place...
AGTTTGAAACCCCAAAGTATTTCTTCACGTTGATTGATGCCCCAGGACATAGGGACTTTATCAAAAACATGATTACTGGTGCTTCTGAAGCAGATTGTGCTATACTTATTCTCTCTGCAAAAGAAGGTGAAACAGATACTGCCATTGCACCAGGCGGACAGGCAAGAGAACATGCCTTCTTGCTACGAACTCTCGGAGTTGGTCAATTAATTATCGGAATTAATAAAATGGATGACAGTAACTATTCAGAACAAGCGTACAAAGTAGCAAAAGAAAAAGCAGAGAAGTTGTTAAAATCCGTAGGATACAAACTTGAAAATGTTCCAATAATTCCAGTTTCAGGATGGAAGGGTGATAACTTGGTAAAGAAATCACCCAACATGTCTTGGTGGACAGGAAAAACACTTTACGAAGCTTTTGATGAATTTAAACTACCGGAGAAACCAACTAATAAGCCATTGAGAATCCCAGTACAAGATGTTTACACTATTACTGGTGTTGGAACAGTTCCAGTAGGTCGTGTAGAGACTGGTGTTGCAAAACCCAACATGAAGATTGTTGTAATGCCATCTGGTGCTGCAGGAGAGATTAAGAGTATTGAAACTCACCACACTCAAATGGAGTCGGCAGAACCTGGTGACAATATTGGTTTTAACCTCAGAGGTATCGAGAAGAAAGATATCAAAAGAGGAGATGTCATCGGAACACCAGATAGCCCTCCAAACGTCGCAAAAGAATTCCGTGCACAAATAATAGTTATTCATCACCCAACGGCTATTGCACCTGGTTATACGCCAGTTATGCATGCTCACACTGCTCAAGTGGCTGCAACTATTGTTGCATTTGAAGCAAAAATAAATCCACAGTCAGGTGCAATTGAAGAGAAAGATCCAAAATTCCTAAAAGCAGGTGATTCTGCAATTGTCAGAATCAAACCAGTGCGACCACTACCAATTGAGACATTCCAAGACTTTCCAGAACTTGGAAGATTTGCTCTGAGAGACATGGGTGCAACTATTGCCGCAGGTGTAGTAAAAGAGATCACTGAAAAGTTCACAAAATAGTGATCAAATTTTGACCCAAACAGCCAGAATAAAATTAACAAGCACTAGTTTACAAAGGCTAGATGGAGTTTGTAGCGAGATAAAAGGAATAGGAGAAAAAACAGGTGTTAAAGTAAAAGGTCCGACACCATTACCAGTAAAACGACTTAATGTAGTAACAAGAAAATCTCCTTGTGGCCAAGGAACACATACATATGAAAAATGGGAAATGAGAATACACAGACGTGTTATAGATCTGGGTGCTGACGACAGGGCAATTAGACAATTGATGAGAATTAAGATTCCAAACGATGTATATATTGAACTGACACTAAAGTAATTTTTGTAGGCTTAAATTACAGAGAGATTTTTGATTAACCATGTCCGAACCAGAGATTCAAGAGGAAGCATCTTCACAAGAAGAGAAACCAGTTAGTTTCAGTGTCTTCTATTCATGTATGAGATGTGGAACGCGTGTGAGTCAATCGGAGCTTACAAGACTTCCTGAAATAAAATGCATTTGTGGGTTTCGAGTGTTTACCAAAGTAAGACCACCTGTTGTAAAAACAATCAAAGCATTTTAGAAATCTGCTTTTCCCCTATAACTATGAAACCTCTGTAAGTGAGCTCTCATCTCTTCCATGCTGGAAAAATACAACTTGCATTGTTTACAGTCATAAAGACTGCCACTATGTTCTAGTTGCTCATGTTGCATCAATTCTTCTTGCTGTTTGAATTTTTTATTGCATTTTTCACATTTGTATTTTTTAAAAATACGCATACTTATCCTAATTGTGCTTTTTGAGAATCCCAGCACTCCCTACATAATTGACCTGAAATAGACCATTTCTTTTTCGGGTTGTATCGTATCATGCCAAGTTTTTTACCACACATCTTACAAAACTCCTTCAAATTTTTGTATTCTTCATCTTTTTTATTAAAACAAGATTTGCACAACAAACCTTTCATATCCCATTGATATCGTGGCTCCCACATGTCCGGAACATCCTTTTCAATCCCACAGATTACACATTTTTGTCTGAGGCTTAATTCGTAGAATTTCTTCATCTGAGTTACGTAACAGTCACCGCAAAGAGGCCCTTCCATTTGCCACTCATTCTTTGGTTTGTGTTTGTGAGTGATTTCCTTCTTACAGACAGTACAAAAAGCCGGTTTACGATGTAGCAGAGTCACAGTCCAAAGTGCATTGAAACCATTAAAAAAGATTAGCAGATTAAAATAAGGAAAAAGAAGATACGGTTACTGGTTCTATTGCTCGCTTAGTATTTCTTCAATAAGCTGGCTTGCGTTTAGCATTCCTTTTTGCTTTGCCACTTGCTCAATTTTTACATATTGATCTACTGTAAAGCAAATTGGCATTGAACGTTCTTTCATATTGTTTCTTTTATTACCCTTGTTTTATATCTTTTTTGTTGATTACAAGTTGATCGTATATGATCGAAAATTTCCTAAAACCTATTCCTTGAAAATATACTTGCGTTGTCCACGCATTTCGGGCGTGTTTTGTACTTCCACCAACACAAACTCTTTTTTACTATCTAGAATATTTTCGGTAGGACTTCGCTTATTCTCATGTATTTCTTCATATTCTTCAAGGGAAATTTTGATTCTATCTCCTATTTCTGATTCCAAGTTCATGTCCCTTACAACCTCTTTGTATGCGGGCATTATGACGCCACTAAAGACCATTGCACTTGCACCACTTCCATATGAACCAAACCCAAATCGTTTTCCTTCCAAATCTGTTCCTTTTTGGAATTCGAATTCTAAACAGCTTCGAAAACCCATGTATAAAGAAGCAGTATAGAGATTTCCTACAACCCTAGATGCAATTAAGGAACTTGCAAGCTTTGAATCGTAGGCTTCTTGAAATTCTTCTGTTTGAGTAAATCTTTTTGTAAATTCATGATCTTTTTCCATAAATTCATCGTCTGCGAGAACAGATTCTATTGTTCCACGTGGATCTTTTGGAGCAGGCTCATTCATTCCCATCTTTTCAATGATTTTTTTCCAACGTGGAAGATTTCTCCATTCATGTCGCAACAAATAAGCAAGCGCCTTTTTGCCCATATTACTATAGGGAAGATGCATGTTGATAAAATCAATATAATCTAAGATTGTCTCTCCTTCCTTTAATTTAATAAGACCACTTGAAAGTGCTTTTTCTCTGTATTCCATTAATGCTTTCTTAACTTGAATCATATAAAGTAGATTTGAATATTGTCCACGAACAATTGGGGTTTCTTTACCAAATGGTCTGTAAAAATCATATTCATTTCGTATTGATGTGGAAGTCACTTTTGGGTCAAATGTCATTATTCTTGGATTGTCGTTAAGTAACATTGCAACGGCGCCAGCGCCTTGCGTATATTCACCACTAGAATTTAGATCATATTTTGCAATATCTGAGACAACGACCATGGCATATTTTCCTTCAGCTTCCCCCGCTCTTATCCAATTTGAGTTGTCGTATAATGCATATGAACCACTAACACATGCAAATTTGCATTCAATGCCACCACAATGCCCAAATGCACCATCGCCATAGACCTGCTCCAACATACCAATTACATAGGAATTCATTGCTTTTGATTCGTCAAGCGATGACTCTGTAGCAACATAAAGTCTGCCAACATCCTTCGGGGAGATTTTGTTTCTTTCCATCAATCTTAAGCATGCATTTGCAGCCATACATGCCGGATCTTGGTTAGTATCTACGATAGCCATTTTAGATACGCCCAATCCACGTTGAAGTTTATCTGGATCCATTCCACGAGCACTTGCAAAGTCTCGTGCGTCCACAAACAATCTTGGAATGTAGATGGCTATGTCATCTATTCCTGCAGCCAATAGCTACACCTTCGGTGTTACAAATATAAGGATTTTGAGTATTAAATTTGATCTCATAGAAACATAATTTTTATTCACTTTTTAATTAAAATAGATATAGAATATTTCATAGATAACTGGGAGACTTGCAAATTACATAAATATATCAACATTTTACGTGTAAATCAGCAAATCTACAATTTATTGTAATTTGGATTTGAAAATTTGATCAAATACCTCGTATGGTTCCGCTCCGACTACTTTTGTGATGGAATTATCAGGCGCAATTATGAAAAAGTCAGGGGTTCCAGTCAATCCCAGAGTATTTGCATCAGAAACACTTCCCTGTACAACCTGCATATATTTTGTCTGTGTCATACACTGATTAAATTGATCCTGATTAAGACCCATTTGTTTTGCAATCCGTACAAGGTTTGTTATCGAAGCCCATCCAGTATTCTCACCTGACCAATTATTGTATAATGCGTCATGATATTCCCAAAATTTGTCTTGTTCTTGTGCACAATGCGCCGCGTTAGCTGCAGTTATCGAGTCTTGACCAATGATAGTGAAATCTTTAAAGATCATTTTGACTTTGCCTGTGTCGATATAATTTTTTACAATTCCATCCTCTGTATTATTGAAAAATTTATGACAGTAAAAACACTGGTAATCACCAAACTCTACCACGGTGATTGGTGCATTCTTGGATCCTAAGATGGGTGAAGAATTGCTAGTTAATATTTCAAGAGCTGCTTTTTGAGTTGGATTTGGAGGATTTTGAGAAGCAAGTTCTGGTTGCGGGGTTTTCACAATATTCTGCCCAAAAATGAAAAAAGACACAACAATTATTGCTACCATGACACCAATCCCAATACCAAAGGATGGCCAATGAATTTTCAATTATCATATCATAATTCAGAGGTTATTTAGTTCTTGTTTAGGGTTATCTAAATAAGAGGGCACTCTAGTCACAAAAATATGAAACGTGTTTTTGTAAATGGATATGGTTCCATAGGAAGTAGAATAGCTCAATTCATTGCAGGTGATCATGATATCGAGGTGGTCGGAGTAGGAAAATACTCCCCTGATGAAAAGGTCACAGATGCTTTATCATGCGGATTCAAAGTGTATGTTCCAAAAAATAAAGTTGATTCTTTCAAGAATTTCAAAATTTCAGGAGCCATTGAGGACATTATGGAGGAATGTGATCTTGTAATAGATGCTTCTCCTGGAGGCGTAGGATATATAAATAAAAAAAACCTTTATGAGCCTAAAAATATTCGTGCAATTTTTCAAGGTGGAGAAAGAATTACTGGCGATAAAGCTGTCGCCCAATTGTTATTTAATTCTCGAGTAAATTACGAGAAAGCCTTCGATAGGCAATTTGTCATGCAAGGAAGCTGTAATGTCACTGGCATGGGAAGAATTCTTCAGCCATTAAAGGAAAAATATGGTGTACGTATAAAGAGATTTGATGCCACATTGCTTCGAAGATGGGCAGATTTAGAAGATGTAAAGACTGAGGTCAAGGATTCAATCGAATGGACCTACAAACCTCACCATGATGAAGATGTAAAAAGCTACATGGGTGAAGACACACCTCTATTCATCCGTGTTTTCAAAGTACCTACAAGACAAATGCATGTTCATTTGATGGACATACGATTTAATGGCACTGCACCTAATTCACAGGAAATTATTGATCTCTACAAAAAAGAATACGGTGTTGCCACTCTATATGGAGCAAAGGGAACTAAAGACATCAGAGATTTTGCCGAGTCCACCAAGTTTAGTTTCAAAGATACCAATATGATTCACATACATGCAGATGTAGTCGAAGTTCAAGATGATGTGGTAAAATTAACGTATTCCGATGACCAGACAGGTATCGTAGTACCAGAAAATCATCTTCTCATGCAATCCATGTTATTCAAGAGAAAGCGGGAAGATGCTTTTAGACATACTGAAGAATTATTCCACATGGAAGAAAAAAAGAGATTGCTTGAGGAACATTTCAGAAAGTAGATACACACTGTTTAAAAACAACGAAATCAAAGATATTACGATTAGAATTTTAAATTGGGATCCATAGAAAAGAACAGATCATCAAATCCGCATAATATTTTAGACAAAGCACAACTTGCTGCAAAGCAGTCCATAATCACACTTGCCGCAATAGGTGTTGCCGAGTTAGTTGTAACAATATTTACAGGAAGTATCACCCTAACTGCAGATGGATTAGACTCTCTCGGAGATGCAATGATCTCCTTCATAGTCTGGTTTGGAATCAACATGGCCAAAAAACCAAAGAGCACGTTGTTTCCTTTTGGATATCGTAAAGTCGAGGTGCTTGCTGCATTTACAGCAGCAATCATAATTGTAGTCTTGGGGGCACTAATAACATATCATGCAACTCAAATTCTCTTCAACCATACAATGATACGTTTTCCGGAGTTGACTATGGTGACACTTGTTGCCGCAGGTGGAATATCACTGCATCGAGCTTTTCTCATTCGAAAAGTAGCCATTGAATCGAATTTAATATCACTCAAACTTGATGCAAAGAATTCAATAAAGGATAGTACTGCATCATTTGTAGGCTTTGTTAGCATAGCTATTGGTACCTATACTGACTTCAAATTCATGGATGCCATTGGAGGAATCATAATTGCAGGATACATATTTTTAATGGCATATACCGCAATACGCGAATCTACACTTGTGCTTGTCGACGCAGTTGACAATCCAAATATGATGAGCAATATCAGTGATCTTATTTTTTCAAGATTCAAGATCAGAACAAAGGATGTCTTCTTACGACCAGTTGGTAGTGGGTTCAATGCTGAAATACACATAATTTTACCTAATGAGACAAGACTTGATGAAACAAGTAGGATCATCAAATCAATCACGACAGCAGTAAAAAACGAAATTCGATTAGCAAGAGTTGTAATAATTGCTGAACCAGAAAATTTTTAACTTCGTGGAGGAACAGCAAATCTGTTTTGTGGGTTTTTATGATATTCCACAGGTATGCTTGAATCTTTCTGTCGCCCAGTTAAGATTCCTATCACAGTATCATCTCTTTTTATTATGTCTTCTTGTACTAGTTTCTTTATTCCTGCTGGAACGGCGCCTGATGCCATCTCACAATCAAAACCGTTGAGGCCAACTAATGCCATACCATCCAGCATCTCATTATCTGAAACTTGGGTAACAACCCCATTTGTAAATTCTAGTGCTCGCAAACCTTTCAATATGTTAGCAGGCTTTGCAATTTGAATTGCGGTAGCTTTTGTTTTTGGTCTAATTCCTTTTTTATTCATGTATTCATAGTATTTTTTTATCAATTCTTTATTGGGTTTACCTTTATTCCATCTCAATTCAAAATCGTCAAATTTGCCGTTGTAAAGAGTATAGAATGTATTAGCACCCTCAGAGTTTACAACCGCCAGTCGAGGAATTTTTTTTATCCATCCCCATTCGTATAATTCCATTAGACTTTTTCCACAACTTGATGTATTACCAAGAGCACCACCCGGATACACAATCCAATCTGGCGGATTCCAATCCATGAATTCTAGTCCTCGAAAAACAATTGTCTTTTGGCCTTCAATTCTGAATGGGTTTACAGAATTGACCGTATATCCCCCTACTTCACTTGCTCGTTTAAGCGATGTTGAAAGTGCATCATCAAAATTTCCTTTGATTTCTATAACCTGAGCGCCAAATTGAAAAGCCTGTCCTAGTTTTCCCGGAGCCACTTCTCCTGCTGGGATGTATACATCACAATCCATATTCTCATTTGCTGCATACATTGCAGCTGAAGCGGATGTGTTGCCTGTGGAAGCACAGATTATTTTTTTGATGTTGACAAGTTTTGCATGTGTAACTGCAGTAGACATCCCATTATCTTTGAAAGAGCCGCTTGGATTGTAACCTTCTGGTTGAAGCCAAGTATTTTGCACCCCTACATAATCAGATACTTTTGACATGTGATAGGGTTTTGATAGTCTTCCTTCAGCACCATCTAATGATACCAAAAATTTTGAACATTCATCGATATTTTCTGTATCTATCTGACAAAAATTTAGTAACTCTCTGAATCTCCAGACACCACTTTCATTAAAAATATTGTTTGCATGATTTCTTCTTTTATAGAATACATCCTTGAGAGAAGTAGGTGGAGTTGTTTTATATTTAATATCCAGTAGATGGCCTTTTTCACACTCAATACGAATATCATTAATAGAATATTCCAAGCCACAGTTAGGATCAATACATTTTTGGAATGCTTGCGACCGCATCATGAAAACTTTAGATGGTACTTATTTAAATCTACAGACCACATTACTATAAAGTAAGAACAACCTATAAAAAAATTTCAACTATCAACATAAATTCTCACCTTGTAAAAGTCTTACCATGAAAATAACAACAATAGCATATGGTATTGCAATTGTGATATTTTCTTCATTAATACACTATGTAGTACAAGCGGGAGTGACCAATTGCAATTCAACGGAAGGAGTTGTGACGGCATATATTTCTAAAGATTATGCGATAGGCTGTAATACTTTATCGAGCATACAAATGGGATCCATAGTAATGGGATTTGTAGGTGCAGGAGTTATAATGTGGGGAATAATCAGAAAACAAAAAATGAACTAAGTTATTTTTTTGGACCAGAACGCATGTGAAAGTTTACGCAACACTTACATTCTTTTGAAATGCATTCTGCCTCAACTACATGGCCGCATATGCCACATTCACAGTGAGTTTGCATCATATCTTAAATGAATTTATAACATTTAACCAATATGAGGGTTCTTTTCTGATTAGACGCTCAAATTGTGTTATTTTTTTGATTTTTTAGGCTTTGGAGACGATTTTACTTTGTCGGCTTTTGCTCGCTCTTCTGCATGTCTGGCTTTTGCTTCTTCAGTTTCTTTGCTCTTCTCATCAACAGCTTTCATTACAGCTTGAATTAAAGCATCCAAATCGCTATCTGAAACTTGTGGCTCTACCGCACTTGCGATTTGATTTATAGTATCAGAGATTGCTGAACTCACTTCCTCAAAGCTCTCTGGATCTTCATACGCTGCATTGTAAAGGGCTTTGAGTCTTCTAACATCCGAAAGTACCTGATCAGTAAGAGTTAATCTGTATTTCTTACCATTTAACGTAATTTCTTGAATAATCATGCTTGGACTCTCCCCTCTACCATCATAAAGTTTTCTGTAAGAAGATGGAAATCAATAAAAAATGACCCGTTCTTGCAAGCCCTAATCAAATGACCAAATAATCCAGAGCTACGGCGTCAGCAAGTAGTGAAGAATGTCGCGTACTGAGTATGTAACCATTTTTGATATCTGTCGTTTGTACCCACCTGTTTGTCGAACTGTAATGACGTTTTTCTTTCATCTCTTTTTCAATTTCTTTTAAATCACATTCCCCTTCCTCGATTTGTTGCGTTTTTATATGTTTGATTGTGATCAGAATTCTTTTTACCTTGACCCGTACCCCAAAACGCCATACGTGATCAGAAGTATCATCTTCAACTTCAAGAAGCTTTAATTTGATTTCCTTTGTGCCCAACGCATCATGGCTTATTAGGCTTCTTTCATCTACAAAGTCTTCAAAACTCATTAATCTAATTCACATTTTCATATTAAAGAAGTATTCGGTTCTATGAATTCTATTTTTTACTAGTAAATGGCATTTTGCACTCTTCTAAGAATAGAGATTTCCTCTGGCCATCAGAAATAGCATATGTTTGACCCTCATACGTGCATACAAAATCCGTTACTTCATAAGATTCATCCCACATCTTATAATATTCCCTAAGTTCACGATGTTCATATTGGCCAGTTCCTATCCTTTTCTTCGATAGGAACTTGAAAGCAATTATCATTTTTCTCTTTTCATACAGGTCAAACGTTTTTGTCCATTTGAGGCAACGTAAAATTTGATCGTATGGTACACGTAATGTTGTACTGGTACCAGATTTAGCTTCAATGGTATAGATTGTGCTCTCTTTTGAACTGACTGCAAGTATGTCAGGGAGTGCTACGCTTGGAGAACCTAATCTGAATGCCTCCCAATTATTCAATGAATTAAATCGTTTTACTAATGTGTCTTCCCAATTGTAGCCACGCTGTCTTCTTGTTCTGGCTATTTTCTTATTTTTAGACTTCACCGATTCCTTAAGATCCTTATCGTATGATCTTGTGGTCAATTTTTCTGTCTTTATCAATGACATATTCGATCCTATTTCCACGTACTAATTGAAGCAGATGATATAGACTAGTTGGTAATTATAATAATACCCGATTAGTAATTTCTATACACGACATGATTTTATTCGTAAACTGCATGTAAGTTTAAATTCATTATTGACAAATTGAACATAATATGCCCCTAGAAGAACCATCGGTGACATATCTTAAATACAAAAATTACGATGATCTCTTGAAAGTAATTTTATACTCATCACAATCTGTACTTGGAGTAGTTCCTCTGATTTATCACATAATTTATGATAATCAAGATGTTGTCTTTCTTCAGACTGGTACTGTGGGTGGATTAGTGATACATTACTTGATCAGTAAAGAAAAACCTCCAAAGAAGTTCATAGAGCTTAAACGATTAAGTGGAGATTTTGTCTTTGTGGACAAGCTAGGAAATGATGGCATGTCACTATACATCCCCATATTAGAGCTAGATAAATCCACATTAACATTTCCTTAAAATCCACAATTATAAGGCACGTATGTTTATGAAGAATAAAAAATTGAAACACCGAGGTTCTAGAGAAATGGTAAGATTAGAAAAACTATCAGTAAAAGAAGGCAAAAATGGCAAGGGAGCTTTTGTGATTGATGATTTTAAAAAAGGCCAGATCATATGCAGTCTTATTGGATCAATACATAGAAGAAATGAAATGCCAAAGAGAGACACCAAAGTAACAGTAAGGTTCATTCAAATAGGAAAAAAAACCTATCTTCATGTGTCTGGAAACGGAGACTATCTTAACCATTCCTGCAATCCCAATGCAGGACTTGTAATAAAAGGAACAAACGTAAATCTGAAAGCAATTAAGAATATTAAACGCGGAAAGGAGGTCACATTTGATTATTCTACAACAATGGGGGAGGATGAGTATGAACTAAAATGCCACTGTGGTAATGCAAACTGTAGAAAAAAAATTAGAGATTTTAAATATCTTCCAGTTACCATTCAACAAAAATATGTTAAACTTGGCATAGTTCCTGCACACATACTTATTGCACTAAAGCATACTCATCTGTAATCACGCCAGTGTTTCAACATATTCAAAAATTGTTTGCAAATAAACGGATCATCGAATGATTTTTCTTATTTATAATACTATTAAAAAATATAATATCAAATGATAAAAAAATGTTCTAGATTTTTCAGCAGAGTGATTGATTCACTTCTTTTGTTGTAAACAGGATGATTAATTTATGGATACTTGCGCAAATAAGAAAAATAATTATGAACTATAAAGTAATTGCCACCTATTATCATAAACATTGATATTATCACCAATAATACCTGAGAACTTTC
>Ga0187776_10001563_pt1 | contig 11485 bp, 12 predicted proteins | sample 0216_BV02_MP12_2_FD_132426 | JGI IMG/M metagenome (GOLD analysis project Ga0187776, IMG submission 132426) | Tropical peat soil microbial communities from peatlands in Department of Meta, Colombia - 0216_BV02_MP12_20_MG | ecosystem: Environmental > Terrestrial > Soil > Wetlands > Peat | place...
AGCGGCGGGCCGATCGTGACGTGGTTGCAGAAGGCGGAGAAGTTGCGGACGCCCTCGGCGCGTGCCCGCAGCAGGGTCAGCGCGGTCGCGGGCGCGGTCGTCTCGAACCCGATCGCGAAGAAGACGACCTCGCGGTCGGGGTTGCGCCGGGCCAGCTCCAGCGCGTCGAGCGGCGAGTAGACCATCCGCACGTCTGCACCGCGGGCCTTCGCCTCGAGCAGCGAGCCGCGGCCGCCGGGCACGCGCAGCATGTCGCCGAACGTGGTGAACATGACCTCGGGCCGCTCGGCGAGGGCGATCGCGTCGTCCACGCGGCCCATCGGGATCACGCAGACCGGGCAACCGGGGCCGTGGACGAAGTCGACCTCGTCCGGGACGAGGTGCTCGACCCCGTGCTTGTAGATCGCGTGCGTGTGCCCGCCGCAGACCTCCATGATCTTGACCTCGCGGCCGGGCTCGGCCAGCGCCTCGATCTCGTGTGCGAGCTTCTGTGCCAGCTGGCCGTCGCGGAACTCGTCGACGTATTTCACGAGAGCTTCTCCAGGGCGATTCCGGCGTGGCAGAGGAGCGCGTCGCCGGGCTCGACCGGCTCGACCAGCTCGATCCCGACCTGCTCCCGCCGGCCGTCGACCTCGACGGTCGCGTTCGGCCCGTCGACCTCGACGACCCGCGCCTGGACGGCCTGGTCGGAGCAGGTGATGCAGTCGTCGCGGCTCACGTCGCGCTCGCGCGGATCTCGCGCACCTCCTGCTCGTACGCCTCGCCCATCTGCTCGAGCAGCGCCAGCGTCTCTCGCGCCTGCTCCTCGTCGATCCGGGAGAGGGCGAAGCCGACGTGCACCAGCACCCAGTCGTCCACCTCCGCCTCGGGGCAGAGCGCGATCGAGACGTTGCGCCGCACGCCCGAGATCTCGGCCTTCGCGATGCCTGCGTCCGCGTCGACCAGCTCGACGATCTGGGCCGGGATGCCTAGGCACATGCTGCTCTCCTCGCTGCGACTGCTGCCTGGCCGTAGCTTATGCCGCCGTCGTTCGGCGGGACCAGCCGGTGGGAGAGGACGCGGAAGCCGAGCGCCTCGAGCCGGGCCCGCGTCGAGCTCAGGAGCCGCAGGTTCTGGAAGCTGCCGCCGGAGAGGACGACGGTCCCGGGCCCGCCCGCCTCGGCGGAGGCCGCCGCCGCCGCGGCCGCCACCGTCTCGTGGAACCGCGCCGCCACTTCCTCCCGCGACCGTCCGGCCCGAAACTCCAAGTAACACTGTGTTACAAGGTCGGTTGGGTCGCCGAAGCGCCACGGGTAGGGGTCGGCAGGGGTCTCGCCGGCGAGCTGCTCGAGCTCGACGGCGGCCTGGCCCTCGTAGGTCACCCGTTCGCGGACGCCGAGGACCGCGGCGACGGCGTCGAAGAGCCGGCCCATCCCCGAGGCGAGCGGCGGGCCGAGCTTGAGGCTCTCGCGCACCTCCTCCCACTCGTTCCACGGCACCGGCAGGGCGGCCCGCTCGAGGTGGACGGCGGCCGTGCGCCAGGGCTCGCGGATCGCCACCTCGCCGCCGGGCAGCGGCACGGGCTCGAGCCACGCCACGCGCTCGAACCCCGCGAGGTCGCAGTGCAGGAGCTCGCCGCCCCAGAGCGTGCCGTCCGTCCCGTAGCCGGTCCCGTCGAAGACGAGCGCGAGCGCCGGGCCGCACTCTCCGTGCTCGGCGAGGCAGGCGGCCGCGTGCGCGTGGTGGTGCTGGACGCCGACGAGCTCGGCGTCCTGCTCGAGCGCCCATTTCGTCGCGAGGTACTCCGGGTGAAGGTCGTGCGCGACCAGCTCCGGCTCGACCCCCAGCATCGAGAGGTAGAGCTCGAGGTCGCCGCGGAAGGCGCGGTAGGCGGCCTCCGAGTCGAGGTCGCCGAGGTGCGCGGAGAGGAAGGCCTCGCCCTCCCGCACGACGCAGAAGGTGCTCTTCAGCTCGGCGCCTGCCGCGACGAGGGGCAGCGCGCGATCCGGGAGCGGCAGCGCGGCCGGCACGTGGCCGCGCGAGCGGCGAACCGGGAAGCCGGCCCGGACGACCGAGTCCTCGCAGCGCCGGTGGATCGGCCGGTCGTGCGAGAGGAAGAGGTCGGCGATCCCGCCGAGCCGCTCGCGGGCGTCCTCGTCGTCGAAGGCGATCGGCTCGTCCGAGCGGTTGCCGCTCGTGAGCACGAGCGGGCGGCCGAGGTCGGCGCAGAGCAGGTGGTGGAGCGGCGAGTAGGGGAGCTCGAGGCCGAGCCACGGCGTCCCCGGCGCGACCGACTCGGCGACCCGCGCGTCTGGCCGGCGGCGCACGAGGACGACTGGGCGGGCCGGCGAGCGCAGCAGCTCCAGCTCGTCCTCCGAGAGCTCCGCCAGCGACTCGGGCTCGGCGGTCAGGACCGCGAACGGCTTCTCCTCACGGTGCTTGCGCGAGCGCAGCACGGCGACGGCGGCCTCGTCGGTCGCGTCGCAGGCGAGGTGGTAGCCGCCGATTCCCTTGACCGCGACGATCTCTCCGGCACGCAGGGCGCCCTCCGCCTCCTCGAGCGAGGGCTCGAGGTGCGGCCCGCAGGCCGCGCAGCAGGTCGGCTCTGCGTGGAAGCGGCGGTCGTCCGGGTCCTCGTACTCGCTGCGGCAGTCTCGGCACAGCTCGAAGGCGGCCATCGTCGTCCGCGCGCGGTCGTAAGGCACCGAGCGGACGATCGTGAAGCGCGGCCCGCACTGCGTGCAGTTCAGGAACGGATAGCGGTAGCGCCGGTCCGAGGGGTCGAACAGCTCGCGCAGGCAGTCGTCGCAGGTGGCGACGTCGGGCGGGATCAGCGCGGTCGCGCCGGTCGGGACGCTGGCCACGACCCTGAACGAGCTCTCGCCGGCCGGCTCCAGCGGCTCGGCCGTCACCGAGTCGACGCGGGCGAGCCCCGGCGCTTCGGTGCGGAGCCCCTCGGCGAAGGCCGCGAGAGCCGCCTCGCCGCCCTCGGCCTCGACCACGACGCCCTCGCCGTCGTTGAGCACGAACCCCCCGAGCCCGTGCCGCCGGGCGAGCCGGTGGACGAACGGCCGGAAGCCGACACCCTGGACGACGCCTCGGACCCGGAAGCGGCGGCGGGTGACGACGGCGGCCATGTGCGCATTGAACCGCGCAACACCGCACCCGGAATCGGGGAACGCACGGATGTAGGCTCGGGCAGACGCCGCGACCCTGACCGTGATGCCCGTGCCCGAGACACGCGTGATCGAGCCCGCCGCTCTGGAGGCGCTCGTCGTTGCCCTTCGCGGGCGCGGCTTCCGCGTCCTCGGCCCGACCGTTCGCGACGGCGCGATCGTCTACGAGGAGCTCGAATCCGCGGCCGAGCTGCCGGTCGGCTGGACCGACTCCCAGGACGGCGGTCACTACCGGCTGGAGCGCCGTGCCGACGAGGCGCGCTTCGGCTACGCGGTCGGCCCCCACTCGTGGAAGCAGTTCCTGCTCCCGCCGCGGCTCAAGCTCTGGCGGGCGCAGCAGAACGGCGACGGCGCGCTCGAGGTCGAGGAGGAGCCGCTGGACGAGACGCCGCTCGCCTTCCTCGGCGTCCGCTCCTGCGAGCTGCACGCGATCGCCGCCCAGGACCGCGTCCTCATGGGCGGGCGCTTCGTCGACCGCGACTACGCGGCGCGGCGCGAGGACACCTTCCTCGTCGCCGTCAACTGCTTCGAGCCGGGCGGCACCTGCTTCTGCGTCTCGATGGGAACCGGTCCGAAGGCCGAGCGCGGCTACGACCTCGCGCTGACCGAGATCCTCGAGGGTGAGCACCGCTTCCTCGCCGAGGCCGGCAGCGAGCGCGGGGCGGAGGTCCTGGCCGAGCTGCCCGGCCGCGAGGCCGCCGCCGAGGACCTCGAGGCGGCCGGCGCCGCGGTCGAGGGCGCGGTGCACAAGATGGGCCGGCAGCTCGACGCCACCGACCTGCACGGCCTGCTCAGGCGCAACCTCGAGCACCCGCGCTGGGACGACGTGGCCGAGCGCTGCCTCACCTGCGGGAACTGCACGATGGTCTGCCCGACCTGCTTCTGCACCACCGTCGAGGACACGACCGACCTCGACGGCGGGGCCGAGCGCACCCGGGTCTGGGAGACCTGCTACTCGGTCGACTACTCGTACATCCACGGCGGGTCGATCCGGCCGTCCGGCCGCTCGCGCTATCGCCAGTGGCTGACGCACAAGTTCGGCACCTGGCACGACCAGTTCGACAGCTCGGGCTGCGTCGGCTGTGGGCGCTGCATCACGTGGTGCCCCGTCGGGATCGACGTGACGGAGGAGCTGACCGCGATCCGCGCGACGGACGGAGAGGAGGCTCGCGATGGAGACCATTGAGACGCTGCTGGAGGAGGTACCGGTCTTCCACGGGCTGCCGCCCGCGGACCTGGCGCTGATCGCCGGCTGCGCGAAGAACGTCCATTTCGCGCAGGGCGCCGTCCTCTTCCGAGAGGGCGACCAGGCCGACACCTTCTACCTCGTCCGCCACGGCAGCGTCGCGCTCGAGACGTATGTGCCCGCCCGCGGGCCCGCGATCATCGAGACGCTCGAGGCCGGCGAGGTCGCGGGCTGGTCGTGGCTGTTCCCGCCCTACCGCTGGCACTTCGACGCGCGCGCCCTGACCGGGCTGCGGGCCACGGCTTTCGACGGCGCCTGCCTGCGGGGCAAGTGCATGGACGACCCCAGGCTCGGCTACGAGCTCATGTCCCGCTTCGCCCAGGTGCTGATCGAGCGCCTGCAGTGGACGAGACTCCGGCTTCTCGACCTCTATGGCCGCGACGGCGACTGAACTGCACGGGCCGATGGCCCCGCGGCCCTTCGCCGTCACGCGGAGGCGGCGCGAGACCGAGGACACGTGGACGCTCGAGCTCGAGCCGACCGGCGACGGCGAGCCGCTGAGCCTCGCGCCAGGCCAGTTCACGATGCTCTACGCCTTCGGCTCGGGAGAGGTCCCGATCTCGGTCTCCGGCGACGTCGAGGGCCCGCTCGTGCACACCGTGCGCGCGGTCGGTGCGGTGTCGCAGGCGATCTGCGCGGCGAAGCGCGGGGCGGTGCTCGGCGTGCGCGGGCCGTTCGGCAACGCCTGGCCGGTGGAGGCCGCGCTCGGCGGCGACGCGATCGTGATCGGCGGCGGGATCGGACTCGCGCCGCTGCGGCCCGTCGTCCACGAGCTCCTGCGCCGCCGCGCCGAGTTCGGCGAGGCGGCTGTGCTCTACGGCAGCCGCCGGCCCGGGGAGCTGCTCTACGGGAAGGAGCTCGGGCGCTGGGCCAAAGACCTCCAAGTCGATCTCACCGTGGACGCGGCCGACACGAGCTGGACCGGCAAGGTCGGCTTCGTCGCCAAGCTCGTCACAACGGCGCGCTTCGACCCCGCCGCGGCGACCGCATTCGTCTGCGGGCCGGAGATCATGATGCGCACGTGCGCCGAGGCCCTGCTCGAGCGCGGGGTCGCCCCCGAGCGGATCCACGTCTCGATGGAGCGGAACATGCAGTGCGGGCTCGGCCATTGCGGCCACTGCCAGCTCGGCCCGACCCTGATCTGCCGCGACGGCCCCGTCTACCGCTGGGACGAGGTCGCGCCGCTGATGGCGGTGAGAGAACTGTGACCACGAAGAAACCGAAGCTCGCAGTCTGGAAGTTCGCCTCCTGCGACGGCTGCCAGCTCTCGCTCCTCGACTGCGAGGACGAGCTGCTTGCGCTCGCGGGCGAGGTCGAGATCGCCTACTTCCTCGAGGCGCGGCGCGCGACGGTGAAGGGCCCGTACGACCTCTCGCTCGTCGAGGGCTCGGTCACGACCGAGCACGACGCCGAGCGCATCCAGGAGGTGCGGCGGGCCTCGAAGAAGCTGGTCACGATCGGCGCCTGCGCGACCGCCGGCGGGATCCAGGCGCTGAAGAACTTCGCCGACGTGAAGGACTTCCTCTCGGTCGTCTACGCCTCCCCGGAGTACGTCTCCACGCTCGCCACGTCAACGCCGATCTCGGCCCACGTCCCGGTCGACTTCGAGCTGCACGGCTGCCCGATCAACAAGCGCCAGCTGCTCGAGGTGCTCACGGCCTTCTTGGCCGGGCGCCGCCCGAGCATCCCGACGACCAGCGTCTGCACCGAGTGCAAGCGCCGCGGGATCGTCTGCGTGATGGTCGCCCACGGCACGCCCTGCCTGGGCCCGGTCACGCACGCCGGCTGCGGCGCGCTCTGCCCCGCCTACGACCGCGGCTGCTACGGCTGCTTCGGGCCGATGGAGACGCCCAACACGGTCTCGCTGACCCGCCAGCTGAAGGTGCTCGGCCTCGGCGACGCGGGCGTCGAGCGGGTCTACCGAACCTTCAACGTCGAAGCCTTCGAGAATGCGCGGGCGGATGGCCAGGGCTAGGACGAGGACGATCAAGACCGACTACCTCGCCCGCGTCGAGGGCGAGGGGGCGATGCGAGTCACGATCGCCGGCGGCGTGGTCGAGGAGGTCAAGCTCGACATCTACGAGCCGCCCCGCTTCTTCGAGGCGTTTCTGCGCGGGCGCGCGTTCACCGAGGCGCCCGACATCACCGCCCGCATCTGCGGGATCTGCCCGGTCGCCTACCAGATGAGCGCGTGCCACGCGATGGAGGACGCCTGCGGGGTCGAGGTCGGCGGCCAGCTCCAGGCGCTGCGCCGGCTCCTCTACTGCGGCGAGTGGATCGAGAGCCACACGCTGCACGTCTACATGCTCCACCTGCCGGACTTCCTCGGCTACGAGAGCGCCATCGAGCTGGCCCGCGACCACCCGGAGACCGTCGCGAAGGCGCTCGAGCTGAAGAAGATCGGCAACGAGGTGATGACGGTCGTCGGCGGGCGCGAGGTGCATCCGATCAACGTCCGGGTCGGCGGCTGGTATCGCGCGCCGCGCAAGAAAGAGCTGCAACCGCTCGTCGAGAAGCTCGAGCGCGCACGGGAGATCGCCCTCGAGACGGTTCGCTTCACGGCTGCGCTCGACTTCCCGGACTACGAGCAGGACTACGAGCTGGTCGCGCTCGACCGGGCCGGCGAGTACCCGATCGACCTCGGCCGGATCGTCTCCAACCGCGGGCTCGACATCGCGGTCTCCGACTACGACGACCACTTCGTCGAGGAGCACGTCGCGTGGTCGAACGCGCTCCACTCCCAGCTTCGCGAGCGCGGCTCGTACCTCTGCGGGCCGCTGGCGCGTTTCGCCCTCGGCGCGGATCGCCTCACGCCCGTCGCGGCCGAGGCCGCAAGGGAAGCGGGGCTCGAGCCCGGCGAGCGCAACCCGTTCCGCTCGATCGTCGTCCGCTCGGTCGAGCTGGTCTACGCCGCGGACGAGGCGCTCCGCCTGATCGCGGAGTACGAGGAGCCGGACGCGCCGGCGGTCGAGGTCGAGCCGCGGGCCGGCGTCGGCTACGGGTGCACCGAGGCGCCGCGCGGGATCCTCTACCACCGCTACGAGCTCGACTCCGACGGGACGATCCTCGACGCGAAGATCGTCCCGCCGACCTCGCAGAACCAGCGCACGATCGAGGAGGACCTCCGCGGCGTGGTCGAGCGCTCGCTCGACGCCCCCGACGACGAGCTGGCGCTGCTCTGCGAGCAGACGATCCGCAACTACGACCCCTGCATCTCGTGCGCGACGCACTTCCTGAAGCTCGAGGTCGAACGGTCGTAGTCGGGATCGGGAACGCCATGCGTTCCGACGACGCAGCCGGGCTGGCCGTCGCCCGGCTCCTCGAGGGCCTCGAGGGTGCCGAGGTGCTCGAGCGCGAGGGCGAGCCGACGGGCCTGCTCGACGCGTGGGAGGCCGCGGACACGGTCTGGCTCGTCGACGCCGTCTCCTCCGGCGCCGAGCCGGGGACCGTGCACCGCCACGACGCGAGCGAGCAGGAGCTGCCGGCCGCCCTCTTCCGCACCTCGACGCACCACTTCGGCCTCGCCGAGGCGGTCGAGCTGGCGCGGGCGCTCGGGCGGCTCCCTGAGCGGACGGTCGTCTACGGGATCGAGGGCGCGAGCTTCCGGACGGGCGAGACGCTCAGCCCCGAGGTCGAGGCCGCCGTAACGCGCGTGGCCGATACCGTCCGCGAGGAGGTGGCCGAGTGCACGAGAAGGCGCTGATGGACGACCTGATCCGCAAGCTCGAGGCGGAGGCGCGCTCCGAGGGCGCCCGGCGCGTGACTCGCATCCGCGTGAAGCTGGGCGCGCTCTCGCACTTCACCGAGGCGCACTTCCGCGAGCACTTCGAGCACGCCGCGCGCGGCACGGTGGCCGAGGGCGCCGTGGTCGAGGCCGAGCTGCGCACCGACCCGACCGAGCCCAACGCGCAGGCCGTCGTGCTCGAGTCGATCGAGGTCGAGATCTAGGAGGGCGTTCCGAAGAGGGCGGCCGGCTCGGAGTCGGGGGAGGCGTGTGTGACGGCGACGACACCGGCGGCGGCCAGGCCGAGCAAGCCGGCGACGGCGTAGATCGCCCGGGGGGACAGCGCGACTGCGACGACACCGCCGAGCAGGAACGAGACGCCCTGTGCGCCGCCGAAGATCGCGTTGGCGGCGGCGGACACCCGGCCACGTGCGTCGTCGGCCTTGCGTGCCATGAGCAGCGTCGACAGACAGGTCCCGGCGTAGCCGTTCCCGATTCCGCCGAGCACCGAGAGGGGAACGAGGATCCACACGGCCGGCGCGACGGCGAACCCGGCCACCATGGCGCAGGCGAGCGCCGCCCCGGCAATCGTCGCCCGTACTTGCCCGCGTTCCACCGTGACGCGGCCGCCCGCGAGCGCTCCTGCCACCATGCCCGCCATCCAGGAGGCCTCCGTCACGCCGTACCAGACGCCTCCGGCGTCGAGTGTGTCGCGGACCAGGTACACGAGCACGACGTCGACCATGCCGACCAAAAGGACGACGAGCGCCACGCCGGCGAGCAGGGGAGCGAGGACCCGGTCGGCCCGGAGGATGGCGAAGCCGCCCCGGGCCCGGCTCGACTCGTCGACGACCTGCTCTGGCACACGGCGCGTGCGGACGAGGGCGGCGGCGATGGTCACGACGACGTACGTGGCGGCGTCGACCGCCACCGCAACGCCCGTGCCGAACGCCCCGGCCAACAGGCCGCCGACCGCCGGGGCCGCGACGAGAGCGAGGACGCTCAGGGACTGCTGGGCCGAGATTGCCTCGGCCAGGTGGTCCTCGCCGACCACGCGTGGGACGAGGGCCGACCAGGTGGCGGCGGTCACCGACGCGGCTGCGCCCAGCACGACGACGAGCGCCACGATCGGCACGACCGAGTGGAGGAAGATCAGCGGGATCGTGGCGGCCACCTCCACCAGGCCGCCCCCGACGAGCAGCCGGCGGCCGATAGCGCGCTGCATCTGCAGGATCCCCGGGACATCCGGGCGCTCGCCCATCCGGCCCGGATGGCGATCATCGACGCGCTTGCGTCGGGGGACGAGCTGACGGCGACCGAGTGTGCCGAACTCACCGGGTTGAGCCCGAGCGCGACGGCATATCACCTCAAGTTGTTGGAGCGCTACGCGCTCGCCGAGCGCGCCCCTGCTCGGAACGACGGGCGGGAACGGCCGTGGCGGGCTACCGCAGGCCGGAGGCTGGTCGACCTCGACATCTCCACCCCGGCCGGGGCTGCTGCTACGACGGCCGTGGGTCGCGCCTACATCGACCGCAGCCGGGCGCTGGCGGAGGCGTTCGTGGCGGCCGGGCACGAGGAGCCCAAGGAGTGGCGGGACGTCGCGTTCTTGGCCAACGCCGACCTCTGGCTGACCGTCGAGGAGACCCGAAAGCTGACCGCCGCCCTCGCCGCCGTCCTCGAGCCCTACCGGGGCCGAACCCTCGCCGACCGCCCCGCCGGCACTCGCCGTGTGCGAATTATGAACATGATCTTCCCCCACCGGAGGCGCTGACCGGAGCCCCCGGATACGGGTTTTCGAGCAAGCGGCTCAGTGGCGCCACCGATGGCGGCGCGCGCCCGCTCCGCCAGGCTGACCGTGGGCCGCGTATTCGGCGCGGCCGCAACGGAAAGGAGCCGCCATGGCAACTCTCGAGAAGGCGGTGCTCTACGAGGCTCCGGGGCTTGCTGGCAGCCCCGTCGAGCTGAAGGAGCGCTACGAGAACTTCATCGGGGGACACTGGGTCGCCCCGATCGAGGGCCGCTACACGGAGAACGTGACGCCGGTCACCGGCAAGCCGTTCACCGAGGTTCCGGCCTCGACAGCAGAGGACATCGAGCTCGCGCTCGACGCCGCCCACGCCATCAAGGACGAGTGGGCCGAGACGTCGCTCGCCGAGCGCTCGAAGGTCCTGAACCGGATCGCGGACGCGATCGAGGAGAACCTCGAGATGCTCGCGGTCGCAGAAAGCTGGGAGAACGGCAAGCCGGTCCGTGAGACCCTCGCGGCCGACATCCCGCTCGCGGCCGACCACTTCCGCTACTTCGCCTCGGTGATCCGGGCGGAGGAGGGCGGCATCTCCGAGATCGACAAGGACACGTACGCCTACCACTTCAAGGAGCCGCTCGGAGTGGTCGGCCAGATCATCCCGTTCAACTTCCCGCTGCTGATGGCAGCGTGGAAGCTGGCACCGGCGCTCGCGGCCGGGAACTGCGTCGTGCTCAAGCCGGCCAGCCCGACCCCGTGGTCGATCCTCAAGCTGATGGAGCTGATCGAGAAGATCGTGCCGCCGGGCGTGATCAACGTCGTCAACGGGCCGGGCGCCGAGATCGGCAAGGCGCTGGCCTCGAACAAGCGGATCGCCAAGATCGCCTTCACGGGCGAGACCGTCACCGGGCGCCTGATCATGCAGTACGCGGCGCAGAACATCATCCCGTCGACGACGGAGCTCGGCGGAAAGTCGCCGAACATCTTCTTCGCCGACGTGATGGCGGAGGACGACGACTTCCTCGACAAGGCCGTCGAGGGCCTCGTGCTCTACGCCTTCAACAAGGGCGAGGTCTGCACCTGCCCGTCGAGGGCGCTGATCGAGGAGTCGATCTACCCCGAGTTCATGCAGCGGTGCCTGACCCGGATCGAGCAGATCCGGCAGGGCGACCCGCTCGATCCCTCGACGATGCTCGGCCCGCAGGTCTCGGCCGCGCAGCTCGAGAAGATCGAGAGCTACGTGAAGATCGGGCTCGAGGAGGGCGCGGAGCTGCTCACCGGCGGCAAGCGGGCCCACTTCGAGGGTGAGCTCGAGGACGGCTTCTTCTTCGAGCCGACCGTCTTCAAGGGCCGGAACGACATGCGGATCTTCCAGGAGGAGATCTTCGGCCCGGTGCTCGCGGTGACGACGTTCAAGACCGAGGCGGAGGCGCTCGCGATCGCGAACGACACCCTCTACGGCCTCGGCGCGGGCGTCTGGACCCGCGACCAGAGCAGGGCGTTCCGGATGGCGCGCGGCATCAAGGCCGGGCGGGTCTGGACGAACTGCTACCACCTCTATCCCGCGCACGCGGCCTTCGGCGGCTACAAGGTCTCGGGCGTCGGGCGTGAGAACC
>Ga0187776_10001566_pt1 | contig 11480 bp, 14 predicted proteins | sample 0216_BV02_MP12_2_FD_132426 | JGI IMG/M metagenome (GOLD analysis project Ga0187776, IMG submission 132426) | Tropical peat soil microbial communities from peatlands in Department of Meta, Colombia - 0216_BV02_MP12_20_MG | ecosystem: Environmental > Terrestrial > Soil > Wetlands > Peat | place...
CCGAGCAAAAATGCCCACCCCCTTCTTCTCGGCGATCCCCTTCTCACTGTATACGCGAACCCGCTCCATCCCCGAACTCGGCGAGTCGCTCTTGAAAATGAACCCGTAGAGGTCTCCCGTCTCCAGCTCCTTGACGCGCTTCCTGGCCCAGCCCATCATGCGCTCGGTGTGATCCACCCTGGTGCGACGGGTCACCAGGCGCGGCGAGGCGGGGTCCCCCTCCAGGCGCATGGACTCCCGGGGTGTGCCGAGCCCGCATTCCACCTCGGGGCAGACCGAAACGAATTCCACGTACGCGCCGAGGGTATCGGTGATGAATCGATCCCGCTTGTGGCCGCCGTCATAGCGAACCGGCTGACCCAGTAGACACGTGCTGATTCCCAAGCGTATGGTACTCACGGTAGGCTTCCCGCAGTCGTCGTCTCAGGTGACCGTAGGGGCCGTGTCACCGACTCCGGAGCTGCTCTTTCACGAGATTCAAAGTGCCTCCCGCGAGAAGGCTTTCCCGTTGTCGCTGGGAGACCTCGATAATGGTTACGATTGGCTTGCCGTCGATCTCTACGGGAATCTCACGGTCTCCCCGCTCGATGCGGTCTCTGATCTCCCGGAGTACAAGCGTTGCTCCCGTCTTGATGCGCTCGTAGTCCTTCGGCTCCTTGAAGACGAGGGGGAGAATCCCGAAGTTGCAGAGGTTGGCCTTGTGAATGCGGGCAAAGCTCTTGGCGATCTTCGCCCGGACCCCAAGATAGCGGGGGGCAAGAGCCGCATGTTCTCTGCTCGATCCCTGGCCGTAGTTCTCGCCGCCGACCACCACCACGGCGCCTTTTCCCTTGGCGTCTTTGGCGAAGTCGGGGTCGATCTGGTAGTAGACAAACTCGCTGATGGCCTCGATGTTGGAGCGGAGCGGCAATACCTTGTTCCCTGCAGGCATGATGGTGTCGGTGGAGACATTGTCCCCCACCTTCAGCGCCACCTCTCCGACCAAGGTCTCCGGCAGCGCGTCGAGGTTGGGGAACGGCTTGATGTTGGGACCGCGAATAATCGCTGTTTTCCTTCCTTTCTCGACGGGAAAGATGATCGCGGCCTCGGAGATCACATACCGGTCCGGATCCTTGATCCGCGGGTAGGCCATCTCCTTCCCGAGATCTCGAGGATCCGTGATTACGCCCTTCAGCGCGGCGGCCGCCGCGGTCTCCGGCGAGCAAAGGTACACCTGGTCGTTCTTGGTGCCTGATCGGCCGGGGAAGTTGCGCGGGAAGGTGCGAAGGCTCACCTGGCCCGTGCCGGGAGCCTGCCCCATGCCGATACAGCCCAGGCACCCGGACTGGTGGATACGGGCGCCGGCCTGGAGCAGGGAGAGGAGCCCGCCGTGCTCCAGCACATTCTCCATCACTTGCCTGCTCCCGGGATTGATATGGGCGGAAACGTCCGGATGAGCAGCCCTACCTTCGAGAATCTTCGCAACCACCATGAGATCCCGGAAGGAGGAGTTCACGCTGCTTCCCACGATGGTCTGATCGACCTTGATCCCCGCGACCTCCCGCACCGGAACCACGTTTCCCGGTGAGGAGGGGCGGGCAATGAGCGGCTCGAGCCGGGAGAGATCGATCTCGTCGTGCTCGTCGTACTCGGCTCCGCCGCCCGGGGCGAGAGGGATCCACACGTGGCCTCGTCCCTGAGCCTCCAGGTACTCTCGGGTTCTCTCATCGGAAGGGAAAAGAGTGGTCGTCGCGCCGAGCTCCGTTCCCATATTCCCGATGGTCTCGCGATCGGTGGCGGAAAGGCTCTTCAACCCTGGACCGTAGTACTCAACCACCTTGCCCACACATCCCTTGACGTCGTATCGGCGAAGCATCTCGAGAATCACATCCTTGGCGCTTACCCAGTCCGGGAGTTCGCCGACCAGCCTCACCCCAAGCACTCGTGGACAGGGGAAATAGTATGGGCTCCCGGCCATGGCCAGGGCCACATCCAAGCCCCCCGCACCCATGGCCAGCATGGAGACGCCGGCCGCTCCGGGTGTGTGGCTGTCCGCCCCGAGCATCGTCCGGCCAGGCACCCCGAAGCGCTCCATGTGCACCTGGTGGGAGATGCCGTTTCCCGGACGACTGAAGTGGATACCGAAACGTGCACAGGCGGACTGGAGGTAACGATGATCATCTGCGTTCTTGTTATCGGTCTGGAGAAGGTTATGGTCCACGTACTGGGCCGCCAGTTCCACTCTCACCCGGTCGAGTCCGAGGGCCTCAAACTCGAGCATCGCCATGGTGCCGGTGGCATCTTGCAGCAGTGTGTGGTCGATCTTGATCCCAATCTCCTCGCCCGGAACCAATTTTCCTTCCAGGAGATGTGCCTCGAGGATCTTGTGTGTGAGATTCTTTCCCATCACTCACCACCCCTTCTCCCTCTGCGTTTCAGCAGTGCTGTGCTTATGTGCTTACAAGAAGAACTCATCCGTCTGCCAATGAGCGGCGAGAAAGCTCTCCTGCGACACATTTCCCTTCTCGCGTTTCCCGCAGCAGCCGAGTTCGGTGCCGAACCCCCCGGCAAACCGACAGAAGCTCGTTCCTTTAGCCGAGCAGTCGGTACCAGAGCGACGAGGCCACCGCCCAACCCAGGACTCCCGCAGTGAGAAGCGCGCAGACCGCCGCAAGACCTTTGTGGACCAGATTCTCACCTCGCCGCTCTTGGTAGGCGAGAAGGAACCCGAGGCAGATTCCGCTGACCAGCCCCCCGCCATGAGCCCAGTTGTTGATTCCCGGGACCAGGAAACCAAATAGGAAGATGGCAATCACCCAGCCGAGAACCTGCTTGTAAAGGTAAGTCCCGTACACCCCTCCCCGAGCCTTTCCATAGTAAAGGGCTGCACCAATGAGCCCGGAGATGGAAGCGGAGGCGCCTATGGTAAAGCTGACGCCCGCCACGTAGGAGACAAGAAAACCTGCGATCCCAGTTAAAGTATACACGATGAAGGTGCGGTAGGCCCCATACTCTGCGAGGACGATAGCCCCGATCTGTCGCAAGGCCATCATATTGAAAAGAATGTGCAGGAGACCGCCATGGAGATAACTCGCGCTCACCAGCGTCCACCAGTGGTGGAACTGATCAATGGGATAGGTCCCAGTCGCCCCGAGAAGGAGCAGTGAACGGTCTGAAGGCGAGAGCAGGGAGAGAGGATTCGCCGAAAGCCTTAGACGCGAGAGATCGAGGAGGAGGGAAATCACGTACATCCCAACGTTGACGGCGATGATCAATCCAATCACCCGATCTGGGGCAGCCCAAACCCTGGTCCAACCGAGACCCTTCCACCAGGACCCGGGCCGGACGGTTCCGCAGTACGGACAAGCTTTCTCATCGGCACTGATCAGCTTGTTGCAGTTGGGGCAGAGGATGGACTTTCGCCGGTGATTGTTCACGTTCATGGTGCTCCTTAAGGCGGGCCTTGCCGCACGTTGACGAGAGCCCTCCTGCAGCCCGCATCAGCCGGCAATAAGTGCCAGATGCTGCGGGGTGAGATACCAGCGCAGTCTTCCCTCGTGAGTGGGAAGCGAGTCCACATCGATCCTGCCGATCCCGCCCCTCTCGAACTGAATGGACGCTTTGGAACCTGCGGTCAGCAGGGCGGACGCCACCTCGGCGAGCGACGGAAGGTGTCCGGTGACAAGCACCGATTTTTCGCCTGCGTATTGCTTTACGAAACGAAGAGTCTCCTCCGGCGGCGCCAGGGGTTTGACGAGGTCGGTCCGGACGATCTTTTCCGGTGAAAGCCCCAGCTCTTGGGCCACAATGGCCGCGGTTTGCCAGGAGCGTTTCTTCGTGCTCGCAATGATCACATCAACGTGGAGCCCCATCCTTTTCATGGCCCGGCCGGCAGTCCCTATCTGCGTCTCGCCTTCCGGGCTCAAGGACTCCTCCGGGTCCACGTCTTTCTGCAAGTTCGGTCCGTGCTGCATGAGGTAGATCTCCATGGCCTCACCTCCTTCGCGGCGCCGTTTCTCCTTGGTCCGCGGGCCCGAGCAATTCGGCCGCCATCGCCCTCAGTTCCCCCTCCGAAACGTCCGTCCAGAGCCGGTACGCGTCGGCCACCGCAAACGACCAGCCGCCCCGAACATTGGCGCAGCAGATCGATTCCACCTCCCCGCCGAGCCTCGCAAGCGCATCCAAATGGGCGGTCGGCACCGCCACCATAACTGTGCAAGCACCGGCTTTTCTCAGGGCCTCGACCCCGACGCTCATGGTATACCCCGAGGCGAGACCGTCATCCAGCACAATGACCGGCCGCTTGGTGAAGTCCGGCAGTGGCCGACTTCCTCGAAGAAGCCCAAGCCTGCGACTTACCTTTTCCCGGCTCTTGCTGATCCCCTGCTCTACTTGCTCCCGGCTGAGACGAAGATGTTGAACCAGCGGTTCGTTGATGCGCACGGTCCCATCGAAAGCTACCGCGCCATACCCGGCCTCGGTATTCCAGGGAAGGGTGATCTTACTCACCACCAGGAGATCCACGGAAAGGTTCAGGCGCCCTGCCACCTCGAAGGCAACCGGCACCCCACCGGCGGGCACCGCGAGAAGGAGGGCGTCCGGAGAAGCATAGGGTGCCAGCACGGTGGCCAAAATTTCGCCTGCATGGCGTCGGTCGCGAAAGACCCTGACTCGGTCACGGTATTCCGTAAGCTCGATGAGGTTCGCGACCACATCGTCCTCCACGAGCCCTTTCCGAACAGAGACTCGGATCTCTACTTTGAAAGGAATTTACGGTGCTCCTTAAGCGGCAGGCTAACCTTTTCCCCCCTGGATGACAAGCCCTGAGCGAAGGGACACGCTCGCTTGCGAAAAACTAAACGCTGCGTTACAAAATCAGGGTGCTTGTCCCAGCGCATGAGCAAAAACACGGTTGACTCCTGCCAGGCTGTTCGGATCATACTCCCGCGTCTCCTTTGTAGAGACGGGGTGACGAGAAAGGCGCCGCTTATGGCAGAGAAGAAAATCCCCCTGCCGAGACTCGAGGGCTACCATTGTTTCGGCTGTGGTAACAAGAATCCGATCGGGCTCCAGATGGTCCTCTACCGCCAGGGAGACGCCATCTGCTCCGATGTCGTATTGAATGGACATCATGTCGGATGGCAGCACAGGGCCCACGGCGGCATCATCTCCACCCTCCTTGACGAAGTCATGGCCTGGGCTGTGATTTATTTCAAAAGGGCCTTTTCTGTCACGCGGAAAATGACGGTACGGTATCGGGCGCCGGTGCCGGTGGATGTTCCTCTCACCGTGCGAGGAGCTATAGCCCCCGAATCTCCGGCCGGTACCTGCCGAACAGCAGGCGTCCTTCTTGACAGGGAGGGCAAAACCCTCGCGACCGGAGAGGCTGAATTCGTTTTGCTGAGCGCCGAAAGACTCACCGCCCTCCCTGACGACATGAAGCGGGAAATGTTCAGGCTCTTCGCCCGATTCGGTTCAGACCCAGCCTGACGGTGTGGAAAGGGCAAGGAGAGCTGTTGACCTGGAAGGGCTGAAGTATGGCCGAACAGCGCGTCTTCATCACCAGCGGCGACTTGCGGCTTGAGGCGCTCTTCGACCTCGTCCATGGCGCCGCAGCAGCGGTTGTCACCCATCCCCACCCCCTTTATGGCGGCGACATGGAAAACGCCGTGGTCGAATCCGTTGTCCGCGTGTATCGGAGCAGGGGCTATAGCACCCTGCGCTTCAACTTCCGCGGCGTTGGCATGAGCCGGGGAAGGTATGACGATGGCAGGGGTGAACAGGAGGATGCGAGATCGGCCCTCCAGTTTCTTGCCGCGCAAGGGGCGAACAAGATCGACCTGGCCGGCTACTCCTTTGGCGCCTGGGTGAACCTTCTAGCGAATCCGGTGCCAGTGCCACCCGAGCGAATGATCCTGGTCTCCCCACCGGTCGCCTTCCTCGACTTCAGTTCCGTCGGCTTCACGCCGCAACTCAAACTGGTGGTCGCCGGCGGCCGCGATCAATTTGCCCCACCTGAGCAAATCCAGCGGTTGCTGCCTGGGTGGAACCCCGACGCGCGCCTGGAAGTCGTCGACGGAGCTGACCACTTCTACTGGGGATATGCTGAGGAACTTGAGACGATTCTTGGGGCTTTTCTCGACGGCGCCCATGTCAGGGATGGTCGTCCTCGGTGAAGTGAATCGCCTGGTGGGGACAGCTCGGGATGCAAATGCCGTCGAGATCACACTTGGTCTCATCCACTTCGGCTACGCCATCCCGGATTGAGATGGCATTCTGGGGGCAGACGAGGACGCAGGCACCGGTGCCGCGGCACTTCTCCGGATTAATCACAATTTTGGTCACGCCGAACCCTTTCTTCCAAAGAGGCCGGGCTATCTCAAGAAACAATCCGACGAACGGTCGCTCGACTCATCCATCCGCGCAGAGGACAGTCGCTGGTCATAGGTGCGGCAATCCTAAACCAAACACCGGACCCGGTCAAGGTGGGGTCTCGCGAGGAGAGAGCACGTCATGACATAAGTAAGGGAGGAAATCCTGACCCCGGTCAGTTATAATGGTAGCATTGCGTCTCTCTCGTGATCCCTGCGATTTGGAGATTTTAACAACCGGTTCGGCCGGGCCTTAGTCTGCCCGCAAAGAACAGATAGTCGGTCCGAGCCCCTGCGTTGGAATCGCTCAGCTGGTGATCTGACAGTCTCTTGAGGAGGGCGGAGATAATGCGTTGGACGAAAACACTCCTGAGGGTCACGCTGATTTTTCTTATCATAGTGCCCATGGCAGGCTCTCGTCTTGGAGCCGCCACCGACCCGCCCCCAGAGGGAGAAGTGCTCCCGCAGCTTGAGCTCCCCGTTCCCGAGGATGCCCAGGCAAGGACCTATCTCGGCCTTTCGGGCCCCGGGAAGTTCAATGTTCCGCAGATTAAGGCGCAACTGGTCATTATCGAGATCTTCAGCATGTACTGACCCTTCTGTCAGAAAGAAGCGTTCCGGGTGAACGAGCTATATCAGGCCATCCAGAAACGAGCAGACCTCAAGGACAAGATCAAACTCCTCGGGATCGGTGCGGGGAATTCGCCTTACGAGGTGGAGTTCTTCAAGAAGAAATATAAGATCCCCTTCCCCCTTATCCCTGATGAGGACCTCTCCGTCCATAAGGCCCTCGGCGAGGTACGCACGCCTTACTTCATCGGGGTAAAGATCAATCCGGACGGCACCCACAAGGTCGTCTACTCCAAGCTCGGCGGTTTTAAGGACAGCGGAGAGTTCCTGACCACGATGCTCAAGCTGTCCGGGTTGCCGTAGGAGGGAGAACCATGGTGAGGAATCGAAGTGGTTTCGCCGGTTGGATTGCGGTTATCGCGATTTTTCTGTGCTGGTCAACCGTGCAGGCCCAGGCCCCGGACTTCAAACAGAGTATCTACCCGGTTGGGAAGCTGAAACCGCGAGACAGTGTACTGAAGGTCAAGGTGGGCGACCGTGCTCCCGACTTCACCCTGCCGGCCGTGAGCGGCGGCAAGGTCTCTCTGAGTGACTATCTGGGCAAGAAGAACGTGGTCATTTCCTTCGTCCCGGCGGCCTGGACGCCGGTCTGTTCGGACCAGTGGCCCGGGTACAACATCGCCAAGGAGATCTTTGACCAGAACGACGCCACGCTCCTGGGGATCACCGTGGACAACATCCCCACCCTCTACGCCTGGACCAGTCAGATGTGCGGGGGAGGCGGCAAGCTCTGGTTCCCGGTGGTCTCGGACTTCTGGCCCCACGGCGCTGTTGCCGTCAAGTACGGCGTGCTGCGCACAGACGGCGTCAGCGAGCGAGCCATCTTTGTCGTGGACAAGAAGGGCATCATCCGCTACATCGATGTGCACGATATCAATGAGCGTCCGCACCTGGAGGACCTTGCGCGGGCGCTGGAGAAGGTGAACAAGTAGGTCATATCCCCCAAAGCCTCGGGGCCTTGCGCTCGTATCCTTGCTCTTCCGCGACCAGGTCGAGATGGGCGGTGAGGATATCCTCGACGGCCAGGGCCTCGACTGATCCACCTTTCCGCGTATCGAGGATCTTCAGGTACCCCGAGCAGCGGTCGCAGACCTGGACCCGATAAAGATCCTCATCCTCGCCGTAGAAGTATCGGAGATCGTCCGGGTTCTCCGTGCCGCAGAAGGGGCACCCCACACGGGGTAACCGATAGACGGTCCCGCAAAAGGAACAGAGCCCATGACGGCGTCCCTCTTCGCCCACCAGGGCTGCCATGGCAGGCAACGCCCCACAGACTGGACAGTGGGGCCGGTTCCATCCATCGAGCGAAACCTCCCGCGTCGCCGCGGCAGCCGATGCCGACAGTGACGGCTGCAGGCCCAATTTGGCTAGGGCTTTGAGGACAGGAGGCGGTATCTTCAACTCCCCTGCCAGGGCCTCGAGACCTGCTTCATCATCGTTGACCACAGCGGCAAAGAGTCCCTCCAGGTTCACTCCTCCTGACTCCATCGCCTCGAGAAGGCGCTTGCTCCCATCCGCCAAAACGGGATTCTCGCCGAGGCCGATGCGGCAGAGCCTCTCAAGAAGCTTGGCGCTCCGCTCCCGGTCTACGGGGAAGTCCTCGCGGGAGAGCACGGGGAATCCCTCCCTGGTCTTCACAGCCATGTGCGCCCGATCGAGCCTAACCGGCGGCACCGAAATCTCGGCCTGCACCTCGCGCTGCGCCTCCAGGACTTTCTCGCAAAAGGTGACGATCTCCTCGATGTAAGGCCTTTTCTGCCTGAAATCATTGAGTCTTTCTATCATGAGTTGATAGATTGCTTCAACGTCCGTACCCATGTCCCTCCTTATCTCCCCCGAGGCCTGGTAGTCCTTGTAAAATCCCCCTTTGGCAAAAGGGGGATTTAGGGGGATTCTTTGAGGATTGCCTTCTACCCTGCATTATTCACGAATTCCCAGGAATTCGTGAATAAGCCCCCACAACAAGAGGATATTCCTTTGTTGTGGGTTTCGACACAGTGCTTCGCACTGGCTCAAGGTTAGCCCTGAGCGGAGGGCTGCAAAGCCCGGAGTCGAAGCCCACGGGGCAGGTTGTTCATGAAGCCCTAGTGTCGCGTCCCAGAAATAGCTTCAGAAATATGCCTCTTCGTGCTAGGCTGTGGCAACCCGAAGACGAGGAGGCCAAACGATGCTCGGACGACCCTTGAAGCGATTTACCCTCACCTCGGAAACGCGCGACCAGCTTCAGTCTATCGTAAGGTCGCGCTCAATGCCTCAGGCGCTCGCTCGACGTGCCAAGATCGTACTAATGGCTGCAGAGGGCATGAGTAATTCGCAGATCGCTCAGCAGCTCACCCTCTCTCTGCCTACGGTCGGTCTGTGGCGCGAACGTTTCCTCGCCCAAGGGCTCGTTGGGCTCTACGACGAACTGCGGCCAGGAGCCCCTCGATCAATCAAAGATGAGCAGATCCAGGGTCTCATGCAAAGAACCCTCGAGACCAAGCCGGAAGATGGGACGCACTGGAGCTGCCGATCGATGGCGTCGGTAACGAAGCTCTCTAAATCCACCGTACAACGCCTTTGGACTGCCTTCGGTCTTCAGCCTCACCGGCAAAAGCACTTCAAGCTCTCTACCGATCCCTTCTTCGTTGAAAAGGTGCGGGGCATCGTGGGGCTGTATCTGAATCCTCCCGATAACGCGATGGTGTTGTGCGTCGATGAGAAGTCTCAGATTCAGGCCCTAGATCGCACCCAGCCGATGCTTCCCTTAGGCTTGGGCTACGTTGAAGGGGTCACTCACGATTATGTCCGACACGGTACGACAACGCTTTTTGCCGCTCTCGACATCGCCTCGGGCCAGGTGATCACACAATGTAAACAGCGCCACCGCCATCAGGAATTCCTCCAGTTTTTAAGGCACATCGACAACAATGTACCGGAGGATCTCGACATTCATCTGGTGGTAGACAATTACGCCACTCACAAACATCCCAAGCTCAAACGGTGGCTGACAGCTCGTCCCCGCTACCATGTGCATTACACGCCGACCTACGCCTCGTGGCTCAATCAGGTCGAGATCTGGTTCAACATCATCACTCAACGGGCGATACGGCGCGGTAGCTTCCGCAAAGTCAAGGACCTGATCGCTCACATCCAACGATTCGTCGACAACTACAACCCCAAGGCAAAACCATTTGTCTGGACGGCAACGGCTAATTCGATCCTCGACAAGATCAGCCGACTATGTCAGGCTATTTCTGGGACGTGACACTAGGATCTTCATGAATAATTCGGGCTAAATCCCCCCCACCCCCCTTTCCAAAAGGGGGGAAGATCAGTCCCATTTGAGCGCTTATAAGCTTCATCCCCGCCCGCCAAGATCCGGCGGTTGGCCTATCCCTGCGTCACAATCACTCACCTTGAGCACGGAATCCTGTCTCCCCCTGGCAGCTTAGCACAAAAAAACAGGGGAGGGACGTACCTCCCTCCCCTGCCCCATTCTGGATCCTATTCGGATCGTGAGTTCTCGACAATAGCACCCAGCATGGTGATACCGGCGATCAGTCCAGTTGCAGGCCGGAAAAGCTTGCGCAGGGCAATCTTGCGGCTGATCCCCAGATCGTTCTGGGCAATGGCGAACTTGTGGTAGAGTTTGGGATCGTCGACCACAAGAAACACAACACGAATCGTGTCGGCATCCAGGAGCTGGGCTTTGGTATAGTGCTTCTTGACCTCGGCGAGGCGCTTGTTCGCCAGCTCCAGCATGGCCTTCCGGTCGCCGAAGTTCATGGTTCCGGTAGGGCATGCCTTCACGCAGGCGGGCGGAAGCCCGTTCCCCACGCGATCGATGCACATGGTGCACTTGGAGAGAAGGCCGCTCGCCTTGTCGCGCCGAGGAATGTCGTAGGGACACGACTTCCGCACCGCGTCGGCGGCCGCCTCGTCCAGCTCCCGGCTCTTGTCCGTGTAGATGACGGCACCGGTCGCCTCGTCCTTCAGGATCGCCCCTTCTACGTAGCCTTCGGCCGTGTCCTTGCAAGGTGGCTCCAAGCAGTGGCGGCACTGATCCGGGAAAAAGTACCAGTGCAGCTTGCCGCCGGAAACCACCTCACTGAAGCGCACGAGCTTGAAGGTGGAGAAGGAGAGATCTGCCGGGTTCTGGTGACTCCCCAGATTCTGCGTCTCGGTGCCCGGCAGCTTGTTCCACTGCTTGCAGGCAATCTGGCAGCCGCGGCAGGCGGTGCACTTGGTGGTATCGATGAAAAAGGTCTTGTCAGCCATTCAGATCTCACCTCCTTCTACGCCTTCTTGACGTTGGCCATGAAGGCCTTGGTTTCCGGGATCTTGGTGTTGGGATCGCCGATGGAAGGCGTAAGCAGGTTGGTGCTGTCACCGCCGTCCTTGGGTGTCACCCAGCCGAAGCACCAGGGCAGTCCCACCTGATGGACGGTGGTCCCGCCGATGTTGAAGGGCTGGAACCGCTTGGTGACGATGGCCACGGCAGTCACACGACCGCGGGCC
>Ga0187776_10001567_pt1 | contig 11479 bp, 11 predicted proteins | sample 0216_BV02_MP12_2_FD_132426 | JGI IMG/M metagenome (GOLD analysis project Ga0187776, IMG submission 132426) | Tropical peat soil microbial communities from peatlands in Department of Meta, Colombia - 0216_BV02_MP12_20_MG | ecosystem: Environmental > Terrestrial > Soil > Wetlands > Peat | place...
AATCGTGGCAAAAACCATAATTGCCAACCAACAGCTGGCATACGCTGCTTAATTAGTTAAGTAGCCGTCCTTCGCGGCTTCGCCCACGGGCTGCGAAAGGGCGTCGCACAGTGGGCTGGCTTGCGGAGGCCGTCTGAGTCCGCAGGCGAGATCATCAGGCTAGCGGCTCGCGTTTCTTGTCGCGTTCTGACCGCGAGCGGCGAAAGTTGCGGGCAACCGCAGCGGGAATGCGACTACGTATGTAGGCTCTTTACTGGCAGCCGCTTCGGACGCGGGTTCGACTCCCGCCGCCTCCACCAGTCTTTGTAATTCTGGACACAACACTCTTCGCAACGCCCTCCACGGCGCGGCACCCAGCTTGCCCCGCAGTCTCAAGAACATGGAGTACAACCAATTTGGCAAGCGACAGCTGCTCGCCGGCTGCTGTCTAACAGACCGGACGTATTAGACTAGCCTCGCAGTTGGGAAAGGCTTAGCACGACTATCTGAAGGATCATTCCTGGCATCCCGGTTGCTCTTAGTCGGGCAGTGGGCCTACTGGCGCTGGCAATTGCCAGTTTGTCCCTGGTTTGCCAACCGGGGGCCGGTGGCGTTGGCCATCATGGGAGGATTGCATGAGCGAAGATCCGAAGCGGCCCATACTTGTACTGCTTACCAGTCACTGGGTCAGCATGCTGGGCGTGGCGCTGGTGACCACCGCCGGGTTTTCCTGGCTCTTCGTTCTGCCGATCCAACTTCGTGGACATGCCAGCAACCCCTACATCGGGATTGTGGTTTTTATTTTCATCCCGGTTATTTTCGTCTTAGGCCTGATATTGATCGCGCTTGGGGTTTTCCTTGCCCGGCGGCGCATTGAACGCGCCGAGCAAGCGCTCCTGGCGACCGCTGACCGGCGAACCTACATTCGGAGGTTCGCGATTTTCTTCGCGGCGACCACCGCGGTCAACATCGTGATTGGGACCCAGGGCACCTACCGTGCTGTTCAGCATATGGAGACGCCGCAGTTCTGCGGACAGAGCTGCCACGTCATGAAACCGGAATTTACCGCCCACGAAAAATCGCCGCACGCGCGAGTGGAGTGCGTGGATTGCCACGTTTCCCCCGGTGCTGTTGGCTGGGTGGAAAGCAAGAAAGCCGGCACGCGGCAGTTGATGGACGTGGTTTTCCATCGTGTCCACTACCCGATTGAATCCGCCATGGAAAGCAATCGTCTTGTCCCCGCCAGCGACACCTGTGAGCAGTGTCACTGGCCGCAAAAATTTGACGCCGTAAAGCTACGTGTGATTTTCCACTTCCAGGACGACGCGGCCAACACTCAGACACAGACGGTTTTGATGATTCTTACGGGCGGGGGAGAGCTTGGCGGCATTCACGGGAAACACTTCGGCCCCGGAGTTGAAATCCATTACGCAGCTGCGGATGCCAAGCGTCAGACCATTCCCTGGGTGGAGTACCGGAACCAGAGTACCGGCGAGTCCCGAACGTTCTTGGCGGATGGCTCAACCGCGCAGTCTGTCGCGAATCTACCGCGCTATCAGATGCAGTGCGTCGATTGCCATAACCGTCCAACCCACACCTTTGAGCTTCCGGAGCGCGCCGTCGACCGAGCCATGGGGCTGGGAAACATTTCTCCAACCCTGCCCTTTATAAAAAAGAAGGCGGTGGAACTGCTCAAGGCGAACTATTCCAGTAACGAAGAGGCTTCGCGGATGATCCCGGCGGGATTAGCCGAGTATTACCGGCAAAGCGACCCGGTCACCTCGTCGCAGCGCGGCAAGGATATATCGAAGGCTGGCGCTGAGATTGCCGCAATCTACAATCGGAATGTGTTTCCCGAACTCAAGGTCACCTGGGGCACGTATCCCAACAATCTCGGACACACCGATTTCTTGGGGTGCTTCCGTTGCCACGACGGCTCGCACTCCACCTCCGATCAGAAGGCAACGATTACGCAGGATTGCAGCACGTGCCACGAGCCGCTCGCCATCGAAGAGGCATCTCCTGGGGTATTGAAGACGCTTGGTCTTGAAGAACGCATTACCAGCCTGCAAAAACCCTGAAGCTAAAGGAGCTAAACGATTTGGGATCAGATGGTACGTCCGTTGCAGAATCCTCTCGTGCGCCGCGAGAATCTGATTACCAGAGCCTGTTGAGGAGGAAGAGCGGATGTCCCTTACGCTAATTGGCATTTGCCTTGCGGGATTGTGCCTGGTGATTGTAATTTGGATCAGACGCAGGAGAGATATGCGGGAGCTGGAGCTGCATAGCATTACACCAGAGGCTCTCCATGCATTGTTGGCCTCGAATCAAAAGTTACCACTTTTTGATGTTCGCCAGCCCCTGGATTTGTTGGCCGATTCCGAGATTATCGCTGGCGCAACCAGGATTCCACCAAAAGAGCTGCTTCAGAGTCCATCCCTCATCCCGAACGATAAAGATGCTGTCATTTACTGCACCTGCCCTGGTGATAAAACCAGTCGAGCTGTCTTGCATCGAGCGCAGTCTCTGCATTTCACCAGGATCAAATTCCTCAGGGGTGGACTGGCAGCCTGGAAAGCAAAGGGCTATCCGGTTGAGCCGTACCTGAAGTCTTTCCACCTCGACACCAGGACCTAGCTTTACCTTTGACGGGATACGTCGGGAATGGCGGCACGCCTTCGCTCGCCGCGACCCGTCGGAGGACGAGGTCCGAAGCCGGAAATGCATCCGGCTCGGCAAGCGCGCGGAGCGCGGCATACTGCGCAGTCGTGTTCGCGCCCCTGACATTCCTCGCGGCTAACGACTCTCGCTGAAGCGCTCTTCCTTCCAGGGATCGCCGTGCATGTTGTAGCCGTTCTGCTCCCAGAAGCCGGCGATGTCGCGATTGAGAAATTCCAGGCCACGCACCCACTTCACCGACTTCCAGCCATAGAGATGGGGAACGATCAGGCGCAGCGGATAGCCGTGCTCGGGGGTGAGCGGCTCGCCGTCGTGGTGAGTGGCGAAGAGGACGTTGTCGCGGTCGAGGTCGGCGAGCGGAATGTTCGCGGTGTATCCCTGCTCGGCATGAACCAGGACGAAGGCTACACCCGGCTGGAGCCGGACAAGGCGAAGGATCTGGCGGAAGCCGACACCTTCCCAATGATTGTCGAAGCGGCTCCAGCGGGTGACGCAATGGAAGTCGCTTGTGACGGAGGTCTTCGGAAGGGCGTCGAACTCAGCCCACGTCAAACGAAGCGGGGCTTCCACGAGTCCGTAGAGGCGGAAATCCCAGGTGGCGGGATCGAAGCGCGGAATCGATCCATAGTGCAGCACCGGCCATTTCAGCGTGGCCGATTGCCCGGGTGGCAACCGGTGCTCCTGCCGCATCTTCTTCTCCAGTTCCCTGCGTTCATTGCCTTCAAATAGCATTCAGCGTCTCGCCTGCGTGAGGTCCCAAGAATCTGATCCGCGGAGTGCGAGGAAGTTGCAAATTGTGTCAGGTCGCGCCGGCGCGCCTCCTCCTTGGCCTCGCCACTTGCCAGCCGGGTGCAAGTTGCCTATAGTCGCGTGCCCGGAATAGGGGAGCGTCGAAAGGACACGGAAGAAGTGGCTCATTATCTGCTGGGAGTAGATATCGGGGGCACAAAGGTTGCTGCCGGACTGGTGAACGATCAGGGCGCTCTGGTATTTAAGACGCGCAATCCCATGAATCCGACGGGCACGGCGGAAGAGGGCTTTGCGGCCGTGCGCACTGCAATCGATTCCACGTTCGCGCAAAACCCAGGCCTAAAGGTGGAGGGGATCGGCATCATTTCGCCCGGTCCGCTCGATCCCAAGCGGGGCGTAGTCATCAATCCTCCGAACATTCCTGGCTGGCGGAATTTCGAACTGGCCAAGGAAGTGGAGCGCGCGTACCACCTTCATGTCCTGCTGGATAACGATGCCAATGCCGCCGGCCTCGCCGAAGCGGTCTGGGGCGTTGGCAAAGGGTACGAGAACGTACTGTACGGCACGTTGGGCACAGGCTTTGGTACCGGAATTATTCTCCATGGCCGCATATATCACGGGCGCACTGGCGCGGCGGCCGAAGGCGGACACGTATCGATCGACTATCGCGGCGCCGTGTACTGCAATTGTGGCAAGCCGGGATGCATCGAGGGATTGGTATCGGGGACTGGAATCGCGCGACGTGCCCGGGAGAGGGTGGCAAAGGGTGGACAGGCTGGAGCCACGATTCTCGAGCTTGCGGGCGGCCGAATTGAGAACGTCCACGGAGAAACCGTAGGATCGGCATGGCATCGGGGCGATCCGCTGGCCAAAGAAATTTTGCAGGAGACCGCGGATTTTCTCACCGTTTGGGTGGGCAATATGATCGATGTGCTGGAGCCGGACGTAATCGTTTTCGGAGGCGGTGTCAGCGAGTTGATGCATCCCTGGTTCAGTTACATCCAGCAGCAGGCGCCGAAGTGGTCGGTGAATCAGCGCGCAGCGGAAATCGCACTGCTGGAGGCGAAATTCGGCGCCGATGCCGGGATCGCTGGTGCGGCGGCGCTCTGCCTGGGGATCAAAGCGAGTGCGTCGAGCGGCGTCACTGACTGAGAAAACACCTCAGGAATTGGTGAAGTCCTGTCCTGAAGAGCATTCGTTACAGCAACCATTTAAACTAGTCGCCCAGCATCACAAATGAGGACCAGCCATGGCTGTTAAGCCGATCACCTTTGCAAAGGGCAAACACGACATTTCATTGCTTCCTGGGATGGCGAATCGCCATGGATTGATTGCCGGCGCTACCGGGACCGGAAAGACCATCACGCTGCAAGTCCTGACCGAGCAATTCAGCGAGCGCGGTGTGGCGGTGTTCTTGGCGGATGTGAAAGGCGACCTGGGGGGTATCAGTCAGCCCGGTGGAGACAGTTCAAAGGTACAGGAGCGAGTGAAGGAGCTCAAACTCAGCGCTTACAAACCCACTGGCTATCCGGTGGTCTTCTGGGATGTCTTCGGGGAGCAGGGCCATCCAGTGCGAGCCACCATCTCGGAAATGGGACCGCTCTTGCTCAGCCGCATGTTGAACCTCAACGAAACACAAACCGGAGTGCTCAGCATTGTCTTCAAAGTGGCCGACGACACCGGATTACTGCTGCTGGACATGAAAGACCTGCGGGCGATGCTGGAATATGTCAATGAGCATGCGGCGGAGATTCAGGGACAGTATGGCAACGTCTCTGCCGCCAGTGTGGGCTCAATTCAGCGCGGATTGCTCTCGCTTGAGCAGCAGGGAGGCGAGAAGTTCTTTGGTGAGCCAGCTCTGAATCTTGAAGATCTGCTGCAGAGCGACGCCAGCGGCAGGGGCATGATCAACATTCTGATGGCGGGCAAGTTGATGCAGACGCCGAAACTCTATGCCACGTTCCTGTTGTGGATGCTCTCCGAGCTGTTCGAGCAGCTGCCTGAAATTGGCGATCCCGAGAAACCCAAGCTGGTTTTCTTTTTCGACGAAGCGCATCTGTTGTTCAGTGACGCACCCAAGATTCTGCTCGACCGCATCGAGCAAGTCGTGCGCCTGATCCGCAGCAAAGGGATTGGAGTGTACTTGGTGACGCAGAATCCTTTGGACGTGCCTGACACCGTGCTCGGCCAACTGGGGAACCGGGTGCAGCACGCGCTGCGGGCTTTCACACCGAAAGATCAGAAGGCAGTCAAAGCCGCCGCTGAGACGTTCCGCGCCAATCCCGGGCTGGACGTCGCCAAGGCCATAACCGAACTGGCGGTAGGTGAAGCCCTGATATCCACCCTCGACGAAAAAGGCATGCCTGGTATCGTAGAACGTGCCCTGGTTTTCCCGCCGCAGAGCAAGATCGGTCCCATCACTCCCGAACAGCAGCGCCAGATCATCCAGCAGTCGGTATTGTTTGGTCACTACGAGCAGGCCGTGGATCGCGAATCCGCTTACGAACGTCTGAAGCAAAAGGCTGGCGCCTCTCCCGCCCCGCTTCCAGCTGGACAAGAGCAACCCACGAGCGGCTGGAGCCTGGGCAGCGTGCTGGGACAATTGGGATTGGGCGGTGCAGGCACACCGGCATCGCGTGGACGAGGACGTCCTCCAGAGACGCTGGCACAGGCAATGGCAAAAAGCGCAGCTCGAGCCATGGGAAGTTCGGTGGGACGGCAGATCGTGCGAGGAATTATGGGTTCAATCCTGGGCAGTTCGCGTTCCAGCAGGTACTGAGGCCCAGCCTGGTCAGCTGATCAGCCCCCGAGCCATAAACACAACTCCGATCACCATAAACACAAACGAGAACAGCCAAAAGTTACGCAAGTCAGTGAGCAGCGCGATCGAGCAGAGGACGATGGCGATCTCCAGGAAGATCTCCGCGGTATCGAACTGATTGGCTTTGCGGGAAGCGGCATTGGACTCAGCCTCCAGTTCCTGGGCTTTATGCTGGATCTCTTCGGCATCATTCTTCTGGACTCCGGCGCGGCTGTGGAAGTCCTCCGCCAGCTTCTGGCCGCTTGCGATAATGCCGGCCAGCTGCGAGTCCGCTTCGTACATATGCGAGCGGACGTTCTTTGCCTGGTAATAAGCCCATTGGTCATTGGCCTTCGTCTGAATGAGCACCTCTTCGGTGTGAGCACGGTGGCCGAGCATGGTCGCAACGGCTAACAACACCGCGATGATGGCCATGGTCAGGCCGATCCTGCGCTCTTCCGACCGCTTAGCTTTTTCCAGACCTTCCTTCAGCTCTTGCGTTTCCATGCTTTTCACCACAGAGGACACAGAGGATAGCAGACACCAAACCCAAATTCACCACAGAGGATACGAAGGGGCGCGAAGGCATTTGAGCATCCGGCTGGCTTTCGTTAAGTGATCATTTTAAGTTGGGAAAGCAGAGAGGCATCGCCCGCTGCCGAGGCTCAGCATGACCCGAGTGCTATTTCCTATTTCTGTTGTGTGGGTTCGTGTACTTTGTGGTTCAGTTCTTACCGCGTCACCCGCTCCTCGGGCATCACTTGGCTTCGGACGCGTTCCAGCAACCGCTTCAGCTCGCCACTGAACTGCACGGGATAGGTGTCGGCGGAAGAAAGGTCACGATAGCGCTCAGGAATTCGTTGCAGTTGCTGCCGGAAACGGTTTTGAATCTGAGGCAGGGTCGGTGATCGATCGGTACGCCTGCCGTCTTTCATCACGCACGTCAAGAGAGGTTCTGTGTCAGGGCATTTTTCTCCGGCGCAGGCGACCAGATCATGTGAGTAGTGTCCGCCGGCGTTGGCAAAGCGAAAGATCTGCTTCGTTCCGGGATAGTTCATCTTGTCCTGGCTAAACTTGGCGTGGTAGCTCTTCTGACTGCCTTCCTTTACTTCCACCAGTTTGTATACGCCGCTGAGCGCGGGAGCGTCGGAAGAGGTGGCCAGCGCCGTGCCTACTCCGAAAGCGTCAATGGCCGCGCCCTTGCGGATCAAGCTGGCTATTTTTGTTTCGTCAAGATCGCCGCTGGCAAAGATGCGCGTACTGCTGAGCCCTGCCCGGTCCAACTTATTGCGAACGGCACGCGAGAGCTCCACCAGATCGCCGCTGTCCAGGCGTATTCCCTGCGGTTTGAGGCCTGCCGCGATGATCTTGTCTACAGCGGCTAGGGTGTCGTAGGTGTCGACGAGGAGCACCGATGTTTCGGGAAACACCTGGCAGTAACGGCGGAAGGCTTCCAGCTCATCGGGCATTGCCATCACGAACGAGTGGGCCATGGTGCCAAGCGTAGGTATTGCGAAGCGGAAGCCCGCCTCCACATTCGAAGTGCCCGCTAAGCCGGAAAGATATGCCGCCCGCGCGGCCAGCACGCCCGCTTCCGGACCATGCGCGCGGCGCGCGCCAAACTCGACGACATCTCTGCCCTGGGCGGCATCGACAATGCGCGCGGCCTTGCTCGCAATCGAAGTCTGAAACGTGATGGTGGTAAGCAGGAATGTCTCGACCAGTTGCGCCTCTATGATTGGCGCCGTGATCCGCAACAGCGGCTCGAGCGCGAATACGGGAGTTCCCTCCGGCACCGCCCAGACTTCGCCGGTAAAACGGAGACTCGCGAGATAGTCAAAGAAAGCCGGGCCCACGTGCTTAAAGGAAGGGTGCGCGCGAAGAAAATCGATTTCCTCAGGCGAGAGACAAACGGATTCCAGGAAATCGAGCGCCTGTTCCAATCCGGCGGCGATCAGATAGCGGCGCTCGGGCGGCAGATGGCGGACGAAGAGTTCGAAGCTGGCCACAGGTTGAAAGCGGCTTTCAAAGAAAGCTGCCGCCATGGTGATCTCGTAAAGATCAGTGAGCAGCAGTGATCGCGGGCAAGCTGGATCGAAAGGTTGGTTCATTGGGTACGATTTGTGCCCTAGCGATTATAGGCGGAAGCCCCTGGAGGAGAGGACAGGGCTTGCCTCACTGCCCGCTGGTCGCACTCAGATTGGCGGCTGGCCGCACCAGACGCATGTACTCTTCCAGGGTCACAAACCGGTATCCGTGGCTCTTGAGCTCAGGGATCAGCTTCTCGATGGCTGGATAGGTAGTGGAAAGCTCGTGGAAGGTGAGGATGTGCGTGGTCACGCCATGCTTCTCGCGGTCAGCGATCTGTCGCAGCACGGAGTCGGTCAACGACGGCTTGGGGCACTGACTTGCCCTGCCTGCACAGAGATAGTCCAGCGAGTTCACATCGCGCAGGGCGATCGGCAGCTCCGATGAGATGGTCAGGATGTGATAGCCGCGAGCTTGGAGATCACGCGCCAGTTCGGGAGTCATGATCCAGTCCGGGGGACGAAGATAGAGCGGCGTCCTGCCGGTGACCGACTTCACCATTTGCGCGCCTTTGTCTACGTCGGCAACAGCCCCAGTTTCGCCTTTCTGTTTTTCCAATAGGCGCAATTGGACGTGGCTGTAAGTGTGATTTTCGATCTCGTTGCCGCGGCGGAACGTTTCGCGCGCAGCATCGAGGCAAGTTTTATCGATCCTGGGCTCGCGGCGGTCGCCGTAACTTCCAGGAGTCAGTCGCCATCCCATCACAAAGAAAGTAGCCTTGACCTGATCTTTGTCGAGCAGATCGAGCAGGCTTGGCGTGGGCTTCTCCGCTCCTGGGGGCGTGCCAAAGAGCACGTAAGGGCGGGGGCCGTCATCAAAAGTCAGCGCAATCAGCTTTTCCTGCGACGCAAAAGAGTTTGCGGTAGTAGCGAGTAGGGCGACAAGCAGGCCGATAATTTTCTTCATATAGTTCTGGAGCGGGGGCTTCAACACCATCTTTCTACGGAAGGGACCCACGCGTCATGTCGCAATGGTGCTGATACCAACCGGCATGTCAATATGGGATTCTGTGGATCGTGTCAGGCGTGGGCACTCATACCCGCGGGTTTAACCGAAGTCGCAGGCGAGAGTTGACTGTAGTGTGCAATTTCCGGGAGAGCGGCTCTAAATGGCTTCTTCGCGTGCAGGCAGCTGTTGCCCATCGACGACGATGCCGTACTTGGCACCCAGGAAGCTGCGGAGTTCGACAGGGAGCGCTTCCGCCAGTTCCTGCCAGGTAAGCACTTTGCAGCGGCGACGCAGGTCGCCCGGCTTCACCGCCCGCACCACCAAGAACCATGCTTCAATCAAGTCGGGGCGCCGGGCATCGGTGATCACGCAGAAAGAATCTCCAGTCGCGTGAGCGGCCATGACATTCCGCAACAGCTGGTAGGAGAGATATGTTTCCCTCGTCTGCGGCAACAGGCTACGCTGGAAAATCACATCGAAATCGCGATATTGCTGTACGAACTTTTTCGTCTTCTGCTGAAAGCCAGGTTCGGTCAGCTTCGACTCGACCAGCAGATTCCCCAGGCGCATATCAACTTCAGTGCGGTCGAAGCGGCCGTTCAGCAGGGGTACCCGGGCTCTCATCCCGAATTGTGGGGCACATCCCAGTTCCACTCCCATCATTCCAATCAGTGAGCTGCTTTCACACACGCAGGGATAGCAGAAGACATTCATCAGCAGCGCATCGGAGCTGTTGCACGAGTCGAGCTCGCGCCACCTGCGGTCGCTCCGCGGCAGCGAGCTTTTCGATTGGCTGTGCGGCTTATTCAGCCGACGCTTCCAGTCCGGCTTGGCGAGGATCGCGGCGTAGCTGGCGTCAAGAAAATTTCCGTGCCGCAAGGCATCGGCGGAGGGCTCGTAGGCAACGGTGGGTTCGGCACCGTAGCTGAGCTGATGTGGCAGCCGATGAACCTGTGCGTACTCCTGATTACGACGATTCAGTTCCAGGCGAAGAGCAGTGGCGAACATAGAAGAACCGGGATCAGCAGTCAGCAGTCAGTAATCTGAGCGATGGTGGCGCAGCCTTCAGCCACTCAGATTGGCGGACTACAAAATTGCCCGATTGCAGTGTGATTTTATGCGGCTACCACTGGCTTTGGCACGATCCGGTATTTCAAGAATTGCTGACCCTGCCGGGTGATGACAACCTTGTAATCGATACAGGAGATCAGTTCAGCGCTTTCCAGGAAGTGCACCCATTGTTCGAAGCTGCTTCCATCGTAAAGCTCGGGATAGCGGGATGCGAGTTCGATGTACAAACGCCGGAAGCGAACCAGCGCGATCCCGCGGGTTCCGGCGGCAGCGGTCGTTTGCAGAGCGCAAACCTGGCTTTCCCAAAGAATGGCGGAATCTTCTTCAAAGGCGTGCGCGACGGAGAGTACAGAAAAAGGCTTATCCGATAATTGCAAGCACAAATGCCGCGATTCCCGCTTTTCCGCCAGGTGAGCTATGCCCAAAGCCACAATGACAAGGATGAAGAAAATGAACGAGGCGAGAGTCACGAAAACCACGGGCATAAATCACCCCAGACCACATCCCAGACTCAACTAAGTTACCCCAGTTTTCTTCACCCAGCAACGGCTCGTTTGACCTTCTGGCAATTTTCTGGGTCGAGATATTGCTGAACGCTCTCCAGGATCTCCCGGTGACGCCATTTATTGACAAACGCGCTGCCACCGAGCGAGGCAAAATGTTGCTCGGCAAAGGCATCCGTTTCTCTTGACTCCAGAATGATGATCGGGGTTGCCTGTTGGTGGGTGCGGGCGGCGTCTAGAATCCGCTTGCAACTGAGCTCTGGGGGATGGTCTGAGGCGAGGATGAGGTCAAAGGAGCGGGACTCCAGCAAGCCCAGGGCCTGATCGGTGTTCCAGGCCGTGGTGGTTTCATGGCTCTGGTCTTGAAGCAGGCGCTCCAGCTTGATCAAAACTTCCTCGTCGCTGTCAGCAATCAAGATGTGCTTCTGGCTATGGTTCATGAAAGTTCCTCATTTAAAGTGTTCAGCCTCCTGCCGCGCAACTTCTTTCTGCCAGAGCAATGCGATTTACAAGAAACTATCAGGCACAAGACCCAGAGGCTGTGACGGAAATCACGAATTGGGCGCGATTTCTAGCCATCAGTAGGGCGCATTTAGAATCGGGACAACGGCCATCCGTAACGCCAGGCTCGGAATCTATTCTGGGACACTAATTTTGCCAG
>Ga0187776_10001569_pt1 | contig 11477 bp, 8 predicted proteins | sample 0216_BV02_MP12_2_FD_132426 | JGI IMG/M metagenome (GOLD analysis project Ga0187776, IMG submission 132426) | Tropical peat soil microbial communities from peatlands in Department of Meta, Colombia - 0216_BV02_MP12_20_MG | ecosystem: Environmental > Terrestrial > Soil > Wetlands > Peat | place...
CTGTTGATAACAGGCGATATCACAAGTTACGGGGACCAGTACTTGGCTCGCCCCGGGTTACTGGTGATATCGCGATTTATCAACATTTAGGCCGGCATTTTGACGTAATGCTGAACGTGTAAACTGGCGGACAAGCGCGAATCAGAACAGGGGCGCCGCAGCGATAGGGCTCATCTGCCCAACAACACCCACTTCGCTTATCGTTCTTCCAGGTCCCGCGCAGTTTGAAGTAGTTGCTTTACCGTGGCGATGATGCCCTGAAGCTTTGCAATCTCCATTTGTTGTTTCTGAATCGTGTCAAGCAGGCTGTTCCACTTCGTGATGCTCACCGTCATGCGCGGGCGCGAATTCTTGTGTTTTACTGGCTTAGCACCGAAATTTGGCGCGCTTTGCATTTCGTAAAGGAAGTCATCATCGTGCGAATGAAAGCCTGGCATGCTTTAACCCCTTGCCATTGTTTATACTCTCGGTCACTTCCGGTCGTCAATCGTTCACATGCCACATCAGAGTTGGTAAGAGGCATTATCACCAGGAATCCAGGTTACTTGCGATATCGCGATTTTTCAACAGTTACAGGCGTTATCACAACCGACATGCTTTAAGTGATGGAGCGATGCATTGATTCTGACTCAGCCTCGGTCAAACCGACTCATCTGGGTGGAACATAAAGGCTTGCAAAGAACCTCCCCTCACCATACTCGCGAGCCAGGTCCGTTAGCGGGATTGTCTTTGATCCTGTCTTGTAATCTGGCAAGCCGTCAGTCCAAATCAAGGTAACTGGATGACCGGCGGGATATTTCTCCAATAGCCATTTCATAGTGAGGTCCACTCTTGGTTCATCAAGGGGCAAAACCTGGGCCTCAATTTGGCAAACAAGGAGAGAAATGTCGCTGCGGTAGAGGCCTTGTTGCACGTGCGACAATGGCAACACAATTTGCAGGCCAAGTGAAAAATCAAAATTGATCTCTGCAAGAGCGAACTCTAAAAAGCTTATCCCGTGGACCAACCTAATCTCAACCTGTTCTTCCTCTCCATGCAAACGAAGCAATCTAGTAGTGTCCTCCATGAAGGCGGGGCTCCCAGGTACGGCGTATACCGCATTCCCCCGAAGACGGGCTTCTTTTAGGAGGGCACTTGCTATAAATTCGTAAACTTCACCGGGCCTTGACCACTTGAATCTGTAGGGGATATCAAAGGAAATCAATCGTTTTCCCTGATCGTGTAACCAGGTGTAGACGGGATGAGCAGCCGTCCGGAAGAAAATCCTGTCGGCAAGTAGTAGCTCGTGTTCAGCTTCTTTCGTCAACCATGAGATTTTCCCTGGGCCGACCCCGATTACTGTGATGGTCGCCATCTTAGCGGCTCCAATCCGCCAGGTCTCCGTTTGCAAGTTTCATTATTCCCCCGGACGAACTGGTAGAACAGAGTAGCGAAGCCGAGGATCCCTACAACCCATGCGACCCAGTAGATGAACTTTTCGATGGGCTTCCTGTGGTCGTCCATGTATCGGACCGAGTACGCAGACTGCTGGCAACCAGACGATAGCACCGTTACAGCGATCAATGGAAACTGGTTTTATCGCGAGTAACCGGGTTCCTTGTGATAACGCGATTTATCAACAGTTGTCCGCCCCTGCGCCGTCCATCCTCAGCCAATTCGTTGACTTACCTCCCTGTGCAGCCTAATATCCCGCGAAATGGTGGATGCGCAATCCTTGATCGGACGCACAATCTCCCACTACCGAATCGTGGAAAGGCTTGGTGGCGGCGGGATGGGTGTGGTGTACAAGGCGGAGGACGTAACCCTCCGCCGGTTCGTGGCACTGAAGTTCCTGCCCGAGGATTTTGCACGCGACCTGCAGTCACTGGAAAGGTTTCGCAGGGAAGCGCAGGCGGCATCGGCGCTGAATCACCCGAACATTTGCACCATCTACGAAATCGGCGAGGAAGAAGGACAGGCCTTTATCGCCATGGAGTTTCTGGATGGGGCAACGCTGAAGCATCGTATCGGCGGTCGCCCGATGGACCTGGAAACCATTCTGGATCTTGGCGGCCAGATAGCCGATGGGCTCGATGCGGCGCATGCCGAAGGCGTGGTCCATCGGGACATCAAGCCAGCGAATATTTTCGTTACTAAACGCGGCCACGCAAAGATTCTCGACTTCGGGCTGGCGAAAGTGGTCTCTTCGGCCCACGCTGCACAGGGCATTGGCGTTTCCTCGATGCCCACCGCCGTGTCGGAAGAGCTTCTCACGAGCCCCGGCGCTACCGTGGGCACGGTGGCTTACATGTCCCCGGAACAGATTCGCGGCAAGGAGCTGGATGCGCGCACCGATTTGTTCTCCTTTGGCGTGGTTCTCTACGAGATGGCGACGGGCGCCCTTCCGTTTCGTGGGGATACCTCAGGAGTGATTACCGAGGCGATTTTGAACCGTGTTCCCGTCCCTGCCGTACGGCTGAATCCCGACGTGCCGCCGGAGCTCGAACGCATCATCCATAAAGGGCTGGAGAAAGACCGCGACCTGCGTTACCAGCACGCCTCCGACATGCGCACCGACTTGAAGCGCCTGCGCCGGGATAGCAGCTCCGGCCGCATCTCGGCGACCGGAACGCAGACGGTTCAGCAGTCGGCGACGGAAATCGGGAGTAGCTCCGCCAGCGTCGTGGCAGTGCAGCCTGCTGCGAAACCGTCGCACACAAAATATATCGTTGCGGGTGCGGCCGCCGCCGTTCTGTTAGCGGCGATTGCATTTGCCCTGTTCCACCTCGAAGGCAATTCCAACACGTCAAACGGTCCGGCGAAGGTCGCACAAATCAGTCACTGGAACAAACCTATTAAATTGCCGAAGCTCTCCCCGGACGGGCACACGGTAGCCTTCACCTCGCCAGTAGATGGGATTTCGCAGTTATTCGTGATGCTCACCTCCGGCGGCGAGCCGTTGCAGCTCACGAAGGATGAGGGCGACAAGTTCGTTGACAGTTTTTCACCCGATAGCACCGAAATCTACTACGCAAGGAGCATATTTGCGTTCGAGGGATGGGCCATCCCGACCCTCGGCGGAAATCCACGACGCGTCGTCGCCGGCATCGCGTTGGCGCCTTCTTCAAACGGCCAATTCATCTATTACATTAAGGCGGGAGAGCGCGGAATCTACCGTTCCAATCGCTCGGGGTTGGGAGAAGAAGCCGTTTACACCTTTGATGCGCACGCGCTTCCGCCAGCCCGGATATTGCCCTTCTCCACCACGAATCACTTGCTCGTCTTGAACACGGCCGCCATTGCGACTTCCGAAGGAACATTTCATGCTTACGACGTGGATCCGGATACCAAGAACGCGGTTGACCTCGGTGAAGTCCCTGCGAGTCTTGACGACGCTTCCTGGGGCGAAGGCGGAAAAACCCTGCTCCTCAGCCGCACGGTGAACGGATTAACGAACCTTTGGGAATACAACCTGAGAGACAAAACGATGACGGAGCTTACCTCCGGCGCAGGGCCCGATTTCTCGCCTTTGCGGGATCCCGGAGGCAAAGGCATCTACTTCGTGAACGGCAAAGGGGCGGGTATCCTGACCTCCTACAATCCTCGTTCCAAAAAGTTCACGGACATTGCTGCGGAGAATGCCACCCAGCCGGTGGTATCCCCGGACGGAAAGCGAGTGCTCTACATAACGGAGGCGGAAAAGGGGCACGACGAATTGTGGGTGGCAAATGTGGACGGCAGCAACAAGCTGAAGCTGGCCTCATCCAAAGTGCTCGTCACGGGGGACTGGCTTCCAGACAACGCGCACTTTTTCTTTATGGAAGAGGAGCCCGAAAAACTTTACATCGCAACGGCCGACGGCAGCGGTATCCGCCCGGTCCCCTGGATCGGCCAGGTAATACAAAATATCATCCCGAGTCCGGACCAGAAGATGATGTATGTCAATAGCTTCGATCAGGGCGCTTCGAGAGTCACGATATGGAGAGCGACTGCCGACGGATCGAACCCGGAGAAGCTGACCGACGGATGCGGCCACGCCTGGATCGCTGCGCCCGGGAACCAGTATTTGCTGACGATCGACGTACGGGAAAAGGGCATTTATCAATTGTCGCTTGCCGACAGAAAGTGCACCATGCTCGTGCCGGGCATCGCCACTTTCGGCGCCATTCTTTCGCCCGACAGAAAATCGTTTCTCTACGCGGTTCCCTCGCGCGCCGACGTGACCATTTACCGCCAGCCTTGGCATGACGGGAAACTCACCGGCCCTTCACAGGTCGCTCTGAAACTCCCTTTCACATTTCCGCTGATTGCCGGAGGCAATGCCTACGATTTTTCGCCGGATCTTTCCAGCATCGTTTACGCCCGGCCCGCCGGCCAGGCCGATCTCTATCTGCTCAGTCAGAAATAATTCGTATTCGTGACACAGTTTCGGATTCTCTCAGATCCGGGGCTCACTCCCAAGGCCCAGTAAGTGTTGATAACAGGCGTTAACACTCAGAACCCCGGTTACTGGTGATATCGCGATTTATCAATAGTTATGGTGCGAGACCCAACTCCTTAGAATGCTGCTAGGATGTCCACACCAGCGTGGGCAATCATGTTGGCACGCAGTCCTCGCCGTACCACAACGGAAACACCATAGATGCAACCAAGCACAAAGATGAGAACCATGTTCTTCCAGCCTTGGTATGCGTGACAGAGGCCAAAAACGGCGGCCTGACCAAATATGCCTATGCTCACTCGGCCGGAGAAAAAAGATATTTGTCGCTGGAGATATCCACGGAACACAGTTTCTTCGCAGATTCCTGCGCTGATTGCCATCACTATCCAGGCAGCAATCTCAAACCCATTGTTCGGGCGCATTCCTTGCACCGAGGCCCATCCCGATTGCCCCAAGACTCGGGCCAAAATCAGCGCAACCACGAAGGTGATTGCGGAGAGCAGGAGCGCCACCGGAATGTCCAGCAACAGTGAACGAGGGGCACGTGCCGCGCGTTTCACAAATTCAACAAACACAACGCTGGAATTCCACAAGCTGAATGCGAACACAACCCACTCCATCAGAGTGACAATCACAAATAAGGAGAGGTGCCCGAGCTTGGCGCTGGCCGAGCCTAAATGTACGAATGCCAACAGTCCAGAAGAAGCCGTTAAAAGCGCTAGGACACAGCAGGTATGCCATATTGGAGCAGTTGCGAATTGCTCCTGGCCCACTTGGGATTGAGCATCCATCCAAGCCGGAGTATACGCACTAGCCTGTGCATTTTGTATGACTGTGAATGAGTTGGTTTTTCTTGAACGCCTCGTAACTGTTGATAACAGGCGTTTTCACAAGTAACCGGACCAGTACCCGGGATTTCCGATCAAGGGAGCTTGCCTCGGGTTACTTGTGAATACGCGATTTATCAATAGTTATCCGGACCCTGACCCATCAGGACATCACATGGAAATACGCTCAGTTTCGGAGAGTCGGGAGGTCTAATCTGCCGATATTCAACTGCGAGCGCGATTATTCATATCACCTTAGGGTCGTGTAACAAGCCCGGCGAGCGACCGCGATGGTCCCGATTGTCAGTCAATCCTTCCAAACGGTTCTAGGTCCGCTGATTTGCGGGTCGCTTGCTCGACAATGTTTGCGTCTGCTGAGCGCTGAATCACGATCGCGTTTGGGAACAAGCCTCCCAGCACGATGAACAATATTCCGAAAGCAAGGATCCAACGCTCGCGTGGTAACGCGTCCGCCATTACGGTAAATCCGGTGCGACGCTTGCCGAGGAATAATCGAGTGAATAAACGAAAGATGCTCACTGCATTGATCGCCGTCGCGATCGGCAGCAGCAAACCCGTGAGCGGATGCGAAGCAAGGGTCCCCTGGATCAACAGATCTTGAGAACAGAACCCCAATGTGCCCGGTAATCCCACGAGTGCCAGCCCGAAGATCGCAAACGACACCGCCAAGCGCGGCGCATGCTCAGCCAAACCGAAGTGCCTGCTTGCCGTCAGGTTCTCGCCAAAACGCACCTCGAGCAGCCGCAGGATTCCGAAGAGAGCTACGGTGGAGATCGAAACCACGAACCAATGCACCAGCGCTCCGGCAATTCCTTCTGACGTGCGGCTTTCCAGCCCGCCCAAGATACATGCGGACTCGCTGAGAGCGACAAACGCGAGCAGACGGCGCGGCGAATTCTCTGCAAGCGCCCGTATCGCGACGTAGACCGCTGTGGCGATGGCGAGATATGAAAGAATCGGGAAGAGATTACCGGTGCGCGGAAACAACGGGACGATGAGCTTGGCGGCGACCAACGCTCCGAAATGACCATTGAGCAGAAGAGCGGTTAGGATTGCCGGGCCACCTTCTGCCGCGTCTGCTACCCAGGCGTGCGCGGGGCAAATTCCCTTGCGAAAAATCACGGCAACCACCAGGAGCCCAAAGGCTGCCAGCCCGCCCGGATTTTGGCCTCTCAAGGCGCTGATCGAGGAGACGTGTGATCTGGCCAGGATAAGGCCGATCGCTAGCGCAAGCGCGAGACTTGAAAGTAGCAGGCCAACCACGGGACGCCACGAGCGTGCGCGGAGCCAACCGCTCCACAGAAACGGCATCACGGACAATGTCCACGCGGCGAGCAAAACGACCAGATTCCCCGTGGAGTACGCCAGCAGCGTAGATCCGAGCAGGAACAGAATCCCTCCGATCGTCCCTGTCCCGCAATCTCGGCGAGGAAGGACCAGAAGAGCGCCGAAGGTCAGACAGGAAAATAGCAGCATCAATGCCTGATACAGCGACTCGCCCTTCGGTGCCTCCCCTAAAAGCACCGCGCTTGCCGTGATCGACGCAAGCACAGCTATGCAAGCGACGATGCGCAACTGCCGCCGATAAATCGTGACGAGAACCGCAGCGAGCCACGGAACGCCCACGACGACAGCGGTCAGAAACGGTCCGCGGAAAACCCATTGGGGAACGGACACTAGTCACCCCTCTGTCCCGCCGTACCACGCAAGGAAATCGGCGCCACATCTCGAGGTCGGATCGTAGTCCAAGGCATTTCGATGCGATCGATCCTTGCAAAATATGCGGAGACCTGCGCCAAGGGATCAATCACCCAGCGGTCAAGAATCGTATCGAGGTGGCCGCGGTCAAACGCCCAGCGATACAGCCAGAGTTGAACCCGCTCCGGCAGCAGCTCTTCGGCTTGCTTTCGACCCCCCGAAAACTCACCTCCAAAGGCGGAGTGCATCTGGTGATAGTCGTGCAACATGGACGGTGCGCGCAGAAACTGCATCGTGCGAACGGTGGCGTTTCCAAGGATGTGCGCGACCGCAATCCACTTCCATCCCAGCCCGATTTCTACAAACACGATGCCGACTTGCGCCAAGGTAGCGTAGGCGAGAGAGGTTTTGGCATCGGCGCTTGCGCGACCGACGATTGCCCCGTGGATGGCTGTGGTCAGCCCGATCAGGATCACCAAAGAGGAAGCGAGCACGGATCGTGCGAGCAGCGGTTGCGCTCGAAGCAACAGATATGCGCCGGCATGGATGGAAATCGCTCCGTAGAAAATGGCGCTCGAAGGGGTTGGCCCTTCCATAGCTCGCGGGAGCCATCCTGAAAAAGGGACCTGGGCGGCTTTTCCGGATGCCGCCAGCAAAAGGAGAAGGCAGACGATCACCGCCCGCGTGCTCGTTAACACCGGAAAGCCGCGGTCAAAGGATGCTGTTCCGGCCCAATGATGCAGTGCAAACACACCGACGAGCAATCCAATGTCGCACGCACGATACACGCCGAACACTCGAAGCCCGTTTTCGACCGGAGCCGGCCTCAGTACGAAAAACCCGATCAACAAGACTGACGTGATCCCCACGATTTCCCAGCCTGCCGCCAGCAGGTCGAACGAACCTGCAGCGAACGCCAGGAGCGATCCGAACGAAAACAGGTGCAACAAAAGAAAAAATCGAAGGAACCCAGGCTCCCGGTGTAGGTATGTCGCAGAGAACTGCCCGATGAGTCCGGATAGCACCACCGTCAGCCCGAGGAAGGGCAACGATAGGCGATCCGCCATGAGCACCAGCGGAAAATGGTAGTCCCCCACAACGAACCAGTTGCCGAAAGCGATCGTGACGTTTGATGTGGATGCGACGGTCCAAGCGAGGGCCGTAATTCCGAACGCACACGCGGAAAACGTCAGGCTGGTGATCCATGATAGAAAGCGCTCTCCGACGGTCCAACCAAGCAGCCACAGTGATGCCAACACTCCAAAGACGACACCCGGCGCGAGCACCACAACTACTAGAATGGCCTGCGGATGGCTCACTTCGCGAGGTCTCCAGTCGCGGTTTGAGACGTTTGAATCCAGGCCATTGGAAGATGCTGGAGCTTGCCGGTGTACCATTCATAGGACGAGAGCGCCACCGGAAGTCGCTCCAGCGCTTCACGAAATTCTTCAAATCTGCCATCCCTCAGCACATGGACGCGGCCTGAACTCGGGTCTATCGTTGCAAGTCGGATCCAGCGATTCTTCACGAGCTGTTTCAAAGAAGTGCTGGCGTGGATGAGTTTGTCCATCCGATCAGGCGTGGTCTCAATAACAAAAAGAATTCGGACCGGTTCGTGGATTTCAACCATCTGCCAGGGCAATCCAGTGCGCAGGTCGCTTGCGTGCCCGTCCATGACTCCCGCCAAACTTGTCACGTTGTGCGGCAGCTTCGTGCCGCATCCGTATCGGTCGTTGTCAACGAACGAAAAGTAGTATTCAAGACTGATCCCCGCGCAGACCGGGACTACGGCGACGAGCAGCGCCGACAGGCTGTCACCTCTCGGATCTTGCTGGGCGTCATAGGAAACAAGAAAAGCCCGCCGGTCGAGAAACAGTCCCCGGGTCAGGCTGCGCCTGCCGATCACACAAACGGAATTCGTGCAGTGCCCATACTCGGGTCGCGGCTGCGCAAGATGTTCGCTGCGTTCCTGCACATGACGCAGCGCAGCAACCGCATCTCCCGCGGCGCACGATTCGAATCGGCGTGCGCGCTCCAGCGCATTCTGTGCTCTCGCTTGATCGAACGAGGCGCGGATCGACTCCAGATTCGGTTGATGCGTAGACGGAACCGCGTCAAGATCGAAGAGCTCCACGTCGTCGCTGCAGGTGTCGTGATAGCCACCGATGAACCATGTGTCTGCGGGAATGTCGATACCTTGGTTCCGCAGGAGCTCGCGCACCTCCGGCCGGTTGGCCATTAAGGCAAAGAGCCGCGCATTCGGGCCGCCGCGGCGCCCACCGCAGGCTCCGCAGTCGTGAGCCGATTCGTGAGGATTGTTGAGGCTGGTCGAACCGTGCCCTAGCATGATCACAAGGGGGGCGAATCCGCGTGCGAGACCAGCAGGACGCAGTACGCTCGCAACCCGTTCTGCCTTTTCTTCGGGGGCAAAGCCTGTCAACAAACCCGCCATCACGTTTTGCGATTGCTTGGTCCTTCGCATCAAGGTGAGTTCGGTGCGCGGCTCCGGGAGAAACGCCCTGTTCAGCCAATCCCGCAAGAGGGCATAACGTCGTGGCGCCAGCAGGTGGCCGATGAGAGGAACCGCGGAAAGCAACCCGAGCGCTGAAGTGGAAAGCCACCCATGCACCAGAGTCTTGGACGATACGAGAGAATTCCGCATCAGCAGCCCGAGAACCTTCCTGCGCCAGCGGCGGCTTTCCAACAGTTCGCTGTCTTCGGGTTTTGGCTGCTCCACAACGGCGTGCTCGGGCTTGACCACCACGGGGCAGAACGCCGCACTCTGTGCATCGTCGATCCCTTTGTAATCCACGGCCACTCCGAAGTAACCGGCGGCGCTGTAAGTTTCGATTCGTGGGTCCGTTTCTTCCAGAGCTCTCCGCATCGACTCCTCCCGCTCGTCGATGCAGAAAAACATTTGTGCGGCAGGTCGCCCCGGTCTATCGAATAAGCCGCGGTATTTTCTGTGACTCGCTAGTCCGCGGAGAATCTCGCGCTCGTGCCATCGCTCATACGCGAGGTGGAGGACTCGCCGGCGCTCTAGCCCGTTGAACGCCTTGACCTCGCTCGAAAACGCTGCCCACTCAGAATCGGAGAGGCTGCTCACTTCCCCAGCGGAAAGCCGTAACACGCGGGCCGCATCAAAGATCCGCGCGGTCCGGCTCAGCCGCCGCCTCTCCTGGGTCTTGAGAGGGCTCTTCTGCCGAATGGTCTCCGCCGCGCCCCGGCGCGATGCAACTCGCGACATCGCCAATCGCACGGCCAGAAAGTCCATCAGCGAACAGGGGAGAATCCTATGCGGAGCCAATCCAGGATTTTTCTCAAGCCTATACATCAAGCCGGCCCAGCCCGGCAGCGCTAGAAGTTCGGCTTCGAGAATTTCCGGCCATTCCGCTTCTCGAACTGACTGGCCGTCCAAACAATCCAAGACAGCGTCTGCTGCTGAAAAGGAGAGGTGCTCCTGCCTTCTAAATTCGTCGTCCAGCCCTACCAAATACTTAGGGAAAATTCCGCCCCGGCGGGAAAGCAGAATCCGGACGCTTTCATAAAATCCCTTCTCGCGGTTCGGCATCGGCCAATAGGCCGTGCCTTGATCCAAAAATACTGAGCAAAGCCGAATCAGCCACGGATGGATAACCTCGTCCACAGGCCGCGGTGGAGCCGGTTCGTCTTCATGAGCCACGGTGCGCTCAAAGCATGCTTCAAAAAGTGCCCGTAGGGCCGGGCGTCGAAAGTCTTTAGCGAGATCGCCTTGTTCCGTCCGCCAAACGATGGTCGCACCGTCGAACTCCCTGACCCCGGGTGTGATCATGGCTCTGCGCAGCGAGCTTCGGCTCAGGCGCGCAAAAATCAGCGAATCGGGTTCGGTATCGAGGACCGCATCGAGATCCACGAGCTGGATCCGTCCCCGAGCCAGCTCGGCCCGATAAGCCGCTTCGCTCATATATGGCTCGGCTCCAAACAGATTCACGGCCCGTATGACGGCTTCCTCGAAGGGGAGGTGTTCAAAAGCGTGCAACGTGTTGTGATGAACGAAGACCCCTATCGGCCCCTGCATCGGGAGTAGGTGAGCGGCATTTTCAACTGCGAACCGCAATCTTTCCAGACGGAACCCCTTGCATTCTCTGTGGTAGCTCATCGATGCCTGCTGGCGTGTGATTTCGGTTCCTCCCTGGCCGCTTCCTTCAGCATGTGTACGGTGCTGCTGAGCTGAGCGTAAAAATAGCGGCGCAGGATATCGAGGACCTCAATCAGCGCATGATCGCGGATTGAATAGAGGACTTGATTACCTACTTTTCGGCTGACAACGATCTGTTTGGCCCGAAGAACCGCCAGATGTTGCGAGGCATTGGCCTGCTCGATCCCGAGCTTTTCAATGATTGTTCCGGCCGGTAATTCGCCCTCGCGTAAAAGCTCGACGATGGCAATCCGAGTTGGATTAGCAAGCCCCTGAAAGATCTCGCTCTTGAACTTGCGCAAGGCATCGCTCATATAATTCTATTATATTCGAA
>Ga0187776_10001570_pt1 | contig 11470 bp, 12 predicted proteins | sample 0216_BV02_MP12_2_FD_132426 | JGI IMG/M metagenome (GOLD analysis project Ga0187776, IMG submission 132426) | Tropical peat soil microbial communities from peatlands in Department of Meta, Colombia - 0216_BV02_MP12_20_MG | ecosystem: Environmental > Terrestrial > Soil > Wetlands > Peat | place...
GACAAGGTCGAGAAGAGCGCCGCGCCAAGGAGCACCGCAGCCACCACTCCGAGCAGTGCCAGCGGTGTCCAGCGGACCCGCACGCCGAGCAGCAGCGCGAGGGCATAGACGATGACGGCCTGCGACAGCCCGCGCAGCCCCGCCGAGATCGCTTTGCCTAGCACCAGCGCCGCCCGCGGCGTCGGAGTCGCCAAGAGCTTGTGCACAATCCCGAGATCCCGCTCCCAGATGATCGCGATGCCATAGAAGATGGCGATGAACAGGACGCTTTGCGCCAGGATGCCCGGGGCCATGAAGTCGATGTAGCGCAGCTCGCCGGTCGGAATGGCGTGGGTCCGGGTGAATACCTCGCCAAATACGAGCAGCCACAGCGCTGGCTGAATGGCGCGAGTCACGAGCTCGGTAGGATCGTGGCGCAGCTTGCGCGCCTCGAGCTCGGCGACGATCAGCGTCTTTTCCACGAAACGGCCAATGAGCCGGAGCGAGGCCAGGATCATCAGCCGAGCCGTCTGGCGGTGCGTCGGGTCCGGATGGTGTCGCGGTAACCGCCACCGTCCTCAATTGCGCCTTCGGCGTAGTGCGCGAACACCTCGTCCATTGTCGTATCACCGCCGCCGACCTTGGCCTTGAGGGCGTCGGGGGCGCCGACGGCCATGACTCGCCCGCGATGCAGAATGGCGACCCTGCCGCACAGGCCTTCCACTTCCTCCATCAAGTGCGTGGTCAAGATGATCGTGACGCCATACTCTCGCCGCAGCCGCTCGACGTGGTCCCACACGGCAGCCCGGGCAACGGGATCGAGGCCGATAGTGGGCTCGTCGAGGAATAGCACGGCAGGCCGATGCAGCATCGACTGGGCGATCTCCAGGCGTCGGATCATGCCACCCGAATAATCGCGAACCAGCTTGTGTGCGACCTCGTCAAGATCCATGAACGCCAGCGCGCCATGGATGCGGTCCCCCCGCTCGCGGCGTGGAATGTCGTAGAGCTTGGCAAAAATCAGCAGATTCTCGTAGCCGGTCAGGGCTCCGTCGGCAGAGATCATCTGGGGTACGTATCCGATGACCCGCCGGACGTCCGCGGCGCGGGTTCGGACGTCTAGGCCGACGATCCGGGCGCGCCCCGAGCTCGGCGGCAGCAGGGTCGTCAGCATCTTCATCGTCACGCTCTTGCCAGCGCCATTGGCGCCGAGCAGGCCAAAGACTTCACCACCCTCGACGCGGATAGAGAGTCGATCGACGGCGACGAACTTGCCGAAGCGCTTGGTCAAGTCCTCGGTCTCCAGGACGGTCATCAGATGCGCAACTCGGAGAAGAACCTCTGGCACGCCCCGGCGCCCGACGGTCCCTGGGGCATGGCTCTCAGCGACGTATTACCATCGCCCCTAGTGGCCGGCAAACCCGTGCGCGCGCAAGAAGGCGACCAGGTCGGCCATTTCGCGCGAGGTCAGCTGGGGCCAAGCGCTGTTGCCGCCTTCGATCGTAGCCACCATCAGGAAGCCGTGATTCCACATCTTCGCGATGATCGTCCAAGGCGAATCGAGACCCTTGAGCTGGCTCAGACTGCCCCCCACCTTACCTCGCGGCGGCGACTCCAACGAGTGGCAAACGAGACATCCCTTGTCTGCGATCAGGCGCTCTCCGTCTCGCGGGTCACCAGGCTGGGCTGGCAGTTTTTGGCCAAAGGCCCCGGGCTGATACAGGAACGCGATCAGGTCGCTCATCTCGTTCGGGGTTACGTAGGACTTCTCGGTCGGCGATGAGGGCGATGACCAGAGCTGCGTGGCCATCTGCGGCAGATGATCCCACATCGCGGCGGCCAGATCGTAGAACGACCGTGGCCTGGCTATCCGGCCAAGGTCGGGCCCCTTCGTGCCCCCGACGCCATTGATCGCGTGGCATCTCCCGCATCCCTTCGTCTGGAAGAGGCGAGCGCCGTTGGCCGGATCCTCGGTTGGCGTGAACAGTTCGTCGGCGGACGCTATTCCAGACAGCGACGACAGCGCGACGGCAACCGCGAGCACTGTGATGCCTGACACGAATCGCATGAAAGGCATTCTGTCTCGCTATTTCTTCGGATAGCCCACCGTCTGGGCGAGCGTGATCTTCTGATTCGGGCGCAAGCGCATCGCTTTGGCCAGCGCAGGTCGGTCGATTGCCGCGCGCACGACGGTTGCGAGCCCCTCGGAAGCACAGAACAGGTAGACGTTCTGGCTGATGAAGCCGGCGTGTGCCGCAGCATAGAACTCCATGTCCCCCGGCGCGGCCCGCGTCATCTTGGAGAGATCGGACACATAGATCAGGTCCACGGGGGCGTCTTTGACGAAGGCCTGCCGACCGCTCAGCGCGCGGATGTCGTCAGGCAGAACCAGCGTCAATAGATTCGCCCTCGCGTCATACAGGAACACGCCATCCGACATGGCGACGTATATGTCTGTCTCTTGTGAGTTGCTCGCAGAGGGAGCGGTTCGCCCACCCGACTCCGGCCGATTGACCCCGAAAGCCGCCCACAACATGTTTGACAGCACTTGCAGCGGCAACTTCCTGGAGTCGAAATCTCTCGACGACGCCCGGTCCTTCAAGACCTGCATCAGAGGCCGGCCGCCATCCATATCCGGCCGGAGCAACTGTATGGTCCTGGATTCTTGCGCTGAGAGAACTGGCGGACCGATGAGCAGGAGGGCGAAGACGACTCGGGCGATGCGACGGGCCGGGTTGTTCATGAGGCAGTTCTCAACAGGACCGTTCAAGTCGACCGCACTCAAAGACCGCCTACAGGGCCTGATTCTACTGCACATAGAAATCAGAGCAACCGGCCTGATCGTAGAGAGCGATAGCGGCGTGCTTCGCCGACTTAGTCCAAGGATCGGGGCAGTTGTCCGGTTCCTGACTCAGCCCTCACAGAAGGGCACAGCACATCATCGCGACCGACTGGTTCAAGTATTATCGGGATCACGTGTTGAAATAGAGAGGAGGCGTCCGATGGCTCTGACCACCTACCTCGCCGAACTCGTTGGGCTCTACGTGGCGCTCATGGGCGTCGTGATGCTCCTCAAGCCCAAGGCCATTCGGGATCTGTTGGTCGCCTTCGTCGATCAGCGCGCGTTCCTGTACCTTGTCGGGGCATTTGGCGTGCTCAGCGGCCTGGCCATTGTCCTTGGCCACAATCGATGGTCGGGGACGCTGCCGACCGTGGTCACACTCCTCGGCTGGATTGCTCTGGCGCGCGGCGTGGCGGTGTTGCTGCTGTCACCCGAGACTGAACGCAAGATAGTCGCGTGTTACCAGCGGAGCGGTCCGTACTACACCGCCGCGATCATCGCCGTCGTGTTGGGTCTGTGGCTGGCATACGCCGGATTTGCTGCCTGAGCCCTCGGGAAATTGCAGTCCCACGACCATGGTGTTGCCGGACGGCACGTCGAGAGGACTGCTTATGGTCCTCGTCGCGTGGTTAACTCAAGCTCCCCACCTGAGCAGAACTTCGGGGAGCACTTCAGTGCGTCGTCAGTTCCACGTCGACCGTTCAACGCGTCAATCAATATCTGTCGAGATCTCGCCCAATGATCATCGCGGCGTTGTACCCGCACATCCCATGCACGCCTGCTCCCGGGTGTGCATAACTTGAGCACAGGTACAGCCCGGCCACCGGGGTTCGGTAGCGGAAGTAGGGGAATATTGGGCGAAACAGCAGCTGACGATTCCAGGCATTCGAGCCTCCTCCGATATCGCCGGCAATGAGGTTCGAGTTTTCTCTTTCCAGGTCGGGCGGCGCCTGGATGTGGCGGGCCAGGATCGTCTGACCAAAGCCCGGCGCGAGTTGCTCGATCCGCGCTTCGACTCGATCCGCGAAAGACTCGCGCTCAGCGTCCCAACCGCGCGCGGGCAGCGAGGGCACGCGCGAGTAGCAGTAGAGCGTATGGCGATCGGTCGGCGCGCGACTGGGATCAATGACACTCTGCTGCCCGACCACGAGATACGGCCGCTCTGGAATTTGGCCCGAACGCACCTCGCGCGTGAATCGAGCCAGGTCGTCGACGCTCTCTCCCGTATGCACCACCGCACTCTCGCGCGCCTGTTCCACCATCCACGGCACCGGCGCCGATAGCGCCCAGTCGAGCTTAAACGTGCCCCATCCCATTGGGTAGCGGCGCATCCTCTCCAGAACACGGTGGGGGACGCACGACGGATCCAGCAACTCGAGGAAGAGTGAAGGTGCGGCGGTATCGGCAACCACCGCCGACCGCACCGGGATCTCTTCGTGGTCTTCCAGCATGACCGCCACTGCTCGCCCACGCCGGACAACGATTCGCGTCGCACGCGCGGCCAGCCGCAAGCGTCCGCCATGGCGCGTGAGCAGAGCGACGAGCGCGTTTGTGACAGACTGCGCTCCTCCCTTCGGCACGGCATACCCGCCTGTGCTAGCAGTAAGTCCTAGCATGTAGCCTAGACCGGCACCGAAACGGTCGTCGGGGCCCACATCGACGTGAAGGGCAAGACTTGGCAACACGCGCCGCGCCGCCTCACTCTCGAACAGACTCTCCGCGAGCGAGCGCCCGCTCCTGGCGAAGAGCCGCACCAGCTTGAGCAAATTCATGGGTCCCAGGTGAAACGCGGCGCTGAGCGCGGGAAACGGGAGCATTAGCGTGTCCAACAGCTCTCGTTCCACTTGCGCATGCCAGCGGACGAGGTCGCGCCAGGCGCGATCGTCTCTGAGGCCGCCGAAGCTCGCCCCATACAGTTCGGGCGCACGCGCGATGCAAGCGTGGCTGCCATCGAGGGCAGGGTGACAGCTCTCGATTTTGGCGTTTAGCCATGTGACCCCGAGGGCTTCGAGCCCGAGCTCCCGGAATGCGGGGCTGGTTCTGCCAAAAGGGAAAAATCCGGCGCCCACATCATGCAAGTAGCCGGGTAGCGTAAGTTCTTCGGTCCCGAGCGCACCGCCCGCCCGGCGACGGTTCGCTTCCAGCACTAGCACTCGTAGTCCGCGCTGCGCGAGCACACATGCTGCCACGAGCCCGTTCGGGCCCGAACCGATCACGATAACGTCCGGACTCAAGTTGGGTGCCGCCTCGATCGAGCACTCCGGGCCCTGTGCATCTACCAGGCAGACTATTCTTGCTGGTCGCGCTTGTCTTCTGCCATCGTCTTTGTCATATCGAGCGGGATGAACGCGTCGAGACGGTTGGCCTGAAGCGCCGCGAGGCGCGTGCTGCGCTCCGTGATGATCAGATAGCGGAGGCCGTCGAGATAGGGGCGCCCGGGAGGAAGTAGTCGGGGTTCCGCTCGAGCTCTACCACCTGGCCGCGGAGATATTACTTTTCCTTGAATGGCCCAGTCCCGACGCAGCGCTGCCGCAGATCGGCGATCGGAATGTGCGCGGGTAGGACCGGCGAGTACCCGGCGGCCAGCATGCGCAGCAGCGAGGGCTGAGGCCTCAGCCGGAGCTTGGCAGGCGCATCCTTCGCTTCATGGACCACGTCGAACGTGTACTTGACGTCTCGCGAGGTGAAAGGGCGGCCGTCGTGCCACCTGACGCTCTTCCTGAGGAAGAACACCGGGTTCCGGTAGTTGTTCTGCCACGACCATCGCTCAGCGAGTTCGGGGACGACCGTCTCGAGTGTCTCGCGCGCCTTGAGCTGGTCGAAAAGCACGAGGTTCGAATAGCGCGGCATCATCGGCCAGAGGACCGACGTCGTAGCAGCCTCGTGGATCAGAAACCCCGGCTGGTCTTCAATGATGAGCGACGTCAGGGTGCCACCACGCTTCGGGGTCTGATCGCGTGCCTGCACACCGGACGCCACGATCCAGCCAGCGAGCAATGCAATGCCGAGAGAGAGCGTTGCCTAAACACGCCGTGTCATGACATCACTCCATCGGAGGTTATGGGCTCATCCCGTGATGAATGGGGGGAACCCGCATCACCATTGATCACGTTCAATGGGGCGGCTCTGTCGCGGTGTGGCGCCAGTGCCGCACCATTGCCGATCCGCCCCATGCCTGGTTTCTACGGTCGCACCATCGGCATATCTCTCTGATCTCGTGGCGAAGTCTGTTTGTGTCGCGGCATTGGGGAACGCTCCGGATGCTCTGGCATTCGGGTTGCGACCGTCGAGAGTGAGGAGGGTGGGCCATGTACAAACACATTTTGCTCCCGACCGATGGTTCTGAACTATCGGAAAACGCCATTCTGAAAGGTATCGCTTTGGCCAAGTCGATGGGCGCGAAGGTGACGGGTATCACGGTCTCCGCCACGTTCCACACTTTTGCCGTGGAGCCATTGATGGTGACCGACACACCCGTTCAGTACGAGAAGGACTGTCAAGCGCGCGCGGAGAAGTATCTCGCCGCGATTGAGACGGCGGCGAAGAGCGCCCGCGTCCCGTACGAGGGCACGCATGTCTTCCACGATCAGCCTTACGAGGCGATCATTGATACGGCGGCGCATAAAGGCTGCGACCTCATCGTCATGGCGTCCCACGGTCGCCGCGGTATGAAGGCGCTCGTCCTCGGGAGTGAGACGACCAAGGTCCTCACCCACAGTAGGATCCCGGTCCTCGTCCTCCGCTGATGGCGGGCCAGGCGAGCGAAGAGGCCGGGGAGCGAGACGACCCAGGTTCTTCACCGCGACGACGGCAACGAGGCTGATGGCGCTGGCGCTCGAGCGCATCGGGCATGGCAAGCTACGACTACTGGGGACTCTTGTGCGGTTCTCGAGTGGAATCCCGCCGATGTCATTGGCCCTCAAGACGGAGTGAAACCGAGAACAAGGCGACGACAGCACATAGTTCGCATGCGCTTGGTCTCAGCCGGTGTCGTGACCTGGCCATTATCCTGTTTTCTTTGCGCGACGTTCGCGGAGATCTGGGAAGCTCCGTGCGGAGCGCAGAACCATTCGTAGCGCGTAAGCCGATTCGGGTCTCCTCGGCATCGTCGCGGTTGCCCTCGCGTTGTTGGCCGAAACGCCAGTCTGTCCGGGCACCTCCGAGTGGAACTCTAGACCGGTAGAGGCTTCGACACGAAGTCGCCCAGCCATCGATTTCCCACGCGTTGCGGACGGAGACATCCGGGGCCTACGATTCACAAGCGTCACCGGATGCCACGCGTCCCCTGCCAAGCGTTACCGTCAAGGCCGGCGCCGTGAACTCGCCAACGCCGGCCAGTCCGCCCGACGTCGACGTCAAGCATCTGATGTTCGGCCGGCCGGTTCTATCAGTTCACCGCCATTGACGAGGCGACCCCGTATCGAGTCCTCAAGATCTAGACTCCAACTCCATACGCGTCTCACCACGGAATCCGGCGCGGCCAGCGTGGCGGATGCGGCGCCGTGGAGGGCGGCGTCCGATCGCCCGGCCCCCACCAGCAGCCCGTCCGCGCGATGGCCCTCGCGATCTCATCGCTCATTTGCTCCCGCCGCTCGGCCTCCCGCATCCGCTCGTCTTCCGCCCGCTCGACCAGCGCCGCCTCAAGCTGGCGCCGCTCCTCCGCGACCTTTTCGCGCTCGCGCTGGACGCGCTCGATCATCGTCGGCGGCGCGTTGAACACCGGGGTGACAACCGCCGGTGCCTCGGGCTTCGCCCCCGCGCGCCGGAAGAGCCGCGGCCAGCGCATCAGTTCAAAAACCTCAACGACTCCACCGGCGACGCCGACGCCGCCTGGTGCAGTAGCACGCACGCCGCGGCGACGACGTTGCTCAGGTCGTCATGACCGGATGCCGGATGGTCGACGCTCTCACGGCCCGCCGCCCCCGGCCGGCGCTGCAGCCGGCTCAACTGCTGCAACAACCGCGGATGCTCCGGCAGCTCGACCGCGCCGGAGTTCACCAACCCCAGGAACTGCACGTACGCCTCCGAGCGCGTCATCGGCAGCGCGCGATACCGGATGCCGTGCCGCCCGTAGAGCGCGTCCGTGAAGCCGGCCCCCCACTTGTCGCCCCACACCTCGCCCTCGCCGTAGCTCCGCAGCAGCGCCGCGTGCTCGGCCACCAGGAGCGCCGGACTGAACGGCGGCCTGGCCTCGCGCAGGGCGTCGACGACGACGACCACGCGATCGCCGTCGAGCTCGGCGTGCACGATCGCCAGCGTCGCCGAGTCCGTGCCCGAGCCCGAGGCCAGATCGGTCACGCCGACGTGGTCGACGTCCGCCAGCGGCGGCAGATCGTCGCGCCGGCCCGCGATGACGACGGCGCGGAGCCGCTCATGCGTGAGCAGCGCGGTGAGATCGTCGCGGAATTGCGCACCCCACTCGGCGGCGGCGCTCTCGGGGTCGCGGTCGTACGCTTCGTCGACGAGGCGCTGACTGATCGTCGGATTCATCACGCGCGTCGGCGCCTGCCACACGAGCGTGTGGGGATCGTCCTTCCCGAAGCTCCGCGCGTGCACGTCGAAGAGCGGCCCGCTCTTCGCGAACGGGCTCGACAAGCCGATCAGTTGCCCGTGCAGACTCGCCAGCGCGGGGCGCACAGCGGCGATCACCTCGCTCGCGGGGTTGTCGCCGCTCGCCTCGTCCCGCCAGAATCCCAATTCGTCGAGGAGCGCCACGCAGAACGAGCGGCCTCGGATCGAGCGGAACGAATTGGCGCTCACCTCGATCGACGTGCCGCCAGCGAGGTCAAGCGCGAAGCGAGTGCGGCGGAGCACGAGGTCGCGGAGCACCGTGAGCGCGCGCGAGGTCGGCGTCGTGAACGGCGCGCAGGCGTACGCATACAACACCCGCGCCTGCGCCTTGTCGGCGGCGGCGATCGCGACGACGGCGGCCTCACCCGGCGCGAGGTCGTAATGGCGGCTCGCACAGCGGACGGCGATCGCGCCCGCCATTCGGCTCTTCCCGCTGCGGCGGCCCGCGATCACGTACGCCTCGGCGGGCGGCTCGGTGAGCGGACGGTCGCGCCTGGTCGCCTGCTCGAAGATCGCGCGCTCCGCGCTCGTCATCGCCGCGCCGTCGCCGTCGAGCGCCTTGGCGAAGCTTCGCCACGCGGACCACGTCTCGCCGTCGAGGCCGAGCCCGCGCATGGCGTCGACGAGCGTGACATCGGTCATCGGGGCGCTCCGTCGCCGCGGAGTTCAGCGTGGACACGGGCGAGTAGGTCAGCAGGCGACGCCGGCCGGTCCGCGGCGCGGCCGCCATTCTTCGCTACGCTCGCGAGCAACCGATCGGCCGCGAGCGTCGAGGCCGTCACCTGGCGTAGCGTCACCTTCGGGTCGCGCCCGAGAAGTGCTCGCGCCCGGCGCCCGAGCGCCATCAGCTCTGCGGCGCTTCGAACCTTGTCGCGCCAGAGCGGCTTGCTCGTGTCGAATTCGAGCGCTAGCTGGGCCTCGATCTCGCCGGCCAGACGGCTCAGGCGCGAGTCAGGAACGCCCAGGCTCCCCCACGGCTCGTTCGCGATCTTCCGCTCGCGGCGTACCCGGGCTGACTCCTCCCACGCCTGGGGGGCATTCCAGCCCCTCGGGCGCCGTGGATGATCGCTCGATGTCCGCTCGGGAGCGCTCATGCTCGCTCCGGAGGGAGCAGGCAGGCCGACGGGCTGCCGGATCGAGCCGTTCACGCCGGGCTCGGTCACGGCCGCCCCACTCGAGCCCGACCAGCTATGGGTGAGGAAAACCCCGCCTGGCGCGGCCGGACGCCTGTAGGGCACGCCCGAGCGGCGGCCCCCGCTCCGGCCCGGGCCGGCTCTCCCGGCGCGCCGTAGGCCGTCCTAGGCGCTGTCGGGCGCGCTATGACCCGCCCCTCGGTGAGGGTGCGTCGTACCCCGAGTCCGATGCTCTCAGCGCCGGCCCCGCCCGTAAGCCCGAGCCTCACTTGATGCCCCCCTTGGGCTCGGGTTCGTCGCCCCCCGTTGTGTGCCCATCCGGGTGCCCATCGGGCGGCTCTCCGGCCCGCGGCAGGCCCCGGAGCATCCTCGGCCGGGCGACCGCCCCCTGCTCCCGCTGCCGGAGCCAGAGCAGGAGACGTTCTCGAGGGAAGCGGATGACACCTCCGAGCCGGAGCGCCGGCATGGTCCGGTCGCTCTTCGCTAGCCGGAAGACCGTCGAGCGCGAGACCTGGAGGAGCTCGGCGACGTCCTCGGCCCGGAGGTAGATCGGCTCGGGCGAGGACACTGGGACGGTCATTGAGGGTCCCCGAAGCCGGAGAGACGAGGGCTCTGGGGCGTCGCGTGTAACCGGTCGCTCCCGTTGTTACCGGTGTTACCGGTCGTATAGGAAACTTCTCTATCGCGCGCGCGTATAGAAAGAGTTTCCGTACGCACCGGTAACATCCGGTAACACCCCGGATCCGGTAACAGAGCCCGGCTCATCACGAGGCGCTCTCGTCGCCCGGCTCGCGCTCGCCGGAGTCTGAGCCGTCGCGCTGCAGGGCGATGCCGCCCCACATGCGGCGCACGCCCTGCGATGTCCGGTAGACCACGCGCTCGCAGCCGAGGGCCCGGAGCGCCTCGCCCCATGCTCGAGCGGCGAGCGGATGCTTGACGCCGTTCTCGGCGCAATGCCGCTCGTACGCCGCGCGCAGTTCGCCGGCTTGGACGCCGAACCCGGCCCCGAGGCGACAGCACTCCTCGACGAAGTCGGTGAGCGGCGCCTGGCTCCGGCGGTAGTCGGCGGTCGCCTCGCGCACGGCGGCGGGCTCGCCGAGCCCCTGATCGAGCCACCGGGCGCAGCCGGCGACGGCCCACGCGAGGATGGCCGGCCCGGCCTGCGCCGGATCGGTGAGCGCCGCCTTGATGCTGTGGTCCTGGTCCTCGCGCCGTGGGCGTGCGGTCGGGAACGGCAGTTCGCGCAGCCGGCGCCAGAGCCCGTCGTCGGCGGCGTTCGCGCCCGGCCGGAAGTTCGAGGCGAGCAGGAGCTTGCACTGTGGCACGAACTGGAAGGCGTGCTCGTGCTTCCGGTCGGCGGTAATGGTGTCGCCGCCGGTGAGCTCCTTGAGCGGCCCCTCGGCGAGCCGCTGGCCGTCGCGCGTCTCGACACTCGTGACTAGGCGCGCGCCGGCGAGCCGCGCGAGGTACTCGCGCGGGCCATCGGCGAGTTTCTTGGCGAGGAACATCGCGAACGGCGTCGCGACCGCGTACTCGCCCCAGGTCCGCGCGAGCGCCTCGGTGAACGTGGACTTGCCGCCGCCGGCCGGGCCGCGGAGGAAGACGAAGACCTCCTCGCGCGTGACGCCCGTGAGCGCGTAGCCGGCGTAGCGCTGCGCGTAGTCGCGCGCGCCGTCGTCGGGGAGCGCCTCGCCCAGGAAGCGGTCCCAGACCGGGTGCGTCACGTCCGCGTCGTACGGCGCCGCCGTGACCTTCGGTCAGGTAGTCCTCGCGGCGGTGCGGCCGGAGGTGCGCGGTGCGCAGCTCGAGCGTCCCGTTGGGGCAGTTGAGCAGCCAGGGGTCGCGATCGAAGGCGTCGGGCGCGATGGCGAGTTCGCTCTGGGCGAGGAAGAGCAGGTTGCGGATGCCCTGCGCGCTCGCGCTGTAGACGGCCCACTTGCCGAGC
>Ga0187776_10001571_pt1 | contig 11466 bp, 9 predicted proteins | sample 0216_BV02_MP12_2_FD_132426 | JGI IMG/M metagenome (GOLD analysis project Ga0187776, IMG submission 132426) | Tropical peat soil microbial communities from peatlands in Department of Meta, Colombia - 0216_BV02_MP12_20_MG | ecosystem: Environmental > Terrestrial > Soil > Wetlands > Peat | place...
ACCTGCCCACCCAGACGGGCTACGACCCCGACGACGAGCTCGCCCGCGGCGAGGTCGGCAAGGTCGGCGTATCGATCGCCCATCGGGGCGACATGCGGACCCTGCTCGAAGGCATCCCGCTCGATCAGATGAACACCTCGATGACGATCAACGCAACGGCTGCGTGGCTGCTGGCGCTGTACATCGTCTCCGCCCAGGAGCACGGTGTCGCGCAGGAGAAGCTCCAGGGCACGACTCAGAACGACATCCTCAAGGAGTACCTGAGCCGTGGGACCTACGCGTTCCCGCCCGGCCCCAGCATGCGCCTGATCGCGGACACGATCGCCTACACGGTCGAGCGCGTCCCCAAGTGGAACCCGATCAACATCTGCTCCTACCACCTGCAGGAGGCGGGCGCGACGCCGGTCCAGGAGATCGCCTACGCGCTCTCGAACGCGATCGCGGTCCTCGACGCGGTCCGCGAGCGCGTCTCCGACGAGCTGATGCCGAGCGTGTTCGGGCGGATCTCTTTCTTCGTCAACGCGGGTGTGCGGTTCATCGAGGAACACGCGAAGCTGCGCGCGATGGCCTCACTCTGGGACGAGCTCGGCCGCGAACGCTACGGCGTGGAGGACGAGAAGCTCCGCCGCTTCCGCTACGGCGTCCAGGTCAACTCGCTCGGTCTGACGGAGATGCAGCCCGAGAACAACGTCTATCGAATCGCGCTCGAGGCGCTTGCCGTGACGCTCGGGCGCGGCGCCCGCGCCCGCGCAGTGCAGCTGCCCGCCTGGAACGAGGCGCTCGGACTGCCGCGCCCGTGGGATCAGCAGTGGTCGCTGCGCCTCCAGCAGATCCTCGCGTATGAGACCGACCTGCTCGAGTACCCGGACATCTTCGAGGGCTCGAAGGTGATGGATGCGCTGGTCGACGCGCTCGTGGAGGGGGCGCGCGAGGAGATGGGGCGCGTGGCCGAGCTGGGCGGCGCGGTCGACGCCGTCGACTACATGAAGGCCTCGCTCGTCGAGTCCCACCGCGAGCGGTGGCGGCGGATCGAGTCGGGCGAGCTGAGCGTCGTCGGGATGAACCGCTTCACTTCGACCGAGCCGTCTCCGCTCACAGCCGGCGCGGACGGCGGGATCCTGGTGGTCGATCGCCAGGTCGAAGCCGACCAGCGCGCCGCGGTCGAGCGCTGGCGCGGCGAGCGCGACCAGGCGGCGGTCGACCGGGCGGTCGCAGAGCTCGCCAAGGCGGCGGCCGATGAGCACGAGAACATCATGCCCGCCACCATCGCCGCGGCCCGCGCCGGCGCGACGACCGGGGAATGGGCACACACGCTCCGCGAGGTGTTCGGCGAGTACCGGGCGCCGACCGGCGTCGGAGAGGCGGCGGCGATCCCCAGCGGGGAGGTCGCCCAGCTGCATGGAGAGGTGGAGCGGCTGAGCGAGGCGCTCGGCCGGCGGCTGAAGTTCCTGGTCGGCAAGCCCGGGCTCGACGGGCATTCCAACGGCGCCGAGCAGATCGCCGTGAGGGCACGCGACGCCGGCATGGACGTCGTCTACGAGGGCATCCGCCTCACCCCCAAGCAGATCGCCAACTCGGCCGCGCAGGAGGGCGTCCACGTGATCGGGCTCTCGATCCTGTCCGGCTCGCACCGCGAGCTGATCCCGGCCGTGCTCGATGCGCTGCGCGAGGCCGGCGCGGGCGAGGTCCCCGTGGTCGTCGGCGGGATCATCCCGGAGTCCGACGCCGAGGCTCTCCGAGAGCTGGGGGTAGCCGCGGTCTACACGCCCAAGGACTGGGACCTCAACCGGATGATGCGCGACATCGTCGCGCTCGTGGCGGATCGCAACGGCGTCGATACCGCCGCGATCGCTTGACGGCGGCGGCCAGCGGGGCTGAGCTCGGCGCCCGCCTGCGCGAGGGCGACATGAGCGCCGCGGCGCCGGCGCTCAACCTGCTCGAGACCCGCAGTGCGGGCGCCCGCGAGCAGGCCGCGGCGCTGCTGGCAGCGGTCTCCCCCGCCGCACTCGGCGGCGAGGCGCCGGGGCACATCGTCGGGATCACCGGTCCGCCGGGGGTCGGTAAGTCCTCGCTGCTTTCGCGGCTGGTCGCGGAGTGGCGCGCTCGTGGCCGCTCGGTCGCGGTTCTGGCGGTCGACCCCACATCACGTCGTTCGGGCGGCGCGCTGCTCGGCGACCGCGCCCGGATCGAGGTCGACCCGGGCGACCGGCAGGTGTTCATCCGCTCGACCGCCGCCGGCGACCGCCTCGGCGGCCTCGCCCCGGCGACCCGCGCTGCGGCCGCCGCGCTGTCGGCCGCGTTCGACGTGGTCGTGATCGAGACGGTCGGCGTAGGGCAGTCCGAAACCGAGGTCGCCGACGTCGCGGACACGGTCGCGGTGGTCGTCCAACCGGCGTCGGGCGACGTGCTCCAGTTCCTCAAGGCGGGGATCATGGAGGTCCCGGACGTGCTGGTGGTGACGAAGGCCGACCTCGGCCGGGTCGCGACCCGCGCCGTCGCCGACCTGCAGGCGGCGCTCCGCTCGCTCGACTCGACCGACACCGCCGTGGTCGCCGTCTCCGCGCTGTCCCCGGGCTCGGGCATCGAGGAGCTTGCCGACACGCTGGACGCACACCGAGCGGCGCTCGACCTGCGGGCGCGGCGTCTGCGCGCTCGTCGCATGCACGCGCTCGCCGACTTCGTCGCCGAGCACGGCGAACGCGGGCTGCGCGCGCTCGGGGGCCGGCGCGACGCGGAGCGGTGGCTGGGCGAGCAGGACCCGGGGCTCGACGTCGCCTCGCTGCGACAGGCGCTCGAAAATCGCGCGGGGAGCGCGTGAGCCGGATCGTCCTCCCAGGCGCTCCGCTGGTCGACGGCCCTACCGCGCTGCGCCCGTGGCGCGATTCGGACGTGGCCGCGCTGGTCGCCGCGTGCCGCGACCCGGAGATCGTGCGCTGGACCCGGGTGCCCGACAACTACGGCGAGACCGACGCGCGGGCGTATCTGCTCCAGCGCTACGACGCGATCCACGCGGGCACGACGGCGCCATTCGCGATCGTGCACGCATCGGACCAGACGCTGGCCGGTTCGATCGCGCTGATGCGGCTCGACTGGGATCAGCGTCGTGGCGAGGTGGGCTACTGGCTGGCTCGCGGAGGCCGGGGACAGGGCCACGCCACCCGCGCCGTCGGCCTGATCTGTGCGTGGGCATTCAGCGCGCTCGGACTCGAGCGGATCAACCTGCACGCCGCGGTCGGCAACTTGTCCTCGCAGCGCGTCGCCGAGCGGTCGGGGTTCACCCGCGAGGGGATCCTGCGCGCGTACATGCGCGGCAAGGACGACCAGCAGGACATGGTCGCGTTCGGCCTGCTCGCGGACGAGCTGCGGTAGGCGCGCATGCCCGTGAGTCGCCAACCCCGCCTGGGTAGGCTTTGCGACAGATGCAGCTCGAACCGCTGAAGGATGGTCATGGCCGCCTGATCGGGGACGTTCGCGTCTCGATCACGGACCGCTGCAACTTCCGCTGCCAGTACTGCATGCCCGCGGAGGGGCTTCCGTGGCTCGACCGCGAGGAGATCCTCAGCTTCGAGGAGATCGCGCGGCTGGTCGCGCTGCTGAGCGCGATGGGCGTCCACGACGTCCGCCTGACCGGTGGCGAGCCTTTGGTGCGGCGTGATTTCCCGCGCCTGGTGCAGATGCTCAGCGCGATCGGCGACGTCCACGACCTGTCGATAACCACCAACGGCTTCCTGCTCGAACGCGACGCGGAGGCGCTTGTCCGCGCCGGCGCGAACCGCTTCAACGTTTCGATCGACTCGCTCCAGCGCGACCGCTTCTTCGAGCTGACCCGCCGCGACGCGCTGCCGCAGGTGCTGCGCGGGCTCGAGCTGCTCGCGAGCTTCCCCGAGGCACACCCGATCAAGATCAATGCAGTCGCTATCCGCGGGTTCACCGAAGAGGAGGTGATCCCGTTCGCGGAGCTCGCGCGGCGGACCCCGTACGAGGTGCGCTTCATCGAATTCATGCCGCTCGACGCCGACCACGCCTGGAGCGCCGACCAGGTGCTGACGGGCGAGGAGATCCGCGCGGCCGTCGACCCGGTCTTCCCGCTCGAGCCGGAGCCACGGGAGCCGAGCGCGACCGCCCGGGTGTTCCGGTTCGCCGACGGGCGCGGCAAGCTCGGTTTCATCAATCCGGTGTCCGAGCCGTTCTGCGGCGACTGCAACCGGATCCGCCTGACCGCCGACGGTCGGCTGAGAACGTGCCTCTTCTCGCTCAACGAGACCGACCTGCGGGGGCCGATGCGCGCCGGCGCGGATGACCGCGAGCTCGAGCGGATCATCCGCGACGCCGTGTGGCGCAAGGAGCTCAAGCATCACGTGGGCGAGCCCGGCTTCATCCAGCCGGCGCGGACGATGTCGGCGATCGGCGGTTAATCCGTTTGTAATCTCCTGCCCAGCATCATTAGGGGCCGATGCTGGTGCTGATGCTGTTCGCGCTCGTCGCGGGCGCCGGTACGGCTGTCACCCCGTGCGTGCTGCCAGTCCTTCCGGCGCTGCTGTCGGCGGGCGCGGCCGGAGGGCGCCGGCGGCCGCTCGGGATCGTGCTGGGGCTGGCGGTCACGTTCACGATCGCGATCGTGGCGCTCGCGCAGCTGGTCAAGGGCGTGGGGCTTGCGAGCGGGGCCGCCCGCGATCTCGCGATCGTGGTGCTGCTGGGGTTCGGGGTCGCGTTGCTGTTTCCCAGCCTCGGCGCGCGGATCCAGGCGCCGCTCTCGCGGCTCGGGCGCTTCGGTCCGCGGTCGCGCGGGACCGGGTTCTGGTCGGGCCTTGCCGTCGGCGGCGCGCTCGGGTTCGTGTGCGCGCCGTGCGCCGGGCCGATCCTCGCCGCGGTCACCGCGGTCAGCGCCTCGAGCGGCCCGTCGGCACGCGTCGTCGCGGTGGCGCTCTCCTACGCCCTCGGCCTGTCCGCGGTGATGCTCGTATACGCGGTCGGCGGGCGGGCGGTGATCGGCCGGATCCGCAAGTTCGGCCGCGGCCTCGTCGTCGAGCGCGCGCTCGGAGCGGTGCTGATCCTGACCGGCGTGGCGATGGCGGCGAACCTCGATGTGCGCTTCGAAGAGGCGCTCGCGCGCGACGCGAGCCTCCCCGCGATCCTCGTCGACCCAACCCGCTCGCTCGAGAACTCGAACGCGGTCCAGAAACGGCTGGCGTCACTGCGGCCCCCCTCGCGCTTCGCCGAGCGTCAGCAGGAGGCCGGGAACGTCCCGATGCCGCCGAGCAGCCCCGTCGCCATTCCGGGGGTGCGGACCCCGCCGCTCCCGGATCTCGGCGCGGCTCCCGCGTTCGCCGGCACACAGCGCTGGTTCAACACCCCCGGGGGCCGGGCGGTATCGCTGGCGAGCCTCCGTGGCCACGTGGTGCTGGTCGACTTCTGGACGTACACGTGCATCAACTGCATCCGGACGCTCCCGTTCCTGAAGGGGCTGTACGCCACCTACCACCGCTACGGGCTCCAGATCGTCGGCGTCGAGACCCCCGAGTTCACCTTCGAGCAGGAGGCGAGCAACGTCCAGCAGGCGATCCGCTCGGACGGTCTCCGTTACCCGGTCGTCCAGGACGACTATTACGTCACCTGGAACGCGTACCAGAACCAATACTGGCCGGCCGAGTACCTGATCGACGCCCGCGGCGAGGTGCGCCACACGCAGTTCGGCGAGGGCGACTACAAGCAGACCGAGGCGGCCGTCCGCCAGCTCCTCTACGAGGCCGGCGCGCGCGACCTGCCGGCGCCTGTGACCGCCACGGCGATCATGCCCTCGGCTGGACTGGCGACCCCCGAGACGTACCTGAACGACCAGCGCGCGAACGGGTTCGCGCAGCCGCTCGAGAAGGGTGTCCGCTTCTATCCGGGGGTGAGCTCGGTGGCGCTGAACGAGTTCGCCCTGCACGGGTATTGGCAGGTCGGTGACCAGTCGATCATGCCGGTCGCGCCCGGAGCGACGATCGAGGCCGGCTTCCAGGCCGCGCACGTCTATCTGGTGATGACCTCGTCGGGCAACGCGCCGCGGCGCGTGCGCGTGCTGCTCGACGGACGCCCGATCCCGGCCGCCGACGCCGGCGCCGACGTCCGCCACGGCAACGTCACGGTCGCGGGCCAGCGGCTCTACTCGCTCGTCTCGCTGCCCAGGGCCGAGGCGCACACGCTGACCGTCGAGGTGCCTCCGTACGTCAGCGCCTATGACTTCACGTTCGGGTAGGCGCGGCGCGCGCGCGCAGCTCGCCGGTCCAGCATCGCCGCCGCCTGCAGCAGGTCCGTCGGGCTGTTGACGTTGAACAGCTCGTCGGGGTCCTCGACCTCGTAGCGCGAGGGCCCGAGCGCGGCGACCGCGTCACGCAATGCGACGGCGCCGCCGGCATTCGCGGCGGTGAGCGGCTCGAGCGCCTCAGGTTGGTAGCAGCCGAGCAGCGGCTGCAGCTCGCCGCCGGTGGACGCCACCACCGCCGGCGCGCCTACCGGGTCGGCGCGCGCAATCGCGGAGATCAGCTCGGGCGTGACGAGCGGCATATCCGCGGCGCAGACCAGCACCGGGCGCCCCTCGGACATCACGAGCGCGTGCACGATGCCGGTGAGCGGATGGCGAGGCTCCTGCGGCTCGACCCAGACCGCGACGCCGGGCAGGCTCGGCAGCTCGGAGTCGATCTTCGTGACGATCGTCACGTTCCCCAGCGCGCGCCACACCGCCTCGAGCGGATAGGAGATGAGCGCGCGGCGGTGCAGATGCACGCCTGCCTTGGCGCCTCCGATGCGGCGCCCCAGGCCACCCGCCAGCACGACCCCGATTGGCTGGGCGTGTTTCTCGATTGTGTCATCCTAGAATCAAGGCGATGGAGGGCTCAACTTCGGTCAAGAGCTGGTTGCGCTGCTACCGGTGCTGGTCGCAGAACCTCGAGGTCCAGGTCCACTACGAGGGGATCCATCGGATCGACCCCGACAGCGGCGAGCGGGGCGACGTCGTCGACGAGATGCAGGAGGCGGTCGTGCAGTGCCTCGAGTGCATGCACGACCAGCCGCACCTCGGCTTCCACAACGGTCGGGTCGAGCCGATCGAGGACCGCTGGGAGCGGATGATCGCCGGCACTCCCTGGGTCGCTTCCTGCACGGTCACGGTCGACTCCGAGGACGTCGAGACGTGCTCGGGCCCCGAGGCCGGCGACGCGCTGTCTTATGCCGCCTTCGGGGACCACGGCACGCGCGAGTTCTTCACCCACGTGCGATTCCATAAGCACGACGACGACCGGATCGTCGTGCACCTGCTCGTCGAACTCTACGCCCGCTCCGCGGAGGAGGCGACCCAGGTGCTCGAGGACGCCGCGCGCGGCTCGCTCACGATCACCTCGCTTGCCGAGGAATCGCGTCCGCCCGCAGCGGCCAGCGACGGGGCGCACTGACCCGCCCGCGCAGCTCGATCAGCACCAACGCCAGCGCTACGGGCACCGTCGCGGGCAGCTCCGAGACGAAGAAGAACAGCAGGTCGAAGACTGCCGCGATCACGAACGTGAGCGCCGCTGCGCGCAGCTGGAGGCGCCGGTCCCGTGCCAGCACCGCGCCGAGCAGCGCGGCGACGAAGAGGTCGCCGTAGCCCATCGAGACGCTGCCGAACACCTCGCTCTGAAGCTGCGGGAGCCCTCCCGCCGGATGCGCCGCGACGAGCGTGGCGTTCGGCGACTGCAGCAGATCCGAGACCACGAGCCAAACATCGGCCGCCGCCATCGCCACGATCCCGAGCTTCAGCCACCCCGGCGGCGCAACCGCCGAGAGCAGGACGCCGAGCGTCACGCAGCTGAGCGCCGACAGCAGCGCGGCGGCCGCCTCGCCGGCGAGCGAGTGGTGCCACACCCACGCCACGACGAACAGCGCGGCGGTGACGGCCACCGAGCCGGCGACCCAGGCACGGTCCCTGCGGCTTTCGCGGATCCCCCACGCGAGCGCGGCCGCGGCGAGCGGCGGGACCGCGATCAGCGCCAGGTAGGTGAGGCCGGTGGCGGTGTCGGAGACGAACCGGATCGCGAACACCACCACCACGATCGAGGCGATCGGCACCAGCGCCCACCCCGGGCCGCGGAACCGCTCGAGCCGTGGGATCCGCGGGACCGCCCGCGGCGCGGCGACGACCACCGCCTGGAGCGCGAGCAGGCCGGCGTCTGAGGGCACGAACGGTAAAGCCACCCGAGGGAGGCTACGCGGCCCGGTGAAGAGTCTGATTAGGAGCTAAGCGCCGAGTCGCTGCTCGAGCCGCTCGAGCTGCGCATGTAGCTCCGCGGGGAGCTTCTCGCCGAACTCCGCGTAGTGCTCGTGCATCTGCGGCAGCTGCTGCTTCCAGCCTTCGAGGTCCACCCCCAACAGCTCCGCCATCGCCTCCGGAGTGACGTCGAGGTCATCGATGTCGATGCCGCCTTCCCCGACCGGCGGCACGAGCCCGATCGGCGTGTCGGTCGCTTGCGCGTTGCCTTGACAGCGGCGAAAGATCCACGCGAGCACGCGCGAGTTCTCCCCATAGCCGGGCCACAAGAAGCTTCCGTCCTCGGCCTTGCGAAACCAGTTGACGTAGAAGACCCGCGGGGGCTTCGCGCCCTGACGGCGGCCGAGCGCAAGCCAATGCCGGAAGTAATCGGCCATGTGGTAGCCACAGAACGGCAGCATCGCCATCGGATCCCAGCGGAGCCGACCGACCCTGCCGGCAGCCGCCGCGGTGGTCTCAGACGACATCGTCGACCCGAGGAACACGCCGTGCGGCCAGTCGCGCGCCTCGTGCACGAGCGGCACCACGGACGACCGGCGGCCGCCGAACAGCATCGCGTCGATCGGGACGCCGTTCGGGTCCTCCCACTCTGGGGCGATCGACGGGCACTGCGCCGCGGGCGTGGTGAACCGGGCGTTGGGGTGTGCCGCCGGGCTCTCGGACGCTGGGGTCCAGTCGTTGCCGCGCCAATCGATCGCGTGCGCCGGCGGCTCGGCCATCAGACCCTCCCACCAGATGTCACCGTCGTCGGTCCTTGCGCAGTTGGTGAAAATCGAGTTGCGGCTGATGGTCTCGATCGCGTTCGGGTTGGTGATCGCCCCGGTGCCGGGCGCGACACCGAAGAACCCTGCCTCGGGGTTGACCGCGTACAGCCTGCCGTCCTGCCCGAACTTCATCCACGCGATGTCGTCGCCGATCGTCTCGACCTTCCACCCCGGAAGCGTCGGGATCAGCATCGCGAGGTTGGTCTTGCCACAGGCGCTTGGAAACGCCCCCGTGAGGTACTTGACCGCTCCCTCAGGGGAGGTGACCTTCAGGATCAGCATGTGTTCGGCGAGCCATCCCTCATCGCGGGCCATGACCGAAGCGATCCGCAGCGCGAAGCACTTCTTGCCGAGCAGCGCGTTCCCGCCGTAGCCCGAACCGTACGACCAGATCTCGCGCGTCTCCGGGAAGTGCACGATGTACTTGTTCTCGGCGTCGCACGGCCACGGGACGTCCTCGCGGCCGCGCGGGAGGGGGTAGCCGACCGAGTGCAGGCAAGGCACGAAGTCGCCGTCCTCCCCGAGCACGTCGAGTGCCGGCTGACCCATTCGAGTCATGATCCGCATCGAGGCGGCCACGTACGCGGAGTCGGTCAGCTGCACCCCGATGTAGGAGATCGGCGATCCGAGCGGGCCCATCGAGAACGGAACCACGTACATGGTGCGCCCCCGCATCGCACCTTCGAACAGCTCTGTCAACGCCCGGCGCATCTCCTTGGGCTCGCGCCAGTTGTTCGTCGGGCCAGCGTCCGAGGGATCCCCCGAGCAGATGAAGGTGCGATCCTCGACCCGCGCAACATCGTCGGGATCGGACAGCGCCAGGTACGAGTTCGCACGCTTGGCGTCCGACAGCCGCTGAAACGTGCCCGCGTCGACGAGCGTCTGCGCCAGGCGGTCATACTCCTCGTCCGATCCGTCGCACCAGTAGACGTCGTCGGGCTCGGTGAGTGCGGCTACCTCCTCGACCCAGTCCTGCAGACGCGCGTGCTTGGTGGTGGCTTGGTGCTTCGGAGCGGTATGGGCCATGTTGTTCAGCGACTCCTAAATTTCGGTGGTGTAGCAAGCGTACCCTGGCGGCAGGATTCGTGAAGGGAACAACGAACAACGGCGGCAAAGAGCGGGGTTTTTCCGCAAGCGAAAGTGAGCGGGCCGCGGGCGCAGGTCGACCGGTCCGTGAGGTTTGGCCCCGCGCTAGTCGACGTTCGTCTCGCCCCCGGGCAGCTGCGCGCCCGGCTCCTTGCGGGGCACCAGGACGACGCGCTTGAACTCCGCCACGAGGACGCCATCCTGGTTGAGCACGCGGGTGTGCACCCTCACCGTCCCCCGGTCCGGCTTCGAGCGCGAAGGCTTGACCTCGAGCACCTCCGACTCGACGAACAGCGTGTCGCCGTGGAAAACCGGGGCGGGGTGGCTCAGCTCCTCGGTGGCCAGGTTGGCGATCGCCTTGCCGGACACGTCGGACACGCTCATCCCCAGCGCGAGCGAGTACACCAGCGGCCCGACCACGACGTTGCGCCCCTGTTGGGACTTCTGCGCGTACACGTCGTTGATGTGCAGCGGGTGGTGGTTCATGGTCAGCAGGCAGAACAGGTGGTCGTCCGCCTCGGTGACCGTCTTCGCGGGCCAGTGCTTGTACACGGCCCCGACCTCGAACTCCTCGAGGTATCGCCCGTACGGATGCGCTCCGGACGCCTCGCGCGCGGCCTGCTCGGTTTCGACGTTTTCGGTCGAGGTCATTGCTTCTCCTGGTCGGGTTGGTGACACTGAGAATGCCATCCGGGCGCGAATCGGGGCGCGATGCATCCCAAAACGCGGGAGGTCCGGGAGGCGTGGGAGTTATTGCCCGCTATGCGGGCACAATCGCCCACGATGCCCGACCCCGCGCGCTGTTGCGGGCCGAGCCCCGGTCCTCGCCACGCCCAACGCCCCGCCCCGCTAGCTTTCGACTCCGCAACCGACAGGAGACCAATCAGTGCGCAACCCCCGCGATTTCGCAAAGCCCCTCGCGATCGGCGCCCCCGCGCCGGCGCTGGAGATTCCGTTCAAGCCGAGCCGGATGATCCACTTCCTCGACTTCTCGAACGAGAAGATGGTGGCCAAGGTGCCGGAGATCGCGCCGACCGTCGACATCCTGCTCGGGAACCTCGAGGACGCGATACCGGTCGATCGCAAGGAGGCCGCCCGCGAGGGTCTTGTCACGGTCGGCAAGGAGATCGACCTCGGGGACACGGCGCTGTGGACCCGTGTCAACAGCCTGGAGTCGCCGTGGGTGCTCGACGACCTCACCACCTTGGTGAGCGAGATCGGAAACAAGCTCGAGGTGATCATGGTCCCCAAGGTCGAGGGACCGTGGGACATCCACTACGTCGACCGGCTACTGGCCCAGCTCGAGGCCAAGGCCGGGCTCGAGCGCCCGATCCT
>Ga0187776_10001572_pt1 | contig 11466 bp, 5 predicted proteins | sample 0216_BV02_MP12_2_FD_132426 | JGI IMG/M metagenome (GOLD analysis project Ga0187776, IMG submission 132426) | Tropical peat soil microbial communities from peatlands in Department of Meta, Colombia - 0216_BV02_MP12_20_MG | ecosystem: Environmental > Terrestrial > Soil > Wetlands > Peat | place...
GTACAGAAGTTCAGCAACTGCTGGTAAACCTTGTGAAATTGGAAATCCTCATACGCCTTGCGCACATCGCGCGATGCTTCCGCGGTACGCAGCAACATATATTGATCGAGCGCCTGCATTTGGTCGAAGCCGAGCGCATCATTCCCAGGAACAAACCCGGCCAGATTCCCCAGAATGAAACGAAACGTATTGCGGATCTTGCGGTAGTTTTCGGCGATACGCTGCATCAGGCGCTCGGAGCCGACGACGTCCTCGCGGAAATCCACTGATGCCACCCACAAACGCACAATCTCGCCGCCCAGGCGTTCGACGATGTCGATGGGATCCACGCCGATGCCCTTCGATTTCGACATGGCGCGACCGCTTTCATCCAGGGTCCATCCCACGGTGCTCACGCGTCGGTAGGGCGCCTGGTTGCGCACACCGATAGCGCATAGCAGAGAAGAGTGGAACCAACCACGGTACTGATCTCCACCCTCTACATAAAAATCGGACGGCCAGGGAAGATCGGGTTCGTGCTGCTGCACGGCCAGGTAGCTGGAGCCGGACTCGAACCACACGTCGATGATGTCCATTTCCTTGCGGAACTTGCTTTGGCCGCACTGGCATTTTGTATCCGGGGGCAGGATGGCCGCCGCGTCCTTTAAATACCAGGAGTCGGCTCCTTCGCGAGCGAAAAGCTCTACGACGGCACGGTGCACCTCCGGCCGATTCAGGATTTCGTTGCATCCCTCGCAGAAGAAAACCGCAATCGGCACCCCCCACACTCGTTGGCGGGAAATGCACCAGTCGGGACGTGTGGCGATCATGTTGGATATGCGTTCCTCGCCCCAGGAAGGGTCCCAATAGACTTTCTTAATTTCTTCGAGCGCCCGCTGTCGAAACGTGCCCCCGCCCATGCCGGATTCCATGGAAATGAACCACTGCTCAGTAGCGCGAAAGATTACGGGGTTATGGCAGCGCCAGCAGTGCGGATAAGAGTGCTCCAGCTTTTCCACGTGCAGCAGCGCGCCGCGATTTTTCAGGAGGTCGATGATCAGCGGGTTCGCTTCAAACACCTGCTTGCCGTCATACTCAGGCAGGCCCTTGCGCAAATGCCCGGACTCGTCAACATTGCAGGTCTGGTCCAACTTGTATTTCACGCCGGTATAGAAGTCGTCAGCACCGTGAGAGGGAGCGGTATGGACGGCACCGGTGCCCTGATCCATGGTGACGTAGTCGGCCAGCACGCCAAGGATCTGCCGGTCGAGAAATGGATGGGCAAAGGTGGAATATTCCAGCTTGCGGCCAGGGACCTTTGCCAGGATCCGGGTCTCGCCGAGCCCGCAGCTCTTTGCGGTTAACTCGGCAAGCTTCTCCGCGACGATGTAGGTCTCGCCGTCGGCGGTTCCGATGGCCACATATTCTTCATCGGGATGGAACGCGACGGCCATGGAAGCAGGCAGCGTCCACGGCGTGGTGGTCCAGATAATGGTAGAGACTTTCTTGCCGGCGAGTGCAGGATCGATGTTTCGCGGATCACTCGTCAGGCGATACCGGACCCAGATGCTGGGGCTGAGGTGGTTTTCGTACTCGACTTCGGCTTCCGCGAGTGCAGTTTCGTCGTGAATGCACCAGTACACCGGCCGGAGCCCCTTGTAGACCGCCCCCTTCTCGAAAAACTTGAATAGCGTTTCCACCACGACCGACTCATATTCCGGGGTCATCGTGGAGTAGGGGCGATCCCAGCGGCCAAAGACACCGAGGCGCTTGAATTGGTCGCGCTGCAGGTCGCGGAAGGTGGCCGCATAGTCACGACAGGCCTGGCGGACCTCCATGGGATTCATCTTCAACTTCTTACCGCCCAAAGCCTCATCGACCTTGATTTCGATGGGAAGTCCGTGGCAATCCCACCCGGGGATATAGGGGGCATCGAATCCCGCCATGGTCTTGGATTTAACGACAAAATCCTTGAGGCACTTGTTAAGTGCATGGCCGAGGTGGATTGGCCCATTCACATACGGGGGTCCGTCGTGCAGGACGTATTGTCTCGACCCCTGCCGTGCCTGGCGGATCTTGTCGTAGATCCGCAATTCCTCCCAGCGGGCCAGCATCCGCGGCTCATTTTGCGGAAGATTGGCCTTCATGGAGAAGGCGGTCTTAGGGAGATTTATGGTTGCCTTTAGCTCGAGCGGCACTACTTCAGGTTCTCCTTCAATGTGCCCGGGTATCGGGTGAAGTGTGATCGGGTGAAGTCAGAAGTACCTCGGCATCGAAACCACTTCGGTCGTTACCTCGATCTGACGTCGAAATCTAAGGTACTTCAGTCATTATAAGTTACGAGGGGGAATTCCCCCGAGGGCGAAGCCCCTTGGTCACTCGCAGCGCGCGTGCAGCTGTTCAACAATGGGACTAGTTAACAAGAAAGTTGGTCCGCTAACCCGGAGAGCGCATCTTAAGGTTGTGTCACGGGTATATATCTGGTTGAATGGTTAGATTGGGGTTTACAAGCTCTTTATACCGGGCAACCAGCAACGCTATCAAAATCATCTGCTAGTGAAGCTTCGGGAGGGGAAACCAGCGGGACTGGGCTAAGGGATATGCCGACGGATCTTCAAGCATCTCCGATCACAGGCGAGCAGCCGGCCAGCACGTCAGCTTCGCCCGAGCTGAACTTTCTTTTGCCCGAGGGGCAAATTGACCAGCCTTTTTGGCGTTCGCTGCGGGCTCAGGTTCGTGAGCTCCTGCATCCGACGAAAACAGCGCCGCTCACGCTCACCTCCAAGCCCGTGCGCGTGCGTTTGATAGGCGACGATGTAAGCGCCCCGCTTTGGATATCGCTGCCGCGCCAGATCAAAGATCGGTTGTTCCCGGAAAAGACAGCGCCACTGGAGCTAACTTCCAGGCCGGTCCGCGTGAAGCCCATCTGGGAAGAGGATCAATATAAGAATAAGAGCGCGATGATTTCCGCGATCGCGCATTGCGCGTTTATCGGCGGAATCATTCTGGTTTCGGTTCTGGGAGCCAGGGTCGTAAAGAAAGTGCAACAGCAACAGTCGGTCACGCTGATAGCTCCAGATTTGAGCGGCATCATGCCGGTCGTTCCCGATGGTGGCGGCAAGAAACTGCAGGGCGGCGGCGGTGGTGGAGATCGCGACAAGATTCAGGCTCCCAAGGGGAAGCTACCCAAATTCTCCATGGAGCAAATCACCCCTCCGGCAGTGGTGATCCGCAATGACCATCCGAAGCTAGCTGTGGAGCCTACGGTGGTGATGCCACCCAATGTGAAGCTTCCAGTACAGAACAATATGCCGAGCCTTGGCGATCCGATCGCGGGTATTCCTAACGGTCCGCCTTCGAATGGCACCGGCTCGGGCGGTGGAATCGGATCGGGAAGCGGTGGCGGCGTCGGCTCGGGTGAAGGTGGCGGCGTCGGCCCGGGCAAGGGCGGCGGATTCGGCGGAGGTGTCTTCCAAGTTGGGAAGTTCGGCGTGTCCGCACCCCGGGCGATCTACACCCCTGATCCCGAGTACTCGGAAGAGGCCCGCAAGGCGAAGTACCAGGGCACAGTGGTTTTGTGGCTGATCGTGGATCCCAGTGGTCGGCCGCGCGATATCAGAGTATCTCGCAGCCTGGGCCTCGGCCTGGATCAAAAGGCAGTGGAGGCGGTACGGCAGTGGAAGTTTGAGCCAGCCAAGAAAGACGGCCAGCCAGTCGCAGTTCAGATCAACGTTGAAGTTAACTTCCGGCTGTATTGAGACGAGGTTTGGTTTGGATGTGAAGCCCGGCCGAGTGCCGGGCTTTTTGTTTGGCTGGAGCGTGAGTGAAGGGGCGTTGGGTCGCGCCGAAAGCTCCTTCTCATATTGTCATCACCGGGAGGTGGGCCACCTCCAAGGGAAACCTACAAGCAGCGAGAAAACACCGGGTCCTTCAACTCGGACGGGGATCGGTTTACCCCGTCCTCGTTCAGGATGACATTTCTGGGAAGTGCAGGGTTCATACGGGTGAGTATCCTCGACTCCGTCACCCATATTCCTTCACCCGCGCTCCCACTTCGTCCAAGTGCCGCAGCAGATCCAGAGGGTCCTCATATACACGGTAGGCGCCGGCGCGGTCCAGTTCGTCTTCGCCGTAGCCTCCCGAAAGCAGGCCGATGCCGAGCGCTCGAGCGCGACGTGCAGCCAGCAGATCCCAGACGCTGTCTCCCACTACCATCGCAGCTTCTACATCGACTCCCAGACGCTCCGCTGCGGCCAGGATTAAATCCGGATCGGGCTTTGCGTGCTGTACCTGATCGCGAGTAACCACCGGCACCTCCGGACCGAGCCCCAGCACGCGCAGGGTTCGATGCGCACTCTCCGCCTGACCACTGGTGGCGATAGCCCAGGGAACATGATTCCTGGTGAGAAATGCCAGCAACTCTACGGCTTCCGGCAGCGGGCGAACCTGGCCCGCGAGCGGAACGTAAGCCTCTTCATGATATTTCAGAAGAGTCATTGCCTGTTCAGCCGAAACTGGCTGCCCGGTTTCTCTGAGCAATGCATTGACGAATAGCCCTCCGCTCATCCCGATGCGCCGGTGAATGCGCCACACTGCCAGCTCGATGCCGCCGCGTTCTAAGGCTTCGCGCCACGCGAGGACGTGCTGGTAAACGCTATCCACCAGGGTTCCGTCGAGATCGAAGAGGAAGGCAGGAGACTTGGCTGATGTGGTCATGCTGGGGTTCTCCGCAAAGCGATGGGAGAGATGCCGGTGAGCATTTCCCGCGGTTCCTACTGCGTTCAGAAAGAAATTTCCGGTCCCTGCCGGCGCAAAGGCTGGCGGGCATGGCGCAGGATAAAGATGAAGCACAGCCCAAGAATCAGGCTGTGGCTGGCAGTTCGAAGGTTTGAGAGGGCTTGGATATCTCGGCTATGGTTCTATGAAGCTGATCGGAGCGGTTGGTGCGCGCCAAGTCTGCCTGAGAGATCACACCGACGCAGCGCATACCCTGATCCACAATCAGAACCCGGCGAATCTGATGTATCTGCATGAGCCTCTCACAGGAGTCCAGGCTTTGCTCGGGACGGCAAGTTACAACCTGGCGAGTGATAAAAGTCTCGATGGTGGTATTGGGGCTTAAGCCTCGGGCCACAATCGCACAGCAAAGATCGCGGTCGGTAATGATGCCTTCGAGATGCTTCGACCCGTCATCCGCAACCACTGGCAAAGCACCGACGTTATTGTCGCGAAGCAAGCTGGCGACGGTTTGTGCGGTATCGGACAGGCGACAACAAACCGGATCTCGAGTCATTAATTCTCTTATTTTCATCTCTCACCTCGTGAGATCACTGGTTCATCTTCCTCGAGTTGTCTTGATGCAGGCGGGAGCGGAATCTGGTTCTACCGTCTCTGCGATTTTAATCCTTTGGAGACGTCGTGGTGGCGCGAGCGGGAGAGATTTTCGCAAGCGGAATGGACGTTTTGCACTATCGGTTTGGCAATGGTCGTTCCGGGGGTTGCCGGCAAACAGCATTCAGCACTCAACAATCAGCAAAAACCCAGGCACAGCCCAGGTTAGCGCTGAAAAGCGCGGCACGAACCTGGGGCGCCCGGGCTACCACCAATTTCGCAATCAGGCGGTTCTTTGGTGATGTCGCTTTGACTCGCGCCAGCAGCACAGCCTAGCATGAGCTTCGAAAGGAGCGCAGGGTGATCGGACAGGTCCTGGGTCATTGCCGGGTGCTGGCGAAGATCGGCGAAGGAGGCATGGGGGTTGTTTATCGCGCATACGACGAAGTGCTGCACCGCGATGTTGCGGTAAAGGTCGTTAAGAAGGATGCCAATCTGGACGCGTCGGCCAGTCAGAACCCGCTACAAGAGGCGCGCGCTAGTTCCTCTCTGGCACATCCGAATATCTGCACCATCTACGAAGTGGGGGAAACCGCCGGAGAGCTCTACATCGTAATGGAACTGGTGGAAGGCAAGTCTCTGCGCGCGCTGAGCGCAGACGGCGGGCTGGCGCCGGAATCGGTGATGCGTTACGGCGTGCAAATTGCCCGCGCTCTTGTTCGCGCTCATGACCGCGGCATTGTTCACCGGGATCTGAAGACGGCCAACATTCTTGTAACCCCGGACGGGCTGGTGAAAGTCCTCGATTTTGGCCTGGCGCGTCGCGTCGGAGAAGGGTTATACGAGGGCTCGACTCGTTCGTTGGCGACGATGCAGGAGTCATCGGTGAGCGGCACTTTGCCGTACCTGGCTCCTGAAGTCTTGAGCGGTCAGCCCGCGGACTACCGCAGTGATCTGTGGGCTCTGGGCATCGTTCTGTATGAAGCAGCATCGGGGCGTCTGCCATTTCAAGGAAGGACCGCGTTTGAGATCAGCGCGGCCATCATGCGCGAGATCGCGAAGCCGCTGGGACCCCCGGTGCCGCCCGGCCTGTGGGCGATCATCCAGCGCTGCCTGGCTAAAGAGCCCATGCAGCGGTATCAGCGGGCGGGCGAGGTGCAGGCTGCGCTGGAAGCCGTGCAAACGGCGGCGGTGGTTTCCGGGAATCCCGCCGGGGATCGGGGCGGCCCTCCTCCAACTACAGTGCTGGTGAACGTGCGACATGTGCACGTGCGCCGGGGAGATTTTCTGCTGCTGGTGGGGACTACAAAAGGGGCATTTCTGCTGCGGTCCAATGCTCAACGGAAGCGCTGGGAAGTTGGCGGTCCGTATTTTCATGGGCAGGCGGTTTACGCGATGGCGTATGACGGGCGCGGCGCTCTGCCTCGAATATGGGCATCGACGCAAAGTTACTGGGGCACGATGTTGCGTTCTACCGAGGACTTCGGCAAGAACTGGACCAATCCGCCGGAGGCGCCTATTCGGTTTCCTGTGGACACCGGAGTTTCGCTCAAGAACATCTGGCAGATTACCCTCGGGCGCGCGGATGAACCGGGCCTTCTCTACAGTGGCGTGGAACCGGCTGCGCTTTTTGAAAGCCGCGATGCAGGCGAGACCTGGTCGCTCGTGCGGGGCTTGTTCGATCATCCGCATCGGCCGCGCTGGATGCCCGGCAACGGTGGACTCACCTTGCACACGATCTTGCTCGATCCCGCCGAGAAGCAGCGTATGTATGTTGCCATCTCCTCTGGCGGGGTTTACCGCACCGACGATGGCGGGCGAACGTGGACGCCGCAGAACCAGGGCATCCGGGCAAATTTCATGCCCAGCAAATATCCCGAGTTCGGCCAATGCGTACACAAGATGGCGTTGCATCCGGACCACCCGGAGCGGCTTTTCTTGCAGAATCACTGGGGCTTGTATCGTTCCGATGATCACGCCGGCAACTGGCGCGACATTGCCAATGGTTTGCCTTCGGATTTCGGATTCGCCATGATCGTGCATCCCAGAAAGCCGGATTGGGTGTACATCATTCCGGTAGAGTCCGATATGTTTCGCTGTACTTGCGAGGGCCGGCTACGCGTCTACCGGACGCGCAACGCAGGTGCCTCATGGGAACCGCTCATGCGTGGTTTGCCACAGAAAGGTGCGTACGAGACTGTGTTGCGTGATGCGATGGTCTCCGATTCACTCGACCCGGTGGGGATTTATTTCGGCACACGCAGCGGACAGATCTTTGCTTCGCGCGACGAGGGCAAGACGTGGCAGAAGATCCTGGAAGGATTGCCATCCGTGGTTTGCGTGCGGGCTGCGCTTGTGGGCGATGACTTTGCCACTGCAAAGCCGAGCTCGGCTAAGCACTCAGACGCTGCTTCAACTGAGAAGAAATCTCCGGTGACCACTGGGTCGCGGCAAGCGCGAACCAGATCGCGCCGGGCGAATTCCACCACGCGTGGGACTAATTCCACCAAGAGATGATCATGCCCGTGACCTTCCACATCCCGGGTGTGTTACGCGAATTTACCGCTGGGCGGAGCCAGGTCGAGATCGCACTCTCTCCCACGACGCTGGCGGATGCTTTCTCGGCCCTGTGGGTCTTGTATCCGGGCGTACGGGATCGAATGGCAACCGAGGAGGGAGCCATTCGCGAGCACATTAACGTGTTCATTGGTGACGAAGATATTCGCTACACGGGTGGCCTGATGACTCCGGTGGCCGCGGGAGCGGTGATTTCGATCGTACCTGCGGTCAGCGGCGGAAGACTCTAGCAGCTTCCATAGGCGTTACTGCACCGTCAGCGTGATGTTGGTTGATTGCTGGATTGTTCCGGATGTAGCCGTGACTGTAACCGTGTAGGAGCCTGCGGGCGTGCCTGGCTTGGGCTGTGGGGGAGCCTGATTGCTTGATCCACTTCCGCTGCCGCAGGCGATCATTCCCATGAGCACGGCACAGGTGAGAATCATCGCCAGCCACATTCCCAACTTACTGCGGCGCTGAGTACCCGCCAGAGCTACCCATCCAAACATCCCCGAGAACGACAGCCACAGCGCGGCCAGAGTCTTCAGCCTGTTCGGTGCCGGCAGATGAAGGGCGGCTACACTGGGAGCGGTGGTGCTGATAGTCAACGTGGTGCCGAGGGCAGCGCCGTTCACACTGAGTGGACTTGCCGGGGAGAATGACGCGCTTGCGAGCTGCGGCAGACCGGCTACCGCGAGACTTACCTGTCCACTGAGGCCGTTCACTGGGGCCACCGTGATGGTTGAAGATGCGGCACTGCCGCTCTTGACCGTGAGCGCGTTAGGGCTGGCGGAGATTTGGAGATCCGGCGCACCCTGTACCTGCAGCGATGCGGTCACGCGGTGTGTCAAGGTGGGCAGAGTCGCGTCGGAAGTGGTGACGTTGACCGTATAGGTGTTCGGCTGGGCTGAAGAAGGAACAGCTATGGTGGCTGTCACCGATGTCGTGGCCGCGGGTGTAACGTTGACCGGACCTGTGGGCGAGAGCGTACAGCTTGCGCCCGATCCCAGACTGCTGGCATCGCAGCTCAGATTCACCTGCGAGCTATAGCCGTTCAACGCCTGCAATTGCACTCCAAGACTGCTGCTGCCGCCAGATACTGTTGCCGCAGGTTGAGAGCTCACGGCGAGAGCGTAGTCAGTGACGGAAAAGGGAAGACTCAGGGAATGGGATAGCGATGCGCTGCTGCCGCTGATGCTGATCTGACCCTGGCCGGCAAGCGCGGAGGCGGTTTTGCCAGCTGCAACGCTGACATTTACCGTAGCTGGATTTGCACTGACGGTCACACTGCTTGGAGAGAGCACACAGTCAGAAGACGAGATTCCCTGATTGATCCCACATTGCAAGCTGACGGTTCCCGTGAATCCGGCCTGCTGGTTGACGACAAAGCTTCCGTTGATCGCTTGCGTTGGTTTGATGCCAGCCACGGCGGTAGCCGGACTGAAGAAGAAGTCCGGGGTTGCGGGCGTGACGGTGAGCTTCAAGGGTTGTGATCGGCTGAGCTTGCTGTCGCCGGTTGTGGCCACGACGATGATTGAATAATCGCCGGGGGCCAGAGTCGAGCCCGGCGCCAGGCTGATCGTCAGTGTGGCATTCAGCGGCGAAGGCGTTAGCAGTACATTGCTGGCATTGCAACTAGCTCCTGAAGGAAGGCCTTGGCAGGAAAGATTAATGTTCTGGCTGAAGGAGCCCTGAGGCGTCAGAATCAAGGTTACTTGCTGGCTCTTTCCTGCCGACAGAACTACGGTGGCCGGATTCGGCGCGCCCAACGTGAAATCCCAGACGCGCAGCGATACTGGCTGGAAATCTACGAGCGTTCCATCGGTAGCCTTGATACGGAAAAAGAAATCGCCCACGGTCGCATTGCTGGAAGTCAGGGAAAACGGCTGGCCGCCGGCTGTGGGCGTCACTGTGATCGGAGACGAGCATGACGGCAGGGGATCCCCGGTCGCCGATTCACAACTGACAGTCACCGAATTGCTGTAGCCATTGATGGATGTAAGCGTGCCTGTGTAGGAAACATTCTGTCCCGGGTAAGTCACCTGATCGGGATTGCTTACGGCGACGCTGAAATTCGGTGCGGTGCTAGACGGCAGCTCAGTCTGCCAAACGCCGCGTCCGTAGGTGGAGACTCGGAGCAGTGGCGGCTGGCCACTGGGCGAGAAGATAGCGACGCGGGTGACTGCAACATTTGGCAGCATGCCCGGGCCGCTGGCGGGCCCCACTTCCGTCCAGACGCTTGAACTTCCACCCGCCGGGCCGTTGGTGAAGACACCGACATCGGTGCCGACGTATACGATGCCCTTGGAATCTACGACGACGGCATTAGCGGGAGCGTCGGGCAGAGCGCTGGATCCGGAGCCGCTGATATCGGTCCAGTTGCTGCCATTGCTGGTGCGCCAGACGTGACCGACCCCAAACCCTTGCACGGTCAGGTACGCAGTTTTGCCGCTGGCGTCGGAGGGATCGATCGCTACGCCCGAGACCGGGACTGGGCAGGTTCCTGCTCCGGTAGAACAATTGGGCGCGTGGAAGCCGCCACTCACTGGAGAAATCTCTGACCAGGAGGTCGGGCCGGCGTCTGCATTTAATGTTGCGAATATCCTGCCATCGTCTGTTCCGGCGTAGACGACCTGTGAGCCATTACCGGTTGTTGATCCTCCCGCAGCCAGAGCATTCACGAAGCTGCTGGTATCGCTTGCGCACGCGGTGGTTCCGGCGCTGCCGTCGAATTTGTTGCTGAGGGCGTGCCAGTTCTGCCCAGTGGCGCCGCCGCACCATACCCGGCAGGAGCCCAGGATCATCTGCGCGGAGTTCTGCGGATCGAGCATGTACGGCGTGTAGAAGGGCACGGCATCGTTGCTTATGTTCGCTGGCGTGACCACGGCAAGAAACGAATCGGCGGTGCAATTGATGCCATTGGTACATCGCTGAATGGGCAGGCGAATGTTGGCGGTGTACCAGGTGCTGGGTGCATGCGGATCGATATCGTTATAGCCGCCGTCGCCATCATTTACGGCTTGCCAGGTCAGACCGTTCGAGCCGGAATGAGCAAAATTGATAGCTGGCGAACCGTTGTCCTGCGTGCCACCCAGAATCGTGAACTGATCGGTAGGATCTTGGGAGAACCAAACGAACTGGGTCATCGACCCCATGGTGCCGTTCAGGTTGTCGAACGGGTAAGTTGGCGTTGACCCGCAGACACCAGTCACTCCAGTGGCGAATCCATTGAGTGTGCGGTAAATGCCGCCATCATTTCCGAAATAAAGGATCGCAGGATTGCTGAGCGAGAAATCGATGGCGTGCTGATCGGGATGCACATGGGAATACGAAGCTGTCGGCGTGCAACCGTAGACGTGGGTCAGGTTGATGAAGCCGTTGGTCCCACAGGTCGCATTTGCGCTATTAATGCTGCACTTGAAGATATTGATGGCAGCCGCGTAGAGATCGGTGGCCGTGCCGTTGGGGACCGCGGCGAGGGCAAGATTGTAGTCGCCCTGTTGAGTGCTGCATCCTGCGGTATCGCCACAGTTATCGATTCCTGAAGTGTTGATCTGTGTCCAGGTATTGGCGCCGCTGGACAACTGCCAGATTCCTTGA
>Ga0187776_10001573_pt1 | contig 11464 bp, 11 predicted proteins | sample 0216_BV02_MP12_2_FD_132426 | JGI IMG/M metagenome (GOLD analysis project Ga0187776, IMG submission 132426) | Tropical peat soil microbial communities from peatlands in Department of Meta, Colombia - 0216_BV02_MP12_20_MG | ecosystem: Environmental > Terrestrial > Soil > Wetlands > Peat | place...
CGCGCATCGCTCCGCCCGTCGTTCGCCGCCCGACTCTCGGGCCGGTTTCCCTTTTTCGTCCTGGACCGCCGGAAAGCGGCGTTCGTTGTGCTCCACGGAGCCAGCACCCATGCGCAAGAAGTTTCTTGATCGACCCCCGAAGCCGGCGTTCGGCCGCGCGCTGCGTCTGGCTTGCGCCGATCTCGAGCGCCGCCTGCGCCGGCGCACCGCCGAGCTGCAGGCGGTCGATCGGGCGCTTCGCTCCGAGGGGTTCGAGCGCCGCGCGGCCGAGCGCCAGCTCGCGATCTACGCCGAAGCCATCCGGGCGACCGGCGAGGCCGTCGCCATCGCGGACGGCTCTCGGACGCTGATCGACGTCAATCCCGCGTATGAGGACGCCCTGGGCCGCTCGCGCGAGGAGCTCGTCGGGACGCGCCTCTATCCGGTCGAGCCCGGCGGACATGGCGAAGCGCTTTGTCGCGAGCTGTGGCGCTGCGTGGAGGCCGAGGGACACTGGGCCGGCGAAGTGACCGCGTACCGGGGCAACGGCGAGCCGTTCCTGTCCTGGGTGCAGATCCGCATGCTGCGCGACGAGTCCGGCGCGGCGAGCCACTACGTGTGCGTCTCCAGGAACATCACGGCGCTGAGGCGCAGCGAAGAGCAGCTCCAGCGGCTCGCGTTCTACGACAGCCTGACCGAGCTACCCAACCGGGCGTTGCTCAACGACCGGCTGCGCGTGGCGCTCGCGAGCGCCGAACGCCGGCGCGACCTGATCGCCGTCATGTATCTCGACCTCGACGGGTTCAAGGAGGTCAACGACACGCTCGGCCACGCCGCCGGCGACGCCCTGCTGGTGGAGATCGGCCATTGCATCGGCCGCTGCATCCGCGGCTCGGACACGCTAGCGCGAACGGGCGGCGACGAATTCACCGTGCTGCTCACGCGTGCGACCTCGATCGCCGACGTCACGATCATCGCCGAGCGGATCCTCGAAGCGGTGGCGGCGCCGATCCAGGTGGCCGAACGAACCGTCCGCGTCGGAACCAGCATCGGCATCAGCTTCTATCCCAGGGATGGCCAGGACGCCGAGACCCTCCAGCTCAAGGCGGACCTCGCGATGTACCGGGCGAAGAAAGCGGGCCGCGGCCAGTATCGCATCTTCGAAGGCGAGCTCGCGGCACCGGTCAAGGACCGGCTGTCGCTCACCGCCCAGCTTGAAGCGGCGCTCGCCGCCGAGGAGCTGGTCGTGTTCTATCAGCCTGTCATCGATGCGGTCACGGCCAAGGTGCAGGGCGCCGAGGCGCTCCTGCGCTGGCGCAAGCCGGGCGGCGAGCTCGCGTTGCCCGAAGCTTTCCTGCCGTATGCCGAGGAATGCGGCCTCATTCGCAGGATCGACGCCTGGGTGCTTGAGCGGGTCTGCCGCGACGCCCGGAGCTGGCCCGGCGAGCCCGCCTCTCCCGGGGTGTGCGTGAACTTGTCCGGAGTGTCGATCCAGCAGCCCAACCTGGCAAGCCTCGTCACCGGCGTGCTCGAGCGAACGAGGCTTGCGTCGAAGCGGCTCTGGCTCGAGGTCACCGAAAGCGCGATCGTGGGCGATCCGCAGGCGGCGCGTCGAGCGCTGGAGGACATCGCCGCGCTCGGCGTCGGTTGGTCGCTCGACGACTTCGGCACCGGTCATTCGTCGCTCTCGTACCTGACCCGGTTTCCGATCCGCGGCGTCAAGCTCAATCGCGCGCTCGTGGCGCGCATCGGACGCGACGCCGCCGCCGACGAGCTGATCCGGGCGATCCTCACGCTGGCGCATCGGCTCGACCTCGACGTGGTGGCCAAGGGCGTCGAGCATACGCATCAGCAGGTCTTTCTTGCCGCAGCGGGCTGCCATCTCATGCAGGGCTACCGCTTCGTGCGTCCCATGTCCGGAGACATGTTCCCGGCTTGGCTGGCCTCGAACGCCTCGCGCTGGGTGCGCAAGGCGAAGCGCACAGACGGGCGATCCGGCGCATCGGGCGCGAGCGCATAAGCGCACCACCGCCGCCGTGCCGGCGGACCTCTCAGGCACGGCATCCGTAACAGTTTGTCGGCTGGCGAAGAGCGGCCCCTTTGACCGCGGTCAACGCGCGTGCGGTCCGGGACTAGCACTGTAATGACCGATCGAGCGAACGCCGCCGGCGTGCGCGCTGCAACTTCCCGAACTGGAGGCAGCCATGAAAGCTAAGGACGTCATGACCCACTGTCTGGTCAGCATCGCCCCGGACGCCCCGATCCGCGACGCCATCGCGCGCATGATCAGCCACCAGGTGAGCGGCATGCCGGTGATCGACAAGGACGGAACGCTCGTCGGCATGATCAGCGAAAGCGATTTCCTGCGCCGGGCCGAGATGCACACCGAGGCCCCGCAGCGGCGCTGGCTCGAGCTCCTGCTCGGACCCGCTTCGGTCGCCGACGAGTACGCGCGCAGCCACGGTCGGACGGTGAAGGAGGTGATGTCGGCCGAGATCGTGACCGCGGGGAAAGAGACGCCGCTGAGCGATATCGTCGGCCTCATGGAGGAGCACGGAATCAAGCGCGTGCCCATCGTCGAGGACGGCCATGTGGTCGGGATCGTCAGCCGCGCCGATCTGATGACCGCTCTGGGCGAATTGCTGCTCAAGCCCCGATCCTCCGCCGCGGCGGCCGACGCGGTCATTCGCCGGACGGTGCTCTCCGAGATGCGCAAGGAGCCCTGGTGCCCGGTCCACGCGATAACCGTCAAGGTGCGCGACGGTGTCGTCGAGCTCGACGGGACGATCTTCGACGAGCGGCAGCGGCGCGCGCTTGCCGTGCTCGTGGAGAACGTCGAGGGCGTCAAGCGTATCCGCGATCTGATGACCTTGCAGCAGGCGACGGGCGCGTCCGTCGCGCCCGGGAGCAGCATTCGCCCCTGATATCCCATCCGTGCGAATGAATTCGCACCTGCGCGCTCGCGAAGCGCTACGGCCTCGCCCGGGTCCAGCTCGCGTCCGGATCGAACGTGGTCATTCGCCCGGCGATCGCGGCGCTGCGCGGACCGAGGTTCTTCTGGTACACGACGCCATCGTGATTGACGATGAAGGTCATGACGCCTGACGCGCCCCAGCGCGCCGGGTAAGCGACGAGCGCGAAGCCGCCGATCATTCTGCCCTTCACGACGTAGGCGTAGGCGCCGCCGGGCGCGTCGGGTCCCTGCGCCGCGAGGATGCGATACACATAGCCGTGGTACGGCTCGCTCGCTCCGGTCCCGCTCTTGCCGTAGCCCTCCTTTTTCGCTTTCGCGGCCAGGGGACCGAACGGGCTGGCAGGCTGCCCCTCGGGCGTCGGCCAGTACAGGCCGTCTTTCTTCCCCGGGCTGCTCACGAGCCTCGTCGCGTAGCGATGCAGGCCGTCGCCGTTGCCCGCCGTCGCCGCGTACTCGCGCTGCGCATCGACGTAGGCGAGGCAGACCTCGATGGCGGCGAGCTCGTTGCGGCCCACGCGTCGGTCGATGACCGCCTGGGCGCCGGCCTGCGTATCGAAGCGCCAGCGCTCGCCGCGCTTCACCAGAGGAAAGGGAAACGGCCAGTCCTTTTCGCCGATGAGCAGCGTGGCCCGGGCATCGCCTTCCGACTCGATCCGTGACCGCGTCTCATAGGCGGCGACGAAACGCTCGCGCGCCTGTCGGTCCGCAACCGGATCGCCGGAATGGATCAATCGATCGCTGCCGGGGCCAAGAATCCCGCCGATGCCCGCGGCGTCGCTCGCGCGCACCGCGGTGACGAGCGCATCGACGGCGGCCCGCGGCGTGGCGAAGCTCTGCTGCGCCGATGGGGACGCCGGCCGCACCGGCGCCGCCGTTTCCGCCGGCATCGGAGCACCGCCGGCGATGAGAGACAAGGTCGCGACCGCGAGCCAACGGCGATAGCGAGACGTCATCGTGTGCCTCTGCATGAGTTCGTGATTGGACTCGGCGCTCAGCGCACCGGATGACCGCCGCGCGCTGCGGCGGGGGGCGCGGAAGGCGCGTGACCCGTGGGCGGCGCAGGCAAGCCGATCGACTGCCGGCTTTGCATGCCGCGCTGGGCGTTCGCCTCGGCCTGCTGGCGCGAGACGCCGGGATCGAAGGGCGAGGTCCGCTGCTGCGGAAACGCGATTGCGCTCGGCGCAGGGCGAACGATCCGTGGCGGCGCCGGCACCGCGGGCGCCGGCTGAATCTCCGGGGTCGGACGAACGCCCGGCGTCGTCACGGGAGGGGCCGGCTCAGTGCCGGGCACGGGCTGAGCGGCGCTCGGGCTGCGCGGCACGCGCACCGCCGGATTCGTCGGCTGCGGCGCAGGCCGCGGTTGCACCGCGATTGGCGCGCGCAAGTCGTAGCCGCGGTACTGCTGGCGCTCGCGAACCGCGTTCGGATCGATACGCAGGTAGCGATCGCGCGTGGCGGCATTGGGATAGGCGATCCCGCGCCTGTGACCCGGCGAATGCTCCCACGGCGCTCCGGCGGGCGGAGGATGCCCCGGACGATTCCAGAAGCGACTGTTGCCGCCGTCGATTCGGATGTGGCGGTGTTGCCAGTCGACGTGCGCCCAGCCCCAATGGTCGTGCGAGACGTGGCAGGGCCGGCCGAACACGACCCCGACGATCACGGCCGGATAGCCGTAGAAAGCCGGCGGATACCAGAACCAGGGCGGATAGGCCGGCGCCCACCACGGCCCGTAGACGTAGAACGGATCGTAGACCGGCACGTAGATCACGTCCGGCTGCGCCGGCGCGATGAAGATCGCACCGCCCTGATCGGTCACGATCTGCTGCGGCGTGGACTGCAGACTGCCCGCGGCCTCGGCGCGCTGGCGCAGGCTCTGCACGGTGTCCATGACGCGCGCCTCGTCGGCGAGAAAAGCGTCGCCCAGCCGCTGGGTCCACTCGATGCGATCGTCCATCATGGCCAGAACCTGCGGGAAGGCGGCGAGCGACTGGACGCTCGGGTCCCAGTTCCTGTCCGCGATGGCCTGGTCGAGCGCCTCGCCGGCGAGCCCCGGGTTCTGCCGCACGAAGCGCGCCGCTTCCACCACTTCGAGCGGATAGGTCGCGGCGATCAGCACCTGCATCAGCAGATCGTCAGGGTAGAGGGCCACGGGCGCGAGCAGCTGGTCGAGCTCGTCCTGGCTGTACGCCGGGGCGGGCTCGGATTGGGCCGCCGCGGGAACGGCGATGCAAGCAGCGACCGCCAACAGCCCGACCCGCAGGGCGCGCAGCGTACGGTTCATGGTCCGCTCCGGCGGTTCGATGGTCTGCCGTCGTGAACATCCCCCGCCGCCCGGCTATTGCAGCGTATGGTCATCATGGCATGCCGACCGCGCTTCGACCGCTTCGCGTATTCCCGGTTCATCGCCGCGGCTGCTCCTTCACGCGCGAGACGAGCTGCGTCGGATCGACGAAACGCATCGCGATGAGCAGCCACACCAGCGTCACGATCATGTAGATCATCGCCATGGCGTCGACCGACTGCGGCGCGCGCACGCCGGCGGCGAACACCGCGTAGTAGAGCGCCACCACCAGCGTCTGCGAGTCGGGCCCCGCGGTGAGGAACGTGAGCTCGAAGAGCGCGATCGTGCGCACCAGCACCAGCAAGGACGCGGCGAGAATGCCGGGCGCGAGCAGCGGCACCAGCACGTGCCAGAACATGCGCAGCGTCCCGGCGCCGAAGACCCGTGCGGCGGCCTCGACGTTGCGGTCGATCTGCTCGATGAACGGCGTCATCACCAGGATGACGAAGGGTGCAGCCGGCACGAGGTTCGCGAGGATCACCCCGTTGAGCGTCCCCGCGAGGTGCACCCGGTAGAGCACGGTGGCGAGCGGAATGCCATACGTGATCGGCGGGACCATGAGCGGCAGCAGGAAGAGCAGTATCACGAGGCGCTTGCCCGGAAAATCGCGCCGTGCCAGCGTGTAGGCCGCCGGCACGCCGAGCAGAAGCGACAGCGCCACCACCGCGGCGACGACCTCGACCGTGACCCAGAGCACGGAGCCGAGCTGGAACTCCTTCCAGGCGGCGAAGTACCAGTTCGTCGTCCACCCTTCGGGCAGCCACGTGCCGAGCCAGCGGCGCGCGAAGGAGCTCGTCGCCACGGCGGCGATGATCGCCGCGATGTTGACCAGGAACAGCGCCATCAGGCCCCACAGCAGGCCACCCCAGGCGCGCTCGAGCCAGCGGCGCTCGATCGCGTGGTTCTCGCGACGCCGGGCGAGCCGACCCGTCGCGAGGGTCGTCATCCCTTGCCTCCGACGACGGGGCCGCTGTAGAAGAGGTTCCGGATCGCGAGCACGGCGGCGATGATAAGGAGCTGAACGAAGCCCATGATCATCGCGATGGCGGACGCGAGCGAGTAGTCGTACTGCTCGAACGCGGCCTCGTACGCGGCGATCGAGATCACCCGCGTCGGTCCCGCCGGCGCGCCGAGCAGCACCGCCGAAGGGAACACCGAAAACGACTGCACGAAGGCGAGGCAGAAGCACATCGCGAGCCCCGGCGCGAGGAGCGGCAGATAGATGTGGCGGAACTGCGCCGAGCGGTTCGCCCCGAGCGTCGCGGCGGCGCGCGCGAGCGCCGGATCGATCCCCGTGATGTAGGAAAGGATCAGCAGGAAGGCGAACGGGAAGCCGGAGATCACCAGCGAGATCAGCACGCCCCAGAAGTTGTGGGTGAGCCGGATGTACCCGGTGTAGAGGTGCAGCCACTGCACCGTCTGCGCGAGCCAGCCTTTCGGTCCGAAGTAGGTGAGCATCCCTTCGGCGATGAGCACGGTGCCGAGCGTCACCGGAACGACCAGCGCGGTGGTGAGCCAGCGCTGATAGCGCGTCTTCACCCGCATCTTGAAGGCGATCGGCAGCGCCAGCCCGACGTTGATCAGCGTCACCGGCAGCGCCAGCTTGAGGGTGGTGCCGATGGTCGGCCAGAGGTTGTCGGTGGTGAAGAACGTGACGTAATTGGCGAGCCACCCGCCCTTCTGCGGCGTGAAGGAGAGCGCGAGCCCGTAGAGGAACGGATAGATGAACACCAGCAGCATGAACAGCGTCGCCGGCACGATGAGAACCAGCGTGCGGTCGAAGGGCGTGCGCGGCGCGGGGCGAGAGCGCTTCATGCGTTCGCCGGATAGATCAGCGCGCGGTCGACCGGAACGTGCACGTTGACGCGGTCGCCGGCGGCGTAGCGGCGCGTGGTGCGCACGTGCATGCGCTTGCCCGACGCGGTGGTCACGTCGAGCAGCGAGTCGCGGCCGCAGTACTCGACGCCGTCGATGCGCACCGCGAAGGTGTTGGCGCCGTCGGGCCCCTCGCCGACCTGGATCTCCTCGGGCCGCATGGCGACGCTGGCGCGGCCGTTGCGCAATGGAAGCTTGCGCGTGCCGGTGAGCCGTACGTCGGGCCCGGCGAGCGTCACCCGATCGCCTTCGCTGCGCTCGACGTCGAGCTCGAGCAGGTTGCGGTAGCCCATGAAGCTCGCCACCGCGAGGTTCGCCGGCTGCGAATACACCTCCTCCGGCGTCGCGACCTGCTGCACGACGCCGTCGATCATGACCAGGATGCGATCGGCGAGCGAGAGGGCCTCCTCCTGGTCGTGGGTGACGTAGATGGTGGTTCGAGCGAGGTCGCGGTGGATGCGGCGGATCTCCGAGCGGGTCTCGAGCCGCAGCTTCGCGTCGAGGTTGGACAGCGGCTCGTCCATGAGCACCAGCGGCGGCTCGATCACGATCGCGCGGGCGATCGCCACGCGCTGCTGCTGGCCGCCGGAGAGCTGGCCGGGAAGCTTGTTCTCCTGGCCGTGGAGCTGCACGAGCTTGAGCACGTCGGCGACCCGCTGCGCGATCTCGGCCGACGGGACGCCCCGCATGCGCAGCCCGAAGTCGATGTTGCGCACCACGCTCATGTGCGGAAACAGCGCGTAGTTCTGGAACACCATGCCGAAGCCGCGCTTCTCCGGCGCCAAGGTGTCGATGCGCTCGTCGTCGAGCCAGATGCTGCCCTCGGTGAGCGGCAGCAGTCCGGCGATCAGGTTGAGCGCGGTAGACTTGCCACAGCCCGACGGCCCGAGCAGCGCCACGAAATCGCCGCGCTTGATCGTGAGCGTCAGCCCCGACACCGCGTTGAAGGCCGCGCGGCCGGCGTCGGCGAAGCGTCGCGTGACGCCGTCGAGCCGCAGCAGTTCGAAGTCCTTCTTCATCGGGTTCCTCCTGGAGCCGCCGGGCGCGCGCCTCCGCGGCAACCATGGTGGCAGCGGGCGGCGGCAACCTCTTTGATCCGCCTCAACTTCCGGCGCGAACTCGATTGCGCGGACGCAGGTCTGTGATGCATCTTGCAGCTTGAGGCGGCGCCCCCCGAAAGGCGCGACCTCCAGCCCTACGACACTTGCAACGCCCGGCCGGGCAACGAGTCGAACCCTTGCGCGAAGAAGGAGACCCTGGTTGGACATCCTGATCACCCGCGAGCTGACCCGCAGCTTCGGTGCGCTGCGCGCCGTAGACAGCCTGGACCTCGCCGTGCGCGAGGGCGAGGTGTTCGGCCTGCTCGGCCGCAACGGCGCCGGCAAGACCACGTTGATCAAGATGCTCACCACCCTGCTCCCGCCGAGCGCGGGATCGGCGACGGTGGACGGGTTCGACGTCGCGCGGGAGCCGGCCCGCGTGCGCGCCATCATCGGCTACGTCCCGCAGGCGCTCTCCGCCGACGGCGAGCTGACGGGGCGCGAGAACCTGCTGGTGTTCGCCCGCCTCTACGACATCGCGGCCGGCTTGCGCCGGCAACGGATCGACGAAGGGCTCGCGTTCATGGGACTCGCGGATGCGGCCGACAGGCTGGTCGCCACCTATTCCGGCGGCATGATCCGGCGGCTGGAGATCGCGCAATCGATGCTGCATCGGCCCAGGGTGCTCTTTCTCGACGAGCCGACGGTCGGGCTCGATCCCGTCGCGCGAGAGGTGGTTTGGGCACACATCGAGGAGCTGCGCAGCCAGTACGGAACGACGATCGTGCTCACCTCGCACTACATGGACGAGGTGGAGAAGCTCTGCGACCGCGTCGCCATTCTGCGCCGCGGAAAGCTCGTCGCGCTGGGGACGCTGCCCGAGCTTCGCGCCAACGCGGGCGAAGCGGCGCGAAGCCTGGACGAGGTGTTCGCCTTCTATACCGAGGACGTCGAGACCGCTGGAGGCTATCGTGAGACCGCCAGGACCCGAAGCAATGTCCGACGCCTCGGCTGAGCCCCCGAGCGGTGCCGTTTCGCCGGCCGCGGCACTGCTGCGCTACGTCGGCAAGGTGCTGGCCGTGGCCGACATGGAAGTGCGCAAGCTCCGTCACGATCCGACGGAGCTTCTCACCCGGGCGATCCAGCCGACGCTCTGGCTGCTGGTGTTCGGCGAGGTGTTCGCGCACGTGCGCGCGATCCCGACGGGCAACCTCGGCTACATCGATTTTCTCGCCCCCGGCATCCTCGCCCAGAGCGTGCTCTTCGTCGCGATCTTCTACGGCATCTCGGTGATCTGGGAGCGCGACCTGGGCATCCTGCACAAGTTTCTCGTGAGCCCCACGCCGCGGACCGCGCTCGTCCTGGGAAAGGCCCTGTCGGCCGGGGTGCGGGCGTTGTCGCAGGCGGTGATCATCTATCTGCTGGCTCTGGTCCTGGGCGTAGCCATGGATTGGCATCCAGCCGCTCTGGGCGGGGTCGTGATTCTGGTGATGCTCGGCGCGGCGGTGTTCTCCACCTTCTCGCTCATCATCGCCTGCATCGTCAAGACGCGGGAGCGCTTCATGGGCATCGGCCAGGTGCTGACCATGCCGCTGTTCTTCGCCAGCAACGCCATCTATCCGACCGACATCATGCCGGACTGGCTGAAGGTCATCGCGCACGTCAACCCGCTCACCTACGAGGTCGACGGCTTGCGCGCGCTCATGCTCGCCGGCGGCCAGACGAGCTTCGGCCTGGGCACGGATATCGGCGTCCTGCTCGGCGTGCTGGCCCTGCTCGTGGCGATCGCGGGATGGATGTACCCGCGGATCGTCGTCTGAAGCGCGGATCAGGCGCTGCGCTTCCTGCGCGGGATCAGCCCGGCGTCCCACATGACGATGAAGATCACCGGCGCGATCGCCAGGGAATAGCCGCCGAGGATGAGGAGCAGCACCTTGCTCGCCGGCGGCGCGGCGGCGAGAAGCACGCCCGCCGCCAGGATCGCGTAACCGATCCAGAAGACGCTGAGGAGGATTTCTACCGAGGTGAGGCGTCGCATGGCGAACCTCCGGTCATTTCCAGGCGAGGATGGTCGGCGCCTTGCGCGAAGTGGCCGGCGTCGTGCCGGCCGGCACGCCGACGACGATCGGCGCGATCGCCGTGTATCCGGCAGGAATGCCGAGCTCGCTCTTCACCTCGGGAAGATTCAGCGCGCCGAGCGCCGAGCCGACGACGCACGTCCCCAAGCCCTTCGCCTGCGCCGCGAGCATCATGTTCTCCGCCGCCAGCCAGCAGTCGGCGGCGACGAAGGGGCCGTCGACCCTGGCGCAGATGACGATCAGCGTCCCGGCGTCGTAGAAGATGTCGAACTCCGGCAGGGTGAACTTCTCCAGCGCGTGTCCGCCGTGATCGAGCCGCGCCCGGCGCGCCTCCGCGACGAACAGGGGCTTGGCACGATCCGACAGGCGCTGGAGGAGCTTGCGGTCCTGGATCACGACGAACGCCCACGGTTCTTCGTGCACCGCGGTCGGAGCGAGCACCGCCGCCTCGAGGAGTGAGCGCACGGTCGACCGACCGAGCGCTCCGGGAGCGTAGGCACGGACCGAGCGCCGTTCGCGGATGGCCTCATCCACGCTGAGCGTTGTGGCGACCGGCGGCATGTTGTTGCGGCAGCACCGATAACGGAGTCGATGCTAGACCCGCGGCCGGGGCGCCGCTTTGATCTCCGGCAAGAGCTCGCTACTTCACCAGCCGCCGGAACATCGCCCGCCGGCTGTACGCCACCAGGAGGAAGAGCCACGCGGCCAGGATCGGGATCGCCCAGGCCTGGAAGGCGAAGCCGAGCGTCAGCGTGCGCATGAGCGAATTCACCGCTGTCAGCGGAAGCGCCCAGGCGACCCACAGCAGCGGCGTGGGCAGCTGCTCGACCGGAAAGAACACGCCGCAGAACAGGAACATCGGGAAAACCAGTAGATATTGCGGGTACGAGATCTCCTCGATCGTGCGCGCGCGGGCCGCCACCGCGAGCCCCAGCCCCGCGAAGAGGAGCGAGGCCGGAAACGCGACCGGGATCACCGCGAGCGGCGCGTACGGCGGGAAGTCGCCCGTCGCCACGCCGATCAGCGCGATGATCGCGGTGGCGAGCGTCGCCTTGCTCGCGTCCCAGGTGAGCTCGCCCCAGAGCACCTCGGAGAGCGTGATCGGCGTCACCGCCATCGCCTCGAAGATCTTCTGGTAGTACATGCGGATGAAGCCGCCGTAGGACGCCTCGTAGAA
>Ga0187776_10001574_pt1 | contig 11462 bp, 23 predicted proteins | sample 0216_BV02_MP12_2_FD_132426 | JGI IMG/M metagenome (GOLD analysis project Ga0187776, IMG submission 132426) | Tropical peat soil microbial communities from peatlands in Department of Meta, Colombia - 0216_BV02_MP12_20_MG | ecosystem: Environmental > Terrestrial > Soil > Wetlands > Peat | place...
ACGTCTCGGTCGGCAAGGCGGGACGGGTTCGCTGGAAGGGCTTTCGCCCGACGGTGCGCGGCACGGTCATGAATCCGGTCGATCACCCGATGGGCGGCGGCGAGGGCAAGGGCAAGGGCAACCATCCGATGACTCCGTGGGGCAAGCCGACGAAGGGGTACAAGACCCGGCGCGGCGCCAGACCGTCGGACCGTTTCATCGTCACGCGACGGAAGAAATAGGAGCACGGGATGGGACGCTCGCTGAAGAAGGGCCCGTACATCGACCAGACGCTGTACGAGCGGATCGAGGAGCTGAACCGCACCCGCCAGAAGAAGGTGCTGAAGACGTGGTCGCGGCGCACGACGATCCCGCCCGAGTTCGTCGGCCACACGGTGGCCGTGCACAACGGCAAGAAGTTCATCCCGGTGTACGTGACCGAGAACATGGTCGGCCACCGCCTCGGCGAATTCGCGATGACCCGGACGTTCCGGGCGCACGGCACCGCCGAGAAGGCGGCGACGTCGCCGACCGGAAAGAGCTGAGAGCCATGCGAACAACCGCGCGTGCTCGGTTCGTCCGTGTGTCGGCTCGGAAGGCGCGGCTGGTCCTGGACCAGATCCGCGGCAAGGGCGTGGCGGAGGCGCTGGCGACGCTCGAGTACACGCCGCGCGCCGCGGCGCGGTTGGTCGAGAAGGTGCTGCGCTCGGCGGTGGCGAACGCCGAGCACAACCACCAGGTGCGGAACCTCGACGACCTGCGCGTCGTGATGGCGCACGCCGATGGCGGCCCGGTGTTGAAGCGCGTACAGCCGCGCGCCATGGGCCGCGCGTTCTCGATCAAGCACCGGACCAGCCACCTGACGATCGGCGTGAGCGACGAGACGGGCGGCACGGTCGCGGCGCCGCCACCGTCGGCGGCACGTCCGAGCGGTCCGGCGCCGAGCGAGGCGCGTCCGGCGGCCGCCCGGCAGCCGACGGCGCGGCGCGCCGGCTCGCGGAGTGGCGACAGACCGACATCCCGACGCGCCCGGAAGTCGAAGGAGAGCAAGTAACGATGGGCCAGAAAACACATCCGATCGGCTTCCGGATCGGCGTCACCCGAAGCTGGAGCTCGCGCTGGTTCGCGACGAAATCCTACGCGAATCTCCTCCACGAGGATGTCAAGATCCGGCGCTTCATCAAGGACCAGCTCTATCACGCGGGCATCGCGAAGATCGACATCGAGCGCTCCGCGAATCGCGCGCGCATCACGATCGCGACGGCGCGGCCGGGCATCATCATCGGCCGCAAGGGCTCCGAGGTCGAGAAGTTGAAGAACGAGCTGCAGGCGAGAACCGGCAAGGAGATCTACCTCAACATCGAGGAGGTCATCCATCCCGAGCTCGACGCGCAGCTCGTGGCCGAGAACGTCGCGCTCCAGCTCCAGAAGCGTGTGGCGTTCCGGCGCGCCATGAAGAAGGCGGTGACGTCCGCGCTGCGCCTGGGCGCCGACGGCATCCGGATCGCGTGCGCCGGGCGGCTGGGCGGCGGTGAGATCGCGCGCCGCGAGTGGTATCGCGACGGGCGGGTGCCGCTGCATACCCTGCGCGCCGACATCGACTACGGCCTGGCGACCGCGCACACGACCTACGGCACCATCGGCGTCAAGGTGTGGGTCTTCAAGGGCGAGGTGCTCCGCGCCGCGCCGACGGAAGCGTGAGGCGAGCTCCCCCATGTTGATGCCCAAGCGCGTCAAGTATCGGAAGGCCCAGCGAGGCCGCATGAAGGGTATCGCCGTGCGCGGCTCGAGCCTGGCCTTCGGCGATTTCGGCCTCAAGGCGCTGGAGCCCGGCTGGGTGACCAACCGGCAGATCGAGGCGGCGCGCGTGGCCCTCACCCGGAGCCTCAAGCGGGGTGGTAAGGTCTGGATCCGGGTCTTTCCGGACAAGCCGGTCACCAAGAAGCCGGCCGAGACCCGGATGGGCAAGGGCAAGGGCAACCCGGAGGAGTGGGTGGCCGTCGTGAAGCCGGGACGGATCCTGTACGAGATGATCGGCGTCCCCGAGGACGTGGCACGCGACGCGTTCCGGACGGCGGCTCAGAAGATCGGGATCACGACGAAGTTCGTGTCGCGCACGAGGGCTCTCTAGATGAAAGCAGTGAAGTGGCGTGAGTTCTCCGAGGACGAGCTCCAGCAGAAGGCGCGGGAGCTGACCGAGGAGATCTTCAACCTCCGGTTCCAGCTCTCGATGGGGGTGGCCAAGAACCCCTCGCGGCTGAGCCAGGCCAAGAAAGATCTGGCGCGGGCGAACACCGTGCTCCGCGAGAGGAAGGGCGCAACCCGTGGGTGAGCGGAAGAGTCGAGAAGGCGTGGTGGTATCCGACGCGATGCAGAAGACGCGGGTGGTGCGGATCGAGCGGGTGTTCCGCCATCCCCGCTATCAGCGGGTGGTCCGCGCCTCGAAGAAGTTGAAGGCGCACGACGAGACCAACGAGAGCCGGGTCGGTGACCGGGTGCTGATCGAGGAGACCCGGCCGCTGTCGAGGGAGAAGCGCTGGCGGATCCGCAAGGTCCTCAGCCGCGTGCCCTAGCGATGATCCAGCCGCGCTCGATGCTCGACGTAGCCGATAACTCGGGAGCCAAGAAGGTCCAGTGCATCCGGGTGATGGGTGGGGCCAACAAGCGATACGCCTCGCTGGGCGATACCGTCATCGTGGCCATCAAGGAGGCCACGCCCGACGGGACCGTGAAGAAGGGTGAAGTCGCCCGCGCGGTCGTGGTACGGACGGTGAAGGAAGTTCGGCGGCGGGACGGGTCGTACATCCGCTTCGACCGCAACGCGGTGGTCCTGATCAAGCCCGACGAGAATCCGGTGGGCACGCGCATCTTCGGACCGGTCGCGCGCGAGCTGCGCGAGCGCCAGTTCACCAAGATCATCTCGCTGGCGCCCGAGGTCATCTGATGCAACACGCGCACGTGCGGCGAGGCGATACGGTGGCGGTGATCGCGGGTCGAGAGCGCGGCAAGCGCGGCCGGGTGCTGCGCGTGCTGCCGACCGGCGGTCGTGTGCTCGTCGAGAAGATCAACATGATGAAGAAGCACCAGCGGCCCACGCAGAAGCTCAGGCAGGGCGGCATCATCGAGCGCGAGGGCACGCTGGCGCTGTCGAACGTGCTGGTGGTCTGCGGCCGGTGCGACAAGCCGTCCCGCAGCGGGATCAAGACGCTGGCCGATGGGCGCAAGCTGCGCATCTGCAAGCGCTGCGGCGAATCGATCGACAAGGGCTGAGACCATGGCGAAGGAAACGACGGCTCCCCCGAAAACACCCGCGGCCGGCAAGGCGGGCGCGAGGCCCCAGCAAGCCCAGCCGCGCAAGGGCGGAGGGCCGGCCGCGGCGGCGCCGGTCGCCAAGGGCCGCCCGAAGGGCACCGGCGAGACGAAGCCACGCCTCAAGGAGATGTACACCAAGACGATCGTCCAGGCGGTGATGAAGGAGCGGGGCTACACCAACCCGTTCCAGGTCCCTCGGCTGGAGAAGGTCGTCATCAACATGGGCGTCGGCGAGGGCCGGGAGAACGCCAAGATCATGGATTTCGCGACGGCCGATCTGCAGCTGATCTCAGGACAGCGGCCGATCGTCACGCGCGCCAAGAAGTCGATCGCGAACTTCAAGCTGCGCGAGGGCGTGCCGATCGGCGCGAAGGTGACCCTGCGGGGCGCCCGCATGTACGAATTCCTCGACCGGCTGATCAACGTGGCGCTGCCGCGCGTGCGCGACTTCCGCGGCGTGCCGCCCAAGGGCTTCGACGGCCGCGGCAATTATGCCCTCGGTCTCCGCGAGCAGCTGATCTTCCCGGAGATCGTCTACGACAAGATCGACAAGGTTCGCGGCATGGACATCAGTATCGTCACGACGGCGCGCACGGACGAGGACGCCAAGGTGCTGCTGACGCATCTGGGCATGCCGTTCAGGGAGTAGCTGCACATGGCCAAGACCGCCCTCATCATGAAGTCCCAGCGTCAACCAAAATTCAAGACGCGCGCCTATCATCGGTGCAAGCTGTGCGGCCGCCCGCGCGGCTACCTCCGGAAGTTCGAGCTCTGCCGGCTCTGTTTCCGCGAGCTGGCGCTCAAGGGCGAGGTTCCGGGCATCGTGAAGGCGAGCTGGTAAGGCCATGCGAAGCGACCCGATCGCCGATCTCCTGACGCGCATCCGCAACGCGAGCCGCGCCGAGCACGAGAAGGTTGACATCCCGGCCTCGAAGCTCAAGGTGCGGATCGCCGAGATCCTGAAGGACGAGGGGTTCATCAAGAACTTCCGCGTCCTCGAGGACGACAAGCAGGGAACCCTGCGCGTCTACCTCAAGTACGGCCTGGGCAACGAGAAGATGATCTCCGGGCTCGTGCGTGTCTCGACGCCCGGACGGCGCGTGTACGTCACCCACGACAAGATCCCGTCCATCCTGGCTGGGATGGGCGTGGCGCTGGTGTCGACGTCGAGGGGTGTGGTCACCGGCCGCGACGCGCGCAAGCAGAAGGTCGGGGGCGAAGTACTCGCCTACGTGTGGTAGAGGAGCGTCATGTCACGGATCGGCCGACAGCCCGTCAACATCCCGCAGGGAGTGAAGGTCCAGATCGACGGCACCACCGTGCGCGCCGAGGGGCCGAAAGGCAAGCTGACCCAGCCGGTTCCGGCGGGGCTCAGCGCGAAGCTCGAGAACAACCAGCTCGTGATCTCGCGCACCGGCGACGACCGGAAGATCCGCGCGCTGCACGGCCTGGCCCGCGCGCTGATGGCGAACATGGTGACCGGCGTGAAGGACGGCTTCGAGCGCAAGCTCGACATTATCGGCATCGGCTACCGGGCACAGGTCCAGGGCAAGACGATCACGCTGGCCCTCGGCTACTCGCATCCAGTGGTTTTTCCGCTGCCGGAGGGCATCACGGCCGACATCGAGCGCCAAGTAGCGATCACCTTGAAGGGGGCTGACAAGGCCCTGCTCGGCCAGACGGCCGCAAAGCTCCGCGCGCTCCGCGAGCCCGATCCGTACAAGGGCAAGGGGATCAAGTATTCGGACGAGGTGATCCGCCGCAAGGTCGGCAAGAAGGCGGGGGCGGGGGCCAAGTGATCACGAAAGAACGGCGGGCTTCACGCGATGTCCGGCACCGGCGGCTGCGCCGGTTCGTGCGCGGCTCGGGCGCGCGGCCTCGGCTGGCCGTGTTCCGCAGCCTGAATCACATCTACGCGCAGCTGATCGACGACGACGCGGGAAAGACCCTGCTGGCCGTCGACAGCCGCAGCAAGGAGTTCAGGACGCGGCAGCCGCAGGGCGGCAATGTGGCCGCCGCCAAGCTCGTGGGCGAGCTGCTGGCCGGCAAGGCGAAGGCACAGGGGATCGAGCGCGTCGTGTTCGATCGCGGCGGGTACATGTACCACGGACGAGTGAAAGCGCTCGCCGACGCGGCTCGCGCCGGCGGGTTAGTGTTCTAGCGAGCGCAAGTTCGCAGGGAGAGCCTAGTGGCGGAAGCGAAGATCGATCCGAGCGTGCTCGAGCTGAACGATCGCGTCGTCTCCATCAACCGGGTGGCCAAGGTCGTGAAGGGCGGCCGGAGATTCTCCTTCACGGCGCTGGTCGTCGTCGGAGACGGGCGCGGTCACGTGGGGGTCGGCCTGGGCAAGGCCCACGAGGTGCCGGAGGCGATCCGCAAGGCGGTGGAGCACGCGAAGAAGGATTTGATCTTCGTCCCGCTCAGGGAGACGACGATCCCCTGCGAGATCACCGGGCACTTCGGCGCCGGCCGCGTGTTCCTCAAGCCGGCGGTCCCCGGGACGGGCGTCATCGCGGGCGGCGCGGTGCGGCCGATTCTCGAGGCTGCGGGCGTGCAGGACATCCTGACGAAGACCCTGGGATCGAACAATCCCCACAACGTGCTCAAGGCGACGATCGACGCGCTGCGCCGGATCAAGCGCCTTCAAGATCTGCACGCGGCGCGGCGGCGCGGCGAGGCCGTGGCCGCCCCCGTGGAGGAGATGGCCGGTGCCCGACAAGAAGCTTAAGGTCACGCTGACCAAGTCGATGATCGGGCTGTCGCCCAAGCAAGAGGCGACGGTCAAGGCACTGGGCCTGCGCCGGATACGCCAGTCGGTCCACCACGACGACTCGGCGACGGTTCGCGGCATGATCGCCAAGGTCGTCCACGTCCTGAGCGTGTCCCGTGAAGCTTGACGAGCTGCGCCCGGCGCCGGGCGCCACGAAGCGGCGCAAGAAGATCGGTCGAGGCCCGGGATCCGGTCACGGCAAGACGTCGACCAAGGGCCACAAGGGCCACCGCGCGCGGTCCGGCGGCGGCAAGGCGGGGGGCTTCGAAGGCGGGCAGATGCCGCTCTACCGGAGACTGCCCAAGCGCGGCTTCCTGCCGTACGGCGGAAAAACACAGTATGCCGTCGTGAATCTCGAGTCGCTCGGCGGCTTCGCGGCGAACGCCGTGGTCGATCCCGACGCGCTGGTGCAGGCCGGCCTCATCAAGTCGGGCGGGCGCGCCCGGGTCAAGGTGCTGGGGACGGGCGACGTCGCCCACGCGCTGACCGTCCGCGCGCACGCGGTGAGCGAGTCGGCGCGCGCGAAGATCGAGGCCAAGGGCGGCCGGGTCGAGACGCTCCCCGAGCGGGTGCCCGCTTCGTGATCGAGAGTCTCCAGAGCTTCCAGAACGTCTTCAAGATTCCGGAGCTGAAGCGTCGCGTCATCATGACGGCGGTGCTCTTGATCGCCTACCGCATCGGCGCCCACGTGCCCACACCGGGCATCGACGGTCACGCGCTCGCGCAGTTCTTCGACCAGGTCCAGGGCACCTTGCTCGGCATGGTCGATCTCTTCTCCGGCGGCAACCTGAGGCGGCTGTCGATCTTCGCGCTCGGGATCATGCCGTACATCTCGGCGTCGATCATCCTGCAGCTCCTGACCGTCGTCATTCCCGCCCTCGAGCGACTGGCGAAGGAAGGGGAGGCGGGCCGCAAGAAAATCACGCAGTACACGCGGTACGGCACGATCGTGCTCTCGGGCGTCCAGGCTCTCGGCATCGCCTACGGCCTGGAGAGCATGCGCAGCCCGACGGGCCTGTCGATCGTGCCGACGCCGGGCTGGGGCTTCCGCCTGCTCACGATGGTCACCCTGACCGCGGGCACCGCGCTGATCATGTGGATGGGCGAGCAGATCTCCGAGAAAGGGATCGGCAACGGAATCTCGCTGATCATCTTCGCTGGCATCGTCGTGCGGCTGCCGTCGGCGATCAACGCCTCGTACACCCTGATCTCGACCGGGGAGCTGAAGCTCATCGTCGTGGCGGCGATCATCGTCGTGATGATCGCCGTGACCGCGGCGGTGGTCCTGATGCAGGAGGGCCAGCGGAAGATCCCCGTGCAGTACGCCAAGCGCGTCGTCGGCCGGCGTGTCTACGGCGGCCAGTCGACGCACATTCCGCTCCGGATCAACACCGCCGGCGTCATCCCGGTCATCTTCGCGTCGTCGCTGATCCTCTTCCCGGCCACGCTGACCCGCTTCGTCCCGCATCCATGGATGCAGGCGATCTCGGACGCCATGTCGCCCGGACGGCTCTTCTATACCGTCGCCTACATGGCGCTGATCGTCTTCTTCGCGTACTTCTACACGGCGATCGTGTTCAACCCGATCGACCTGGCCGACAACATGAAGAAGTACGGCGGCTTCATCCCCGGCGTGCGGCCGGGCAAGAAGACGGCGGAGTACATCGACCGGACCCTGACTCGCATCACCCTGCCGGGCGCCCTGTTCCTCGCACTGATCTCGGTGTTGCCGGACTATCTGATCCGCTGGTTCAACGTGCCGTTCTACTTCGGGGGCACGAGCCTCCTGATCGTGGTCGGCGTGGCGCTCGATACCGTGCGACAGATGGAATCGCACCTGCTCATGCGGAACTACGAGGGCTTCCTGAAGAAATCCAAGTCCCGGTCGAGCGGATACGGTAGCTGAGCGTGCGAGTCGCCTTTCTGGGACCTCCCGGCGCGGGCAAGGGCACCCAGGCCCGTGATCTCGCGCAGGAATGGCGAGTGCTGCACCTGGCCACCGGCGATATGCTGCGCGAGGCGGTGGCGGCCGGCAGTCCGCTCGGCCGCGAGGCCAGGGGCTACATGGATCAAGGCGCGCTCGTGCCGGACGACGTGATCATCCGGATGATGGGCGAGCGCCTCGGCAAGCCGGACGCCGCGCGGGGCTTCATCCTCGACGGATTTCCGCGGACGATCGCCCAGGCCGATGCGCTCGCCACGCTCTTGAAGGAGCGCGGTCAGACGCTCGACACGGTCGTCTACTTCGACGTGTCGGCGCCCGAGCTGCTGCGCCGGCTGACGGGCCGCCGTGTGTGCCGCAAGTGCGGCCACACCTATCACCTGGTCTCGAATCCGCCCAAGCGTGCCGGTGTCTGCGACGCGTGCGGCGGCGAGCTCTATCAGCGGGACGACGACACGGAGGCCACGGTCCGCAAGCGCCTCGAGGTCTATCAGCGCCAGACGGCACCCCTCCTCGACTACTACCGTCAGCGAAATCTGCTCACGACGGTGTCCGGGGAGGGAGCGCTCACGGCCATCGGTGATGCGATTCGTGCGGCGGTAGGAGCACCGGCGCGATGATCGTGCTCAAGTCGGCGCGCGAGATCGCGCTCATGCGGCGGGCCGGGCACATCCTGGCCGGCGTCATGGAGCGCCTGCGCGGCTTCGTGCGTCCAGGCATGACGACGCTCGAGGTCGACGAGGACGTCGAGTCGTACATCCATCGCGAGGGTGCCGCGGCGGCCTTCAAGGGCTACCGCGGATTCCCGGGGACCGCGTGCATCTCGATCAACGAGGAGGTCGTGCACGGGATCCCGTCGGCCAAGCGGAAGATCCGCGAAGGCGACATCGTGGGGCTTGACCTAGGGTGCATCGTAGAAGGGTATTACGCCGACTGCGCGTTCACCCTGCCGATCGGGACGGTGCCGGCGAAGGTCCAGAAGCTCCTGGACGTCACCCGCGAGAGCCTCGACCTGGCCATCCAGGAGTGCCGGCCGGGCCGGCGGCTCTCGGACGTGTCGCACGCGGTGCAATCGCACGTGGAGGCGAACGGCTTCGCCGTGGTGCGGGCGTTCGTCGGCCACGGGATCGGGCGCGCGCTGCACGAGGAGCCGCAGATCCCCAACTTCGGGGACCCGGGGCGGGGCCCGCAGCTCAAGCCGGGCATGGTGCTCGCGATCGAGCCCATGGTCACGATGGGGACCTGGGAGGTGCGGATCCTGGAGGACGGCTGGACAGCGGTGACCCAGGACGGCAGCCTGGCGGCGCACTTCGAGCACACGGTGGCGGTGTCGGACAATGGCCCGGAGGTGCTCACGAGCCTCACCGGGCAATCGGCGCCGGCGACGCCGGCGAGTCGAGGGCGATGACCAAAGAAGACGCGATCGAGGTCGAGGGAACGGTGGTGGAGCCGCTGCCCAACGCGATGTTCCGGGTAGAGCTCGAGAACGGTCACAAGGTGCTCGCGCACGTGAGCGGCAAGATGCGCATGAACTTCATCCGCATCCTGCCGGGCGATCGCGTGAAGGTCGAGCTGTCACCGTACGATCTGACGCGGGGCCGGATCACCTATCGGTTCAAGTAAGCGGCGAGCGAAGTGGAGACAGAGGAGCGATGAAGGTAAGGCCGTCGATCAAGGTTCGGTGTGAGCACTGCAAGATCGTGAAGCGTCAAGGGGTCACGCGGATCATCTGCAAGAATCCGCGGCACAAGGCCCGACAGGGGTAACACTCGGAGGGGGGCTTCGCCCCCCTTCCGGTGTCTCCCCCCAGGAAGGATTGCGGCGGCAAAGCCGCCGCTCGAACAAGGACGGAGAGGGCATATGGCGAGAGTAGCGGGCATCGATCTGCCGAGGGAGAAGCGAGGCGAGGTCGCGGTCACGTACATCTACGGGCTTGGCCGATCGACGGGGCGGCGGGTGCTGCTGAAGGCTAACGTCGATCCGAACAAGCGCGTGAAGGCGTGGACCGACGACGAGGTGAACCGGATCCGCGAGATCATCGAGCGCGAGCTCAAGGTCGAGGGTGACCTGCGCCGCGACGTCTCGATGAACGTCAAGCGTCTGATGGACATCGGCGCGTATCGCGGCATCCGTCACCGTCGCGGCCTGCCGGTGCGCGGTCAGCGGACGCACACCAATGCCCGGACGCGGAAGGGCCCCAAGCGGGGCGTGATGGTCAAGAAGAAGCCGGCGGCGGCGCCAGCGGCGCCCGCAGCGGCACCGGCGGCGGCAGCGGCGCCGAAGAAGGCGGGAGCGTAAGGCATGGCCGAAGAAGCGAAACCAGCACCACGGAAGAAGGGCGCCAAGCGTCGCGAGCGGCGCGAGGTGCGCACCGGCATCGCCCACATCCAGGCGACCTTCAACAACACGATCGTCACGCTCACCGATCGGATGGGCAACGTCGTGTCGTGGTCGAGCGCCGGCAGCGCCGGGTTCAAGGGCTCGCGCAAGAGCACGCCCTTCGCCGCGCAGACGGCCTCGGAGCACGCCGCGCGCAAGGCGATGGAGTACGGCCTCAAGCAGATCGAGGTCTTCGTGCGGGGCCCCGGGGCGGGCCGCGAGGCGGCCATTCGCTCGCTGCAGGCTGCCGGTCTGGAGATCACCGCGATCCGCGACGTGACGCCGATACCGCACGACGGGTGCCGCCCGCCGAAGCGGCGGCGGGTGTAGGGGGCGGCCATGGCGCGGTATCGTGACGCGAAGTGCCGCCTGTGCCGTCGCGAAGGCATGAAGCTCTTCTTGAAGGGCGCTCGCTGCTTCACCGACAAGTGCGCGATCGAGCGGCGCAATTATCCGCCGGGCCAGCACGGGCTGAACCGCGGCAAGCCGACCGCCTTCGGCGTGCAGCTGCGCGAGAAGCAGAAGGCCAAGCGGATCTACGGCGTGCTCGAGAGCCAGTTCCGCAAGTACTTCCAGTGGGCCGAGGCCGAGAAAGGTGTCACCGGCGAGAATCTCCTGCGGCTGCTCGAGCTCCGGCTCGACAACGTCGTGCACCGGCTCGGTTTCGCGGCCTCGCGCCGCGAAGGTCGGCAGATGGTGACGCACGGCCATTTCCAGGTGAACGGCCGGAAGGTCTCGGTGCCGTCGTTCCTGGTGAAGGTGGGCGACGCGGTTCAGCTGCGGCCGACGTCCAAGCTGCAGGCGCGTATCGACGATAACGTCAACGCCGGCCGGGGGCAGGTGCCCCAGTGGCTGGAGCTCGATCCGAACGAGAAGAAGGGCGTCGTCCGGAGCCTGCCGCTGCGCGACGACATCCAGATCCCGGTCGCCGAGCAGCTCATCGTCGAGCTCTATTCCAAGTAAGCCCCGGCTTCAACGCCCCCCGCTTCAAGGCAAGGAACGCCCATGCTGGTCATTCAGCGACCCACCGTCGAGACGCTCGGCGAGGCAGATGGCAACCGTCAGCGGTTCGCCGTCAGC
>Ga0187776_10001575_pt1 | contig 11461 bp, 12 predicted proteins | sample 0216_BV02_MP12_2_FD_132426 | JGI IMG/M metagenome (GOLD analysis project Ga0187776, IMG submission 132426) | Tropical peat soil microbial communities from peatlands in Department of Meta, Colombia - 0216_BV02_MP12_20_MG | ecosystem: Environmental > Terrestrial > Soil > Wetlands > Peat | place...
CAAGGATACAAGAGGTAATGTTTCTTGCTGCCCCTGGCTTACTGCAGTTTCAGGTTGTATGGCCAGATCAGTCTTCTCAATTGCTATGGGATGCAACAATGTATCTATCTCATCAATAGGTAATTGCCCATTTGATTCCGACATTGATGTATGTCCAATCAGTTCTAACTCTAGAGTAGGTTGTTCATCTGAAGAAGGCTGCGTTAATTGCATGTCATCTAAAACTCATCCAACAGTTCTCATATAATTAAACGTCTCAATCTTCAGAAAGTAGCATATTATTGTAACACTAAGTACTGAAAATTGGTTTTAGAGCTGGATAGAGCGCACGATACTTTTCATATGTGCTCGCATAGATATGTGCTAATTCAGGATGAGGTTCCGTGCGATCGACAACACGAACTGTCATCTCACATGCCTGCGATACTGATTCATAAATACCGCTAGCAACACCCGCAAGCAGTGCCGCTCCAAAGGCAGGCCCTTCCTCCGATGTAGTGGTTACAAGTTCAACACCAAGAACATCAGCGAGGATTTGTCGCCAGAGCAAGCTCTTTGCCCCGCCTCCAGTCGCACGAAGTTGTTCTAGTTTCAATCCTTGCTCTTGAATGATTGCATGACAATCTTTGAGGCTATAGGCAACTCCTTCTAAAACAGAGCGCACAAGATGGCGCCTATTATGGCTGGCAGTCAAACCTATCCATCCTCCGCGCGCGTAGGCATCAAGATGGGGGGTGCGCTCGCCTTGAAGATAAGGTAGAAATAGGAGGCCGTCACAGCCAGGTTGCACTCCTCCCGCCTCCCTGGCCAGTATTTCATAGGCATCTATACCGGTCCAACGTTCCAGAGCAAGCTCTGGTAGGCCTAGATTATCACGAACCCAACGCAACGAAAGGCCCGCACCTTGCGTTACACCCATCAGATACCAGGCGTGAGGTACCGCATGATTGAAGGTATGCACTCTTGGAATCGGGCCAGAAACATCAACTTGAGGCGTTGCTGCATGTGCAAGAAGGACACCACTTGTACCAATTGAGACCAGCGCTAACCCCGGACGAACAACTCCATTACCGACAGCGCCACAAGCATTATCAGCGCCACCACCAGCAACAGGCGTTCCCGCTTTCAAGCTTGTAAGTTGCTCCACCTCGTGGGTGATTATGCCACAAACAGCGTCAGCAGGTACAACAGGGGGGAGAAATGAAGGATCGAACCCGATTGCCTGGATTACTTCTTGAGACCATGTGCCATGTTTAACATCAAGTAAGCAAGTACCGGCCGCATCTGAAATCTCCATTGCGAGCACGCCTGTCAAACGGAAGCGGATATAATCCTTAGGAAGGATAATTGTACGAGTTTGAGCGAAAATCTCCGGCTCATTGTCACGCACCCATAATGCTTTAGGGGCAGAAAATCCAGGTAGAGCAGGATTGCTAACATAGTCAATCAGACGAGATGCGCCTACCTGCTCTGTCATCCAACGGCATTGCGCATCGCTGCGCTGGTCGGCCCAGATAATGCACGGACGCAATACCTTGTAATCCTTATCTAGCAGAACCACACCATGCATCTGACCTGAAAGTCCAACGCCATGCACGTCGGAAGGCACTAAACCTTGTGCAGCGCCTTCTGAGAGACACGAACCAATAGCAGCAATTGTTGCTCTCCACCACTGCTCAGGGTCCTGTTCAGCCCAGCCTGGCTGGGGATGGACCAGAGGGTAATCGACAAAGGCGCTTGAAATAACATGTCCATCTTCGGCTGCAAATAGAGCTGCTTTAACGCCAGTGGTTCCAAGGTCGATACCCAACAATGCCTGCATAATCATGCTCCTTACTATTGTTCATGTCGTGCAATAATTCGATCTGCATATGCCTTAATTCACATCTTGCAATGTCATTGCCAGTTCAAGGGTTTGCATGAAAAAGGCTGCACCAACCATATTATCATCAGCTAGTCCAGACACAACACGCTGTGTGCGCGACACCATATCTTCATATACAGCTTCTGGATGGTAGCCGCCAGGCACAAAACGTGTTGCATTGGGACCAAAAGCCCAGATGCCGACGCTATTTTTTACTCGAGTGTTGGCCAATTTATGCTCCTTTGCTCACCTCGAAATACTACAACTTAAGCATCATTTTACAACGAATAGCTGAAGTTTGTTGAAGCTATACGGGGCTAGATCAATAGTAGTTACATTTTTTTATGCTCTCTTAATAGCCTTTCAAGCAGAACTCAGGTACACTTCCGTCTGGAGTTTGAATTTCACCAAATACGCATTAAGAAGGAGGCTAATAGAGAGTATGGATATAAGAACTATGCTGATCGCGACTCTGGTTCTCATCTTAATTTGTATACTGGGCTTGATTATTTATTCTAGAAGACAGCCTAAACTGAGCAGCAGTGTTGTTGCAACTGTAACGAAGGTGGAAGTTGAAGCAACATCATTGAGTAGTGGTTGGGTCGTAACAGCCCAGTGGTTAGATCAGCGCAGTGGACAAAACATGATATTTCGCAGTCACCGGCTGCAATTTCCTCCACGTTTAGCTACTGGCGAGCAAGTAAAAGTTGATATTGATCCTACAAATCCAGGTCACTATCACATGAATATTTGATGCATAGATTAGATACATGTAATTAGGATGGTTGTCGTCTGGTTATCATTTTTCCCATTGATGAAAAAAGCGTTCCTACATCCCTGAGCATCTTATCCAATGTATAGTTCAATTCACTCCAGGCACGCCAACCAGTCACTCGCCAGGGAGGTGGAGTTCCCGGTATATGAGGAGGTATGGAGAGTGTAATTTCTCTTCTAATCAACTCTCGCTTAGACATCAGATGAAGATGTATAGGTATAACTGGAGTTTCCTCGATGATGTAGCTGGGCCCAGGTTGAGCATCATACCAATCATTGGGTACCAGCCCTTCAACCGGATCAAGCAGTTCAGTAACCCCATAAGCTCTCAAGATATCGTAGGCGACATCATTGCAATTGTGTCGTAAGACCGAATATGGCTGCCGGCTCTCCCAAACTACTGTTCGCCAGGCATCTTTGGGTTTTGGCTCAGTCACAAAATATACCTTGTATTCATCATAGGGAAGTACTTGCCTTTGCATTGCAGCTATAGGATCTAGCGTATGCACAGACCAGAACCCCATGTCTCCAGGCTTTGCAAATGGCTTTCCAGCTTGATTCTCTACCGACCCTGCATTAAACCAGCCATTTTTCCACTCAAAAGCCCAGGCTATATGTCCCAGCCCATTCGCTCCTATATGCCGAACAAAAACAATTGCTCTTCTTGTTGTTAAGGGAAGATCCGCTGGCACATCAGGAATGCCTTCTGGTCTTGCGAATTTCTTTTCGATGACGAAAGAAGGAGCAAAACGAAGCAGGAGGCCTCTAATAACTAGATAAAGACCATCAACGATTGCGTACAGTACAATGAATAGGATAAATATACGAAATACGAAGGCCCCCGTTTCTTCGACGACAAAGATGGAAAGGCCGAAGAGCATCAAGAGTATTCCGAAGAGCCAAGCTAAGCCTGCAAATCTGTGTCTCGAGCGCCGGGCATCAATGATCACTCTTATACCCCTGATAAAAATGCGGGCCGCAATTACAGCAACTATGATAAAAATGGTCAATAGAGGGTGGAAGAAACAGATCATTCCAAGCAAGATACTGATAATACCAACAAAATAATTGACGAATTTGCGCCGTGTCGCACGTTTACCGGTCGCCGTTCTGAAAATGTCAAGTGTACCATCAGTAATTAAATAGATTCCAAGGGCATAAAATAAAATACTAAGGGTAAAATTCGTGTGTGTGTAGAGGATAATGCCAAAGATGATATTCACAGCTCCACGTAAGATCTCCATCCACCATAGTCTTGTGTGAAATTCATTTATGTTAAGTTTCTGTGTGACAAGCTTTGCTTGCATAAATATGACCCATCCTCTACTGTTGTCGTTGCTCAATGATGCTGGCACCCTGATCGGGCAATGTCATTTTTCGATGTTATTATACGGTATGGACGACTTATATGGTAGACCAAAATATTTCATGCATCCTGTCTGGCTGTTAAATAGTTGAGTCATCATCAGCCATAACACTTGTGCCTGGTTAAAAGTATAGATTAGTACACCCAAATTGAGGAGGTATAACACAATGATGGATTCGAAAGGGATCTCCAGAACAGTCCAACATCGCTCATGGCCAATTTCTGATTCGCCATGGATTATGACGCAAATTTGGCATGAGTTACTCTTCGCGCATTGGCCTATTTCTCCTGATAATTTGCGTCCACTTGTACCACAAATTTTACCGCTTGATACGTATGAAGGAGAATGCTGGATCGGCATTGTTCCATTCCATATGACCTATGTTCGACCGCGCTGGATACCACCAATCTCCGGTTTGTCTCATTTCGTAGAGCTAAACGTACGCACGTACGTAACACTTCAGGGAATTCCAGGGGTCTATTTCTTTAGCCTGGATGCCAGCAATCCCTTTGCAGTAGCTCTAGCAAGGTCATTTTTTCACCTGCCATATTTCAATGCATCCATGAGTAGTAAGCGAGTAGATGACTTCATATATTACACTAGTCAACGCACCCACAACAATGCACAGCCCGCAGAATTTCAGGCCGTATATCGACCCACAACAGCTATCTTTTTCGCGCAGTTGGGTTCATTAGAACACTGGCTTACCGAGCGATACTGCCTATATACAGTCAAACCAGGAGAAGGGGTCTATCGAGGGGATATACACCATATCCCATGGTCACTTCAGCTTGCGGAACTTGAAACAAAAAAAGATACAATGGCAGTTTCGCACAACATCCACTTGCCTGATGTATCACCTCTCCTCCACTACTCTCATCGACAAGAGGTATTGATCTGGCCTCTTAAACATGTATTGTAGTAAGAAGACGCTATCCTGGATCTATCCAAATTATGATTTCTTGCTGTGATTAGTTTGTGATATTACTTATAACACAAATGATGTTTTCGTGATGTATGCTGATTATAGTAGCTCCAGGTGGAGAAGCAATCTCCTCATCGTTTGATAGGAATGCGTATGAGAGGCCAGGTTTTTTATGAACACAACTTTGCCAAAGCTCCATGACCGGGTAGTGATAGACCGGGAGCATCTTCAGGAATTATTTGTGGCGCTGGCAAGCAAGGGGTATCAGATAGTAGGGCCAACCGTTCGTGAGAATGCCATCGTTTACGATACGTTAGTTTCGGTTAACGATTTGCCGATCGGTTATACGGATGAACAGGATGGTGGCACTTATCGTCTCAAGAAACGCAGCGATAAGGCATTATTTGGGTATGTAGTTGGGCCACATTCCTGGAAAAAATTTCTCTTCCCTCCCGTTATAAGGCTCTGGCAGGCAAGGCGAGAGGGGAACGGATTCGAGGTCGTACCTGAAAACACTGAAGCCCCTAAACTTGCATTCCTGGGAGTGCGATCGTGTGAAATTCACGCCATCTCAATCCAGGATAAAGTGTTTATGCGAGACGACTACTCTGATCCAACGTACCGATCGCGGCGCAATAGCCTGTGCATTATTGCGATTAATTGCGGAGAGGCTGGTGGGACGTGTTTTTGTACATCAATGCAAACAGGACCCAGGGTAACCAGTGGCTTTGACCTCGCACTCACAGAGGTATTAAGCAACGAACAACATTTTTTTGTTGTCGAAGTGGGTTCTCAGTTAGGATCAGAACTTTTGCAAACCATTCCATTTAGAGGAGCAAGCAAAGAAGATATCCAGATAGCTGAGAACATTGTTACGCAAACCGCTGAGCATATGGGCAGAAGTCTGGACACTACCAACATCAAAGATCTGCTTTATCGCAATTTAGATCATCCACGCTGGGATGACGTCGCATCGCGCTGTTTAACATGCAGTAACTGTACCATGGTTTGCCCCACCTGTTTCTGTACGACGGTAGAGGATGTCACTGATCTGACGGGTGAACAAGCCGAACGCTGGCGCAAATGGGATTCCTGCTTCACAATGGATTTTTCGTATATTTTCGGAGGTAGCATACGCCCTTCAACGAAGTCGCGTTATCGCCAATGGATGACCCATAAACTGGCTAGCTGGATCGATCAGTTCGGGACTTCTGGATGCGTTGGATGCGGACGTTGTATCACGTGGTGCCCGGTCGGTATTGATATTACAGAAGAAGTACGCGCAATTCGTGCAAGCGAAAGCTTATCAACACAAGCTGCAAAGGAGCAACAATGATGCAAACACTTGAACCAATCCTGGCAGAGCATCCCTTCTTTAAAGGCCTAAAATCAGAATATTTACAGATCGTGACAGGTTGCGCTTCGAATGTCCGTTTTAATACGGGGACATATATTTTTCGCGAGGGAGAAGAGGCAACGCAATTCTACCTTATCCGACAGGGAAAGGTGGCACTCGAAATATTTGCTGCCCAGCATGGGCCGATCATCATTGAAACAATAGAAGCAGGAGAGGTGCTAGGGTGGTCCTGGCTCTTTCCACCATATCGATGGCATTTCAGCGGACGAGTCTTCGAGCCGACACGGGCGATAGCATTGGATGGGAAATGCCTGCGTACGAAAGGTGAAGCAGACCATGATTTAGGCTATGAACTTATGCAGCGAGTAGCACAGATTATGTTAGATCGATTGAATGCTACACGAATTCGACTGCTTGACATATATAGTGATCTTCCTGGAGGTAAGCTATGACAGCACCTCTTCTTGATCCTATGGTGCCTAAGCAATACCGGATTCAACGCATACATCGCGAAATTCCAGATACGTTTACCCTTGAGCTCGAGCCTAAAGACGGCTGTGAAATCCCTCAATTCGCTACTGGACAGTTTAACATGCTGTACATTTTCGGCGTTGGCGAGATTCCCATTTCTATCAGCGGCGATTCTAACAAAAGAAGACCGCTTGTTCATACAACACGAGCAGTTGGAACAGTCTCAAAGGCAATGCGCGACTTAAAACCTGATGACATCATTGGTGTACGTGGCCCATTCGGAAGTTCCTGGCCCGTCAAACAAGCGGAAGGCAAGGATGTTGTCATCGCCGCAGGAGGAATCGGATTAGCACCTCTGCGATCAGTAATGTACCACATCATATCCCATCGGGAGAAGTACGGCAAAGCTGTTCTCTTATATGGTGCACGAACACCAGCAGATATCCTTTACCGCCGCGAGCTTGAACTCTGGAGGGCTCACTTTGATCTTGAGGTATATGTCACAGTGGACCGTGCTACAGGCTCGTGGCGTGGGAGTGTAGGAGTTGTTACACGGCTTATTCCCAGGGCACCTTTTGATCCTCAGAACACCATCGCGATGGTTTGCGGCCCAGAGATCATGATGCGCTACACAGTAGCAGAGTTTGAGAAGCGAGGAGTAGCAAAAGAGAATATTTACGTTTCAATGGAGCGGAACATGAAATGCGCTATCGGCATGTGCGGACACTGCCAGTACGGACCGAACTTCGTTTGTAAGGATGGACCGGTATTCCCATATATCAAGATCGAGAGCTTGCTTACAAAGTGGGAGATTTGACATGTCTACAAAACAAAAACCAAAACTGGCCGTGTGGAAATTCGCTTCCTGCGATGGTTGTCAACTTAGTCTTTTGGACTGCGAAGATGAATTGCTATCGCTCGTGGGCGAAATTGAAATTGCAAACTTTGTAGAAGCATCACGAGCTGTTTTGACAGGACCTTATGATCTATCAATTGTCGAAGGATCTATTACAACTGCGCATGATGAAGAGCGCATCCATCGCGTGCGACGAATATCAAAGCACCTGGTGACCATTGGGGCTTGCGCTACTTCAGGAGGCATTCAAGCCTTGCGAAACTTCAAAGATATTCGCGAGTTTATCTCAGCCGTCTATGCCTCACCAGGTTATATTGAGACTCTCAACAAATCGACGCCTATTTCCGACCATGTCTTTGTAGACTTCGAACTGCGCGGTTGCCCAATAAATAAACACCAGTTATTAGAAGTCATAAGCGCCTTTTTACATGGGCGTAAGCCAAACACGCCGTCCCATAGCGTATGCATAGAGTGTAAATTACGTGGAACAGCCTGTGTTATGGTCGCTAATGGTACGCCATGCCTCGGACCTGTGACACACGCGGGTTGTGGAGCTATTTGCCCATCATACTCACGAGGTTGCTATGGATGTTTTGGCCCCAAAGAAACACCAAATACGGTCGCATTAAGCGCTCGTTGGAGCAAACTTGGCGCCAATGAGAATGAGATCATGCGAACATTTCGCGGTTTTAATGCGTATGCAGAGGCATTCCGTAGGGAGAGTGAATTTCATGACAAATAAGACTATCAAGGTAGATTACCTGGCAAGGGTGGAAGGTGAAGGGGCATTATACATCAAGGTCAAGGATAACAAAGTCTCTGATGTCAAATTCAAAATTTTCGAGCCTCCACGCTTTTTCGAGGCTTTTCTACGCGGACGCAAATACACTGAAGCACCTGATATCACCGCCCGTATTTGCGGAATTTGTCCAGTTGCTTACCAGATGAGTACTGTGCATGCAATGGAACAGGCCTTTGGAGTCTCTGTAGAAGGTCAACTACGTGAACTACGACGTCTGCTTTATTGCGGTGAGTGGATCGAGAGCCATGTATTGCATGTGTATATGTTGCATGCACCAGATTTTCTTGGGTATCAAGATGTTGTGCAAATGGCAAAGGATTACCCAGATATTGTCAAACGTGGCCTTCAGATGAAGAAGGCAGGAAATGCAATCGTCTCACTGCTGGGCGGAAGAGAAATTCATCCTATTAATGTTCGTGTAGGTGGATTTTATAGAGCGCCATCGAAACAGGAGCTAGCTCAACTTGCTGAAAAGCTGAAATGGGGAAGAGATGCAGCTTTAGGAACAGTCAAATGGACGTCGCAGTTGCCCTTCCCTGATTTCGAGCAAGACTATGAATTTGTTGCACTAAGGCACCCTTCTGAGTATCCTTTCAATGAGGGTAGGCTCGTTTCAAATAAGGGATTGGATATTGCTGTACAGGAGTATGAGAATCACTTCGTAGAAGAGCACATAGAACATTCAAATGCATTACATTCGATACTTCTTGGTAAAGGAGCGTACTTCGTCGGGCCTTTAGCTCGATACAATCTCAATTTTGACAGGCTTTCACCGCTGGCCAGGCAAGCTGCTCAAGACGCAGGTTTATTCTCGACATGCAGAAATCCTTTTCAGAGTATTATTGTACGCAGCATTGAAACCCTGTATGCATTTGATGAAGCTTTGCGAATAATAGATGGCTATGAGCCTCCTGAAAGATCTTCTATCGAAATTTATCCCAAGGCTGGTATCGGATATGCATGCACCGAAGCTCCTAGAGGAATACTCTACCATAGATACAAGTTGAATGAAGCAGGACTGATAGAGAACGCCAAAATTGTCCCACCCACATCACAGAATCAGAAAGTTATAGAGGTTGACTTGCGACACTTTGTGGAAAAATCTATTGATCTTCCTGAAGACCAACTTACCTGGCAATGCGAGCAAGCGATTCGCAACTATGATCCATGTATATCATGTGCTACCCATTTCCTGAAAGTGTATATCGAACCTCAGTCAGAATAAGCATGAATGCAGCACCAACTACCCGGAAATGTTCGCTCGATCAACACACTCTACTATATGATGGTTGCTTATGATCACACGTAAGAAATCGGAAAGCTATGGATGATACCACCATTCTTGTCGTTGGGATTGGCAACGAATATCGAAATGATGACGCGATTGGAGTGGTCGTCGTTCGGTCGCTGAAGAAAAACCTACCATGTACGAAGATCATAGAAACCACTGGCGACAACTTGAATTTGATAGACATCTGGAAAGACCCAAAGGTTGTCATCCTGGTCGATGCTGTTTCCTCCGAATCAAAGCCCGGTACCATTTTTCGCTATAATGCCCTTACTGAGCCAATTCCAACGCTTATATCCTTTCATTCGACTCACGTCTTCAGCATTGCAGAGGCCATTGAACTTGGAAGAACATTGCATCAGCTTCCTCCAAATCTACTTCTATTTGGGATTGAGGGGAAGAACTTCGCCAGCGGAACAAGCATATCTCCAGAAGTTGAAAATGCCATACCAAAAGTCGTCGAAGAGATAATGCTAGTGATTCAGGATTTCCTTCGATATATCTGACGAGGTGGGCGGCAATTACAGCAAAGCTTTGGTGCAGACTTTCAATAATCGTTTACTTCCTATGTCTGCGGTGAGGAAACAGCGCTGATTGCTAGTATTGAGGGTAAGCGAGGCCAACCCCGACCTCGACCTCCTTTCCCGGCAGAGAGTGGGCTATGGAACGCTCCAACGCTGATCAATAATGTAGAAACTTACGCTAATATAGTGCCAATTCTCGCACATGGTCCTGAATGGTTCAGCAGCATTGGCACAGAGCATAGTAAGGGCACAAAAGTCTTCGCCCTTGCTGGAAAGATCGTCAATACAGGTTTGATCGAAGTTCCAATGGGCACGCCCTTGCGCACGATCATTTATGAGATCGGTGAGGGAATTTCTCTTGGACATAAAAGCAATTCTTCTTAATAGGAAAGATTTCTACAAAGAAGGACTTGGAATAGAGTGTTTCTTTTGTTATACTCATGTGGTAAGGTGATGAAAATCCAATGGGGATGGTTCGCATAGTAAAACGTGTTTGCGATTTGCGCACCACTGATGGTTGGATGTACAATAGTGGTAAAGGAAGCCCGAAGGATCCCGTCAATAATAGAGGGAGTCAGATACATGGTTGAGATGACAGTTGAAAGCGTGCGAATCAATTTGCAGACATCGCAGCGAGTGGTCATCTTGAAAGCAACGAAGCAAGAACGCTATCTATTCATCTGGATAGCACATGCAGAAGCATATGCAATAGCCATAGAACTTCAAGGGACGAGCTCTCCTCGTCCTCTCACTCATGACTTGCTCAAAAACATTATTGGTGACCTCGGCGGCAAAATCGAAAGTATCGTGATCTCGGATTTGATCGAAGACATTTTCTATGCCCGCATAGTCATGGATGTCGATGGCCGACATGTTGAAGTTGATTCGCGTCCAAGTGATGCTATAGCGCTTGCTGTCCGAGCAAAAGTCCCAATCTATGTCGATGATAGCGTACTAGAGCGAGCAGGAGTAGCGCTGGAAGCCAACGAAGAGCCTATCACTTCTAAGTCTGACTCAGCTGTTGAGCAAGATGATGAAAACCTGGATGCATATCGCGACTTTATCAACAGCCTTGATGCTCTGGATGAGTTTGGAAAGGACTAGCGTGTCTTCACACGATACATTCTTTTTGTGGATGTAAAGGCACTCGTTCATATTTATTCAATGACCTGGTACCTGGATACCAGGTCAGCCAAAGTTTCTTTTCTCTCCATCACCTGCACGGTATCCTGA
>Ga0187776_10001576_pt1 | contig 11459 bp, 10 predicted proteins | sample 0216_BV02_MP12_2_FD_132426 | JGI IMG/M metagenome (GOLD analysis project Ga0187776, IMG submission 132426) | Tropical peat soil microbial communities from peatlands in Department of Meta, Colombia - 0216_BV02_MP12_20_MG | ecosystem: Environmental > Terrestrial > Soil > Wetlands > Peat | place...
CGACGCGGTGGTGCACCTGGCTGCCCGTGTGGCGAGCGATACCGACCGCGGCACGTGGGACGCGATCCTCCGCGACAACGTGGTCGGCACCTACAACGTCTTCGAAGCGGCCCGGCGGGCGGGGGTCAAGCGGGTGATCTACGCCAGCAGCGGCGCGACGGTGAGCGGCATCGAGCGCGACGCGCCCTACGCCGCGCTGACCGCCGGACGCTACGACGAGGTCGCGGAGTGGCCGATCCTCACCCACGAATCGCCGACCCGGCCGAACGGTCTCTACGGGTGCAGCAAGATCTGGGGCGAGGCGCTCGCGCGCCACTTCGCCGACACCACCGCGATGTCGATGATCTGCCTGCGCATCGGCCACGTGAGCGCGGTGGATCGGCCGACTCGGCCTCGCGAGTACTCGGTGTGGTGCAGCCGGCGGGACATCGCCCAGATGGTCGAGCGCTGCCTCGCCGCCCCGCACAGCCTGCGATTCGACGTCTTCTTCGTCACCTCGGGCAACAAGTGGGGATACCGCGACATCGAGCACGCGCGCGCCCGAGTCGGCTTCGTCCCCGAGGACCGCGCCGAGGACCATCGGGAGCGGTCCGGCTGACGGCGGCGCGCGGCCCTCTCCCCGAGGGGAGGGGGTGATGGTATTCTGGCGGCCGTGACCCAGAGCAGCGATCTCGCGATCGTGGGCGGCGGTATCGTCGGTTTGGCCACCGCCCTGGCCCTCACCGAGGCCCATCCCCGGCTCCGCCTCGTGATCCTCGAGAAGGAATCCCAGATCGCGAGTCACCAGACCGGTCACAACAGCGGCGTCATCCACTCGGGTATCTACTACAAGCCGGGCTCGCTCAAGGCGCGGACCTGCGTCGAGGGCGCCCGCCGCATGAAGCAGTTCTGCGACACCCACGGGATCAAGTGGGAGGGCTGCGGCAAGGTCATCGTCGCCACCGACGAGACCGAGCTCCCGCGCCTGCAGAACATCTTCGATCGGGGTCAGGCGAACGGCCTGAGCGGGCTCAAGATGCTCTCCGCGGAGGAGGTCCGCGCGTACGAGCCCAACTGCCGCGCGGTGCGGGCGATCCACGTCCCCGAGACCGGCATCGTCGACTACGTGCAGGTGGCGGGCAAGATGGCCGAGCTCATCCAGCAGCGCGGGGGGCAGATCCTCACGAGCGCGGGAGTCACCGCGATCCGGCGGCAGGGGAGCGGCCTCGTGCTGGAGAGCGCGAAGGGACCCGTCGAGGCGCGGTACCTCGTCAACTGCGGTGGGCTCCACTCCGATCGGGTGGCGGCGCTGACCGGCGTGACCCCCGAGGTCCGCATCATCCCGTTCCGCGGCGAGTACTACATGCTGCGGGCGGAGCGCCGCTCGATCGTGCGCGGCCTGATCTACCCGGTGCCCGACCCCGAGTTCCCGTTCCTGGGCGTGCACTTCACCCGCACCATTCACGGCGACGTGGAGGCGGGGCCGAACGCGGTCCTCGCCTTCGCGCGCGAGGGCTACACGCTGGGCACCGTGAAACCGGGCGAGCTCGCGGGCACGCTCGGCTACGCCGGCTTCTGGCACATGGCGCGCAAGTACTGGCGGGTGGGTGCCTACGAGATGTACCGCTCGGCGAGCAAGGCCGCCTTCGTGCGCTCGCTGCAGAAGCTGGTGCCCGACATCGCCAGCGGCGATCTCGAGCGCGGAGGGGCCGGCGTGCGCGCCCAGGCGGTGGCGCCCGACGGCTCGCTGGTGGACGACTTCAAGATCAGCGTCACGCCCGGCGTGGTGCACGTGGTCAATGCGCCCTCGCCGGCGGCCACCGCGTCGCTCGCGATCGGTCGTCACGTCGCCGGCCTCGCCGCCGAGACGTTCAGCCTCGGTCGCGCCTGAGCGCGGGCTAGCCTGAGCGCGGGCTAGGAGGACGGCTTCTTCGCCCTGTCCTCGACCTCGCGCAGCCGGTCCTCGGCGGACAGGAGCATCTTCGCCAGGTCGCGGATCAGCGCGACGGCCAGCGCTGGGTTCGCACGCACGAGGTGCTCGAGGCGGTTTGCGGGGATGACCATGAGCGTGACCGCCTCGGCGGCGATCGCGGTGGCCGAGCGGGGCGCGTTCCGGAAGAGAGCGATGTGTCCGAGCAGTTCGCCCTTGGCGAGCGTGTTCAGCAGGCGCTCCTCGCCGCCGATCTGCTTGCGGATCTCGACCCGACCCAGATGGACCATGAACGCCTCACCCTTGGCGTCGTCGCCTTCGCGGAAGATCACCGCACCGGGCTCGAACGTCCTCGTCGGGATCTCGCCTATCTGACGGCTCATTGATCTCTGCCTTCGTGTAGAATGGCCCGCAGTGGGCCTATGATACTGCGTCCGACGCCGTTCGTGGCTGCCGTCGTCATAGCAGCCCTCGGGCTGCCCGCTGGCGCCCTCGCCGAAAAGCCCGTCAGTGTCCAGGAGGCCCTGCTCTGGGCCAAGCCCGCCGTGGTCCTCGTCGTGGCCGAGGTGGCGTCCGAGGTTACCCTCGACTGCGGCTCCGGTCCACAGAAGATCACCCCGCCCGTATTCCGCGAGACTGGGACCGGCTGGTTCATCGACGCCAGCGGCTGGCTGATGACCAACGGCCACGTCGTGCAGCCAGCGTATGAGCCGCCCCGCTGGCTCGCCAACCAGCAAGCCCAGCGCGCGGTGACCACCGCCTGCCTGCCCGACGTGCTCAAGCGCATGGGGCTGGAGCCCGGCGATCGACCGGACCGCGAGGAGGCGGCCAAGCGCAAGCTGCTCGACACGGTGCTGCCGACCACCAAGGTCAATCTCCAGCCGCAGGTTTTCGTGGTGACCGCCAAGGGTCGCCTCAAGGCCGAGGTCAAGAAGTACAGCCCGCCGGTGAACGAGATGTCGGGACGCGATCTGGCGCTGCTGAAGGTGCCCGGGGAAAACTACCCCGTGCTCGCGCTGGCCGATTCCAAGGCCGCCCAGATCGGCGACCCGGTCCACATCATGGGGTTCCCGGGCGTGGTGCTCTCCCACGAGCTCCTGAACCAGTCGGCGATGGTGGAGGCCTCCGTCACCAACGGAGCGGTGTCGGGCTTCAAGCAGGACCGCAACAACAACACGGTGATCCAGACCGACGCGCCGGCGGCCTGGGGGAACTCGGGCGGGCCCGCGGTGGACGACCGGGGAAACGTGGTCGGTCTGCTCACGTTCGTGTCGCTGGCGCCAGGGCCCGAGGGCTCCATCGTCCAGGGCTTCAACTTCGTCATTCCTTCCTCGGCGGTCACCGAGTTCGTGAAGGACCAGCCGGTCAAGATCAACGCCGGGAGCAAGTTCAACGACACCTGGCACGCGGGCCTGTACGCGTTCTTCACCGACGACTGGTCGGGCGCCCTCCGGCGCTTCGAGGACGCGGACAAGCTCCACCCGAACCTCCCGGACGTCCGGCGCATGATCGCCGAGGCCAAGGAGAAGGTGAAGAATCCGCCGCCCAAGCCCTTCCCGTGGTTCTGGGTGGCGGTCGCGGTGACCTTCCTGAGTGCGGGAGGGTTCGGCGGTCAGTGGTTGCACCGGTGGAGCAGGAACCGTTACCGCGTGCATCCTTCCGAGGTGGTCCGCCTGTCCGAGGGCGGGAAGACCCCGATCATCCTCGACGCGCGTCGGTCCGATCAGTACGAGGCCCTGCCGCTCAAGATCCCCGGGTCGATCCGCGTGGTGCCCGAGGACCTGGCAAACAGCATGGCCGGACTCGAGCTCGATAAGACCCAGCCAGTGGTCGCCTACTGCACCTGTCCGGATGAGGAGACGAGCGCCAAGGTGGCCCGGGAGCTGAGGAAGATCGGCTTCAAGGACGTGCGCATCCTCAAGGGTGGCCTCGGGGCGTGGACCAACGCCGGGCTCCCCATCGAGACTCGATCCGATCTCTCCCAGGTCGGCGTCGAGCTCTACAAGGCGCTCGCCGGCGGCACCGTCTGACCGCGCGGTCTCTCCCGCACACGGGCGAGGCTCGACGACGACGTCAGAATCCCAGCGCTCCTCCATCCGCCCGGGGATCCGATCCGGCGACCAGGTCTCCCTCCGGCGCCATCCAGATGGCGTGGGCATGGCCGAAGAGATCGTCCCAGTCCCCGGCGATCGCCACCTCGTGGCCACGGGCCTCGAGGCTGTGCGCCACCTCGGCGGGATAGCGCCCCTCCAGGTTGAGCGCGCGCGACGCGGCCCCCCACGTCCGCCCGTAGAGCCACCGCGGAGCCTCCACCGCAGCCTGCGGGCCGAGCCGTCGGAACAGCCGCCGCGTCAGGATCGCCGCCTGCGTCTGGGGCTGACCTTCGCCGCCCATCGTCCCGTAGACGAGACGGGGGCGCCCGTTCTCCAGGTACATCGAGGGGATCAGCGTGTGCATGGTCCGCTTGCCGGGGGCGAGCGCGTTGACGTGTCCCGGGTCGAGCGAGAAGAACGAGCCGCGGTTCTGGAGCACCACGCCGGTGTCTCCGGCCACGAGCCCTGACCCGAACGTGAAGTAGAGCGACTGGATCAGCGAGACCGCGTTGCCCTCCCGGTCGGCGGTGACGAGGGCGATCGTGTCGCCGCCGGCATGAGGGTAGGGCTGGGGCGGCCGCACCCGCTCGCGGGAGATCAGGCGGCCGCGGGCCTGGAGTCGCTCCGAGGCCAGTAGCTCGGTCGGGGCCACCCGCATGAAGCCGGGATCGGTGAGGTGCCGGTCGCGATCCTCGAACGCGAGCTTGGTGGCCTCGACCAGGACGTGGATGTAGTCGGCTTCGGGCAGCGCGGCCATGTCGAAGCGCTCGGTCATGCCGAGCACCGCGAGAGCGGCGAGCCCCTGGGTGGGGGGCGGCAGGCTGGCCACGTGCCCCTCGGCGTAGGGCACGCGGAGCGGCTCCACCCAGTCCGAGCGATGCTCGGCCAGGTCCTCGACGGCGAGCGGGCTGCCCGCCGCCACCGCGGCCGTCACCAGCCGTCGGGCGACGTCGCCCCGATAGAAGGCCTCGGCCCCGCCGTCGCGCACGGCTTCCAGCGTGCGGGCCAGGTCCGGCTGCACCAGCCGGCCGCGCCGCAGGGCATCCGGATGGTAGAGCGGCCACAGGCCCTGGCGGATCACCTCCGGGGCCCGCTCCCCGAAGAGGTCGGGCTCCCGGGGCGGCGGCGTTCGCTGCCCGTCGCAGGCCAGGAAGCCCTCGCCCGCGTGGTGGATCGCGTCGGCGAGCAGGGCTGACCAGCCGAGAGGAGAGCCCATCGCCGACCGGCTATGCTGGTGAGCCTGCCACCAGCCGTCCACCACCGCCGGGACCGTGAGGGCCGCCGGCCCGCCGCGGGTCGGGAGCGCGCCTGAGATGCCGCGGGCGGCGTACCATTCGATGCTCGCGGCCCGGGCTGCGCGGCCCACCGCGCAGAGCGCGCGCAGGCGCTGGGCGCGGGCGTCGTAGATCAGCCACACGTTGTCGCCGCCGAGCCCGTTCATATGCGGGTAGACCACCGCCACGGTGGCGGCCGCGGCGATCGCGGCGTCGAGGGCGTTGCCGCCAGCCCGCAGCGCGGCCACGCCCGATTCGGTCGCGAGGAGGTGGGGCGTGGCCACCATGCCGCGCGAGGCTCGGGCTTCCGGCCAGCGGGTGCTCATCGGATGTGCGCGAGTTTATTGGCCCAGCGCACACGGCACAAGTGCCATGTCACGCGGCTCGCCGCATTCCGGGCTGGGCGCGACCCGAGCTTCCGGGCCTGGTGAGAGCATTCAGGATCAGCCGGAAACCCGCACCGAGCACCAGGCCGTACGCGATGTGTCCAACCAGGAGCGGCACCGCGATGCTCTCGAACTCCCGGAGCGCGGGTGCCGAGAATGGGCGGCTGCCGAGCAGCGCAGGGACCAGTCCGAGCCCTACCACCACGAACCAGCCGAATGCCCACACACCGCCCAACAGAGCGGTGCGGCGGACGCTCTCCCTGCCGAGCAGGGACGTGCCGAAGGTCCCCCCGAGGACCATGGCATAGACGACATACGCGAGCCAGCCCGCCAGCGGACTTTCCGCGTGAATGAGACGCGTCGCAAAGGCGAGCATCGTGATCGGCTGACCGTTCGCGGCCCATATCGGCAGGATGCGCATCAGGACAGCGAGCACCAGGCCGGCGATGAGCCCGGCTCCGAGGCCCGCGGCGATCTTGTGTCTCATGGTGGCACCTCCCACATCATGAGACGGCGGGAGCATGGGTGCGTGCGCGCACATCCTTCGATGAGAGCATTTTCATCTCCGCATCACGATCTTCTTACTCGGCGGCGGCATGATCCTCATGAGGGAGAGGAGGCAGACAGGTCATGCGACGTGCTGCCGGCAAGGATCTCTCGCCATCGGCAGATGGCCCGACCGGGCAGGAGGTTGCGCAAGTCGAGCGCGAAGTGATGGCCGCGCTCCACGTCACCCGGCGTGTCCGCCTCGTCCACTGGTATGTGAGCCTCGCGCCCAGCTGGCTCCAGGTCGAACCGCCACTGCGCCGCCTTCTCATGCTGCGGACCCACCAGTGGATCGTCGAATGCGTGCTGACGCCGCAGCCTCGAGACATGCCGCCGGCGGCGGAGGACCTGAAGCCCGGCGGGGCGCTGGTCCAGAGCCTCATCGCTTCGGTCCCACCCGATCAGCTCGACGAGTGGCGCGGCTGGATCCGGCTGGTCGTTCTGGACCTGAAGCGGGCCCTCCGCTGGGCGCCCGCGATGCGAAACGAGGCCTGGGCCCACTGGCTCTTTCTGATCCCGTACAGCGCGCAAGCGGGTCGTCCCTGACCGCCTGGGGTGCCTCGAGGGCTCGCCACGATCAGGTACGAGAATGCATCCCACAGGTGTCGCGAAGGAGGGAGGGGCGTGGATTCGGAGCGGATCGGACGTGTCAGGGGTGTCACGTTTGGAGCGCTCCTGCTGGCTGCTGCTGCGGCTACCGCGCCGGCCGCGCCGAGGCCGGTCATCGGCATCTCCCACGCACAATCGAGGGCGCTGGTGACGGTTCCAGGAACACTCGTGAATACGACGCTCGATCGAGACCAGGGGAGGCTCGTGTACGTGGTGGAGGTCAGCTCGGTCCTCGGGATGCGAGACGTGGAAGTGGAAGCCAAAACAGGGAAGATTGTGCGCATCACTCCGGTCATCCTGGACCGTCCGCTGGCGCGCGAGGTGGAAGCCCCGTGAGCAAGCACCGCCGCCTTTTCATCTTCCTTTCACGCAGTCCTCATTTCCGTCTGGGCACAATCAGGAAGAAGCAGCGCGCCGCGAGCGGGCTGCTTGGAAAGGAGTAGTCATGAGAGCAGTGGAGCGCACGATCGGCATCACCCTCGGCACGATCCTGCTGGCCGCAGGCCCGGCGCTGGCCACGCCTGGCTGGGATTCGTCCATCATCGGCTGGCGCACCGCCGATGCCCTTGCCAACCAGCGAGTGGCCGGCGAAATCCTCGCCACCCGGCTGGACAGCGACCACGTCCTGTACCACGTCGACATCCGGACTGCGGACAACCGCATCGAGGACGTCCAGGTGGATGCGCATCACCCCGGTGTAGTCGGCGTTCGGCCAGTCACGAGGCCCGGAATCATCGGCGAGATCGAGGCGCCGTGACGCCCGCTCACGTCGCGTCCGCGCACCGCGACACCACCGAAGGATCTTCCCACGGGGTGCCGCGGTGGCACGGTCGCCTGGGCTGGGTTCATCCTGCTGACGGCTGACGGCGCACGGGTCCGGCCTGTCCCGGCCCGGGCTCCTGGACCTTGGCCTTCAGCCGCTTGACCAGCTCCTGGTAGGACGAGGTGTGAATGATGTCGGCGAATTGCGAGCGGTAGTTGTCGATCAGGCTGATGCCGTCGACGGCGACATCATACACCCGCCAGCGATTTCCTTCCCTGAGCAGGGAATAGTCGATCGGGATGTCGGTGCCCCGGTCGGTGATGAGCCGGGTCTGCACGGTGGCGTAGTCGCCCTCCGAGTACTCGCGACCGTAGACGATCTTTTCCCCTCGATAGGCCTCGATCTTCGACATGTAGGCCCGCTCCAGGAGCTCTCGGAAGAGGGGCTCAAATTCCGCGCGCTGCTCATCGCTGAGGCTCCGCCAGTTGAGACCGAGGGCGCGCTTGGTGGTCTCGCGGAAATCGAAGATCCGACCGGCGATGGTCCGGAGAGCGCGATCACGCTCCGCCGGGGGCAGCTGCCGATCGGTCGCGATCCCGATCACCTTGTCGACAGCGCTTCGGAGCTGCTCCGTCGGCGGCCCCGCCCATGCCCCGCGCGCTCCGAGCAATCCCGCAAGCAGTCCAATGCCGAGGACAATCGACGATGCGCGCCAGGATCTCATACCGCGGCCTCCCCTCGCCGTCCCGTCAGTATAGGCGCGAAGAATGCCGTGTCGGGTCGCCTCAGGACAGTTCTCATGCATCTCACACCAATCTCTCATGCGTGAGCGGCACGATTCGGGAAGGGGCAGACCGGGGGCCTGACGATGGAGGCCAAGCAGCGACGCTTTTCGCTCTGGTACGTGGCGACGGCGGTCATCGGGTTTCTGGTGATCCAATCCGTGATCCTGGCGCCGCATCCGGAGAATCTCACCTACAGCGAATTCAAGGCGCTCCTCGCTCACGGCAAGGTCAGCAACGTGATCCTGGGCAAGGAGACCATCACCGGGGTGCTCTCACCCGCCGGCCTCGAGGGTCTGCTGCCCACGGCCAAGATCGAGGAGCTCAAGCGGTACGGCGCCGGGGTCGACCGCTTCGTGACCGCGCGCGTGGACGATCCGGCGCTGGTCCCCGGGCTCGAGGCGGCCAAGGTCAACTTCGCCGGGACCGTGGAGAACACCTGGCTCAAGGCCCTGCTGTCCTGGGTCCTCCCCGCGGCGAGCTTCTTCGGCCTGTGGCTCTTGCTCGTGCGGCGAATGGGACCGCAGACGGGGCTGATGGCTATCGGCAAGAGCAAGGCGCGCGTGTACCTCGAACGTACCACCGGCGTCTCCTTCGAGGACGTGGCCGGCATCGACGAAGCGCGCAGCGAGCTGGCGGAGGTCGTCGACTTCCTGAAGAACCCTGAGCGCTATCGGCGGCTCGGCGGCAAGATTCCCAAGGGCGTGCTCCTCGCCGGCGCGACGGGCACGGGCAAGACGCTGCTCGCCAAGGCGGTGGCCGGCGAGGCCGCGGTGCCATTCTTCAGTCTGACCGGCTCGGACTTCGTCGAGATGTTCGTCGGCGTGGGCGCAGCTCGGGTCCGGGACCTCTTCGCCCAGGCCCAGGCCAAGGCGCCGAGCATCATCTTCATCGACGAAATTGACGCGCTCGGCAAGGCGCGGGGCATCGGCCCGGTCCTGGGAGGTCACGACGAGCGTGAGCAGACGCTGAACCAGCTCCTGGCCGAGATGGACGGCTTCGACTCCTCCAAAGGCGTCATCATCATGGCCGCGACCAACCGGCCGGAGATTCTCGATCCGGCGCTGCTGCGGCCGGGGCGCTTCGACCGGAAGGTCGTGATCGATCGCCCCGACCTCAAGGGGAGGGAGAAGATCCTCGGTGTGCATGCCCGCAACGTCAAGCTCGCCCCCGGCCTGGAGCTGTCTGACGTCGCGGCGCGCACCGCCGGGTTCGTCGGGGCCGACCTGGCCAACCTCGTCAACGAGGCGGCCCTCGGCGCCGCCCGCGGCGGCAAGGCGGCCGTGGAGATGGCGGACTTCGACGAAGCGATCGACCGGGTCGTCGCCGGGCTCGAGCGGAGGTCGCGGGTCATCAACCCCAAGGAGAAGGAGATCGTCGCCAACCACGAAGCCGGCCACGCGCTCGTCGCGGAGTCCCGGGCACACGCGGATCGGGTCGCCAAGATCTCGATCATCCCGCGTGGCGTAGCCGCCCTGGGCTACACCCAGCAGCAGCCGACGGAGGATCGCTACCTGATGACCCGCGCGGAGCTGCTGGATCGCCTGGACGTCCTACTCGGCGGCCGGGTGGCCGAGGAGATCGTGTTCGGTGACATCTCGACCGGCGCCCACGACGACCTCCAGCGCGCCACGGACCTCTGCCGGCACATGGTGGTGCGCTACGGTATGAGCGAGAAGCTCGGCCTCGCGACCTTCGAGGCGCCAAGGCCCGCCCTCTTCCCGACGTCCTACATGGGCGCGGAGCGCGAATACAGCGAGGAGACGGCCCGGACCATCGATGCCGAGATCCAGCAGCTCCTGGAGGCTGCGCACGCGCGAGTCCGGCAGACGCTGACCGCAAGGCGCTCCGCGGTCGACGCCCTCGCCAAGCTCCTCATCGAGCAGGAGGTCGTCGATCGCTCGACGCTCACCCGGCTCCTCTCCCGAGTGGCGCCGCCCTGACCGTGTGGCGCCGGCTAGCCGCCCATCACCTCAGGAACAACCGGTCGTGGTACCGCAGGTGATGCACTTCAGGCACGTGCCGTTGCGCACCATCGTGAACTGACCGCAGTCGCCGCACGGATCGCCCTCGTAGCCCTTGAGGCGGGCCATCTCGGAGGCGGAGAGCTGCAACCCGTCCGCCGGCCCGCTGCCCCCGCTCATCGGCGCGGCGGCCCGCACGGGCGCCGGCGGGCTCGCGGGTCGGGCGGGCGGAGCCGCCACCGGGACGGCGGTCGGCGCCGGCGCGGCCGCCACCGGCCCCTCGCCCGGCTTGCTGCCGATGGCGTCGGCACGCAGGTCCTCCTCCGGCACGTGCGAGAGGTCGGTGCGCCCCAGATAGCTGATGGCCAGCTCCCGGAACACGTAGTCGATGACCGACGTGGACATCTTGATGCGGTCGTTGCCCTTCACCATCCCGTTGGGCTCGAAGCGCGTGAACACGAAGGCGTCCACGAACTCCTCGAGCGGCACACCGTGCTGCAGCCCCAGCGAGATCGCGATAGCGAAGCAGTTCATCAGGGAGCGGAAGGCCGCACCCTCCTTGTGCATGTCGAGGAAGATCTCGCCCACCGACCCGTCCTCGTACTCGCCGGTGCGGAGGTAGACCTTGTGGCCGCCGACCACCGCCTTCTGGGTGTAGCCCTTGCGGCGGTCGGGGAGCCGGTGCCGCTCGCGGAGGTACTGGGTGACCACCCGCTCCGTCATCTTCTCGGCCACCGCCTCGACGTCGGCCGCCGCGGCCTGCTCGTCCTCCTCGTCCGTCGTGGAGTTCAGCGGCTGCGACAGCTTGGATCCGTCGCGATACAGCGCGACCGCCTTCAGCATGCCGCGCCAGGCGAGATCGTAGGCCCACTTCACGTCCTCGATGGTGGCGTCCTGCGGCATGTTGATGGTCTTGCTGATCGCGCCCGAGATGAACGGCTGGGCCGCGGCCATCATGCGGATGTGCGCCTCGGTCGGGATGAAGCGCGTGCCCTTCTTGCCGCAGCGGTTGGCGCAGTCGAAGATCGGCAGGTGCTCCGGCCGAAGATGGGGAGCCCCCTCGACCGTCATGGTGCCGCAGCAGTAGTCGTTCGCCGCCTCGATCTCGGTGGGGCTGAAGCCGAGCGCCCGCA
>Ga0187776_10001577_pt1 | contig 11459 bp, 6 predicted proteins | sample 0216_BV02_MP12_2_FD_132426 | JGI IMG/M metagenome (GOLD analysis project Ga0187776, IMG submission 132426) | Tropical peat soil microbial communities from peatlands in Department of Meta, Colombia - 0216_BV02_MP12_20_MG | ecosystem: Environmental > Terrestrial > Soil > Wetlands > Peat | place...
AGGGCGGTTGAGCCCTTAATTGCTGCCCTTGCAGATGAAGATTCTCGGGTTCGTACCAATGTGGCATGGGCGCTTGGTGAGATATCTGCATCGTAAGACGGGAGCATCTCAGGATGCTACGTGCCTTGACAGAGAGCTCAATAGTACAATAAGTGTTATGGAATAAAATATTTAACATCTCTTGAAAGTTTATACAGACGCTTATTCAAAAGGTGTTCGATGACTTGGTCAATTACGGCTATATGGTCCCTCATGCGGGCATAGAGTGCCTTTCACGATCACTGGACACTGAACCAAAGAACCGCAGGGCAGAGGGGAGTAACATACCCATAGGATAAGGTCCGGTCTTTTATCAAGAGAATTGCCCCTGCTTATTCTCTTGATTATTTTTTGTTTAAGATGGATACAATCTGTCGCTAAAACCTTTATCTCTGGGCGAAGACTTTCTTCATGTTTCATATAATTATTTTATAACTTTCAGCCCTAATATTTCAGAGAAATTCCACGGATAATCAGCCGCTGCCGCCTTTCTCATACTCCATTATAGCTGAAGCCTGCAATAGTAATGATGAGTACACCCAGGCGATTGCTAAAATTATGTCGACTGTATTTGCTAAAATACAGATGTTTCATCGTAACGAATAGTTTTAGGCCTCACAATATGAAAGAGGAAAATAAGACTAAAAAGCAGTTAATAAGTGAGTTGGCGGGCTTGCACCAACAGATAGCTAAAGTAAAAAGGATAGAAGCCGGACGGAGCCAAATAGGGGAGGATCGCGAAAAGCTCGAGGCACGTCTGCGTACGATCATCGAAAGTCTGCCATTCGATTTTTTTGGCTTAGACGCAAGAGGCCGTTATTTCATTCAGAATTCTATCAGCGAGACACTGTGGGGGGCATTTATTGGAAAGAGACCCGAAGATCTCAATGTGGATAGAGAAACATTGGCTTTATGGTTGGATAATAATCGGCGTGCTTTCTCCGGTGAAATCGTCAAAGGAGAAGTTGAATTCATTCGGGAAGGAGAAAAAAGATGTTATTACAATATCATTGCGCCTATTTATGCAAGAGGGAAAATAGATGGAATATTAGGCTTCAATATTGACATCACCGAGCGCAAAAAGATGGAGGAGGAACTAAAAAGAAGAGAAAGGGAATTGCAGATCGAGGCTCGCAACCTTGAGGAAGCAAATATCGCATTAAAGGTCTTGCTGAAGAGGAGGGATGAAGACAGAACAGAATTAGAAGAAAAAGTATTGCTAAACATAAAGGAACTGGTGACGCCTTACATAGAAAAATTGAAGATGAGCGGATTGGATGAACGACAAAAGACCTATGTAGGTATTCTGGAATCAAATCTGACTCAGGTCACTTCATCATTTTCACACAAGTTGTCCTTTAAGTTTATGAACTTTACTCCGACAGAGATTCAAGTGGCGGATCTCCTTCGGCAAGGCAAAACGAATAAGCAAATCAGTGAATTAATGCAGTCTTCACCCAGAGCTATCGCCTTTCACAGAGAAAATATTAGAAGGAAGCTGGAGCTGAAAAATAAGAAAATAAACCTTAAATCCTATCTTTTATCTCTCACAAAATAGCACCAGTTTTTTACTGGTAAATATCTGGATTTTTATTGGCATTTAATTTTATGTCTTGTTGTGATATAAAAAAGAAAAGGGGAGGGTAATTAATCTCAGGGAAAGAACGTTATCTCCCTACATGTTGGTGTTATCCCAACACCACCCCTGAGGTTATCTCCCCCTACCTTCCCCTTTTTCATACCCCCCATAAAATTTGTAGTTGAGGATGCAATGATCGCGATACCGAGATCTGCCAGGCAGTGTTTGAGAGTCTCCGGGATGGGCAGAAAGAGACATCTGGCCCCGGACAAGTAGTCCTGCTGATTAGTCAGCCTTCCCGACCCACACGTATCCGGACGCAGGCCTTTCCCCTGAGTTCACCGATGTGGACTTTCAGTCTCTGGTTCAATTCGTTCTGGATGAGGTAATTTTCGATCTCATCCCGGACGGCCTCGAATTCTTTTCCCTGAAAATCCGTGACATGCTTATCGTAAAATTCCTTTATCTCCTCATCCCTTATCCTTATGAAGGCCTTTACCCTTAAATCAATATATTCTTGCAGCAACTGGTCCTCCGACGGCGCCTCCAGGCGCATCTTTTTTGCTTCTCTGAGCATTAGTGTCCTGTTGATCATCGTGGTCAAGACTTCTTCTCTTGTTATATTCGGATTAACTTTGATCGTCTCTTCGTATCTCCCCTCCAAATCGCTGAGAGTGATCGCGATATTATCCACATAAGCGACCACACCGTCACTGATCCGGGCATAGAGCAAAGAACAAAGCCTAAAGTGAAACAAAAAGGCAAAGAGAAGGACAATGAGAAAAATTGCACATTTTCCCCTGCCCTTTGTGCTCTGCCCTTTGCGATTTGGTGTCTTAGAATGCATGTCCTATGCTGAAGTGCAGTTCGCCACTGCTTTCACCTTTTTCTCTCCGAAGCTTGACCCCGTAGTCTACTCTTACAGGTCCGATCGGCGTGTCGTATCGCAAACCAAGTCCGGTAGTGAATTTCAGGCTTGCAGGATCCATTTCATTGATCTTTTGCCAGACGTTCCCTCCGTCAAGGAAGGCAACCATGCCGAGCCCCTTTCCTAAAGAAATACGCATTTCGAGGTTCTCCATAAGAAAAGCATTGCCGCCGGTAGGGTTTCCATCGGACCCTTTCGGCCCAAGGGTGTCCTGGTCATAACCTCTTACCGTCGTACTCCCTCCAAGGAAGAATCTTTCCACGATAGGAAGCTCATCTGTTGTAAGATAACCCTGCGCGATTCCTCCCCTTAAAGACACTGCAAGGACCACTCCTTCGATAATTTTTTGGTAATAATTCCCGTAGAATGAGAGTTTCATAAAATGCGTTTCTGACAAAAAAATGGGTGACGTGAATTTCGCCGCAATTCCCGAAAGAATTCCTCTCTGAGGATAAAAAGCGCTGTCTCTCGTGTCATAGATGAGGCCGAGACGCATTCCGCTTATGACGAGTGTGCCGGTGTCCTCTCTGCTTAATATAACATCGGGTTTTACGTCAAAGGTGTTAACCAACGAAAATTCATAGAAGAGCTCGGATTTTACGGCGTTGCTCAGCTTCTTTTCAAACCCTGCCGTAACGGTGTGTCTTGTCAAATGATATCTTGTTTCCCGGGTATCTACATTCACTTCTTTTTTGTCCTCCCCCAGTATGTAAGCTCTGAAGGGCAATTGAACGCCCAAAAACCACGGCTCAAAATACTGTAAAATATAGCGTTTCACGAGTGAGCTGTATTCAAGTCTCAGCGATGCTTGTCTGTTCATTCCCATAAGATTTCTGTAGCTTAATTCTATCATCCCTCGATATCTGTCATATTCGCCATATCCCACGCCCATTTCTACAGCACCCGGATTTCCCTCTTTCAGTTTAATCAGAACATCTTTTCTATCGTCATATCTGTCAAGTACTTCAGTATTGACTTCCGCAAATAACCCCAATTTATATAGTTTTTGTCTTTCCTTTGAGAGAATATTTAGATCAAAAGGCATAGATTCTTCTTGCTCCAATTCGCGCTTTATTACGACATATTTCGTCACGCGGTTCCCGGCGATAATTACTTTGCCGAAGTGTATTAAACCATCCTCATCTATATGGAATGTTATATGAGCCTTCTGCCCTTCTATTTCTCTTGTTACCGATACGGCTGCCCCGGTAAAGCCTTTATTGCCATATAACTCGACAACCCTGTATCGTGCATCGGAAATATCGATCTCGTTGAAGGGATCGCCTTGCTTCATCTTGATGGTCTTTCTTAATTCTTCTTCCGGTATGTGCTTTGCCCCATCAATAGTTACACTATCTACAACCGTTTTTAGCCCTTCGTGTATTTTCACGGAGATATCCATTTTTCGGGAAACCTCTTCGTACTTTGTCTGAAACTCTTCAATCGAGGCCGACAGATAACCCAGAGAATCATAAAGATTCTTGAGTGTTTCTCTATCCGAATCGAGAAGATCGGGATTATATCTCTTCCCCTCTTTCAGGGACATGATCTCTCTAAGGTTTTTGTCCGGCAGTGTATTTCCACTGATGATGATCTTACCGACATCAACCCGTGCGCCTTCGGATATGGAAAAATGAAGGAGCGTCAGGTCATCTTGTGGAGTTGTAACCGGAGAAATTTCTGCAAAGGGATAACCCTCTGCATGGCAAACGGAAAGCATCCTTTGTATTGCTTCTGCCACTATATCATCGCTGAACTCCTCAGCTTCAAAGAAAGGCATCTCTTTTAAGAGCGCCTTTGTGGAAACGTGATCATTGCCTTCAATAGAAATCTCCAGGCGCCTGCCTGGATTAACCGGAATAAAGAGATCTCCATCCGTGAAGGCATAAGGTCCGACAACCGGCTTGAAGTATTTATTGCTCTTATAAAATGCCTTTATTCGTTCTATATCCTTTTCTATGAGTAGCCGGTTAAATACATCACCCTCCGACAACTTCATTTCAGACTTGACATCTCCCGCCACCCCAAGAATCGTTATTTTATTTATTCTTTCCGGTTCGCCGGTATCTACCCGGAGATGGAGATTCACCCTGTAAGGCTCCTTTAGTCGTTCGACTTCGGCTTTGATTTCGACACGCGGGAACCCCCGTATTGAGATTTTCGGCTTGATATCCCTCACAGCCTTTTCAAGCATGTCGCAGGCAAGCTCTTGTCCTTCTTTTAGAGGAAACAATTCCTTTATGGTCTTTTTGGAGAGCGCATATTCGCCTTCCACAGATATTTTCTTTATAAAATCCCTCTCCTTTACCCGAATAACAACCTTTACCTTGTCTCCCTCCGTAGTTTCGACCGCGATATCATCGAATATTCCCTTTAAGAACGCCCTCTTTATCCCCAGCCTCACAAGGTCAGCATCGATCTCGGTACCCGGCCCGATGTTCAACAGGTAGAGAAGTTCATCTTTCCCGATGGAATACAGTCCCGTTATTTCCACCTCACTGACCACTGAGGCTGATGCCTCGCAAGGTGTAAACGGACAGTAAGCAGCAAGCAGCAAAAAGCCGAGGAAAAGAATGAGAACCTTCGCCCTCTCCGAGCCTGATTTTTTGTCGTTCCGTTCCCGTATGAAATTCATTTGAATTCGAATCTGAACCTTACGTCACCTCCAAGGCTTCCCTTTTCATCCCTGACTCCCAGTAGAGAGACATTTTTGTTGAGGACATATTCGATCTTGATCACTTGTTCTTCCGTGGTGCCAAATAAATTAGCATAGGTCACAAATAATTTTTCGCCTATCAGTCTCTTTGATACGGTAACCCTCGGTCCCACTGTTCCGGTAGTGCTGGAGACATAGGGCTCGACCTGAAATCTGTCCACCCCTGTTATCGCTTTGAGTCGTTCTTCGGCAACGTCCTGCATCTTGCCTGTAAGGAAGGAAGTTGCCTCCCCCGCGCCGATTCCCGCCTCAAGTCCTTTGGTCTGTTTTCCGATCTGTCCGCTCGTCAGAAGAGAAAAAATATCCCTGTCTTCAAGATGAGGCTCCGATGACAGGGAAAGGGTGAAACGCTCCATCTGGCCTTCAAGATTTAATCTGATGCGGTAACCCTGCACACTGGTTTCAGCCGCGAGATTTATCATGGGCTTGATCCTGTTGGGATCCACAAAATCTACGCTGGCAGAGATTATCTTGAATTCGTTATTCCTGAAGTAGGCATATCCCTCTGTCGTCTCGAGTCTGCCGAAAAGCACCGGCTTGAAGACAGTTCCCTTCACGATCATCCCTCCGGCTATCTTTACCGGCGCCCGTGCGATGTTATTGTCGATAGAGATGTTCTCGCTGCCTGTGATTGTGATATTTAGTTCCGCCCTTTCGATTGCGGAAAGCTCCGCCTTAGGCTTCTCGACACCCTTTGATGTGAAAATCCACGACCTCCACTCTAAAGGCTCTTTATATCTTGCTCTGTTAATCTTAATGTCGCCGGAGATGCTCGCCGCTTCTATCGTGCCCCTATACAGTAAGTCGCCGCCGAAATTGACATGGAAATCCTTCGAGATAGTGGCGGTGACATCGTCGAGCTTAGCCTCCAGATAAAATCTCTTAACAAGGAATGCACTGAGATAGGCAACACCGGATATGTTTGCATTCCCGCCGCCGATCTTTCCTGTCAGTCCCTTTAGAACAATCCTGTCCCCCTCCATAAACAGCGCGCCGTTCACTGATGTGACATAAACAGAATAATCTCGAAGCCCTAAAGAGGCGTTTGATATATTCATGGTCCCGTTTATTTCAGGCTTTTCCCACCTGCCTCTGATCGAAAGCATGAAGTCAGAATCACCTTTCAGGTACCCTATCTTCTTTGACATCGCCTTCAGGGGCGAGAGAGAGGAACTCCCGGCCAAGTGTACGTCGTATTCTTTGCCGATCTCTAAACTGCCCTGGAGTTTGAAAGAAGAGGCGCCGCTTCTCGTTATAAACTCCTTAAAGGATATTTTTTTGTTTTCCACGGAGAAATTTATGTCGCCGTCATTCGTGAATGTCTGCCCAAAGAGTGTAAGCGCCGCGTGGGTTATATTTGCCGTCGCCACGATATTCTTCCTGTCACCCTTCATTTCGGCACGGCCTTCGAAATTGAGCTGAAGGTCTTCTGGTACTTCCTTCAGAAACGAACTGATCAGAAAATCATATCTCCCCGGTTGTATCGACAGTTCAGCGTTCCAGGGCAATGCGTCGCTGAGATAGGCGTTCCCCTTCAGCCGCATCTTTTCATTGAACAATGCTGCGGCTACCGAGACATCCCTGTTCTGAACGGTTGCGCTCACAGTACCGCCGCCCAAATCTCTCCCTTTGAAGGTGCCTCCAGTAATGCCTGCCTTGAGAGTGATCGACGGATTGTCGAAGGTGCCGCGACCTTCCGATTGCACTCTTAGAACCAGATCATCGGTTATGGCGATGCGGCCTGATATGAAGTCCTTGAGAACAAGTTTTTCCGATGAGGCTTTATAAGCAAACTGATTGTCATCGCCGATCTTGCCCTCTCCGGCAAGAATCGATTTCCCCTTCCGCATCCTGACCGTCTTCAAGATAAGCTCTTTTTTTGTGTAAGAAACATCTCCCGATGCAGAGTCGAAGGCAACGTCGTAAAGAAGACCGTTGTCTACGGAGGCATTTCCGGATACCTCGATATCCTTGTCCCTGCCTTTGATCTTTACGTCCGCGTTCAGCTTTCCCCGGGCGGAGAAATCTTTATAAAATATCTTTACGAACTGCCCGAACTCTGCATTCCTTATCGAGGCCGCAAGGTCATATACCGGTTTAGAGAGGTCAAAAAGTTCCTTCGCCTCGGGGAAGGATATCCTGCCCTTCATTCCATGCTCTTCCCCGGCAGATCTGAATATAGATTCGCGCATATCGAGGATAGTTTTTTGATAAGTAAAGTCCGATACGACACTGTCTGCTTTGTACCCTTCAATCACGGCGTCCCACAGCGCAGCCCTCCCGGATATTTTCGGATTGTCAAATGTGCCCGAGATTTCTCCTGAAAACTCTCCGCGGCCTTTCGCTTCCTTGTAATAAGGCAACGTCAGATCGGAAACGTTGTCCGCATGGAGCTTGCTTCTCAAGGTGAGTGTTTTCTGGGCGATGTCCACGGTACCGCCGGCAGAAATATTCGTAAGGGAAGTGCCTAATTGAAGGTTTGAGAGGGCCAGGATATCACCTCGCAGAGAGTAGTTCCCTTTGATATCCTTTATCCTGTTGAGAAAATCGTCAGCGGGCGGACGATATCCCTTGATCCTTGCCCTCTGTTCTGCGCTGAGGGATTTATAGACGAACCATCCCTCGGGATTGAAGTCCCTGCCCGATGTTGCCATTTCTCCATCAACCTTGCCGACCGGAATTTCCGGCTCCCATCCTATCAGTTTAAGAACCGACTTGCTGTCGACGGAATCAAATTTCACGTTCAGCGTGAAATAATCTACTACGGGGAGGTTTATAGCAGCCTTGGCCTGAGCATTGCCGCCGTATAACTGGCCATAACCCTTTTCGAATTTCATAACGCCGTTTTGATAAAGGATCTCACACGTGAGGGAATCGATATCTACGTCGAAAAGGTCCCCCTTGCTAAGCCGCGCCTTTGCCTTCCCGGAGACGTTAGAGAGTCGTCCAGTAATCTCGCCCTGAAAATCAACAAGCCCCTCTAACCTCTCCTTAACCTTAAGGAATTCCATCAGTGTTTGGACATAAAAATTACCGCTGAGTTTCAATTCGAGGATGACATCTTTTAACCCTATCTCCTTGCTCTTGTCTGCCTGAAGCTTAGCCGGCGGGATCAATCGTTCCATACGTAAAGAAGCCTGTCTCTCCTCTCTTTCAAGCCTTACATCACCCCTCACGGAAATCCTTCCCTCGCCGCTTCGTCTGAGATTAAATAACCGCTTCAACGAATCGATGAGTATAGCGATTTCGGTCTTAAGAATGCCTTCTCCCTTGGAATAAAACCCATCTCCTCTGAACCGGGAACCATAAGAACCGATTTCAAGGCGTTTTATCTCTATCCTATCGCCCCTTGAAACAATCGCGGCCTTTATATCGCAGACGACCTTAGGCCATCCTTCCTTCTCTATTGCCAGTTCCTTTATCGACCCGTTGAGTCTTGGACTTTCCCCAAGGATAATCTCACCTGCAAATCCTTTCACGTCCGCCGTTCCTTTTAACTCATCGTCACTGAAAGAAGCATACCCCTTAACAATCTCGATAACCTTTACCTTCACTTTAAGAGCTGTTTTTCTCTCTTTTTCGAGATAAGCCCTGACATTCCCGACGATCTCTTCGACCTTCTGTCTGTCAGAAGATATACGGGGTTCTGTTATGACAAGCCGCCGGATAGTCAGATGCCTGCTCAAAAGTCCTGTTAAATCAACGTATCCTTTGGCCCTGTTCGCGGTGAGTATATCCTTCCCTTCTTGATCAAGAACCTTCAATTCTCTTGCATCAATAAACAGGGGGAACAGATTGATCTGAATCTTCCGGACCGCGACTCTTTGTCCCGTCATGGATTTCAGTTCGGGAATGATGAGATTTTTGAGGGTATCCGAGATGTATTTCCCTTGCGATAAAAAAAGAGCGAGGCAGAGGAATATGGCAACGGGTAAAAGAAATAATAATTTTTTCGGTTTCTTCCCGGGGATTTTTTCTTCTCTTTCGTTCTCCATCGTTATCCTGAGCGTTCGACTAATGGTTCGAAGGGCTCAGCATGACAACTATAATTCAATGTCATCCTGAGCCCGTCGAAGGATCAGCCGCCGTAAAGCCATCTTTTGAAATTCCACAAATGCAGGATCTTCTGCGTAAACGCCGTCTGATCCACTTTCGTTGCAAGTTCTCTCAGCTCGTTCCTGGTCTCCTCTATATCCCTGTCCTGGGATTTATCAAGTCCGCCGTCCGCTATAAAATGCCGTATCTTCTCAAGTTCTCCCGCATCGAGCCAGATTCCATGCTTACTGCACTCATCAATAATGATTCCCGAAATGCGCCTGAAGTTCTTCCGGTTCATGAGTCTTCCGCATCGCACGCACGGTATATATCCTGGCGGACCTTTTACAGGTTCCCGAAGGAAGCCGTTTTTGATATCCTCCTTTTTGTATACGTCAGACGGCCTCGTAGCCTTCTCAAACTCAAACAGATCAAGCCATAATCCTCCGCATTGCCTGCATAAATCGTATTCTTCGCCGTCGTGAATCTGAATCTCAAGGGGAACCTTACAGCGGGGACATATAGGAGCAATTGACTCAATATCCTCGTTCAACTCTCCGCCGCAGAGAGGACAGACGGTATATTGCCTGTTTATATCTTTTCCGCAGTATTGACATTTTTTTGTTTCATACATGCCCTTACCTCCCCGGCATCAAGAAATATTTTTCACATTGTGCCCCGTCTATTTTAACAATTCCCTGTTTTCTTTACTATTGTCAGTTACGCTGCAAATAGGCCTGACTGACCTAAACGTTGTGTACATCTGAAGATATTTATTCCAATCGTTGAGTTGACAAAAATTACAGCCTGTCTTTAAAATTTTGGATAGCCTGCGGCTCTCAGATTATAAAAACAATGGAGGTTATATGTTGAAAAAATTATTTCTTGTCTTATTATTGACCTTTGCATTCTCGAGTGCCGCTTTTGCAATCGAATTCTCAGCGGATACAATCACAACGATGAAAGATGGACAAAAGATGACGGGCAAGATCTATTTCAAGCCCGACAGGTTCAGAATTGATATGAATGTCCACGAAGACATAGTCATGATTACAAGAATAGACAAAAAAGTCACATGGAATATAATGACGAAGCAGAAGATGTATATGGAGATGCCTTTTGATTTGAAGAATAAGCCTAAGGTCGAAGAAAAGTTCGAGGGCGAAATAGAGAGAAAAGAAATCGGGAATGAAGCTATCGATGGACACCCCGTGAAGAAGTATCTCATTACTTATAAAGTCGAAAACAGAAAGAATCAGGTTTATCAATGGTTGGCCACAGACATAAAGTTCCCTGTCAAAACCTCAGCGGTAGACGGCTCGTGGACTCAGGAGTTCACAAACATTAAGATGGGTTCTCAGCCGGACACCCTCTTCGAGATCCCCGAAGGATATCAGAAGATGCAGATGCCCCAGATGCCCAGTGGAATGAACTTCAAGCGCATTAAGTAGCAATAACTTAATTTAATGCTCATTCTCGGCATTGACACATCTTGTGACGACACATCCGCCTCCGTAGTAGCAGACGGTGTGAGCGTCGTTTCCAATATCATTTCGAACCAAACGGAGATCCACAAAAAATACGGGGGGATTGTGCCTGAACTCGCCTCCCGCCGGCACATCGAAATGATATGGCCCGTTGTCGATGAGGCATTAAAAACCGCAGGCGTTACCTGTGAGGATTTATCGGGTATCGCCGTGTGTTATGGTCCCGGACTGATCGGTTCTCTGCTTGTAGGTTGCTCTTTTGCAAAGGCGCTCTGCTATTCAAAAAGGATCCCACTGGTTGCGGTGAATCACCTCGAAGGACACATATTCTCATCCTTTCTTGAGGAACCGGCGCCGGAGTTTCCCTTTATTGCATTGATCGTCTCGGGAGGGCACACGTGCCTTTTCAGAGTTGGAGGCTTCGGAAAATATAAAAAACTCGGCAGGACAAGGGATGATGCCGCGGGTGAGGCATATGACAAGGTTGCAAAACTCCTCGGCCTCGGATATCCGGGCGGACCCGCAATAGACGAGCTTGCCCGCGAAGGAAATCCCGTAGCTATAGATTTCCCGAGGGCTTATCTTCCCGAATCCCTTGATTTCAGTTTCAGCGGTCTAAAGACCGCGGTACTGAACTATTGCAAGGGGCAAAGCGCTGAGGGTAGAGCGCAAAGA
>Ga0187776_10001578_pt1 | contig 11458 bp, 15 predicted proteins | sample 0216_BV02_MP12_2_FD_132426 | JGI IMG/M metagenome (GOLD analysis project Ga0187776, IMG submission 132426) | Tropical peat soil microbial communities from peatlands in Department of Meta, Colombia - 0216_BV02_MP12_20_MG | ecosystem: Environmental > Terrestrial > Soil > Wetlands > Peat | place...
CCGCAGCGGCATCTTCACCTACCGGCCGCACTGCGACAGCTGCCGCGCCTGCGTGCCGGTGCGCATTCCGGTGGACGCCTTCGTGTCGAACCGTTCGCAGCGGCGCGCCTGGAAGGAGCACTGTGCTCTCGCCTCGCAGGCGCAGCCGCTCAAGTTCCGCCTCGAGCACTACGCGCTCTACCTGCGCTACCAGTCGCAGCGCCACTCCGGCGGTGGCATGGACAACGACAGCCGCGACCAGTATTCGCACTTCCTGCTGCAGAGCCGGGTCGACACGCGCCTGGTCGAGTTCCGCGACGACGGCCAGCTGGTGATGGTGTCGATCGTCGACTACCTGCCCGACGGGCTGTCCTCGGTCTACACCTTTTTCGAGCCGGAGCGGCGCGGCGCGAGCTACGGAACCTATAACGTGCTGTGGCAGATCGAGGCCTGCCGCGCCCTCGGCCTGCCGTACCTTTACCTCGGCTACTGGATCCGCGAGAGCCCCAAGATGGCCTACAAGTCGAGGTTCTCCCCGATCGAGGGATTCCTGCAAGGCAAGTGGCAGCGGCTCGGCGGTTAGGGCCGCTCGCTACAATAGGCGCATGCTCTATGCGCTCGCGCGGCCGCTGCTGTTCGCGCTCGAACCGGAACTCTCCCACCGCCTGACCCTCGGCCTCGTCGGCGCGGCGCAGGCGCTTGGTCTGGCGCGCCTCGCCGCGCAGCGCGTGGCTGCGCGGCCGGTGCGCGCCATGGGGCTCGAGTTCCCCAACCCGGTCGGGCTGGCGGCGGGGCTGGACAAGAACGCGGAGCACATCGACGCGCTCGCGGCGCTCGGCTTCGGCTTCATCGAGGTGGGCACCGTCACGCCGCGGCCGCAGCCCGGCAACCCGCGCCCGCGCCTGTTCCGCCTGCCCGGTGCGGGCGCGGTCATCAACCGCTTCGGCTTCAACAACGTCGGCCTGGATGCGTTCCTCGCGAACGTCGCGCGCGCCCGCTGGCGCGGGGTGCTCGGCATCAACATCGGCAAGAACTTCGATACGCCCCTCGAGCGCGCGGCGGAGGACTACCGGACTTGCCTCGAGCGCGTCTACCCCGCGGCGAGCTACGTCACGGTGAACGTGTCGTCCCCCAACACGCGCGGGCTGCGCGCGCTGCAGGAGGACGAGGCGCTGGACGATCTGCTCGCGCGCCTCGCGCGGGCGCGCGAGCGCCTCGCCGACCGGCACGGCAAGCGCGTGCCGCTCGCGCTCAAGGTCTCCCCCGATCTCGACGACGCGCAGCTGCGCGCCGTCGCCGCCGCGGTGCGTAAGCATCGCTTCGACGCGGTCGTCGCCACCAACACTTCGGTGTCGCGCGAGGGAGTCGAGGGCCTGCCGCACGCCGAGGAGGCCGGCGGCCTGTCGGGCGCGCCGATCCGCGCGCGCGCCACGCGCGCGCTGGCGGCGCTCGCGGCGGAATTCCGGGGCGAGGTCCCGCTGATTGGCGTCGGCGGGATCATGAGCGGGCCGGACGCGGCGGAGAAATTCGCGCGCGGCGCGTCGCTCGTGCAGATTTACACCGGCCTCGTGTACCGCGGGCCGGAACTGATCGCAGAATGCGCGTCGGCCTGCCGCGCCGCGTGAGGCACGAGCCGTGAAGCGGCGCGCGGTCGCGCGCATCGACGAGAGCCGCTGCATCGGCTGCGCGCAGTGCATCGCTGCCTGCCCGGTCGACGCGATCATCGGCGCGCGCGGCCTGATGCACACCGTGGCCGAGCCCTGGTGCATCGGCTGCCGGCTGTGCCTGCCCCCCTGCCCCGTGGACTGCATCGACATGATCGCACTGCCCACGGGGAGCGACACCTGGACGCGCGCGGACAGCGAGGGCGCGCGGCGCCGCGCCCGGCTGAGAAAGCTCAGGCTCGAGCAGGCCCGCACCCCGGCGTACCGGGCCACGCCGGACCGGCGAAGAGTCATCGCCCAGGCGCTGGAGCGCGCGCGCCGCAAGCGGGGCGCGGCATGAACCCGGACAAGCGGCGCCTGATCTACGAGCGCCTGCGTGCGGCCAACCCGAGCCCGCGCAGCGAGCTCGCGTTCCGCACCCCCTACGAGCTCCTCGTGGCGGTGGTGCTCTCGGCGCAGGCGACCGACAAGTCGGTCAACCTCGCGACTGCGAAGCTCTTCCAGGTCGCCCACACGCCCGGGCGCATGCTCGCGCTCGGCGTCGAGGGCCTCGAGCCGCATATCCGCTCGATCGGGCTGTACCGCACCAAGGCGAAGAACGTGATCGCGCTGTCGAAGATCCTCGTCGAGGAGCACGGCGGCCGGGTGCCGGACGAGCGGGCGGCGCTCGAGCGGCTGCCCGGCGTGGGGCGCAAGACCGCGAACGTGGTGCTGAACGTCGCGTTCGGCGAGCCGACCATCGCGGTCGACACGCACATCTTCCGCGTCGCCAACCGCACCGGGCTCGCCCCGGGCAAGGATCCGCTCGAAGTCGAGAAGAAGCTCGTCAAGTTCACGCCGCCCGAGTTCGCGCGCGACGCGCACCACTGGCTGATCCTGCACGGGCGCTACGTGTGCGTCGCGCGCAAGCCCAGGTGCGCGCAGTGCGTGATCCGCGACCTGTGCGAGTACCGGGGAAAGACGCGCGATGTTTAACCCGACGCGCGAGCAGGTGCGCGACTTCTTCTTCGAGACCTGGCGCAAGTACCGCGCCGGCGAGCCGCTCGCAGGGATGGAAGCGCTCGCGCTCCAAGTGCTGCTCGTGCACCCCGAATACCACGCGCTGCTGTCGGAGCCCGAGCGCCAGCGCGAGCAGGAATACTTCCCCGAGCTCGGCCAGGTCAATCCGTTCCTGCACATGAGCCTGCACCTCGCGCTCGAGGAGCAACTCTCGATCGATCAGCCCGCCGGCGTGGCGGCGCGCTTCGCGGCCCTGCTCGGGCGGCACGGCGAGCGCCATGCAGCCGTGCACGAGGCGATCGAATGCCTGGCCGAGATGGTGTGGCGCGCGCAGCGCGACGGTGCGGCGCCCGATGGCGCCGCCTATCTGGAGTGTCTCGAGCGCCGCGCGCGGCGCTGAATCAGCGCTCGCTGTGCAGCGGCGAAGGCTGGCTGGCGAACCAGGCTGCGACGTTGTCGATGTCCTGGTCGGACAGCGCCGCAGCCATGCCGTTCATGATCGGGTTCTTGCGCTTGCCCGACTTGTAGTCGTGCAGCGCCCGCTCGAGATAGTCGGGCCACTGGCCGGCAAGGATCGGGTAGTCGGGCTGGGTCGGCTTGTCGCCCGTCGGCCCGTGGCACGCCCCGCACACCTGCGCCGCCTTCTCCTTGCCCGCCGCGAGGTCGGCGCCGAGCGCCGCCTGCGACAGCGACAGCGCCGCCGCTGCCGCCAGAACGAAACGCAGCGCCGGGCTCATTTGCCGCTCCCGCCGTAGTAGGCCGCAAGGTCCGCCATGTCCTGCTCCGACAGGCTCGCGGCGATGCCGCGCATGGAGGGATGCCAGCGCGCGCCGGACTTGTATTCTTTCAGCGCGGCGACGATGTAGGCGGGCTGTTGCGCCCCGATCTTCGGCACGTGGTAGACCTCCGGATACGCGGTGCGGTAGCCGGGGATGCCGTGGCAGCCGGTGCACATGGAGTTCTTGTTCTTGCCGGCCTGGGCGTTGCCGGTGACGTTCTGCGCGAACGCCGAGTGCGCGAGCGCGGCGAGCGCAAAGGCGCCCGCGGCAAGCGCGAAACGTAGGCGATGGTGCATGCTCGGTCTTTTTCTGAGGGGTGGCGGTTGGAAAATCGGGCGATTCTAGCGGAAGGACCCCGCCGCCTCAACCCGCGCGACCCTGTTGCAGCTAAAATTGCGTTTTGCCCCCAAAAGCCGAATTCATGCGCTTCAACGGAACCGAAGAGTACGTCTCCACCGACGACCTGACGCTCGCCGTCAACGCCTCGATCACGCTGCAACGCCCGCTGCTCGTGAAAGGCGAGCCCGGCACGGGCAAGACGATGCTCGCCGTGCAGGTCGCCAAGGCGCTCGGCCTGCCGCTGCTCGAGTGGCACATCAAGTCGACCACCAAGGCGCAGCAGGGCCTGTACGAGTACGACGCGGTGAGCCGCCTGCGCGACTCGCAGCTCGGCGACGAGCGCGTGCACGACATCCACAACTACATCGTGAAGGGCATGCTTTGGCAGGCGTTCAATGCCGAGCGGCCCGTCGTGCTGCTCATCGACGAAGTCGACAAGGCGGATATCGAGTTCCCGAACGACCTGCTGCGCGAGCTCGACCGCATGGAGTTCTACGTCTACGAGACGCGCGAGCTCGTCAAGTCGCGCCACCGCCCGATCGTTTTCATCACCTCGAACAACGAGAAGGAGTTGCCCGACGCCTTCCTGCGCCGCTGCTTCTTCCACTACATCCGCTTCCCCGACAAGGAAACGATGGAGAAGATCGTCGACGTGCACTTCCCCGGCATCAAGAAGTCGCTGCTCAGGGAGGCGCTCGAGGTGTTCTTCGAGATTCGCGAGGTGCCCGGGCTGAAGAAGAAGCCCTCGACTTCCGAGCTGCTCGACTGGCTGAAGCTGCTGCTCGCCGAGGACATCCCGGCCGAAGCGCTGCACTCCAAGGACAGGAAGACGATCATCCCGCCGCTGCACGGCGCGCTGCTCAAGAACGAGCAGGACGTGCACCTGTTCGAGCGCCTGGTGTTCATGACGAGGGCGAAGGGAAGCTGATTTGCTGATCGACTTCTTCCTCAAGCTGAAGAGCCACAAGCTGCCGGTCTCGATCAAGGAGTACCTGACCCTCATCGAGGCGCTGCAAAAGGGCGTGATCGGCCCGTCGGTGGACGATTTCTACTACCTTAGCCGTGCGACGCTGGTGAAGGACGAGGCGGACTTCGACAAGTTCGACCGCGCCTTCGGCGAGTTCTGGCAGGGCGTCGAGACCATCCCCGGCATCGAGGCGCAGATCCCGCTCGAGTGGCTGCTCAAGCAGGTCGAGCTGACGCTCTCCGAGGAAGAGAAGAAGAAGATCGAGGCGCTCGGCGGCTGGGAAAAACTCATGGAGACGCTGAAGAAGCGGCTCGAGGAGCAGAAGGGCCGCCACCAGGGCGGCAACAAGTGGATCGGCACCGGCGGCACCTCGCCGTTCGGCGCCTACGGCTACAACCCCGAGGGCATCCGCATCGGCCAGGACAAGAGCCGCAACCGCAGCGCAGTCAAAGTCTGGGATCAGAGGGAATATCGCAACCTGGACGACTCGGTCGAGCTCGGCACGCGCAACATCAAGGTCGCCCTGCGCCGCCTGCGCAAGTTCGCGCGTGACGGCGCGCCCGAGGAGTTCGACCTGGAAGGCACGATCGACTCGACCGCGAAGAAAGCCTACCTCGACATCCACATGCGGCCGGAGCGGCGCAACACCGTCAAGGTGCTGATGCTGCTCGACATCGGCGGCACGATGGACGACCACGTCAAGCTGTGCGAGGAGCTGTTCTCGGCGTCGAAGACCGAGTTCAAGCACTTCGAGCACTTCTACTTCCACAACTGCCTGTACGACTTCGTGTGGAAGGACAACCGCCGGCGCCACTCCGAGCGCACCCGCACCTGGGACCTGCTGCACAAGTACGGACACGACTACAAGGTGATCTTCGTCGGCGACGCCACCATGAGCCCGTACGAGATCCTGCAGCCGGGCGGCTCGATCGAGTACTTCAACGAGGAGCCGGGCGCGCTGTGGATGAAGCGCGTCACCGACATCTACGCCAAGTGCGTCTGGCTCAACCCGGAGCCCGAGGAGGTCTGGCCCTACCGCCAGTCGATCCAGGTGATGAAGGAACTGATGAACGGGCGCATGTTCCCGACCACGCTCGCCGGGCTCGAGAAGGCGATGAAGCTGCTTGCGAAGTAGCGCGCAGGCCTGACGCGCCTAGGACAGGCCCTTCTCGAGCAGCGCGGCGACCGTCTCGTTTAGCGGCTCCTGGCGCCCCTCGGCGAGCGCGCGGACGCGACTGACCAGCTCGGCGGGGAGCTTTACGGCGAATGGCACCAGGCCCTGCGCCTGGTCGAGGCGGCGCTGCTCGCGACGGCTCGGCGCCGCCGAACCCTTGCCATAGCGATCCGGCGTGCGCGCCTGCCTCATGCGGTCGGTTATGGAGGCGGCCTTGAGCCGCTCGAGTTCCGTATTCTTCGAGGTCATGGGGCGCGATTGTAAGCCGCCCGACGGCTCCTAGAGCGCGTTGAAGATGCCGTTGATCGCGTCTTCGGCGAGGCCGAAGCCGGCACCCATGCCGAGGCCCGCAGTGAGGTTGCCCAGAAACCCGCCGCCGCCGGAGCTCATCCAGCCGCGTGGCTGTACCGTCGGGCTGGGATGCGTCTGCAGTTGAGCCTCGAGGGTCTGGATGTACTGGCCCATCTGCAATACCAGATTCGCGAGCATCTGGTTCTCGTTCTGCACTGACAGCGCAATCTCGCGCAAGTCCATCGACCACTCGCGCCCCGTCGCCTCGTCGGGCGCGGCGGACTTGAGCTTCTGCGCGAGCGTCTGGATGTTCTGAACGAGCGTCTGCGACTGCTGCTCAACCTGCGTGACCTGGTTCTGCGCGCTGCTGTAGTCCATCTTGCGTTCCTTTTCGGTTGCTTGCCACTCCGACACGTTCCGGTCGCGACAGTTCCGGAGCTTGCGCGTGCTTCAGTTTCCGGTGTCGGTCGCTGTAAGATTGGGCATGTCCTTCACACAGCAGATCGCGCGCTGGAACGAGCGCTTCGGCGGCGACGATTACCACTTCGGCACCGAGCCGAACGTCTTCCTTGCCTCGCAGGCGCAGCGCCTGCGCGCCGGCATGAGCGCGCTGAGCGTCGCCGACGGCGAAGGCCGCAACAGTGTGTGGCTCGCACGCCACGGCCTGAACGTGACCGCGTTCGACATCTCGCCGGTGGGCGTGGACAAGGCGCGCCGCCTGGCGCGCGAGGCGGGCGTGACGGTGGATCATCGCATCGCCGACATCGACGACTGGGACTGGGACGCGGCGCGCTACGACCTCGTGGTGGCAATCTTCATCCAGTTCGCCTCGCCGCCCGAGCGCGCGCGCATCTTCGCCGGCATGATGCGCGGGCTCGCCCCCGGCGGGCTGCTCCTCCTGCAGGGCTACACGCCGCGCCAGCTCGAGTACAAGACCGGCGGCCCCGGCGTGTCCGAGAACCTGTACACTGCGGAGCTGCTGCGCAGCCAGTTCGCCGCGCTCGAGATCCTGCACCTGGCCGAGCACGACGGCGAGATCCACGAGGGCAAGGGGCACGACGGCATGTCGGCGCTCGTCGACCTGGTGGCACGCCGAACCGCTTAAGTTGACCTGAATGAATTCTGTCGGTATAGGTATCGGCAAAGGTCGTCGTTTCGAACCAATAACGGGGGGCTTCCCATGAAACACCTGAATGGCGCAGTGATGCTTCTTGCGCTCGCCGCGCCCGGCCTCGCGGCCGCGCAGGACGCGAGCTGGACGGTCAATCCGGGGCTGACCGACACCTGGACGTTCCAGCTCGGCGCGTTCATCCCGTCGGTCGATACCACTGCGCACCTGAATAGCGCGTCAGGCGCGATCGGCACCTCGGTCAGCCTGGAAGACGATCTCGGCTTCTCGGACCGCAAGACGCTGGGGTCATTTTTCGGCGCCGCGCGGCTCGGCCAGCGTTGGAAGATCGAGTTCGAGTACTTCCAGCTGAACCGCAGCAATTCGCGCGCGATCAGCAAGACCATTAACTGGGGCGACAAGACCTATCCGATCAGCACGGTGGTCGAAGGGAAATTCGACTCCACCGTCTACCGCTTGAGCGGCGGCTACTCGTTCGTGAAGAGCGACCAGGCCGAACTGGGCGCTGCGCTCGGCCTGTTCGTCACCGACTTCAAGTCCTCGCTATCGGCATCCGGAATCGGCGGGCAGCGGGCCGACACGCTCGCGCCGCTGCCGACGATCGGGCTCTACGGCGCGTATGCCTTCTCGCCGCGCTGGCTGCTCGCCGGGCGGGTGGACTATTTTTCACTGAACTACAACGACTACAACGGCTCGCTGACGAGCGTCACGGCGGGCATCGACTACCGCTTGGCGCGCAACTTCGGCGTCGGCGCGGGCTACCGCTACGTGGACTACGATCTGACCGTGTCGAAGTCAGACTTCAACGGCGGCGTGCGCTACAAGTTCAGCGGGCCCACGGTGTACGCGATCGCGTCGTTCTAATCGCACTTCCTCGAACTTGCCCGCCGGAGCATCCACCATGCGTGCTCGACTGTCGCGATTGCTTCTTGCGGCGCTGATCGCTCTGCCGCTCTCCCGCGCGTTCGCCGACGAGTACGCGAACACGATCACGGTGTTCCGCAACGCTGGCGAGAGCGCCAAGTACTTCGGCAATGCCTATGGTTACGCGGTGTTTCCCACCATCGGCAAAGGTGGGTTCGTCGTCGGCGCTGCGCACGGCAACGGGCGCGTGTATCGGCAGGGAAGGCACGTGGGTGACACCTCGATGACTCAGCTCAGCGTGGGCGCGCAGCTTGGCGGCCAGGCCTACAGCGAGATGATCTTCTTCCAGAACAGGGGCGCCTTCGACGACTTCACGCGCGGCAATTTCGAGTTTGCTGCGGAGGCCTCGGCTGTGGCAATCACGGCGGGCGCGTCGGCCTCGGGCGGCACGACCGGGGCTACGGCGGGCGCGAGCGGCACGCCAAGGCACGCGAAAACCGCCGGCGAGTATTACAAGGGAATGGCCGTCTTCACCGTCGCAAAGGGCGGGCTGATGTACGAAGCGAGCATCGGCGGACAGAAGTTCAATTACAAGCCGAAGAAGTAGTCGCGCGTCGGCGGCGCGCGCAACAGCCACGCGGGCGCTGCAACGGCCACTTTGCGCAAGCAATCCCGGTAGCCGGTCTGTCCGCTAATCAAGCCTGCGAATAGGTCGCGCATCTCTCTGTTGCACACGAGATGGCGGAACGCGAAATTCGGGAAGCAGAACGCGCAGCGCGCCAGCCAGCGCGCTGCGCGCAGCTCGGGCAGCAGCTCGCGCCGCAGGCGCTGCGCGTAGGACGGTGCGTCCGCGTCGCGTGCACGCGCGAGATCGGCATCTGCGGCGAGCGCCGCGCTCTTCAACGCGAAGTAGATCCCTTCGCCGAACACCGCCTCGGCCAGCCCTGCGGCGTCGCCGACGAGCGCGACCGGCCCGCGCTCGAACGCCCCAGCGGGGTTGCCGATCGGAATCGCGAATCCGCGATAGCCGAGCACCCGCCGGCCCCGCAGCGCCGGATAGCAGTCGATGAAGGCGTCCAGATGCCGGCGCAGCGCCGTGCCGCCAAACGGGGAGTAGACGCCCACGTTCAGATGGTCGCTCTTGGGGAAGATCCATCCATAGCCGCGCGGCATGGCGCCGAAGTCGAACAGCGCGCGCTCCTCCAATCCGTGCCAGCTGGCGTCGGGCGCCTGAATGAGCGCTTCGAGCGCCGGAACGTACGAGACGACGTTTCTGCCGAACAAGCTCGCGCGCACTCCGCTGCCTGCGCCGTCCGCACCATAGAGGCGCTGGGCACGGAATGTCCCTCGACGCGTCGTCGCGATGACCTCCCCTGCGTGCAGCTCGGCGTCGACGAATGCGGCTTCCGGAAAGAACTCCGCGCCCGCCGCGCGCGCCCGCTCGAGCAGCAGCTGATCGAACTCGGCGCGCATGACGGTGCAGCCCGCCGCGGGAACGACGTCCTTGACGATCGTTATCCGGTTGCGGAAGGTGAGGAATGCGCCGGTGAGCCAGCGGTGCGCGACCGGGGCAAGGTCGAGCCCCAGTTGCGCCACCGACTTGCGCGACAGGCCCCCGCCGCACACCTTGTCGCGCGGAAAGCGCGCCTTGTCGATGAGCGCGACGCGCCGCCCCGCGCGCGCGAGCAGGTACGCGAGATGGGAGCCGGCCGGTCCGGCGCCCGCCACGAGCGCATCGTAGGTTGCCCCACCCGGACGCGTCACACGCCCTCCAGAGGCCAAGGCTTGCGCGAGCCTAGCAGCGCGGCGGGGATGCGACAATCGCTGCCGGAACGAACGCCATGTCCTCCCCCGCCCCCGACCTCGCCGACCGCCGGCTGCTGCGCCTGCTGGCCTTGGCCGTCGCGGCAATTGCCGCGTGGTTCGCGCTGCGGCCCTGGCTTGCGCCCGCGTGGCGCACGCCCGGCAGCCCCGTGCTGTATCTCACCGGGGTCGCCGGCGTCGTCCTCCTGCTCGTGCCCGCCGCGTTCTCGCTCGCCAAGCGCGGCGGTTCGAGCCGCGACCCGCGCGCCTGGTTCAACGCGCACGTCTACTGCTCGCTCGCCGGCGCAGTGCTCATCTCGGCGCATTCGGGTCTCCTCCTGCGTCGGCCGCCGGCGCTCCTGCTGCTCGCGCTCGTCACCCTAGCCGCGCTCGGCGTGTGGGCCCGACTGCGCGGCGCACGCCGCATGGCGGCCACCTTCGCCTCGAAGACGGGAATCTTTCCAATCCCGGACGAAGCGGCGCGCGCGCGCTTGCGGCGGCTGATCGCCGAGAAAGTTGTTCTTCTCAAACAACTCGACATGCGGGCGAATGAAGGCACATTTTCCGTCACGCTCGGGCACCTGCTGCGCGCGCCGCGCCTGGCGCTCGCTTACCGGCGCCTGGCGCGCGAGGAATCCCGCCTGCTCGGCACGCGCGCCGCGGCGGGCGCCGCGCAGGCGTGGTGGCGGCCCCTGCACATGGCGCTCGCCTGGATCTTCGTGCTCGGGGTCCTGATTCACGTCGTGACGGTGACATTGTTCGCCGGCTACGTCGCCGGCGGAGGACCGATTACGTGGTGGCACCTGACGCAATGGTGAGCGAACGCCTAGCATTGATGATCGACCTGGAGCGCTGCACCGGCTGCAAGAGCTGCGAGGTCGCGTGCAAGCAGGAGCATCGCCTCGGCCCCGGCGAGTACCGCAACAAGGTGGTGTGGAGCGCAGGCGGCGCCGAGCCGGCGCTCGCCTTCCTCACGCTCGCCTGCCAGCACTGCGAGCGTCCCGCGTGCCTGCGCGCCTGCCCGGTCAATCCCAAGGCGATCGCCAAGGATCCGATCACGGGCGTGGTGCGCGTGCTGGAAGACCGCTGCACCGGCTGCGGCGAATGCGTGATCGCCTGTCCGTACAGCGCCATGGGCTACGACCCGCGGGGGCATCATGCGGTGAAGTGCGATCTGTGCGCCGAGCGGCGCGCGGCGGGACTCACGACCGCCTGCGCGAGCGTGTGCCCGACGCGCGCGATCAGCTTCGGCAAGCGCGACGAGCTGCTCGCGCGCGCCGGCGCCGAGGGCCGCCGCGCGCGCGACAACGACCCGTTCCTCCTTGGCCCGGCGACCGTCTACCTAGAGCGCCTCGCGCCGGGGCGGACGACGCAACGGCCAGCGGCCGCCTCCGGTGCCGCGTTGAAAATCGCACCGCAATTCCCTTATGGAAGCAGCCGCGCAGATGCCGAGGCCGACCGCGTCGTTCC